>JYMV01027556.1_pt1 | contig 31467 bp, 25 predicted proteins | sample 338911 | NCBI WGS metagenome assembly JYMV01 (sample SAMN03354496, study PRJNA234377) | hydrothermal vent metagenome | biome: Deep sea; feature: Hydrothermal plumes at the Eastern Lau Spreading Center, Western Pacific Ocean; material: Seawater | place: Tonga | collected 2009 | depth 2000 m m
GAACAAGATATGTTCGGCACTCTTATCTTCCCTGAAGAAAAGAAAAAAACTTATCCTTTGGTTATATGTATGCATGGAAGTTTAGGTTGGAGAGGCCACCATCATGAGCATTCAGTCAATTTTTTAAATAACGGCTTCGCGATTTTTAGGGTAAACAGTTTTGATGCTAGACAAGTTGTTTCAATTGTTGAAGATCAAATGCAAGTTACTTTGGCTACCGTTCTTACCGATTGCTTTAATGCCTTAAAGATTTTATCTAAACATCCTGATATAGACGCTAATAAAATTTTTATCACAGGATGGAGCCTGGGGGGAAGCACAGCTCTTTATTCAGCTTGGGAACCGTTAGCTGAAAAACTTGCTCCTGAAGGAGAAAGATTCGCCGGGCATATCGCATTTTATCCAGGTGCATTTATTTGGCCAGAAGAAATGAGATGGAGTAAATCACCAATTTTAAATCTTGTCGGTGAGGATGATGATTACACTCCCTCCATTTTAATAGAAAGATTATCTCCAGCTATAAATGAAAATGGGGGTAATAGTAAGATAATTTCTTATGAAGATAGTCATCACTCCTTTGATGCTATAGACCCTGTAATGTTTATTCCCAATGCCATAGCAGTTGGACGCAAGCACACTGTTGTAGGAAAAGACGGTTTGCAGTACTACGAAGACAAGGAAGGTAATAAGTTCTTTACGAACGAACCTCACGAAAGGGCTCAATTATTTAAAGATAGAGCCAAAATAGGAGCCCACTTAGGAGGGAACTGGAAAGCTAGAAAAGCCTCTATGAAAGATTCCGTTAATTTTCTATTAGAAAATATTAAATAGTTGAAACAAAAAGAATTACTAGCCCTAGCTAGAAATACAAATACTTCTGATTTAATTAGAGAAGCTTCCGTGATTAGGGATAAAGGTTATGGATCTTTGGTTACTTACTCTCCAAAAGTTTTTATTCCCTTAACTCACTTATGTAGAGACGTTTGCCATTATTGTACTTTTGCTAAGACTCCAAAAAGAATTTCTTCACCTTATATGTCAGTTGAAGAAGTAGTTGACTCTGCTAAGAGAGCAGAAGCACTAGGGTGCAAAGAAGCTCTTTTTACGTTGGGCGAACGACCAGAATTAAGATATTCGACGGCTAGAAAAGCGCTTTCCAGTATGGGATATACAACTACTTTAGAGTATTTAAAGGTTGCTTCTCAAGCTGTAATAGATAACACAGGATTACTCCCCCACTTAAATCCTGGGTGTATGAGCTTAACAGAAATTATGGAACTCAGACCCGTCAGCGCTTCCATGGGCATGATGCTAGAGAGTTCTTCTAAGAGGTTATGCGAAAAGGGGGGACCCCATTATGGGTCACCTGATAAAGATCCTAAAAAGAGATTGGCTACATTGGATTCAGCAGGTAAAGCCAAAGTACCTTTTACTACAGGAATATTAATTGGTATAGGTGAAACCAGGCAGGAGAGAGTCGAGTCTCTGATTGATATAAGAAAAAGCCATGATAAATATGGTCATATTCAAGAAGTGATTATTCAGAATTTTAAACCCAAACAAGACACTAAAATGTCTGATCATGCAGAACCTCTAACTGAAGAACTTTTATGGACCATTGCAGTTGCAAGAATAATTTTTGGTTCTTCAATGTCTATTCAAGCTCCTCCAAACCTAAGTCCAAATAAGTTAAATTTACTGATAGAAGCTGGAATTAATGACTGGGGAGGTGTGTCACCTATAACACCTGATTTTGTTAATCCTGAAGCGCCTTGGCCACATTTAGATGATTTAGAAAAACAAACTCTTCTTTCGGGGAAAATCCTTGTCCCTAGGCTAACCATTTATCCTTCATATATAGGTAATCTTAGAGATTGGGTTGACGATAAGCTTAGCCCAAGAATTTTAAAGCTATCGGATTCTGTTGGCCTTGCAAGAGATTCAGAATGGACTACGGGTAAAAATAACCCTAGTTTTAAATTAAAACCAAAATCAATTATCCCGTTAAGAAACTCTTTAACATTAAAAGATCATGTTGACTTAGCTTTAAAGGGAAAGAATTTGAAAGTAGATCAAATAGTGGATCTATTTGAAGCTCGAGGACCAGATTTTACTTATATCAAGAAAGCTGCCGATGAGTTAAGACAAGATCTGTCAGGAAACAAGGTCTCCTTTGTGGTGAATAGAAATATTAACTATACAAATATTTGTTATTACCACTGTACATTTTGTGCTTTCTCAAAAGGAAAGACATCTGAAGGACTCAGGGGTAAGCCTTACGATATTTCTTTAGAAGAAATAGTTAGAAGATCAAAAGAAGCCTATGAAAGAGGTGCAACAGAAGTATGTCTTCAAGGGGGAATACACCCTAGCTATGATGGAAACACTTATAAATCAATCGTTAGTTCTATCAAAGAAGCTGAACCCGATCTACATATACATGCTTTTTCTCCTTTAGAAATTTGGCAAGGGGCAAGCACCTTAAAGAAAGAACTCAAAGAATATTTAGGTGAATTGAATGAATTAGGACTAAACACCTTACCAGGGACGGCAGCAGAAATATTAGATGACGAAGTAAGAAATATAATTTGTCCTGACAAGATTAATACTTCTGAATGGTTAGCAGTAATGAAAACTGCCCATGAACTTGGAATGCGAACTACAGCTACAATAATGTTTGGCCATGTAGACAAACCAATTCATTGGGCTAAGCACTTGCTCAATATTTTAAATCTACAGAAAGAGACAGGAGGCTTTACTGAATTTGTTCCATTGCCTTTTGTTCCAATGGAAGCTCCTATGTATGTAAGAGGTCAGTCTCGTTATGGTCCAACACTTAGAGAATCTATCCTTATGCATAGTGTTTCAAGATTAGTGTTTAATTCGTTTATTCCAAATATCCAAACTTCGTGGGTAAAGATGGGAAGAAGAGGGATAGAAGAGTGCTTAAATGCAGGAGCGAATGATTTAGGCGGTACTCTTATGAATGAATCCATTACCAAGGCAGCAGGCGCTGAACATGGACAAGAATTTCCCGTTCAAGAACTTAAAAACTTCATTCAAAACTTGAAAAGAATTCCTAAACAAAGAAACACTCTTTATGGAGAAGTGGGTGAAGAGACAAAGAAGAGAAGCGTTGATCCAATCCCCTTAACACCCATTACCAATAATTTAGAAGATAGAAAGCACCATGTTATTGCTAGTTCACAATGAATAAAGCTTTAATTAAAAAAGGAGAAAAAAATGGTTAGTGGATACTGTGATGAAAAATTTGCCGAGGCAAGAGAGGTTTTTAGTAAAAGTATTACTTCAGGATTTGAATTAGGAGCTGCTATTTCTATGGAGATTGAAGGTGAAACAGTTTTAGATTTATGGGGAGGGGTAGACAACCCTTCTAAAGGGACTCAGTGGCAGGAAGATACAATTGTGAACGTTTTCTCTTCTACAAAAGGCATTGCTGCAATTTGTCTCTTGCAATTAGTGGAGCAGGGAAAGTTAGACTTAGATTCACCTGTGGCTAGGTATTGGCCTGAATTTGCACAAGGAGGCAAAGAGACTATTCCAGTTAGGTACTTGTTTTGTCATAAATCAGGCCTTTGTGGAATAAGACAACCTTTAGATCAAGGAGCATTTTGTGACTGGGAATTAATTTGTAATGCTTTAGCAGCACAAGAACCTTTTTGGGAGCCTGGGACAGCACATGGTTATCATGCTATTACTTATGGTCATTTAGTTGGGGAAGTCCTTAGGAGGATAGATGGAAGGACTATTGGTCAATATTTTAAAGAAGAAATTGCTGAACCTTTAGATTTAGACTTCTGGATTGGCCTCCCTGACTCGGAGTTTTCTAGAGTTACAAATCTTAATCCATCGAAACCATCACCAATGCAATTTTTATTCCCTTTAATAGGTAAATTACCAAAATTTCTTATACCAGGTCCTATGAAATTTTTACTGGATTTTGGTGATACAAGCACTGCAGCGGGAGCTGCTTTTAGCAATCCGCCTATGGAAATGGATCCTGAAAAGGGAATGGAAGCTAATACAAAAAAATGGAGAAATGCAGAGATTCCAGCTGCAAATGGACATGGGACGGCAAGAGCTATAGCAAAAATCTACGGTGTCTTAGCGAATGAAGGAAGCCGCGATGGGGTGCACGTACTAAAACCAGAAACTATCGAATTGGCTAGACAAACCCAATCAGATGGAACGGATTTAGTTTTGGGTAGAATGCATACTAAGTTTGGATTAGGATTTATGTTGGGAACAGAACACGTCAGTATGGGACCTGGTGAAGGTGCTTTTGGTCATGGTGGGGCAGGAGGTTCCTTGGGTTTTGCAGACCCTGATAACAAAATATCTTTAGGATTTGTAATGAATCAAATGCACCCAGGAATTACTGCTTGGACAACTGCTATTGATGTTGCAGATTCAGTTTATTCGAACTTATAACAAAAAATAATGTTTGGAATGCCAATCAACAGATACGGGGATGCTTCTGTATTTGAAGCCAGTAAGGAACTAAGTACACCAAGCGTTAATGCAAATGAGGTCCTTATTAAAGTTAAATCCAGTTCTGTTAACCCTATTGACCTAATGAAAAGAGAAGGATATGGAAAAACTATTTTTGAAAAGCAAAGGAAAAGATTATTTCCTTGGATTCTTGGAAGTGATGTATCTGGAATTGTTAAAAGTGTTGGATCAAAAATAACTAAATTTAAAGAAGGTGATGAAGTATGGGGAAGTACTTCAGATCCTAAATGTGGAACATATTGCGAATATAACGTCTTTAATCAAAATGAAATTGACTTTAAACCTGAAAACTTATCGTTTAATGAAGCCGCCTCTTTACCCTATGTCGCTTTGACCACTTGGTCAGCTTTAATCAGATGGGCTGCTTTAAGGCCACAAGACTTAGAAGGTAAAAAAGTATTTGTTCAAGCTGGTTCTGGCGGAGTAGGAACTTTTGCAATTCAACTACTTAAATATTGGGGGGCGCAAGTTGCTACTACATGCAGTCAACAAAATCATAACTTAGTAAAAGAATTAGGTGCTGAAATAGCCATAGACTATAGACAGGAAGAATTTCAAAATCTTTTACAAGATTATGATGTGGTTTTTGATTGTGTTGGAGATTTTGGAGGTTCGGAGTCTGTAAATAATTGTCTAAGTATCTTAAAGGATGAAACTACCTCGCACTACATCTCTTTAAACCATGCTTTTCTTAGAACCATTGATGAAAAAGGAGTACTTCTGGGACTTCCTTCAGCAATAAAATTAAGACACCAAACAAAAAAAGATGCGAAACCAATCAATCTTCATTGGTCTGTATATAGGCCTAGCAATTCAGGATTAAGAGAATTGGGTAGAATGGTTAAAGCAGAGATAATTAAACCGGTGATTGATTCAGTTTATTCTTTAGAGAATATAAAAGAAGCTCATGAAAAAGTCAGCACTTCTCGTGCTAAGGGTAAAGTTGTAATAGAAGTAAATACAGAATGACTAAGCTCAGTGTAAATGTAAATAAAATTGCTTGGTTAAGAAATGCCAGGGGAGGAGATTACCCAAGTATCAAAGAATTTTCTAAGATTTGTATAGATAGTGGCTGTCAAGGCATAACAGTGCATCCGCGTGATGACATGAGACACATTAATCCGGAAGACGTGAAGATTTTAAAAGAACTAACCAAGGAATCAGAGGTTGAATTTAATATCGAAGGGAATCCTTTTAGTGAACAAAAAGAGAAATATCCGGGCTTTCTTCAGTTGATCAAATCCTACCAACCCGATCAGTGCACTCTTGTTCCGGATGTATCTAGTCAGCTAACCTCTGATCATGGTTGGGATCTGTTAGGAGATAACAGCAGATTAGCCTCTTTAATTAAAACAATAAAAACATATGGGTCAAGAGTGAGCTTATTTATGGATCCCAGTGAAGAAGGAATTTCTAAAGCTAAGGAAGTCGGTGCAGATAGAATAGAACTTTATACAGGGCCTTATGCAGAGGCAGTTAAACATCAGAAAGACATAAAAGATTTAATTAAACAATACTCTAAGGCTGATAAACATGCTCATAACTTAGGATTAGGTGTAAATGCAGGTCACGATTTAAATTTATCTAACTTAAGTATTTTCTTAAGTGAGTGCAATATAGATGAGGTGTCTATAGGCCATGCTCTAGTTACTGATTCACTAAGATTTGGTATGGGAGACACCGTTAAAAAGTATCTTCATTTATGCAAATAATATAAAATTCAAAAAATTATGGATATAGAGCAAGAAATCAAAGAACAAATAAGTTCCAATCCTATACTTTTGTATATGAAAGGATCTCCTGACTCCCCTCAGTGTGGTTTTTCTTCTAAGGCAACACAATTATTGATTTCATGCGGGAAACCATTTTCTTTTGTAGATATTCTTTCAAATCCTGAAGTAAGAGCAAATTTACCAAAGGTCTCTAACTGGCCTACATTTCCTCAGCTTTTTATAGATGGAGATTTAGTGGGCGGCAGCGACATAATGGTGGAAATGCATGAAAATGGAGAACTACAAAAGTTAATTGATACCATAGAATCAGAAACCTAAAAATCCATATTCTCAGGAAATTTGACGCTATTCTCCAAATGGATAGAATAGGTCTTAGAACTTAAATTCTGCGAGGAAAGAGATGAATAAAATTGGTTCTGGTTTACCACCCTTTGAACTTGATAATTCTAAAGTAAAGAAAGCTTTGGTTTTGGGGTCTGCAGTTGCACTAACAGCAACACCAAGTCTTGAAGTAATAGCTCAAGATCAAGAGGCAGAGGAAGAAATTATAGTTACAGCCTCTAAAAGAGCGTCAAGAATAGAAGATTTACCAATGAGTGTTCAGGCTATAACAGGGTCTAGGCTGGAAGACGCTGGCGTGAATGATTTCATGGATTACGCTGAATTAATTCCTTCACTTTCATATATACAGTATGGCCCAGGTAGATCAGCTTTTTATCTAAGAGGCACTTCAGATGGAAATTTTGGAAACCTGGCAGGACCTAATACAACCGTTGCTTTGTACGTAGATGAATCTCCTATTAATTTTGTTGGGTTAAATCCGGATATGCATATCTATGACATGGAGAGAATTGAAGTTCTGAATGGACCCCAGGGAACTTTGTATGGTTCAAGTGCTCAAGGTGGAACTGTTAGACTAATTACAACTAAACCTCAGAGAGGGGAATTAGATTTTGGTATTGAAGTAGATACTTCTAGCGTTTCTAAAGGCTCTACAAGCGATAGCATTGAAGCTTATATAAATGCACCAATATCAGATAACACAGCAATTAGAGCAATAGCTTACGAAGTAAATGAAGGTGGCTTTATAGATCTTGTGGGAGGCACCAAAACTTTTACAGGAAGCAACTACACGGTACCACTTCATGAAGACGATAATTCAAACGAAAGCACCGTTAAAGGATTTAGGGCCAGTTTGAGAACCTGGTTCAATGAAAATCTTACAGGTACTTTGACACATATATCTCAAGAATCATCAACAACTGGAAGCTGGGATCATCAACCTAAAACTTTAGGTGATTTAAAGAGCAGTAAGGTAATTGGTGAGTTTACTGATGATGAGTGGGATCAAACTAGTTTAACTTTGGAGGGTTCCCTTCAAAACGATATTTCTTTTACCTATGCCGGGTCTTTCTTTGATAGAGATGTTAGATATTTATGGGACTACAACGACTACGTTGAATATTACAATTTAGATAGTCCATTCCAAAATGGATTTGGTTATTACAGTTATTACACTTGTGATTATTACACTTATTCTTATTACTATTATGGAACTTGGGATGGCGCTTGTAATGATCCAACAATGTGGGCTGATTATTCACTTAGTATGGAAAGAGTTACTCATGAATTTAGAATTACTTCAGGAACCCCAGAAGATGATTTGCAATGGATCATTGGCGTTTTTTACGACAAGTTAGAAAATCCATACAAGTACACTTATAAATGGCCTGGGATGCAAAGTTACTATTCTGATGGAACTTGGGGTGGTCCAGGTATCGCTGGTCGGGAAGGTATTTGGTGGGACTTAGATAACTTAAGAGAAGATGAAATGAAAGCTATCTATGGTGAAGCAACAGTTTCAGTGTCGGAAAAGTTGAAATTAACTTTTGGTATGAGAAAGTTTGATTCAAAACTTCATATAGTGGCTAAAGACGGATATTTTGGAGGTTTTGGATCTGCCTATTATGGTCATGACAACGACAGGGTTGAGAAAGATAGTGGAACCTCTCCTAAATTTGCAGCTGCATATGCATTAGATAATGGAGCTTTGTTGTATCTAAATTATTCCCAAGGCTATAGACCTGGAGGAACCAATAGGACAAATAAGAACAGTGATGCAGCCCCACTTTTTTACGACTCTGATGAATTAAATAACGTGGAGTTAGGATATAAATATGCCTCAAGAGATGGGACAAAGAGGTACAACGTTGCTCTTTATTCAATGCATTGGAAAGATATGCAGGCAGCAAATTTTGATTTGGACTTAGCAAGTATTCAATTTAATTCCAATATAGGTGATGCTATTATTGAAGGTTTAGAGGCTGACGTTACTTTATTAACTGAAAACGGATATACCTTTATAGCTGGAGCAACATTGCTGCATCCTAGATTGGATGAAGATTATGTGTTGGATGGAGCTGTTTTGGCTCCAAGAGGGACACGATTAGCTAACGTTCCAAAACTAAAAGCTTCTATGGCAGTGAATAAAGTTTTTGATCTTAAAGGTGGTTTGAGTGGTTATTGGGACTTTAGTTTAAGCAGGACCGGAAAAAGAAAAACTTCAATGACCAATCCTATTGATCAAAATGCTTATACCTCGGCTAACTTTTCTTCTACCGTTCAAGGAGATAATTGGGCAGCTGTTCTGTATATTGATAACTTATTTGACACTAGGGCAACTCTATTTGAATACCGAGGATATAGGCCTGAAACTATATTTACTAACAGGCCAAGAACCTTAGGATTAAGGTTAAAATATAAACTTTAGTTCTTAAGGTTTTCTGAAAGTTCTTTAATGTAGCTGGGTCTCGTCCTGCAACAGCCTCCAACAATAGAAGCGCCTTCTTTTATCCATTTACTAGTTTCTTTTAGGTATATTTTTTCATCTATTTCAGTTGCAGATTCCCAATGTTTTTCCTCAGCTAATTTAGATTGAGTAGAAGTTGATTCTATCTGTACATTTTCTGCATTTGCATAGGCTCCCAAGCGAATATCAGTAAGTTCGTTAAGCACTTTCAGAGAAGGGGTAACTAAGTTAGCTGCACAGCAATTAACCAAATAAGCTTCTGGTTCTAAGCCTGTTAATTCAGCAAAAGCATCATTGACTGTTTCTCCGCTTGGAAGAGTATTCATTTGGTTGCCATGAAGAGTCCAACTTACCCATACAGGCATATTTGTATTTAATGCTGCGCGTAAAGCACACTTTGCCTCTAATGCACTTGCCATAGTTTCACAAATAATAATATCTACTTTATCTTTTAGAATGCTAGCAATTTCTGAATACTGCTTGTTCATTTCTTCTTCTTCAAGAATTAGATCTGCTCGATAACTTGTTTCTAAAGGAGGTAAAGATCCCAGTATTTTAATTTTTTTTGAATGTGTTTTTGATAAAGCAGATTTTGCTATTTCTATAGATTTGATGGTCAGGCTTTCTAGTTCATTATCTAAATTAACTCTGGAGAGAATGGGTCTTGTAACAGCATAATTATTTGTGGTTATGTAGTCACTTCCAGCTTTAATATAATCAATGTGTATTTCTTCTACTGTAGAGGCAGCTTCTTTAAGAGCTAAAGCAGACCATATGGATTCCACATGCGAAGGTACTTTTACGCCTCTTCTTCTTAGCTCAGTACCCATAGCTCCATCTCCAATAATCAAATTTTTCATAATATTTCTATAAGATAATCTAGGACTGTGTTTGGACTTTCTACCATTAAAGTATGTCCCGAGTCATGTATTTCTTTAACTAAAGGGTCCTTAAAAGAGTTAATTAAATCATTTGCTTTAAAAGGAGGTGTGAGGAAGTCTTTCTTACCTAAAATTAAAAGAGTGGTAGCAGAAACTTTTGCAGCACTTTTCAATCCTGAATCATACTCTGCACAAGCTTTTAAATCTTGATAAATAACTCCTTCATTTGATTTTTCTAATAGTTTTTTTGTAGAACCTGTCATCCACATTCCAGGGTTAGTATTTCTACCAAGTCTAGCTTGATTGCTATATCCCATGTAAGTAAGAATATCTATAGCTTCAGGTTTATTATTTTTTGCATAATCCAGAAGAACATCAGATACAGCCATTGGAAAAGCAGTCCCCACCATAACAAGATTAACCGCTCTTTTTTCTGCTAAAGCAGCAGTTTCAAGTGCAATTAAGGAACCCATGCTATGGCCTACTACAGAAAACTCATTAACTTTTAAATGATCTAAATAACCAAGTAACCATTTAGCCATGTCTGGTATTGTTTCTAGTAGCTTGCCTTTGGATCTTCCATGTCCAGGAAGATCAATGCCTAAGACATTTCTGTCTTTTCTAAGAAAGTATCTAATTGGCAAAGTCCAGACAGTATGGTCCATGCCAGTGCCATGAATAAAAACTATAGGGTGTTTAGTGTCTTTTAGGCCTTCAGGCCCAGAAAAACTGTAAATATTTTTCACTACAAGATCTTTTTGGCAGCCCTAAATCCTAAATCTAGATCATTGATTAGATCTTCAGGGTCTTCCAGTCCTACAGAGAGCCTTATGGTTCCTTCTGATATTCCAGCTTTTTCTAATGAAGCTGCATCCATTCTATGATGAGTTGTACTGGCTGGCTGGATAACTAAAGATTTAGCATCACCGACATTAGCTAAATGCGAAAATATACTTAAATTTTCAATAAAAGCCTTACCTGCTTCTCTTCCTCCTTTAAGTTCAAAGGTAAAAACAGCTCCACATCCTTTAGGCAGTAACTTTGAAGCTAGTTTATGGTCAGGATGAGTTGCTAGAGTAGGGTATATAACCTTATCTACTAAATCATGATTATTTAGATATTCAACTATTTGTAAGGTAGTAGCAACGTGTCGATCCATTCTAAGGCCTAAGGTTTCAATTCCTTGTAATACAAGAAAAGCTGTATGAGGACTCATACAAGCTCCAAAGTCTCTAGCACCTTCTTTACGTGCTCTTGTTATAAAGGCAGCAGGTCCAAATTCTTGAGTAAAAATCATATTATGAAATCCTAAATAGGGTTCAGTAAGTTGAGGGAATTTACCAGATTTCTCCCAATTAAAATTACCGCTATCTACCAATAGACCTCCTATTACTACTCCATGGCCAGAAAGAAATTTAGTAGCCGAATGAAAGATTAAATCTGCTCCTAAATCAAAGGGTCGCATTAAATGAGGGGTGGTAAAAGTAGAATCTACAAGCAATGGAACTCCATTTTCATGACTAATATTAGATATAGCCTCTATATCCATAACATCTAGTCCAGGATTGCCTAGTGTTTCTCCAAACACTAAGCGAGTATTCTCTTTAAAGCTTTTCTTTACCAGATCTATATCTCTAAAATCAATAAAAGTGGTTTCTATACCAAACCGGGGAAAGGTGTATTCAAGAAGATTATGACTGCCACCGTACAAACAATTTGAAGCAATAATATGAGAACCACTATCTAAGATTGTTGAAATGGCAAGATGCATTGCAGCTTGACCACTTGAAGTAGCTATTGCACCAATGCCTCCTTCTAAGGCTGATATTCTTTCTTCTAATACAGAATTTGTAGGGTTGGAAATTCTAGAATAAACGTGACCAGTTCTTTCTACATTGAAGATTCCTGCAGCAATTTCAGAGTTATCAAATACAAAAGATGAAGTTTGATAAATGGGTGTTGCCCTGGCACCTGTCGCTGGGTCAGGTCTTTGCCCTGCATGAAGAGACAAAGTATCTGGTTTTAACTCTTTTGGATCTTTCATAATAAATTACTGTTATTTAATTAGCTTCCTTTGTTATATCTTTAAGTACTGAGATAGCCATTAAAGGATAAATAAAAAGTAAAGGCAAAGAAGCTAGTATTATTAAGTTTAGGGCTACTTGATGGCTTGAGTAAATAATTAAAGCAGCTGGGAGTATTCCCAGTACTATTGCCCAAAATAACCTTAGGTATTTTCCTGGATCTGTGTTTTCAGAAGAATTTTTTTGTACATGATAGGCAATTACATAGGACATCGAATCATAAGAAGTTGTGACAAAAATAACTGTTATTCCACAGAAAAGGAAAAGCATTAAAGTATCAAATGGCATAGTATTAATAACTGCTATGGCTAAATCTCCGTGTGTACTACCTGTAATTTGAGAAACGGCTAATGTTTCATTAACGTCTAGGTCCATGGAGTACCCACCTAGAATCATAAAAAACAGCCAACTTCCAAGGGAACCAAAAACAAGCATACCTAAGATCACCTCTCTAAGGGTCCTTCCTTTAGAGATCCGAGCTACAAATAAAGCTACTAATGGTCCAAAAGCTACCCACCAAGCCCAATAAAATACTGTCCAGGTGTCAGCAAAATCTGATTGCTCTGTAATACCTAAAGTACTCATCTCCCAAAAGTGTGTAAACATAAAGACTAAACCATCAAAAGCAGAATTAATTATTTCAAAAGTAGGTCCAAGAAATAAAACTGTAATTAGAAAAATGCCTGCAAGAAGCATATTTATATCGCTCAACCTTTTAATTCCATTAGTTAAGCCTTTGTAGACACTAAATCCAAACAGCCCAACACACAAACCTAATACACTTAGATCTACTAGAAAAGTACCGTCAAGGTTAAAGATATCTGAGAACCCTGTACTTAACATAGGTAAGTAGGATCCTATTGTTCCTCCCGCTGCTCCTATTGTTGCAACCACAAAAAGAAAATCTACTAATCTGCCTAACAAAGAGTTTTCAACATTTCTTAGGCCTAATCCTCTTAGACTTGAACTTAAGCGCAATGTACTTAAATTATATTTATAAAAAGAAACAGAAAGGGCAACTGCCGGAATGGCATAAAGAGACCAAGCACTTATCCCCCAATGGAATAGGCCGTAAGCGCTTGACAGAGCATAAGATTCTTTTGAATAAGGAATGATTCCAAATAAAGGTTCATCTAGGTAATAACCCCATTCAACACCAGACCAGTAGATAATTCCCCCACCAATTCCTCCACAAAAAAGCATCCCCATCCAACTAATAGTTGAGAATTCAGTGTTTACTTCTTTGCCTCCAAGTTTATATTTACCATATTTTGAAAAAGCCAGATAAAGCACGAACATAAAGCAAAGTGGGGTGAGGATTAAAAATATTGGGCCGAATACTGAAATAACAGAGTTCTTATAGTCTTCAATTAAAATAGCAGTGCTTTCAGCATTGTAAAGTATAAAAAAAGCGATGCCGATTACTACAACTAAACTTGTTACAAAAGTTATGTAGTCAACGTTTTTTTTACTAAAGCTGTTAAAAAATTCTTCCAAGCTATGAAGCATAACTTTCACTAAGCTAGAATGTAAGAGTGAATCAAGAAAAAGATATTCAAGTTTCAGTTAAGGAAGCTTACGGTAATGCTGTTTCATTACTGGAATCAGGAAACTATGAGTTAGCAGAAAAGCAATTGGCAGAAATCCTTAAAAACTATCCTAATGATCCTAACGCCCTTAGATTAAGTGGCCTTTCTTCTATTGACCAAGGTAAACCAGAAATATCGCTGATACCTTTACAAAAAGCTATTAAAGTTGCTCCTGATTTTGCTCAAGCTCACGAAGATCTTGGAACGGCTTGGTTTCTTTTAGGTGAACTAGAAAAATCAGAAATTTGTCTAAAAGCAGCCTTAAGGTTAGATCCCGCTAAATTCTCAGCTTGGAAGAATTTAGGTGATCTACTATCCGATCAGGGAAAAGAAGAAGAAGCAAATAAAGCTTATGAAAAGGCTCTATCAACTGATAGCAAGTACAGCGATCTTACCAAGGCAATGACTTTAGTTAAAAAGGGTCAAATAGGGGAGGCTGAAAAAATATATAAACAGATACTTAAAGATGATCCTAATAACGTAGATGCTCTTCGTTTATTAGGTCTAGTTGCTACAAAAGGAGGGGCTTTAGATCAAGGAATAATGATATTAAAAAAATGTACAGAGATAGCTCCTGATTATGCTTTAGCTTGGGAAAATTTAGCGAACATGTACAGACAGAAGGAAGGGTATGAAAATCTTGATAAATCTATTTATTGTTTTAAAAAAGCAACAAAATTAAGACCACACTGGGCTGAGGGTTGGGCTGGATTAGGCACCGTATTTACAAGATCTTCTCTGCATGAAGAAGGTATTAATGCCTATCAAAAATCAATTGAAATTAAAGAAAACCAACCAAGAGTACATCTTAGCCTTGGACACGTTTATAAAACAACAGGCCAACAAGACATGTCTATTGCCTCTTACCAAAAAGCAATTAAACATTTTGAGATGTTTGGAGAAGCTTATTGGAGTTTAGCTAACCTTAAAACTTATAACTTCTCAAATGAAGAAATTAAATTAATGGAATCACAACTGATCAAAGAGGATTTACCAGAAAAAGAAAGGGTACATTTTTTGTTTGCTTTGGGGAGGGCTTATGAAGACAAAAAGGACTTTAAGAAGTCTATAAGTTACTACGATGAAGGAAACGATCTAAATAGAGGAAGAGGTAGCTATGATCCTAAGGCAGTAGAAGCCATAAGCAAGAGAATAATCAAATTCTTTGATAAAACATTAATAGAAGATAAGCTTAATTGGGGTGATCAAGCTTATGATCCTATATTCATAATTGGTTTACCAAGATCTGGTTCAACATTAATTGAGCAAATTCTGTCCAGTCACTCAGAAGTAGAGGGAACGATGGAGCTTCCTAATATGCTAAATATGGCAAGAAAATTGGGGTCAGGTAGTAAAGACCAAACTGCTTATCCAGAAATCTTATCTACACTTTCAAAAGAAGAGATTGAATCTTTAGGTAAACAATATATTTCAGAAACAAAATACTTAAGATTAAATTCTCCCTTTTTTATCGACAAGATGCCTAATAATTTTAGTCATATAGGCTTAATTCATTTAATTCTACCTAATGCAAAAATAATAGATGCAAGAAGAAATCCTTTGGATACCTGTTTTAGTTGTTATAAACAGCTTTTTGCTAGAGGACAGATGTTTACTTACGACCTTAATGAGATTGCAAGATATTACATTAACTATATAGAGCTCATGGATCATTGGGATGAAGTATTACCTAGTAAGGTTCATCGAGTGAACTATGAAGATGTGGTAGAGAACCAGGAAGAAGAAACTAGAAAACTGCTAGATTATTGTAATCTTCCTTTTGAAGAGCAATGCTTAAAATTTTATGAAACTAAGAGAGCCATAAAAACCGCAAGCTCTGAACAAGTTAGGCAACCTATTTACAAGCAAAGCGTTCAACTTTGGCAACATTACGAGAAATATTTAGATCAACTGAAACAAGGTTTATCACCTTTAAAAGAAAGGTTTAATATTCCTGATTAATCCTTTTTAAATACAGTTTTTAAAATTAAAAAGTATACTGAAGGAAGAGTGAATAATGAAATTTTACCCGGAGAAATGCGTAGGGTAATCAGCAGAAGACGCTTTCTTGAATATGTTGCTTTTGGAACAGGTTTGCTGGCATGGCCTTTAAATATTAAAGCAGAAACCAAACACTACCTTATTGTTGGAGCTGGTATTGTAGGAACAGCAATAGCTTATGCTCTAGAACAAGCAGGAGAGAAGGTTACTTTAATAGATAAAGACTTTCCTGCAGCTCATGCAAGCGGCAAAACATTTGCATGGATTAATGCTACCTATCCTAAACAATCTTTTAATTACCATCTATTATCAAGACTAGGTGTCAACGTTTACCAAAAATGGGATGCTCATCTTGAATTAAAAATTAACTGGAAAGGTTCTCTGGAGTGGTTTAAGAATAATGATGAAAATCAAAATATGTTGAAGAAAGTTGAAGTAATTCAGAGTTTTGGATCAGAGGCAGAAATTATCAGTAAGGAAGAAGCGTTAGGATATGAACCTAATGTACTTTTGAATCAAAATTTTATTACAAGATCTCCTAGGGATGGTGTAATCAACCCTGTTCAAGCAATTAAAAAAATGATTCAAGGAATACAAAGTAAAGGAGGTAAAGTTATCTTCCCCGCAGAATTCTTAGAATTAACTACAAATAAAGGAGGGGTAATAGCAAAGACATCCCATGGACTAATTAGAGCAGATAAAATTGTCTACGCATGTGGAACAGGATCGAATCTAGTAGCTCAAGGTGAGTATCTAAAACCTTCAACTCCTGGACTCATAGTTACTAGCAAACCTTTTAAGCAGACTATTAATAAGATCTTGGTTGGACCTGGTGTCCATGTTTATCAAAGAAGAGATGGTGTGGTCATTCTGGGAGAGCAGGGCAAGCCTCCTACTAATCATGATCAAAGGCTTTCTCAAAGGCCTGAACAGTTTCCAAACCAACCACTTTCCATTGAACACGGTCAAAGAATTGTTAAATTAGCAGCAAACTTCATTCCAAAATTCAAAGATTTACTAATTGAGAAAGTTGAAATAGGCTGGAGACCTCTACCTTTAGACGGTAAGCCGGTTATTGGTTTCTTAAATAAATATGAATATTTAGCGACCATGCATAGTGGAATTAGCCTGGCACCAATAGTTGCTGAATTAGTAAGAGATGAATTAATGTTTGATGTGAAAAGTGAACTATTAAATGATTTTAGACCTCAACGATTTCTATAACTTTATTACTAGGTACAAAAAACCCGGATAAATCCGGGTTTTTTATTGAGACCTTTAATTAAAAGTTATATCTGTATTGAACTGAGATACTTCTAGGCGGTATCCACTGTAAATAATTTCTTGGACGGTATCCAGGGCTTTCAGCTGAGAACCTGAATGCCTCTGTTCTTTCATCCGTTAAATTATCAATGGAAAGTTGCACGTAGGAGTTCTCTAATTCCATACCAACATTTAAGTTAAGTTTGGTGTAGCTAGGTGACATATCTTCCTTATCTTCAGCAAAGGTAGCATAACTATCACCATAGTGGTTGATATCAAATCTAGCATAGCCTGGCTTAGAAGCCACACTGAAATCATAAGTTAAACCCACATTGTATTGTTGTTCAGCTACATTAGGTAGGCGATCACCTGCTGTTGCTCCTAAAGAGTCTATGTCGTTAGTAATTTCTGCTGACATAAAACTACCTGTAAAGTCCAAATAGAGATTTGATGTTAAGTTGTATGAGAAATCTAACTCTAACCCACTTGTTTCAGCTTCTCCGCCATTGTAAGTAAATGACCATCCGCAAGCAGGGCGCACAGTTACTTGAATGCCTGTCCAATCCACCCAAAAATAAGTAGCATTCAAGGAGTACTTATCACCTCTAGATTTGACACCAATTTCAGTATTTTTTGCTTCGTCAGATTTATACCTTCTACTGAAGCCTGCTGCTTCAGGATCATTTGCACAGAAGGGAGGTAAAGCCGCATTATTGCCTCCATTTCTATAACCCGCAGATGAAACTAAGAATACAGTTAGATCATCATCAGGTATGTAAGACAAAGTAAATTTTGGTCTAGTATCTGATTCAGAGCCATTTTCTTCACTACAGGTTGTTCCGCTAGCTGAGGTGCCATCACATCCAGTATCTCCTTCATAAAAGATACCGTATTCAGAACCTTTAAAGCCATCAGATAGTTCAAAGTCTCTAAGGCCTGCAGTGAAAACAAAATTATCCCATTTGAAGTCTACCTGACCAAAAAAAGCCTTTTCTTCTGAATAAGAGTAATAATTGTAACTTCCATAAAGTAAGTAAGGATTATTAAAAGGGGCGGGATAGAGTGTTGGGTCATATCCACCGCTGTGCGAAGTAAATCCCATGTAGCCTGTAACATAATCAAAACCAGCCGCATCGGAAGGTTCAACTTCAGTTGGGCCTGGATCCGAATCAAAACGTTCTTTGTAATAACCAACAGTCCACTCTATGTCACCTGGTTTAGAACTAAGTCTCAGTTCCGTAGTATCTCGACTACCCGAAGAATTATAATAAAGAATATCAGTGTAAAGGTCATCGGTATCAATTCTGGACCAGTCTGTAATTGCTGTAGATTCATAATCATAGTCAGCTCTGATCAAGATTGCATCAAACTTTCCAAAATCATATTTGATTATTTCAGTAAGAACACTAGATTCATCCTGTTCTTGTTCGTCAGTGAAAGAATAAAAGGCAAACTCAGGATCGTAAGAAAAGTTCGAACCTGCAGCCAAAGCAAAAACTCTAGTACAAGTATCCCCGTAATACCATTCAGTGGAATAAGAACAAGCCGAATTTACTAAATCAGCACTACCAGGTTTGTCGGCGTTGCCTTTCTCTTTTTGTCCGAAGTCATCACTTTCTTCTTGGCCGTATCTAGCCATTATTGATAAAGGACCATCTTCATGCAGGAAAGTAATTCTAAAACCATCATCCTCTTGCTTTCCAATATCTCTTCGTTCAGTCGCAATATTTTGATAAATTCCTGGATCAGTAGCAGAACTAAATGTTGCTCTGACAGCAGTTGTATCATTTATTGGAACATTGATCATTGCGTTAAGACTCTGTATAGAATCATCAGATTTACTCTTGGCTCCATACTCTATAGAAAAGGCTGCATCCAGACCTTCGGGATTAGGTTTATTGGTAATATATCGAATCGTTCCGCCAACAGCATTAGATCCGTACAAGGTTCCTTGAGGACCTCTAAGTACTTCAATTCTTGCTAAATCAAATAAATGTGTTTCACTGCCACCAACCTCATCTATAAAAGTGTTGGTTGTACCAGAGGAAGTTTGCGCGGTAGAAGTATTTAAGCCTCTTATGGTGTAGTAGACATCTCCTCCTGGAGTGGAAACACCTGCTAAGGTCCTTAGAAAGTCTTCAGGTCGAGTCATTCCTCGTTCAAGCATAGTTTGCTCAGTTATTACCGAGATATTCATCGGTATTTCTTGAGCGGTTTGTTGTTTTTTATTAGCTGTTACAACTACTTCTTCCACGTCATCCTGTGCATAACTCACTGGAATAAAAGACATAAAGAAAGCAATCAATACAACATTTTTTACTAAGTTTTTCATACGATTTTCCTTAATTAAGAGACCTAAAAAATAATAGGTGGCGAATACTATCTCTAAATATAGCTTAAAGCCAGTTATTTAACTATTTTCCCCAAATAATAAGGGATTACCACTTATTAGCTTATTACATGTATATTAATGCAATCTTTGTGCCAATCATTTTAAGGTTAATACCCTATATTTGTTCATTATTAGTGCGTTTTTTTTAATTGCAGTTATTAAAGTACTAAATTGTTCCTTACAATTTAAAAAGAATTTATATCTGTGTTTGAAAAGTAATTTTTTTAAATTACTGATGGTTTAAAGTCCTAGTTGGTCCTACTCCATAATTTTATTGCTTAAAAATTACCCCATCTTTCATAACAAAAGTAACATCTTCTAATACCGTAATATCTTCTAAAGGGTTCCCTTTAATGCCAATAATGTCTGCTTCAAAGCCTTCATTTATATTGCCAATGTTAGCTAATCCAAAAAGCTCTGCTGTGTTGACTGTTGACGCTTGAATTGCTTGAAGAGGTGTCATTCCCCATTCAACCATGTATTTAAACTGTATGGCATTCCTGCCATGAGGGTAGATGCCTGCGTCAGTCCCAAAAGATATTTTGGCATTTGCCTTTACAGACTTTTGAAAATTCTGTCTTTGAACCTTTCCCACCACTCTTTCTTTTTGAAGAGATTCTTCAAGAATTCCTTGATCTTTTCCTTCACCAAGAATGAAATCTGAAACATAAACATCCATAGAGAGGTAAGTACCCTTTTGTTTAGCAAGTTCTATCGTCTCATCATCTATGTAGCTTGCATGCTCTATAGAATCAACACCGGCAATGATAGCGGTTTTGATGCCTTCTAAACCATGAGCGTGTGCTGCCACCTTCATTCCAAGACTATGAGCTTCATCTACAATTGCCTGCATTTCTTCTAAGGTATATTGTTTATTATTAACATTAGTATTTTTGGACATGACGCCGCCTGTAGCACAAAACTTAATTAAATTAGCTCCATACTTTCTGTTCTTTCTGACCATTTTTCTAACTTCCCACGGTCCATCGGCAACTCCTTGTGATTTGTGGTCATAGTCGTAAGGTAAAATGTTACTGTCGCAATGACCTCCAGTTATCCCTAATGCAGGACCTGAAACTATCATTGTTGGGCCAAGAACAAGATTACGATCTATCGCTTGCTTTAATGCCACGTCAGCATAATTGCCTGCTCCTACATTTCTAACGGTAGTGAACCCAGCAAGGAGAGTTTTTTTCGCGTTATCAACTCCATAAATAGTTGATAGATAGGAAGATTCTCCTATTGACTCATAACCTTTTAATTTTGCATTTCCTATAAGGTGTACGTGAGAGTCCATCAATCCAGGTATCAAAGTTAATTCTGGCAGATTTACTAATTTTATATCCCTGTGTTTCTTAGATAAATCCTTATCAATTTTTATGATGATTTTTTCTTCGACCAAAATTTGGGATTGATACAGTTCACCTGTATTAACGTCTAAAATCTGTTTCGGGCTCAGTATCAATTTCTCAGAAAATAATTGACTTGATACAAGTAAGCAAACCAAACAGATAGTCAAAGATAATTTATTAATTTTTTTCATAAGGAATTAAAACAACTCTGTCATCATACAACGAGCTGATCCTCCTCCATATTTCTCAATACATTCGAGATTTGAATGAATAATTTTTGTATACAATTTTGAGAATGTTTTTTTCTGACTCGTTGTATAAGAATTAAAGGCTGCTGTGGACATAACTACCTTAAGATTATCCTCAGTATCTCTAACTTCAAGACCATTCCCACAGAAGTGTAAGACTTGGTCTTCTGAAATCTCCATAACCTCATGATATTTGTTTAACCTATCAATGACTTTAGATTGATATTGTGACTGAATAGAGTCAGGACAGATTACGGCTATTTCAGTACCAATATACATAATAATATCAGTATGATATATCGGTTCATCTAAGTGACTCTTGGTTTCAAACACAATTAAATTAAAGCCGCAATCCTTTGCCCATTGTTGAGCTAATACTTCATTTGATCTGGCTGATAAACCCATGTACGCAACCTTATTGACTCGATCCAGTACCATACTGCTTGTCCCTTCTAAAAAAACAGAGTCATTTTCAAAATCACTGTAATCTATGGTGGTTCTGTATGTTTGATTTAAAAAGGATACATGGCTTTTAGACTTTTCTAATCTTCTGTTTTTAGCCAACATACTAAATAAATTCATAGTCTTATTTTCAAAAGTTAAAACCCAATTGGGGTAAATATTGTCAGGACAATCCTCTTGCCCTTGTAAAGTAGTTACTAATATTCCATTCTCTTTTAGCAAATGCTCAAAATGATGAAATTCAATTAATGCTTCTTTTAATATTTCATCCTTATCTTTTTCTTGATTTGAATGCTGGTAAAGGTTCGTTCCAGCAGTTTGTTCATTGCTATAGAAGCTTGCTGGTTTTATAAGCAGAATATGATTCGTTGACTGTCTAGACATAGATTATTGATGAATTTGATTTTCCTCTATCTCTTTCAGAGTTTCTTTGAATGTGTGAACTGCCCAATCAATTTCCTTCTTCTCAATGATTAAAGGAGGAGCAAAACGAATTATTGATGCATGCGTCTCTTTGCTTAAAATACCTTTCTTTAAAAGGTGTTTACAGATATTTCTTCCATTAATTATCTTAGTATCAATTTCTACTCCAATCCACAATCCTTTGCCTCTTATTTGTTTTAGTATAGGGCTTTCTATTTTCTTAAGTTCGGCTAAAAAGTAACTGCCTTGCTGGTTACTATTTTCTACTAATTTTTCTTCTTCAATGACTTCTAGAGATCTTTTACCAATTGCAGCAGCCAGAGGATAGCCTCCGAAAGTAGAGCCGTGTGAGCCAGGAACAAACCACTGCATGACTTCACTTGTTGATAAAAAACATGAAACAGGAAGCAATCCTCCTCCCAAGGCTTTCCCCAGAATAAGTCCATCTGGTTTTATGGAACTATGCTCAAATGCGAACATTTTTCCAGTACGCCCAAGACCGGATTGAATTTCATCAAGAATCAGTAATACGTTATTTTCGGTACAAATTTTTCTTACTTCAGGCAGCCATTCACTATCAGGAATTATTATTCCTGCTTCACCTTGAATAGGTTCTACAAGGAGTGCTGCCGTATTTTTTGTTATTGCGTCTTTTAAAGAATCTATATTGTTATATTTGATAGTTACAAAACCAGGAGTGTAGGGACCAAAGTCCTCTCTTGATTCATTATCGCTAGAAAAGCTTATGATCGTTGTTGTTCTTCCATGAAAATTACCTTCAACAACAATAATTTCAGCTTTATTTGCTTCTACTTTCTTTGTCTTATAAGCCCATCGTCTAGCAGCTTTGATGGCAGTTTCTACTGCTTCAGCCCCTGTATTCATTGGTAAAGCAACTTCTAAACCCGACATACTGGTAAGTTTCTCTAAGAATGGTCCTAATGTGTTTGTATAAAAAGCCCTAGAAGTAATTCCCAATAACTCTGACTGTTGGTGCAGAACTTTTACTAGCTCGGGATGGGCATGTCCATGACTTACTGCAGAATAAGCTGACATCATATCTAAATATTTATTTCCATCTGTGTCCCACAACCACACTCCCTTTCCTTTGGAAAGGACAACAGGAAGGGGTTTATAATTTTTTGCTGAAAATTCTGATTCTTTTTTAATCTGTTCTTCTTGTGATTCAACCATGTTTTATGAGCTATCTAATAACTTTTTTGGGATTTTATTTACCAACCTCTTAACTTCATAAAAAGAAAAGAATAAGTTCGTTAGTCAATTTTAATACCTAATTTTTTATGCAATTTTGTATTTGAAGTAGTGTAGGCAAAAGGAACTCTTTCTCCTGGAAAACATCTTTGGTAAGCATCCTGAACTGCTAGGGTAGTTTCATGATATCCGCAGAGTATAAGATCAAGCTTACCGGGGTAATCATTTATATCTCCTACTGCATAAATACCCTCAATACTGGTCTGATATTTTTCAGTATCAACTGAAATCTTTTTTCCATTAAGCTTAAGATTCCAATTCTCTAGAGGTCCTAATTTCTTATTTAAACCAAAAAGAAACAGTATTTCGTTACAGTCCAAAGTCTCAATTTCTTTTGATTCGAAGTTTTTGATAGAAACTCCACTAATTTTATTAGTACCAAGTAATTCTTCAATTACATAAGGTGTTTTCAATTCTAAATTACCCGTTTCAACTAGTTCTCGCATTTGCGCTTCAGTGCCAGGAGAGCCTCTAAAAGCATCTCTTCTATGAATTAAAGTTATAGAATCAGCTATATCAGCTAATTCAACTGACCAATCTAGAGCGCTGTCTCCGCCACCAAAAATGATTAAGTTTTTATTCTGATAGTAGCTTTTATCTTTTACAGAGTAAGCAACTCCATTATTAAGAAATTTATCTGGGTCTATAATGTTAGGAGGTCTTCTTGGTTCAAATGACCCTCCACCAGCAGCAATAAAAACATTCGTGGCTATAAATTCAGTGTTTTCGGATGTTACTACTTTCCATTTTTGAATCTCATTTTTTGAATCTATTTGATTTATTTCTTGGACTCGCTGATTTAAATGAAGACCATATTTAAAGGGTTTGATTTGCTCAAGTAGGGCACCTATGTGTTCTTCAGCTGTTTGATAAGGAACTCCAGGAATATCAAAAATGGGTTTGTCGGGATATAGCTCAGCGCATTGACCCCCAACTCTATCTAGGTTGTCTATTATCTGGCAATTTAATCCCAGTAATCCAGCTTCAAAAACAGTAAAAAGTCCAACAGGTCCTGCTCCTATAATTAGAATATCAGACTCAACTCTTTTACTCATATTATCTTACCCTCATACCAGGTATAGCGCCTTTATCTGGTGAAACAATAAAGATACCAATATCGTCATCTCCGGCCGCTAAAATCATACCTTCTGAGGTGCCAAACCTCATTTCTCTAGGCTTAAGGTTATTAACACACACAACTAACTTATCTTTTAATTTATCAGCTGAATAGGCTTTTTTTATGCCAGCAAAGACCATCTTTTTACCTAGGTCTCCTAAATCAAGTTCAAGCTTAATTAATTTATCCGCTTTTTCTACAATCTCAGCGTTTATTATCTTGGCTATTCTTAAATCGATCTGCATAAAATCATCAATATTTATCTCTTCCATTAGAACTCCTTTGATTTTTGTTTTATTTGTTCAATTTGTTCTTTTTCAATTCTAGTTAGAAGTGGTTTATAAGTTAAGATTTCATGATTTAAAAGAAGTTCACTCATCTGATTCCATTTTGGTTCTTCTATGTTAAGAAAGCTATAAACCCTAGAGCACAAGTTGGGGACAACAGGATTGAGCATAATTGTTAATAATCTAAACAAATTTAATGCTGTGGTACATACTGACTGAACAAGGTCTTTATTTTTTTCCTCTTTAGATAAAATCCATGGCTCCATCCTGTCAATATATTGGTTAGCTTTATCTGCTAAAACCATTATTTCTCTGATTGCTTTACTAAATTCTCTTTTTTCATACGTTTCAGAAATTAGAGAAGCATGATCTAAGAAATCTTGAATGATAGATTCCTCATGTAAGTTACTTGATAGCTTATTGTTGAAGTCTTTATTAATAAAATTTGCTGTTCTACTTCCTATATTTATGAATTTACCGACCACATCAGAATTTACGCGTTGAAGAAAGTCATCAAGATTGATATCTATATCACCTACACCAGTTCCTAACTTTGCAGCAAAATAATACCTTAAGTATTCAGGATCAAGAACTTGATGGTAAGTTTTAGCTAAAATAAAAGTTCCTCTAGATTTAGACATCTTTTCTCCATTAACTGTCAAAAATCCGTGTATGAAGACACCATCTGGTTGACGAAATTCAGATTTTAGCAACATCGCTGGAAAGAATAGGGCATGGAAATACATTATGTCTTTACCGATAAAATGATAAAGCTCAGCTGATGAACCTGGCTTCCAATAATCATCAAACTCTTCAGATCTATTTAATTTATCCAGATAGTTTTTGTGACTGGCTAAATAACCTATTGGGGCATCAAGCCATACATAAAAATATTTATTATTATAGCCAGGAATCTTAAATCCAAAGTATGGGGCATCACGACTTATATCCCAATCTTTGATTTCTCCCTCAGTCCATTCAGATAACTTATTTAAGGCTTGAGAAGGTACTTGTGATGTATTTAGCCATTCTTTTATCTCTTCCTTTAGAGAGGATAACTTGAAGAAGAGATGTAAACTTTTCTTTAATTCAGGTTTCGTGTTGGTAAGTACAGATACGGGATTAATAAGGTCAATTGCAGAATAAGTTGAGCTACAAACTTCACAATTATCTCCATATTGCTTATCAGCTTCACAATGAGGACAAGTACCTTGTACATATCTGTCTGAAAGAAATAATTCCTTTTCTGTGTCATAGAGTTGTTCTATTTCTTTCTCTTCAATTAACCCTTTATCCTTAAGACGAGAGAAAATAGTTTCAGAATAAAACTGATTCTCATCACTGTGAGTAGTGTGATAATTGTCGTGACTTATATTAAAGGCCTTAAAGTCTTCTTCATGACTTATCCTGACCTCTTCAATTAATTTTTCTGGCGAAACTCCTTCTTCTTCTGCTTTAAGCATTATTGCAGTGCCGTGTGCGTCTTCACCGCATATGTAAGTACAATTATTACCTTGAAATCTTTGATATCTAACCCATATATCTGATTGTATGTGTTCTAATAAATGTCCTATGTGCAACGGTCCATTAGCATAAGGAAGTGCATTTGTTACTAGAATATCTCTTTTAGAATAATCTTTAGACATGTTGCGAAGATACAAGCAAAGCTTAGAATGTTAATTAAATACTATTATAACTTACTGGTTATAAGCTAATGAGCAATAAAAGACCCAATAAAGAGGCTATGGCTAGAGTTCCTGAAACTTTAAGGAGGGTAAAAAACATCATTGGTGTTTTTTCAGCTAAAGGTGGGGTTGGTAAATCAGAGATTTCACTTAATTTAGCTCTTAGTTTAGCTGATAAAGGATACGCTGTAGGTCTTCTAGATGCAGATATTTACGGCCCTAGTCAGCCAGTGCTACTTGAAGCCTCAAGTGAAGAAATTGATGTTAAAGATAATAAATTACTTGTTCCTTTAAATAAAAAAGGCATTAAGTTTATTTCCATGGGTTTAATTGCTCGAGATCAAAAACCTGTAATCTGGAGAGGGCCTATGGTCAGTGGAGCTGTTATGCAATTGATGTCTCAAACCGATTGGCAAGAACTAGATTACTTAATAATCGATACTCCACCTGGTACCGGAGATGTACAGCTAACTTTATTGCAAAGACTGCCTTTAAATGGAGCCATAGTTGTAACCACTCCTCAAGATGTCTCAACTTCAGACACCAGAAAAGGCATAGAAATGATAAAAAGATTGGAATTGCCAATTTTAGGTCTAATTGAGAACATGAGTTTTTTTAAGCCAAGTGACTCTAAGAAAAAGTACTTTATTTTTGGAAAGGGAGGAGGTCGGAATCTGGCTACAGAATATGGATTAGAGCTTCTCTCCGAAATACCTCTCCTTGAAAAGAAAGAATTTGTCATACTTTATGAATTAAATGATTACAAATTAATTTTTGATTCCATTGCCAAGAAGGTAATTAAAAACATGGAAATAGTTAAGAAATCTGTTAGCCAAATTATCCCTCAAAAAAAAGTATGAAAAAGCTACTTCCTCTATTGATAACACTTCTTTTCAATCCTTTTCTGATTGCAGAAAATGATCCGTTCGAAGAGATTAACAGAACAATTTTGAAGGTTAATAAAAAACTAGATAAGGCCATTGCAACACCCGTAGCTAAGTTTTACCAAAAGATCACCCCTGATTTTATTGAATTAGGTGTCTACAATTCTATTTCTAACATTGATGACGTTAATATTTCTTTAAATAATATTTTACAGGGAAAGATTAAAGATGGTCTATCAGATATGGCAAGATTTACTGTTAACTCCACTCTTGGTCTTGCAGGTTTTATAGATGTAGCTAGTAAGATGGGCCTAAAAAAACATGATGAGGATTTTGGTCAAACCTTGGCATTATGGGGAGTGCCCCACGGCCCATATATTATGCTTCCAGGATTGGGGCCAAGTAGTTTACGAGATACGATTGGGATGATTCCAGATGCTTTTTTAAGTCCTTCAATAATAATAGACCATGAACCTACAGTTTATAGTCTTAAATTCCTGGATCTTATAGATACTCGAGCTAGGTACTTAGGGTTAGAAAGCTTAATTATGGGAGATGAATATCTTTTTTTAAAAGATGCGTATTACCAGAATAGGGAATATGACGTTAAGGATGGAGAAGTTGAAGATGACTTTGATAGCTTTGATGACTTTTAAAGGCTTTCTTTCACATTTAATTTTTGTTGAATAAAGTCGCTGTGACTAACATAAAGAAGATCAGAGATTTTTCTTATTAAATATTCTTCATATTTATCCAAGTGTTTATCAGCGAAAGCTATAGCCCATAGATTTTGAATTAATTTAAGCTTATCTTGATAATCACATAAATCATTTATTAGCCTTGTGTATTCATATAAAGAAGTTGATTCAGAAACTTTCTTTTCAGATTCGCTTATTAACTCATCTAAATCTTTTTCATCTATCTCGTACACTTCTCTTAATGTTTTTTTCATTGAATCTATTTCTTCAGTGTTAAATACTTTATCAGCTAGAGCTGTTTCAATTAAAAGAGCTGCACAGGCATTATTAATAATGTTTTTTTCTTTTTCTTCTTGGTTTTCTGAATCAGAAGATTGATTCCCAAATTCAGAAATATACCCTTTTATTTTTTTAAGCATCTTTAACTTAGTTGATTAGCAATTTGAATGAGTTTTTTTTCAGGCCTCTTAAAAGTGTGTAATCTAGCAAGACTTGATCTAATATTTTTAGCAAATTTAGTACCTTTAGCTAATCCCATGAAGTGTTTACAGACAAGCTGTATTTTTTCACCAGAATTATTTTGTTGCATAACATATGGGATCATTTCTAAAAGAATATCCCTTTTGGTCTTTAAGGACTCAGGAAGTCCGTAAATCAAGGGGTCTACTTTTAAAAGTTGATAAGGATCTTCATAAACATTCCTACCCATCATGACTCCGTCTACAAATCGTAGATGTTTTTCACTATCCTCTATTTTCTCTAGTCCACCATTTATAATAATTTCTAAATCTGGGAATTCTTCTTTCAGCCGATAAACTCTCTGATAATTAATGGGGGGTATATTTCTATTTTCCTTAGGACTTAGACCTTTAAGCCAAGCCTTGCGAGCATGAACAATAAAAACCTTGCAGCCTGAGTCACTTACTTCTTTGATAAAGGCACTTAAATCTTTATCTTCATTCATATCATCAACTCCTATACGACATTTTACTGAGACAGGAATTTTAACTTTATTCTTAATAGATTTAATACATTGAGCCACTAACTTAGGATTTTTCATAAGAACTGCACCAAATTCTCCATTTTGGACTTTAGGGCTTGGACATCCAATATTTAGGTTTATCTCATCATATCCAGAGGCTTCAGAAATAATAGCAGAGTCACCTAATTTTATCGGGTCATTACCGCCTAATTGAATACCCAGTGGGTGCTCGCATTCATTGAATAATAAAATGTCTTTTTTATCTCCATACAGAAGCGCATTCACATTTATCATTTCTGTATACAAAAAAGCTTTTTTACTAAGACTTCTTAAAAAGAATCTTTCATGGCGATCAGTTCTATCCATCATAGGTGCTACACAAAATCGTCGGTTCATTTTTATATTTATTTAAGAAGTTCTAGGGAAGGGCGTAGCGTAAAAATCAAAGAAAAAGTACATAATGATTGTACAAATTACTAAAGTTAGAATCATCACTGGGAATCCTATAGTCGCCCATTTATACGGTGTTATTGCCAATTCTGGATTGTTTTCTTTTTTTGCTAGTCTCTCTGAAACAGTCACTATGTATACATTAGCTGTTGAGCCAATATGAGTGCCATTTCCCCCCATGCCAACACCTAAAGCTAATGCCCACCATAAAGGTGTGATGTCTATGCCTTGCGCTTCTAAAGAAAGAAGGATCGGTATCATGGCTGCAGTAAAAGGAATATTATCGATAGCAGCAGACATAAAAGCAGCCACCCACATGAGAACAATTGTTGCTAGAAGTAGATCTTGTTCAACGAAACCAATAACAAATTGACCCAGGTATTGCAGAAAGTGACTACCTTCAACTCCGCCTACAATTATAAAAAGAGAAATAAAGAATATGAGTAAAGGCATTTCAACTTCTCTCATTACTTCTTCCATTTCAACGTGCTTAGCTATAAGAACTAAGATGATTAGACCTGCTCCTGCTACCATCCAAGGTTGCCAATGAATGGCATCATGGCTGATAAAGAGAACAACCAGTAACCCCAAAACAGCTAAAGATTTTGTCCATAGAGATTTATCTTTGTAAGGTATATCTTCTTCAAAAGTTCCCTCTGGAGTTATAGAAAGATCTTTTCTACATAAGAATTTTAGTGCAAACAAAGTTCCTATCCAGGCCACTAAAACTATGCCCCCCATGTGTTTTAAGAAAGTCATAAAGCTTATTCCTACAGCACTACCGATCATTAGGTTAGGTGGGTCACCTACTAGAGTTGCCACTCCCCCTGTGTCTGATAAAAGAGCTGCTGCCATAAGATAAGGAATAGGGTTAACTTTCATTTTTTGAGCTATTAAGACTATTAAAGGACCAAAAATTACCACCGTAGTAACGTTATCCAGAAGTAGTGAAAGAAGGGTTACAGCAGTACCCATAATGACCATTAACAAAAATTGTCTTCCCTTAGCAAATCTTCCTATTTGTGCCGCTAGTCGCTCAAACCCCCCGGTACTGACCATTATTGCCACTATAGCCATCATGCTTGCCAGTAAGAATATGACGTTCCAGTCAATCGCTTCGAATGCTTTATCAGGACTATAGAAACCATAATACTGGCCCACTAATATCATTGCTCCAGCTCCAGCCATAGCAACTTTACTTCTATGGAAACCGTGGAGAGTTTCAGTAAAAATTAAAATAAAACTTATAGCCAGAACGATTCCTGAAACTATCATTCCTTCATTTAAATAGATTGGTTCCATACTTTTCTTGGATTAAAAGATAATTTTATTTAAGTGTTAAACTGTATTTTAATCGAATATTGTTAAATTGAAGACAAGATAATAAATGATAACGCTCAGTTCAAAAACAATTTTTGTTGTTGAAAACACGGATACCAAGCAACTAGAGAAAATTTATTTGGTTGTTAAAGGTGAAGACCTGCTTATAGATAGCGTCAGTCAAAACTTAGCTTTAATAGATAATGACCAATATAAATGGTCTGGAATGGCAGTAAAGACAGAACATTTCATTGGCTACTTAGACAATAATTCTTTGTATGCACTTGAATTAGATAATGAGTCTTTGCTTATACCTGAAACATCACTAAAACCGTTTCGAACTCTTTTAGGAATAATACCTGATGCCTATTTTGGAATTTGTTCTAGAAGTATTCAGCTTGTTGAATGGAATAGGAAAAATAAATATTGCGGTACGTGTGGGTCTGAAACTTCACTACATTTAGTTGAAAAAGCTATGTTTTGTAAAGATTGCAATAATCTAATTTATCCTAGAATTTCACCCTGTATTATTGTTTTAGTTACTGATAATGAAAGACTATTGCTCGCACATAATAAAAACTTCCCTACTAAAATCTTTAGTACCTTGGCAGGCTTTATAGAAGTTGGAGAGACTGTAGAGGAGGCAATACAAAGGGAAATATTTGAAGAAGTTAGTATCAAGGTAAAAAATTGCCAATATTATGGAAGCCAATCTTGGCCTTTCCCAAGCCAACTAATGTTGGGTTTCCATGCTGAATATGAGGAAGGAGATTTGAAACCAGATGGAGAAGAAATAGATATAGCTGAATGGTTTCATTATAAATCCTTGCCTGATGTTCCACCGGGTAGAATTTCTATTTCAGGAAGACTTATCGAGAGTTATGTCAATAAATTAACAAAAAAAGATTTACCGGGCTTTACCTAACCTTTATTTCTTGGATCATTAGAAGCTCGTCCCCAGTCTTTGGCACTTTTTTTGCTTTCTTGTTTAGGGACTTCAAG
>JYMV01047564.1_pt1 | contig 31446 bp, 46 predicted proteins | sample 338911 | NCBI WGS metagenome assembly JYMV01 (sample SAMN03354496, study PRJNA234377) | hydrothermal vent metagenome | biome: Deep sea; feature: Hydrothermal plumes at the Eastern Lau Spreading Center, Western Pacific Ocean; material: Seawater | place: Tonga | collected 2009 | depth 2000 m m
TGGTTGTTTCTTGCAATGCAGTTACACCGCCTGACAAGGTATCAACGTCTGAACTCAATGCGTCAAAAGCATCTACAGCAGTAGTTGCACCATTGACTAAATCACCAACCTTATTAGTTAAGTATGCGACAGGTACAAAAGTCTTCGGCGTACCATTAATTTCAATAGTTACTTCAGGGCTATCACTTGATAATAATAAATTGTGATCACTTAGCAGGTTCACGTAATTTTCAGAAACTTGTTTTGCTGTGCCAATTACATCTCTAATACCTTCCCTTGTGTTTATTACTGTGAAACGTGTGTTCGTTTGGCTGTCACCTTGCCAATTATCCCTTAGAGTTATTGTGTTCGATGTGCCGCTAACTACCTCTACGGCCTCGCCAGCAATAAGAATCAATGTTCCACTACCAACATAGGCCGCGCTTAGACTAGCGACAATCGTTATTTGTTTTTCCCCTTGTGCAATGGTCGCCAACCCTGCTAATAATCCTATAGCCATAGAAAATACCCCGTAATTTTTGGTAAAAGTTTTTAGTTAAAAAGATGATTAAAATTTATATGTACAAGCAATTTGTTTAACTTGCTCTGGATAATCGAAAGTTACGTTTTCGTGTGATTCGGCAACGGTATAGTTGTAAATTAAATCATCACCTTGTAGCTGTGCTTTGCCAAGAATGCTACTAGAACAAAGGTTATCGCCGTTTTCAATATTCCCACCTAATCCGCAAACGTTGATCAAACCTTCACCAACACTATTGATAGTTATTAGCCTATCTTCCATTTCAATCTGTTCTTGGGTCAAGCCCATAGGGAGTTTTTTAGCTAAACCTATATGCTCCATAATAGAGGTATCATCAGCTATAACGCCGTAACAAGTCTTTTGTTTATGCTTTGATGATAATGCTAGTAATGACATTGAGTTGTTAATGTCAGGCTTAGTTAATACGCTGAGCCTTACCATTAGATCGCCTAGCTCATATGTGGTTTTCTCTCGCCTTATTCCTATATGGCTTCCTGTGAATGGGCTTACACCATCACCCGCCCACATTCTTTTTGAACCGTAAAAGCTATAAGACGAATTACCGTTAGAAAAAAAGTCTGCTATTCCGTTACCGCTCGTTGACTGTGCCGTTATATTTCCAGAATCGGCGATCATCACACGAACAGCGCCAGCAGAATCTTTAAAAAGAAAAGCGGTATTACCCTGGCTACTTTCGCTAACTTTAAACTCCGCCCCGTTACCGCCTTTCATAGTCATTGACGTTGTTACAATTTCGCACTTGCCCGTTATCGGGTCGAAATCAATTTTATTACCGCCCGCCTCTGCCAAAAAACGCCCTGACATTGTTAAACTTTGGGCAGTGATACCGCCAGTAAAATAGCCTGTAGCCGCCACTAATTCACCTTTAAAGTACGCATCTTCACCGAAAATAATGCCAGCAACTAATTTATCGGTAGTAATTGTTCCCGCTGCAATATGTCCGGCAAGAATCTGATTAGCGCCTATCAATTCAGCTATAATTGCACCCACCATTATTTTATCAGTAGTAACGGCGCCAGCAGATAATATATCAGTCGTTACCGCATTTACTGCTAATTTATCGGTGCTTATAGCTTGCGCCACTATATTAATAGCGGTGACAGCATTAGCGGCTATTGCTGGACTTCTAATAGCACCATCTGAAATTTGTGTGTGTCCTATAGGGAACATACCACTAGCAAAAACCTTTAACTCTTCGCCTAATTCAGATAATACAATATCTCTATTACGATAAGATTCATCAAGAGCCTCAGTAATATTAATGTTATCTTTGGTTATTAAAGCCGTGGTAAAAATACTTGAAAGTGAGCTTTCCATTGCTTCCCATTCATCAGGGATACTATCTAACTCCGCTTGTACTCCGTCTAAGACTGTTTGTAATTCTTCAGATATTCCCGCTTCTGAGGCAGTTGTATTAACTTCAACGTTAATCCAAGAAGAAGAACCAGCAACATTAATAGAGCGACATTTGAATTTATAAGCTGTCTCAGGATGCAAGCCGGTAAAAGTATAAGTTGATCCCTGAACAATGTTACCTTCCTGCGTAACTTCATCAGTGCCGATAAACTGCCATTGGAATGTTGTATTTAAGGACAAAACACCCTGAATACTTGCGGACATTGTTACCGAATTAGAGCCAACTGAATCAACATTAACCGTTGGTACACCGGGCAACGCAACAGTGAACACTAGTACCGCCGCTTCTGAGATAAACAAAGAGTTTTTAGCAACGATTGACGCTGTATATTCTCCTTCAGGCAAGCGTGCAATATTTACATGTAGCTCGCTTGTTTCCTGGCTAAAAGCGGTGTTATTGGTTTCGGTATTGTTAACGGTGATCTTATAACCTGTCACCATTACATCGTTAGGATCATCCCAGCTTAATTTGCCAATGAAAGCCTCACCATCAGCGAGCGTTTCATAAGATAAACCAGTTGGTGCGTCAATATCTTGCGGTAGTGAATGGCTTGTATCAACGTACTTTTCAACTACGTCACCGATTGCCCAAGGGTAAATTGAAGGTTGATGTTCAACGGCTTGAAAAGTTGTAACCCCTGTTAATAAATCTGTTTCAACTCCTTTAATTCTAAACTGTTTTGCATCCCACCCGATTATTACACTATCCACCGTGACAATATCGCCAGCCTCAACCACCATCGTTTCAGCAGTACCTATGAACGCCGCCGACATAGTGTGCCGACTTAGGTTTGCTATAACATGGGCCATTTGCAAGGCTTCGGCTTTATTATGTATGGTGTCAAAATCAAACTTACCTAAAAGCAATTTTCCTCTATCTTCTGTTTTCCATTCTTGGTGCAAGGCATCACTTTCGGGATAGAATACTTCATCGTCTGCGCCTGTTAATTTATTTCTGAATGTAACACCTACCTGATTATATCGATCACTTTGATTACCGCCTGAGCATTGTACCGCGCCTTGAATGTTATCTTTTGTGAAAGCGAAAACAGGAGAATCATCCTTTTCAATACCTAGACGGTATTTGCCGCTGCTTTCTGGTAAAGATGCCCGCATACCACCAAGAAGCACCCCAACATTATCAAAAATAGTGTTATCGCCCGACAGACTCACGTTGCAACTAAATAAGTTTTCAATTACTGTTTCTTTAACTGTGCCAACTAGAATATCTACCCACTCACGCGCTATCTTATCGTATCGAGTTTTGTAAATAGTCCTTGTATATTCCCTTGTTGTTTCAATAAAGTCTGCAGCATTGATAAAGCTTTGGGTATCAAGTTTGTTGGTAGCTAAACCCTGTCCATAATTGGTATTGGTTAAGTAATCATAAAGACAAAGAGCGGAATTATTACTATATTTAAGCTGGTTATCTCGAACATCTAGCACTTTCAACCCTTGAATGTCAGCCGTTATGGTGGGCTCTCCCTGCCACCAATCAACATCTTTATTTTGCTTTAAACGTACATAGGCATAAGCGACATTTTTTAACTTTGCTGTGCTTTTCCATTGGCTAAAGTTAGCTGCTAATTCTGTGCAATAGGTTTGGTTTTCGCTCCCGTTAAACCTTTTAATAAAATATCGTTCTGAGTTGATTTGATCTTGTGATATGCCATTAAAATAAAGATCACCAATACCCTCTATTTCACCGACACTAAACACGCAAATAAAATGCAAATATTCGTTTCTGGCCCCGCCTTTTTTATCTGTAGTTGTTACAAAAACCTTGATGCAAGGCGCTTCTTTAACTTCACCATAAATTATAGATACATCTTGGTTAGTGCCTCTTTTTTCAACATTATAACCGGCGGGTCGTGGCTTGCTTGGGGTAAACCACCCTTTAATAGTTCTTAATATGCCTGATAAAAAGCCCATTATTTGCTCCCCCATTTATATTCTTTACCGCTTTCTGAAGCAAAATAGAATCCAGTATCACCAGGCGAAAGTCTTTGCAAACTAGCTGGAGTTGTTCTTATGCCGCCTTTTTGTTTCCAGTTAGCAAACTGGCTTGATATTTTTTGTTTAATAACGGCTTTCCCTTTTTTTGGATCATCTGTAATGCTTGGCTTACCGTCTATAATCATTGATGCCATATGGATAACATCACCGACAACCGAATAATTACTACCTAAAATAGCTAATGATAATGTAACGTCTCTACCCTGTTGATCTGCACCTAGAAAGATGGCCACCAGTGAAGGGTCAACCGCATCTAGTTCTATGCTCATTGTCCCAACTCTTAATTCAATATCTTGTCGTATGCTTGGTGTTTTAAGTAAACTGCCATTGCCCAAGTAAGTATTGCCATTGTGATAAACATCAAAACAAGCGTTGTTTAAATATATCGGGTTTGGTGTTAAGTCCATCTTTACTAGAATGGTTCTTGTATGATCAGTTTTAAGCGCTGCCAATGTATCCGGGTGTAAATCTCTCATAATTAAAAAGCCTCAATTACTTTAAATTTCAATCTTGCTGTTTTATTGCTTTTAACTTTCAATTTAGATACGTGGCTGTTTAATCTAAAAGTAAATAAGACGCCAGAAACATTAATAGTTTCACCGATTGAAACTGTATGGAAAAGGTTTGGGTAAATAGTGGCTGAACTACCTGAGGCAATTACTATTTTATAAACCTTGCTATGTCCAGCAAAACGAATATGATCACCGCTACACGGCTCGTAATTAGCGAAGTTAATCGTATCGTCACCTATGTCATGACCTGATAAAGACTGAACCAGACCAGTAACACTACCCAACGGGTTACTGAGCATGGGAAATTTAATATCGAATGTTTTTCCTCTACCACCTAAGCTATCTAAAAACGCACTAGCACCCCTGAATTCCCTTTCATTTAACATGCCCGTTGTTAGTGACGCTTCCCACCTCTGAGAACCAGTTGATAACGCGATTGTCTTTAATGAGTTAGATTCGGAAAGGTAGGACGGTGAATTGCTTATCATTTCAAATTCTTCAAAGCCTATGTTGTTTGGGAATATCATAATGTTTGCCCCATATCTGCCATATACATTGATACTGAGTTATAAACCGCCTCAGAATTCCTTTCTATAAATTCGCCCATTTTTTCCTCTGACACGTCACCCTCAAAATTGTGAGTTAGATTAATGGTTATGCCACCACCACCACCAGTAACACCGCCACCAGTACCACCGTCACCACTAACCTGTTCCAATTGTGATTTGTTAAAAACATCTCCACCATTACCAGCAAGCAAGAAGTTTTTACCGCCATGCTGTAATAACTCTGGCTTATTACCTTCACCAACTTCAATTATTGACCGATTACCAACGGGGCCACCACTTTCTAAACCAGCAATAGAAGCAACATTCAAAGCAGCTTGTCCCGTTGCCATGCCAACCGCCGGCATATTCAAAGGAAAAGGCGCACTAGCCCAAGCTTTTTGTATAGCAACAAAACCATCACCAAGGGCGATTTTAAGTTGCGCTCCCTTTTCTTTTAACAAGTTCTTAATTCTGATTGCGTCCTGAATAGCAGCAAGTTTTTTACTTCCATTTGCTTTAATCTTTAAAAGCTTATCCTCATGTGCTTTAACTTTTTTCTGTTCATCGTCCTGTTTGAGTTTAAGGTTTTTATTTTTAGAATCTCCCTCGCCTTTAGTTCCATCATTAATGCCTGCCTCTTCCCTTGAATAACCCCCTTCTTGCGCCGCTGCAGCCGCCACAATTTCAGCCGCTTCTAATGATTTCCTTTTAGCCTCTTCAGCCCATGCGACAATCCCGTCATAAGGTAACGGCTCTTTTGCTAATTTTATTAAATCGCCTCTTATGGTGGTTATTTGTGCTTTCATAGCGCCAGCCATGCCACCGATAAAGGCGCTTGTTTTTGCCTCAACGCCTGGCAGTAGATTAAGAAAGTTGGTTATGCCAATATCTAACGACTGTAATCCATCTAACATCGATGATATTGCAACCGTGGCAGCAAGCTTTACTACAGTCCAAACAACTTGCAAACCTCGAATAACATTAGCCGTATATCCCACCGCCTTAATCGCTACGTCCATTGCCTTGTTAGTGAATTGACCAAAACCACCCGCCTCAAGTGCTGCATTATAAAATTGATCACTTATAGCATTCACATAAGGCGATAAACCGATAGTGATTGAATTCCCTATACCCTCGAAAACTGAAGAGCTTTTCAATAATGAATCGTTTGCTGCTTCTACTTTGGCAGCATCGACACGATTTAAAGAAATACCAAGCGCTTCAGCTTCCTTTGCTGTTCGGTTTAATCCTTCCTCACCCAATGCTAAGGTATTTATTAAATCAACACCTTTAGAACCAAATAGATCATAAGCAATGGCAACTTTTTTACCGTGATCTTCAACGCCTTTCATGGCTTCAGATATTTTTTTAAATTGCTTATCCGGTGATATTTTAGCTAATTCTAGTGCGTTCAATCCTAGCTCTTTTAATGCGTCCTTACCTTCTCCCATTCCTTTAGCTGCGTCTTGAACTTTTACCGTCATATCAAGTAAGCCTTTGTTTAGAGCTTTAGTTGATACACCTGTTAATTGTGCGGCAAGATGTAAACCTGATAGTGATTGTGTAGTTATACCCAACTTATCGGCTTGCTTTGCTAGTGCGTCAATGTTTGCTGCACTTTGCTTGTAAATAGCACCTAAAGCGACAGCACCAGCCGCACCAATAGCACCAAGCGATTTAACGACATTAGCAGAATTAGCCCTCACCTTTTTTGCAAACGATGCTGATTTCCTGTTAGCTTTTTTTAACTCTTTTTGAAAGTGAGCGCTGTTACCTTTTAGGTCGATCACTAATGATGCTAATGCCGTCATAATTATTCACTTATAGTTGGGTGTTATTAAGCATTAACCAAAGTGTTTAATCATGGCAATTTGCTCTTCAGTTGTTTGTGGGGCTTTTTTGAAAGTAGGCATAAATTCATTAGATAAACGTGGTTTACCTGTAGAATAATGCGGCGCGTTAAGTATGCTTGCTTGTTGCATAGCGAATCGGGCAGTATCAGCACCAGCGCCAAAAGGTCTTAGCTTATAGAATGCTTTCCATTCGTTAAATTGGTTACTTGTCATACTCTCAAGCATTGCGTCAACGTCTAATTTTCCCGCAACTAGACAGAGTTCCATTGCTAAAACTCTATCAGGCTGCGCTGCTAGTTTTTTGCTGCAATTTCCTCTTTATCATCACCATAGAAAACGCCGTTAAATTTAGATATTTCAACAAAAACTTCTGAAGCTTCCTGTGCTCGATTCTCTAAGATGGTATCAATAGCATCTGCATCTGAAAAAACAGGATTGTTACCTTCCCATTTAAAATCAAATAAAGGAGCGCCCTTATCGTCAACCAATGACATTGCTAATATTTGAACTTGTGGTAATAGTTGTTCAATCTCACACGCGCCCGCACCAACACCTTGTAGAAGGTTAATATACTTTACTTGCTCGCTTGCTTTCCATTGTTTAACTAAAAACTCGCCGCCAAACATAGGCAACAGTTTAGTTTTTAACGCTATGTTAGCTAGTAAGGATTGCGCTGTATTAAGTTTTTTAACTGCACCTGATTTTTTAACTGTGCTTGATTTTTTCATTGTTCAATATCCTATGTAACGTTGGTGATTTTGCCGCTTACCGTAAAAGTAAAGCTTTCTGTCATATCTTCAGTTTGTGGGGTAGCCAAAGATACTTTTGTTACAAAAGCTGAAAACTGTTTTTTTGTTGCTAATGCGTCCGGCCAATGGATCTGATAATTACCTAAATCATCACTTTCAAAATCATCATTTAATTGTCCTGCAACTACTGCGGCACTATTCCACTTAAGCGTTAAATCGAAAGGTTCAACCTTTTTTGCTCCAGGTATTACCGTTTCGTAACCATCAGCACTGTCAAACGTTGGTTTGCTTGATGTTGATTCCCTTGAAACAGTTATTTCGCCAATTTCTACAATTTCCGCTACTTCTGTGAATACTTCGGGATCTTGTCCATCACCACGTAATAGTTTTGTTTTATCGCCTTTCATTTGCTTGCCCTTATAGCTTATAGCTAATAGTTAATTCTAAAGTTTGTTTAAATGCTTTGCTTTTAGGTTCATAGCTTGGCTGTTCCCGTAAGTTGTGAACCGATAATATGCTTTCTTGATTACTAGATAATTCATTAAAGAAAGTGATCAACACCTTCTTTATCGCTTTTATTTCATCGACTTGTTTTGCCCAATAATCAATTTGTATGGTCGCCGTTTCTTCACCCGTTAACCCGTCAAAAGTTTGTCCTAATGTGTTGCTAATCCTTGACACTCTTAACGCTGGGAAAAGTTCAGTCTCGGGCAATGAGATAGCAAAAACATTAGGTACAACAGAAATAACACCCGGCAATTCCCTTAGCCATGTACATAAAGTTAGTTCAATCATAATCACTCATTATTTAATTGTGGTTGTATCCGCCCAGGCTAAACGCCGCCCATAAAAAAACCCCGCTTTAATTGCGAGGTTTAAATAAGATAAGGTTATTATACTGGTTTTATCGGTAATAAATACTTTGGTTTTATAGGCTTATATTCATAGACCTAATTAGTTAAGCTAAGACTGAAAACCTGATAAACCGACAGGTTGAATATTGACGTTTTGTTGATAAGTTTATTTAAAGTTTAGCACTCTTTTTTTATTGCTATAGCGTCATGCGTGCATTCATCCAAAAGCCCGCCAGAGGTTGTTACGTTAAATACAACGCGGTATCTTTCACCCTCGACAAGATTAACCAGGGGCGAAAATGTTTTACTGTAAAGTCCATCAACGCCGACAACATTATTTAAAGCAACTGGCCATGATTCACCAGCAAGCAATACACCATATCTATTTGTTATTGTAACCGTCACACTAGCGCCATTATCTAGGGATGGAGTATCACCAAATTGTTCAGTAACGTTTACAATGCAGTTAACTTGGTTTGAGCTATTAATATTAAGGTTCATTTATCATTGCCCTTACTGATACTTGGTTAAATACGAACGCGCTACATGTTACCGGCGTAGATATTGAAGAAACAGCCATTACACTGCCGCGCCCTGCCTCTTGTTGTTCTTCCTCTCTCCATACACCAGTAGCCCACAATGTAGAAACCCACAAGCCACCTTTAAAAATACCATTTATTTCTAGGCTCATGTCACACCAAATGGAACAATAACGCCGTCCCCTATAATGGTCTTACCGTTTATTTTATCTATACTTGCTGATACTTCAGCCGTTACGCTTCCAACTGAGCCAGATAAATTGCCGGTAATATTTAAGGTTTGATCAGGTAGACTTATATTCATTAAGTTTTCGCCATTTAAGCCTATTCTTGGAAAGCTATCACCTGTTTGTGGTGTATGCCCTGTTAACGTTAATATTGTCGGTATTGTGGCGCCGGTATGCGTTTTAGAATCCAGCGTTACCTTTTCAGCGTTAACATCGAAGTCTTTTAGATCATCTAACGTATTTTTGGTTCCCGCTATCGAATATCCTGTTTTACCGATATTCCAATCGCCTTTTCCACTTAATGCGTTCGTTGCTATCCCTGTAGATGTTATGTAATTTACTGGTATGGTCGCGGTATGGGTGATCATGTTGGAATCTAACTGATTGTTAACAGTAAATAGTAACTGGTCTGTTTTTGCCTTTATCGCGGTAACATCTGCGCCAACTGTTGATAATAAAGAAACTGTTGCGTAACTTGCTGTCAATGTTGTTCGGGCATTGAACTCAGATACCGTTGGCATATCGGAAAGTGCAATAGTGTGATCAGCTGCTTGCGCTATTCCGCCTAGGTTATTAAAAGTCCCGGTATGTTTTGCATCGTAATAACTTTCTGTGACAACTTCAAAAGTCTTAAAATACGGTAATGCTCCGGCAACATTTACATAAAACTCCAATATCCCTGTTGTGTTTGTATCAGTAGAATCAAACGTTATTAAGTAAAAACCTAATGCGTCATGTACTGCAATTCCTGTTGAATTTTTCTGTGTTAATGCTTCCCCATCTTTTGATAGCAACATATCAGCTTGGTTTATGATCAAAGCTACCATAAGTGTTTTACCGTCCGTTGAATCAACAAACGGGCCTAAGCGTATGGTCTTTGATGTATTCTGTCTTAAATCAGCCATTTCTTAACCTTGTATAATAATATTGAAATATATGGTTTGCCGTCCCTGATACCGTTGGAATAATCACGCCTATATCAGCACCACCAGTGGCAGCACCCTCTATGCTGTTACCTGCCTTAAATGACCAGTCATGGTTTAAAGGATCTGTGTATTGCTCTAAAAATACTAAGCTCTGTAAACCTGTATTACCTGAATTGTCGCTTGATGCGTTATCGGTGAATGTTGGTGCTAATGTCAAATAACACGCATGCCCGCTAATTGGGCCATAATTGAACACGGCGCATTTGTTTGTTATACCAGTGCCGTTATTTCTTCTTAAACCAGATCTTTCATTACTTGTTGCATCTTGATTGCCAAATGCAGTGATGTTTTCGTAAACCATATCAGTTGGCCTGAATTTATTATTGAGTTTTTTATGTGTCCTTTGGCTGATACTTTCCACTTCGTTTCACCCGTTCCATATATTCCGTCACTATAATAATAAACATTATCTAATTCTATGAATGAATCTGACGCTATTGAAGTTCTAACGTCTAGAACAAGGTTAGATATAGCTGAGGTAGTTTGTATTGTTATGTTTCTAAACTTTAGGTGATCGCAACCTTGCCTCAGTGTCAGTATGCCGTATGTGCCGCCTCGTCCGTATGGGATGAATGGTATTGTGCTACTATCCGCCTTAAAGTCCTGTACTGCGCCGGCATCTGCTTCTATGGTAATAAAATTTATTGCGGAGGTTATTAAATTTATATCAAATGTTTTTTGTACATCTGTTAATGAAGAAAAACTTTCAATTAGCATTCTTGCCGTTTCTGGCTCTGTTAATATTGCTGGTCTTGATGCTTCCCATAACTGAGGGCTGGGATAATCGCCAGTGCTTCCAATAGTTTTAATTGCCATAATAATCTCTTACCTGATTTTCTATTTCGTGCCATGTCACTGTTATTTCGCCCCACTCGGAAAGCTCAGAAAAGTATAGGGAAGAATCATTTTGCGGTAACAGTATCTTTTTTCTTAACTGTGATTGCCCGGGCTCCAATAACGCTAATATTTCAGGCGAATCAAAATCTTTATCTGTGATCGTGTAAACAATAAAATCGTTATTAAAATCCTCAGGCTTGTTACCCTCCACTATCCAAAGTCTTTTCCTAACTTGTTTAGATAGGAAGGTATCAACGGTAAAAGCTTCTATTACCATTCCAGTAGACCAATGTGTTTGTGTGTTTTTCACTACGATTTTGCATGGCATAATATCAAACCTTTTTATCTAATTGCCCGATAGCTTAGCCAGACGCTTAGCTTGTTTTTCTATTCGTTTTTTTAGTGCTTCGCCAAATATGGCTAAACTTTGACGCCATTTACTTTCGAGTGCTGCCCGAATGAATGGTTTTGCTACTTGTTTTTGTGTTCCAAACTCTGCAGCAATAGCCTTATGAAAATCCGCCTTTTTAGTGCCAACGCTTACTTTAGCGCCAGTTTTACCTTTTGCCTTTTTAGACCTCATTTTGATATTGTCTTTTAAATTTCCTGAATCCTCGGGTGCATTAGCTATCATGTGATCATGAACAGGTTTAGCGGCGTCTTTTAATGCAGCAACAAGAGCTTTGCCGCCAGCCTGAGCACCTAAAGCAGCAAGCGCCTTATCAAGTTCTTTCAATCCTTTTACTTCCATAGATTGCATAATTAGCCCTTTTATATTTGCGTTATAGTTAAGTTCAATCTTCGATTTTCAAAACCTTCATTATCGAGTTCACTGATTTTATATAAATTTCCGAATATAAAAAGCGCCTGACCATTTTGTATTTTATTGTTGTACCGGGCGAATAAAGAGAGGCTTTTTTTATTTCCTGTGTTGTTTTCTTCGTCAACTTTGCTAACTGCCTCCTTATCAATACCGAATCTACTAGAGAATAGAGTTATGTAATCACCAGGCTGACCGGTTATCGTGTAAGAGGCTTCCTTTATCACCCCAACGTGTTTTAACTGCCCTGCTCTGATTGCTGTTTTCATATTAATAAACTCTGTAAGGTTGAAGTAGTGCATTAAACGACATGGGAACCTCTTTGACCGTTAACGTGCTGGTACTTTCACGATTCAAATACCAGTGGCCAACAATTAACAATAAAGCCAATCTAAGCGAATCACCCGCGCCAGTATCAAGAGCTAGATCATTCTCATTGATAATGTCTGAGGTTTTATCTACTATTTTTCTATTTAGTGTTACGGCTATATGGTTTTTTGCTGCAAACAGATAAGTAACTAATACACCATCATCAAAAGAGTTATCATCGTCTATATTGCATTGCGCTTTACAATCACTTAACGTTGGCCACATAATTAATCACCTTCTTTTACTTCTTTTGATTCTTCAACATAATCACTTGCGCGTTTTGCTACGTCTCCGGCAACTTCTGCGCCTTTTACATATCGCTGCATTGTCGTTGCATCAAAAAACTCTCTTGTTGCAATCATTTTGTTTTCAAGTTCAACTGTTTTTGTTTTTTTGCCAGCCATGATAAACCCCGAATTTTAATTAAATAAAAAAGGCCACCGTAATGGCAGCCTTATTCAATGCTTAGCTAATGCTATATACCTTTGAATGAACCGTAAACAACCGCTTTAGGATGCTCAACGGTTAACTGGAAGCGTCCATCGGCTTTGATAGTTACTAAGTTCCGGATGAAGTTATCACCGTTTTCTTCTGAAACCTCAACACCAGTTTCACCGCGATCCCATAATGTGCATGCGTTCACTAAATCTATAACCATTGCTTTACCTACAGCAATAGCCTTAGATTTGATGATAGGCAAACCCCATGCTCTCGCGTTTAAGCCAGTGCGAGGATCAGCAGCAATAAAATTACCGTTACTGTCTTTCATTAAATCCATTTCTGCAGCATCAGCCGGATTCATAAGGATAGCGGTAGCGAAGAAATCACCATCTTCGACCGCTGCAATCATTTTGCGCAACGACTCGAAAACATCATCACCAGCCGCCGGCGAATAAGCCGTATGATTAGCAGTAACACCGGCTAAGCCTCCAATGTTAGGCATTGAACCGTCACCTAGAATTAATTCACTATTTAACTTCTGGCGAACACCGAATAACATGCGCGTATCAATAAGAGCAACTAAAGCGGGTGCGTCACTACGTACTTGCTTCGATACGCTGGTATGATGGCCAACAGTGGCGATATGTATTTGTTTCAATTCAAAATCAAACACTGTTTCAGGTAGTGCGTCACCTTCAGCAACCGCCGCCGCATTAATTACTGTTCCGACTTCCTGTATGTACTCAATAGAGTTAGACGTTGAAGGTATGACGGTGATCAAGTCAAGAATAGTAAGTTGTTCGTTAGCTATTGCCACCACACCAGCAGAACGATGGGCAGCAACTACACCAGTACCGGTAATTGAATCATGAGTAACGGAAAGTAAAGCTGATTTACCCTCGATTGTGAATGACGTTGATTTTGTGGTTAAGTCCATACCTTTAACAGCGGTAGCGCCAAAACTTAAAGCTTGCTCGGTTGGTGCTTGTTGGCCTTTTTGTTGTAACTCGTTCACTTCTGATTGCATGGTTTTAAATTGGCCATCTAATGCATTAAAGGCGCTTTTAATTTCCAATGCTTCTTTGTCGCCCTTTTCTGCCGCTTTTGATACTTGGCTTTTGATGTTTTCAAATGATGCTAATACTTTGGTTTCTAATTCTGTTGGCATAATGTTTCTCTCTAAAGTTTAAAGTTTGTAAGTAAATTTGTTAATGATTGTAATTCTTTGTCTTTTTGTACTTGCTCAATACCAGCGTCACGCTGTTTTAAATTCCGCACGTTGGCTACAAATAAAGTAGCCGCTTTCTTAGAAAAATTTGCTGAATCTCTCAACAATAATTCAAAATCTTTTAATGTGTCGAATGTTTCAAGTGAGCTTTTAACAGTATCTAATGTGATACGCGCATCACCATCACAAGGAAAGCCGACTATCGAAATTTCTGGCATGTTAGGAATGTTTCTGATTATCCGCCCGCCGTTTGCCTTAGCGTCATAATCAACGCCCTGCACTAACTTGGTAAAACCAATACTTAAACCGTCTATGGTTTCGGCTAACATTGCCAACCTAATATCTTCAGCTAATATAATGCCTTTGGTTAATTCACCCTTAACCCATAGCCCGCGATCATCTTCTCTGAGTTCTAACCATTTACAAATTGGCACTGTGTCATGCTTATGATTAAAGAATCCTACAGGTTTTTTGTTGTTCTCTATTGTTTGTAGAAAAGCACCTTTTAAAATAGTGTCCCCGACATCATCATCACCGTTGAAAACGCTTGCGTATCCTTCAAAGGTATAAGGCTCATCTTTAGCCATTTTTATATTGCATAAATCAAAAGCTAACTTTAAGTGTTCCATTTATTATTCCTGTTTTTTAATTGAATCTTTACCGATTTGATCCATTCTGACAAAGCCACCATTTACTATAAGCTCATCACCTCCCTCTTTAGGTGGTAAGCCTCGTTTTTTTCTTATCTCGTTAGCAGTAAGAATGCCGGCGCTTAGTTCTTTGCAGTCAATTTCAGCCCTTGCTTTGGGGTCTGTCTTTAATAGCTCGTCAAAATCAAACTTAACAACGTATTTTTCACGCTCTCTTGCTGTCATTAAGTGTTTTTCGCATCCCTGTTCAACTCTGGTTAGGTATGGACGGACGGTTAAACTATAAAATCCCGTTAATATTTCACTTAATCCGCTGCCCCAAGTAGTCGTTTTGTCGGCTGAATTCATTAGGAAATTAGGTACACCGAAAAAACGCGCCACCTCTTCAATCTGAAATACTCGGGTTTCTACCATTTGCATATCATCAGGATTATTTTGTATGGCTTGATATTTAAAACCATTCTCTAAAATCATGTTTTGATGTTTCTGATCGCTAATGCCCTCAGTGCTATTGACGTTATACATTTTATATACTGCTTTGCGTGCCTCAGTACTTAATTGGCCGTCTGTTGTTATAACCCCAGCAGGTTTGCCACCTTTTGCGAAAAACTCACTGCAATATTTTTCGCTTGCACTTGATAACCCAACTGAGCCTTTTGCGTAAGCTAACGGACTAAGCCCCATTATCCCGTTGCCCGGGATTTTACAGTGCCACATATTTTCCTGCGCGATAAATGAAACGTCACCGTTTGGTGATACACAAGTATAAACAGGTTCCCCAGCCTCCAGGCTTACCGTCATATGTTGCGCCGCTATTGGTATAAGACCTGTAATTTTGCCGCTTTCACTGCGCTCTATTTTGTTGAATGCGTTACCGTGTAGGACAAGATTCATAAAAAGAGATTCTTTCCACTCTTGCGGCGTCTGCCACCTGTTCGGGCTATGGGTTAACACGTTCCACAATCCGTTACCTGGCTCGTATTCGACTTCTACAAGCTGCCCGTTCTTTCTTTCATACAATTTTATTTTTAAACTTCCCATTGTTTCAGTGAGTATGCGAACGCATCTAAAAACTGAAGATTGCTGCATGGCAGAATCCTCTGTCACGTTAACGGGGCTATTGCTCCCTGAACCTGGCTGCGCTGTTTGCACTCCCTCAGGCTGTGCCGTTGTCGTACCAGATAACCACCACCCTCTTAATCTTTTAAACATTGTCTCGCCTCTTTAATTATTTATACTCTTTTACCGCTTCTAACAGCCAAGCGCCCGCATCAGGTTCACCACCACCGATAAACGCACGATTTGCAGCAGTAAACAATGCTGTGGCTCCATCAATTTTGTTTGCTCTATCGTTGTTAGCTTTACGGGGAAATATATTGTCGTTGTGATCAACTGACACTTCAACGTTGCCCATCATCCAAGCCATAACAGGATTGTTATCATGTAGAATAAATTTACTGTCAATGTAACCGTCTATTGTTTCCATTGTGGAAGAAAAGTTCTTAACAGTCTGTCCAACTTCTAATGTTTGAATGTCTTTATTATCCAACCTGCAAACAAGCTGTTGAGCTTTCCAAGGGTCAACACAAACTTCTTTTATATTTACCTCGCTACTGATCTGTTCAATTCTTTCTTCAATTTTATCTAGGTCAATCATGTGACCGTCCATAATATTTAGGTGTCCGTCTGCTATCCAACGTTTGAATATTATTTTTTGTTCATCTGGTAATTCTTTTAGTGACTCTTTAGGAAAATAGAATTCAGGCTTAATGTAATAAACACCTTCACCTTTGAACACTTGAACTAATGCGGTTAAATCGCTTTTCGTTGATAAATCCACACCTAACCAGCAATCAAGATCGTAAATAAACTCGGGTAACTCAATACCGCAAGCCTCCCATTTTAATTTGTCAATCCAACGTATACCGCCATCTACCCAACGGTTTAAATCTTTTATTAAAAAGTTGATTCGTGCGCCCGCTGATACTTTGGCAAGTTTTGCACTTTTATGTATTGAATCTTTAGGTTTGGAAATATCTAAACAGGGATTAGCTTTTATCCAGGCTTCTGAATCATACGGGTCATCATCATCGTCAATCGAAAATATAACACCTAAATAATCGTCATTTTCCTCTTCACTTTCTTCATCTAAAATGGCAGCTACATATTTTCGCTGTTCATAACATATGCCATTTTTGTTAACGCCTGCAGTTGTGATCATGGCTAATATTGGTTGGTGTCTTGAACTCATACCATCTTTGACAAGGTCGAAAACTTCTCGCGTCCTGTGGGCATGTAATTCGTCTAAAATGCCACAATGAACATTTAGCCCGTCTAATTTTTTATTGTCTTTTGATAATGGAGAAAATTTTGAATAGTTACTTGTTAACTCTACTAAGTTTTTAGATTGAGTTATTTTTAATAAGTCTCTTAGCATAGGATTTAATTCAATCATTGCTGCAGCCGCATCCCAAACTATTTTAGCTTGTCCTTTGTCTACAGCAGCACAATAAACTTCTGCGCCTCCTTCACCATCAAAGGCAAGCATATAAAGCGCTATACCTGATAGTAAAGTTGATTTACCATTCTTTCTTGCTACTTCGATATATACCCAAACAAAACGCCTTACCCAATTGCCCCTACTGTTCTTTTTATGAAAACCGAATAGCTGTGCAATAATGAAAGCTTGCCAAGGCTCTAATATAATTGGCTGACCTTTTAACTCGCCTTTAATGTGACAACAAAAAGTAGGGAAAAAGTTTAACGCTCTTCCTGCTTTACTGCGACTGAACTTTATACCTCGACTTTCACCGTTTTCTAAATCATTAATAAACCGTTTGGCTGCTTGTATTAACAGCTTACCAGCAACTATTTTTTTGCTTATAACGTCATGGGCATATTGAATCGCATCGTCAACAGTCGCATTTTTGGCAACTGCCTCTTTATATTTTGCCGCTATATTATGAGCCTCGTTATTATTTGAAGTCACTTTCAAGTTCTCCACCGCCCATTAACTTAGCGAAAATTTCAGTTAATTGTGTTTTGCTATCACTTTCATCTTTAGTGATCTTTGAAGCGCTTGCCGGGTCTAAACCGTGTGATTTAAGCAATATGTTAACCTGCTTTAATGCTGTATCTCTTGCGGCAAATATGGGGTGTAACTTTGGCATATCACCACCTTCACCTGAGGATATGTATATAACCTCAGTCTTTGACGCTTCCCTGTTTGTTTTTGCGTAATGCCAAATGCTATCCGCCAACAGACGAAGCGACACGCTGTATTTTGGTGAAAATGTACCATCCTCTTTAGTGATACGTTCCAGTAATTTATACACGGTATTAATTGTTCTATATGCGAAGTCGGCACTTGTTAACTCACCGTCAATGACCTCAAGCTGATCACCTTTATCATCTGTAATGCTAGTGGCTTCAACTTTCTTTTTGGTCTTAGTTTGCTTTGGTTTAGCCATTTTTTGACCTCCAAAGTCACATACAGAAAAACGCCGTTTTCGTTTGGGTCAGAAAAACGGGCTATTTATTGTTAATTATTTAATTGTAAGCCCCGTATTTATTAAGGTTAATAAAATGGACTGATATATTTACGCTTCCCTGTATGCCAATAAAACGGTTGGGGAAAATATTTTGAAAATTAGGAAAAACTTACACGACACTAGGGGGCGGTACTAATAATCTTTTCTTTTTGAGTTTTTACCCTACCCCCCTATATTACGACCTTCCTTAGCTGTTTTAATTAAATGGCATTGAGTACATAAGACCTGAAGGTTAGTGTGTTCGTCTGTCCCTCCTAGAGCTTTACTTAAAATGTGGTCAACGTTGTTACCTGCTACTGCTATTCCTATTAATAAATGAGCCTGACATAAGTACTTATCCCTATTGAGAATAACTAAACGTAACTTATCCCATTCCTTACCGTAACCTCTCGCATGCCTGTTACCTAATAGCTTTTGTCTTTTGCCCCATCCTTCTAACTCTCTGTGCTTATCACAATAACCTTTGTTGTTCCTATGGGAAGTTGGACAACCTGACTTTCTACATGGTCTTAGTTTCGGTTTCATTATCGTTAACCTTATGCGCTTGTCTTTCAATTGAACTCATATCTAATTCATGCCTTTCACTTTGCCGTTTATCTTCTCTGCGTTTGTAATACCAACTTATCAGGACAGTACATAGACCAAACATAATACTTAGTAACATCATTAAATCATTGATAGTGTATGCACCTATTGAAAAGACAGTAACGTTAACTGTATAGCTTGCGTCTGTTGCTATTTTATCTAGTGACATTGTTATAACTCCCTCTTATATACTTATCCGTTTCAACCCACTGCCCGGCATACATTTGTAATGAGAGTTGTTCCGCTCTTCCACCTACCTGTTCGGCCCATAGGCTTAGCATCATTTCGACACCCGCTTGTTCATAACGTTTTAGTAGGATTGCATGCTTCATCTTCTTAAACTTTAACAGTCCTGTTATGCCCATGTTGATTGCCATGTTTACCAGTACGGCTTTTCTAGACGGGTTTAACTCTGCCCAGGGAAAGTATTCCTTTACTGAGGCTGTGACTCTATTAACATCATTAACCAAAAGCTGTTCAGCTTCCTCTTCAGTCATTGGATCATTATCAAAGTCTTTACGCCCAAGCATTAACATCTCTTTAGGTGTAAAAGGATTGCTTTCAACGTTACGTCCATAACCGATAGTTTTCTTTTCAGCAGTACAATAATAGTAATTGCATCTAAATCCTTCGTGTTCTTTTAGTTGTTCTATTAAGTTCATCATATTAAGCGCCAGGAATAAAAAAGCCCAACCGTATGGAAGGGCAAATATAAAATGTAAAACGTTTGGAGTATGGCTAACTTATTTATTAATGACTTGCCAGGACAAAGCTGTAAGCATTCCTATAATGCTAAACGCTAACCATAAAAAAACCCCGCATATTTGCGAGGCTTTAATAAGATATAGATATTATACTGAATTGGGCGGTAATAAATACACGGTTTATATAGGCTTATGTTTATAGACCTAAATAGTTAAGCGCTCATAGTAAAGGGAGTAACTTGTTTTTGGCTTGCTCTATCCAATAGTAAGAAGCTTTGTTTTTCTTAATGTATAGCTGTGTTAATGCTTTCTTATGATTAATGCTCAACGTATCAATGGCATCATCTACGATTTGAATATGATGCGGTACGTGCATATTGATTGATAAATGACTAACTAGGTGTGTTGTGCCTGTCCCTGCTCCGCCACTGTCTAACACTTCCTTTATAACCTGAGTGTTAGACTTGCTGGAAAAGCCTTGCAACGTTTCCTTACCTGCCCAAAATCTACCCCATGACACAAGGTCGTGCTGAACTTCTCTAATGGTTTTGACGTTCAAGTTCTAGCCCCTCTGGTACTGTGAAATGCAACATACAAAGAATCCCTACAACATCGTCAAAGCTGGGCGTAGTTCTTCCCGCTTCCCAATTTTGTAAAGTTGCTTTTGATTTACCATACTGAAAAGCCAAAGTTTCTTGTGTGTATTCTCTAGCCTTTCTTGCTGCCTTAACTACCTTTCCGCCGTGTGAAGCTTGTGTTGTCATTTTAAACCCTTATCTATATCTATTACCCAATGAGTTAAGCCTAACATAATGTAGTTGACATGTAAATAATGATTACTATATGCACTGATTCTGTATGTCAATTGCGCTCTATGTGCTATTATTTGTTTAATATTTACTTACTGGCTGATAAAAAATGGAATCAATTGATAACTCCCCTGTTTGGGCAAATAACGCCAAGGCAAAAATGACTAGCATGAATCTCAAGTATAAGGATATTTTGCATTTATTTGATGTAACTACGACTGATGCTATTGGCCATTACTTCAACGGTAGAAGAGAACCGAATATTTCTAATTTATTATCTCTTGCTGATTTTCTTAATATCAGTACAGACGAATTGTTTTTAGATAATACCAAGCTTCAGGAAAGGAAGACGTTTAAAGGTGGTGCTAATTTAATGGATGCGCTTAAAATCTTACTAAAACTAAGTGACATTAGTGATCAAGACTTAGTTTGCACGTTGAATACAATTGATAAGGTTGGTACTGATAACATTATGGAAGCGGCTAATGCACTTGCGGAGGATGAAGATAACTGCTTGTCCAGGACTGATACAATCCTGAACATTCAAGATTATATGGCTAAGGTAGTTTAGTTAGACTTTCATGAATTTTTTGTGATATACAGAGTATATTTGTATCTGCTACCCTTACCGCTTTAACCTGTTCACCGATTCCATTAATACTATCCGCTGCAACCCTTGCTTCAGCGGCTAGTATTAGATCCTTTATAAGTATTAATGTATCCCTGTCTGTATTAAAGGCTTCTGATTCTGTGTGTTTCAATAAATCTGTATTCTTAAAAATCTTTACAAAAACTAATACTGCTACTGCCAACAAGGCAAGAATAATAACGATACCGATAGCTGAACTCATTGAGCTTGTCCCTTTTTGTTATGTTCGATTGATGTTCTAGAGTAGGTAATAAGAATTATATATGACCACACAATAATGTTTATTGTAATGATTGACGGCTTATACATTTCATTCATTGCGAAGGTTCTTAGTATCTCCTTATCTGCCAACCTTGCTATTTGTACCAAAGCTAATGCAATAGAACCAAGGCAAATTACAACCCCGTCTCTATTTATTTTTATACCTTCTATTTCATGTGCCTTTGCAATTAAAAATACCGTTAATAAGTGTATGGCTGCTAATGAGCAATACCATATATAACGATCAAGTGAAATATCACCGGTAATACTAAAAATGATACGCTCTACCGCTGACATAATTATATTTGCAAACACCCAAACGATAAAGCTTATTGTTGAAGAGTTTATCTTGCTGTTCTTATTTACCCAAACAGCAAAACAAAAGAGGCCAAGAAGTATTGAAGCTAAAGAAAATGTATAAATGTATTCGTTCCACATATTGACCTCTGTTTTAATGATTGTTAATTGTTATTGACTGTTGCTACCTTGGATACCAGGGGGCTCGTTACCGCTACCAACATCATCATCATCGTTACCCTGTACTAATGGTTGATATTTCATTCCTGAGTCCAATACAAATTTTGTCATAATGTTTACCTTTTTATAGTTAAAAAATAATAGTTTTCTGTACGCTGTTAATTATACAGAGTGTTAGCCAATAAAACAATCTAGGGTTATCATTTTGTATGTTAATTTTTAAGGTTTATTGTTAAGGAATTTACAGCGCCCGAGGTTTATGGAGCCCATAAAAAAGGGGGCTCTCAGACAAGATACCCCCTTTTAATTTATTCCATTTATCAAGCTGCTATTAATGGTTACAACCTGCCTAAGCTAAAAGTATAATCAATGAAGAATTCAGTTTTGTAATACTCATTTGTATCATTGAAAGGAGATCCCGACAGCCATTGCGAATGATGAGAAATACCCACCGTTAAATGTTTGCTAAATTGATAGCCTATCTCAATTCTTGCCGTTATATGATCATCTAACAAGCGCCTAACACCCTTAGAATCAGTGCTATAAACCCTTTCCTCATCAAATTTATAACCGGTTCCAATTGTGACATAGGTTTTATTAAGGAACTTCTGTACATCGAATTCAACCGACATTGCTTTATTAGTTACGAACAATAATATCAATATAGCCGTAAGTGTTATTTTATTCATGTTCTGCCCCATTGGTTATGCGAATATTGTAACGGTTAAACCCAGCACTATCGCAATTAAAAGGCATGTATTGCCAATTACCGCGCACGTATTTTCACTAATGCTATAACGCTGTGGACTTTTAGTTGATTGTTTCTTTGATTGATTAGAAGTCATTTTTAAATCCTTCTAATATTTTTTGTACGTTCTTGATCTCGTTTAGTGATAAGTCTTGATAATCTGCCATTAGGGCATTAAACACTTTCTCTTTTACACTTTCGCTAAGTGCGTTAATTGCTAAGCCTTGTTCGATCAGTATGATAACTGCCTGTGTTTTATTCCTAACGCCTAAGGTTTCTACTGATTCGTTTATTTTCTCAATCAGTTCAGTTGGTAGCCGATAATTTGTCTGGTTTATATCTACCCTTGATAGAGTGCCGCTGAATTCCGTAATATTATCTGGTTTTATTGGGCCTGCCATAAGCTTAGCCGCAATGGTTGCGCCTGCCATAACCTTATCTGTTGTGATTTCTTCAGCTTTAATTTTGTCTGTTGTCATTTTGATACCTTAGTGGTTGATTAGGTTATATTGTATAGCACTTTGTATAGCAGTACAATGAATAGTTTGAATTTTAAGCAATAAAAAACCCCAACCGTTTAAGGCTGGGGTCTGCTATATGTGTACCTTGTAGTTTTCGAGGCTACATGCTAACTCACTCACCGCCGGAATCAAAAAATGACAATTTAAACGATAAGCTAATACCACCACAATATTCAAGCAATTGGTACTCCGTTAGTATAACAAAAACCGTAAACAACACAATTACTACTCACCCTCTGTACATAGAATTCCTTCTCTTGCCCTTTCATCTAGCTCAGTCATTATTAACCAGCTTAAATTAACTTGCTTGCCTTTAAGTAGTCTTGCATTAAATCTATTTATTAGTACTGTTTTAAAATCCTCAATTTCCGCATCTTTAACCCAATCAGTTTGCATCAACTGCATGATGATCGTATCGTTCGGCGCTTCCTGTATATTAACGTTTGAATCTAACTTGAACAATTCATATGCTGCGGTATACTTTCCTAAAGCTTCCTGTACTTCCTCTTTAGTGCCTACATTATATTTAACTAATGTCTTAACTATAGCGGCTTTTTTTATAATCATTTTTTCTTCAGGCGAATGCGTAACAACCTCTTTAGGAATATATTTAACCACTAGTTTTTCAGGGATACCAACATATGTTAGTACGCGCTTTGATCTTCCATTCGGTTTAGTTATAACTGACTTTATGACAAGTTTGTCAACTAGTGCCTTAACCGTACTTTGTGCTGACCGTTCACTAAATCCTATTTTATGCGCTAAAAAATGATTAGAAACATAACATTCTAAATTTTGCGTGGTGTATGATCTTATGAAGTTGGCTAAGGTTCTTTCCGCATTGCTTAATGATGTGTCACATAAATCATCATGGTACTTGAAAAAGTTATCGCTCATGTTACACCCCTACTTTCAAAGAAAAGCTCTTAGTGGTACTTATCAGCCTAGACACGCCGTTACCTTCTACTTTTAACAATCCCTTTTCTGAGCAACTCTTAACCATTTTTGTAATTAGTCCAGGCGAACAACCTACATGATGAGAAATTTCATTATTAGTGAACATGAATGACTCCCCCTTTAGTTCAATTGCCCTAACTAGACTAATAAACAAAGCCTCGCTACTGTTTACCCCTAAGTCACCAGCCCAATAACAATTAAATGTTTCGCTCAAGTCTGATTTTAATGCTGTAGTTAATCTATTCATTTAGTAAGCTCTTCTATTAATTAACCACTAGTATACCTATACACTTTCTTCGTGTCAATTACCTATGCCACAAATTAATAAAGTTCCCATTTGCTTAGTTATTAATACGAGGCATGTAACTGTCGATATAAGAGGTGTTAAGTTGATTTTGTTACATTGGTATAATGAATAGTCGTTAAGTGCGTATCTGGTAGTGTATGGCGCTATCAATGCAGAATACTCCACCTTGCTAAACTTGTCTTTATCTCTAAAACTATCAGGATGCGCTAATGTTATTTATTGCCACAATGGTTAATCAATTAAATGGAAGAGGTTTGAAGCTCTGCAGTGTTAACTATTAACTAAAGAGAATTGTTTTGCAGTAATGAGCCTTTTGATTTTTTAGTGGTTCTAACTTCTTTGGGTTCTCGGTGGCTCGTATATGTAGATCTTTTCTTTATGCTAAACTTGTCTTTCTCTTAATTGCTCCAACCTGTTTTTATACTCAATACTTTTTAATTAACAAATTATAGAAAAGTTTTAAAAAAATATACGTAGAACGAAGGTTCTATGTTGTAAGTCTAATCTTATAAATTCTAATCTTATAGACTAATCTTATAGGTAGCACCACATGTACCCCATAAAGACGAATTATGTACCTCGCTATAGCAAAATACGTAATACTGTACTTATGCTTTTTACATTCATGAACAAAGCACTAATATGGCATTATTAACTAGGTATTAAAGCAATACAAACACCTGCCCCATACGATTACTTCACCCCGTAAACACTATGATGCAAGTCTACATTTAAAGAACCGCACTAGTTAAACTATCCTCTACCCCATATAAACCGCCACCCCGGATAGAAGTAAATTGTTCCCGTTACATGTTTAACGTACCCCCCTGTTACATGTTTAACGTACCCCCCCTGATTTAGTAACCCAATAGCTACCATGTATTTTTAGTAAAAACGTATAGGCCAGAGTGCAAATACCGTGATCCTGTAATGTTCTTTATTGCTCCCTGCTTAGACGCCCTTAAATTTTAGGCCGTATCCCTAACATCATATTAACCGATGCTAGCAACTTGCTACATACACTGATACGGTTTGCTACATAGATCGTAGCTCTTTGGTAACAGGTAAAACATCGATAAGTTACGTATTTGCATACATAGCCTTTCATGCGAACGCATACCGAACGCATAAGAGTTGCAATACGTTATGATAAAGACCTATGATAAACCTGTCAGTGATAGCATTTAGGCAATGCAGAAACAACCGAAGCCCTTTATATGTATAGGTTTGTACAATTGATAATATTTAATAATATTATTTATTACTTTCTATTACTTAATAAAACTTAATAAAACTTAACAAAACTTTCTATTCTTATAATTATTTTAATTATTATAACGAGAGGTCAAGACTATGAGATTAACCACAAGTCAAAAAAAAGTATACTTAGGCTTACTGCCATTAGTGACAACTGAGATTAAGGTTTTATTCCTGAAAGCATTACCGGCAAGTTTATCAATTCAAGAGCGGTGCGATCTGATGCAGCCATTAAATACTGCTTGCTCAAATGTTAATAGTTGTGACCTAGATGATCTAATCTATGAAGATGAATAATGCAATGACTGTAAAGGATGATCAGCGCTTGGTATGCAATACAGTATATCAAGTTCTTATTCATGTAGTTATCATTCATCTGTAGTGATTCGTAACCATCTCTGATAGCCTTTTTATAGTCACGGAAAACTTAGGTTAAATTTAGGCTAGGTTTTCCGTGCCTCGCGTGTGACTCGATTAAAACCCAGGCCTCATTTAATTAATATCGTATTGGTGTTATTAGTCTATAACCCAGCATATCCCAAAACAACCCAGAATAACCCAGTGGGTTAATTCGCTAACCGTTTGGGTTAATTATCAAATGACATTACCAATATCAGCTGATCTCGTTGAACGACTTTCAACGGTCGTTGGCTTTCGTTGCTTCTCGTTGTCTTTATTATTCGTACTCGGGTTCTTATGGCCATACGTGCCAATGACTTGCTATTTGTCTGTCATTCGTTTGCTATTTGTTTGCTATTCGCTTGTCAATTTCAAAACAATAAACGCTGCATGCTATGTGAGCCGTGGTATACAGAGATACTTTTGTTTGCTAACTGGTTTGTCATTCGTTTGCTATCATGCTTGCTAATGGTTTGATAACTCTTGGTAGCTCTTGGTAGTATTTACTAGCACTTACTACCATTTGTTAGTATTAGTTAGTATTTGCTAGGTTTGATACTTACCGGTTGGATCCAGCAATATTCATCATCGTTCGGTTTGGTTTTTATTAGGAGGGTTCACGGCTAATCTGGATTGTTCTCGACTAGTCGTGATTGTTTGTTGTGGACAGTGTTCAACATGAAGGATTAAGTAAGGTAAGCGCTTTTTTGTCAAACTGTTGTGTCTGACAATTAAGATAATAACACCCGATAATCAAGGGGAACATATTAACTTATCTCTTTCCCGGGAAAGCTTTTCCAACATTGCTTGTTTAGCCCAGGCCGCAAAATTATCATAATAATCTGGACTACCTTTAATATCTTTAAGCATTTTGTTACTAACTCTTATCTGTTTAGGGGTCGTATTAGACTGTGTTTTAATTTCCATAATGTTCTCTTTTGTTAATTTATCAATTTATTAATGCTTTACAATTATAACCATTTGGTTTACATTCTGCAACTAACCACCACTTTATAGAGATTAAACAAATGGCTTATGTTGAACCGATAATTGATAAAAACCACATTAAAAAAGCAAGTAGATTCATCAAGGATAATTTTGACGGAGCCTATCATCTTATATGGAAACTTGGCACTGAGACAGGATTGAGAATAACTGACCTATGTGAGCTAGAATATTCTAATTTTGATTATGATAACCGGACTGTAAAAATCGCTGAAAATAAAGGCACTAGGGCAAACAAGGCTAGAGCTAAGTTGAAAGTGCTAGAACAGGTCAAAAACGAATTGATTGCCCTATTTAGCAGTGATACAAATGAAATGATGAAAGTGTTTATTACCAAGCCCAAAGACATATATTCCTTAATCCCTGATACCTTAAAGCCATTAATAGACGTTCGTATTAAAGATGCAGAGGACAAAGCACCCGTAAAGTATCGAGTTGCAAAAATTGGATTACCTACAATCACCAAAATACAGGCAAGACAAAGAAAATACAGCAAGATTGATAATGGGCAGTTGTTTAGCAGATCAACATTGAGTAGCAATAGAGCACGCAACATAGCTGGCGTAATCAGTAGACAAGCATGCTACAAAGTATTTTCTCAGTTAACAGAATTTATGGCAACGCTGGGAACCAAAGTAAAGATTGCATGCCATAGCCTAAGGAAGATATTTGCGCGTCATTTATACGTCTCCAGCGGTAACAATATCGGCCTATTAATGAAAGTACTAGGCCATAGCTCCGAACAAATGTCGTTAAAATATATCGGCATTAACCAAGACGAAGAACTAGAAGCAATAGACAACATGCTGAACTATATGAATGCTTAGCCTTTAGATTATTATCGCTTAAACGAAGGAATGCCCGTGGATAAATTAGAGTGTCTTTTAAAGCAATGCTATTGGTTATTATCTCCAAGACAGCGATTTAAAATAGCGTTAATTTTATATAAAGCATGGGCTCTTAAAGGTGAGGGCGATCCCGAATTAACCACTAAACAAGATAAATAAAACATACTAAGTTGTAATTTTCCAAGTCCTTAAAATGGGCAACGCTACTGCATACGCGGCATAGGTGCAATGTTAATCAAATACACAAACAATAAAAAGGTAATAAAATATGTATTCAGTAAGATTCCTAGGCGTAGATAAAACAGGCGCCCATATCGAGCTAGGCATATCATGCCCACACTACGCGATCCACAATAATAACAACGGGGTAATAACAATAACAACGTACGCTTTCATGGCTGATACGATAGGCGTAGACAGGTGTATATATTCAGCAGACACGAAAGCAGAGAAGGGAAATACTTCACCTAGTTTTGATGTTTGCTATATAGAGAATGACAGAGGTAAAACAGTTAAAACTATAGGACAGCGAAAATAAACCAATAAAACAAACGGGCTTAATTGCTCGTTTTTTATGTTTGAAACTTTAGGTTAAAATTAGGGTTATTGTCTGTAAGTAATGTAAACAAATTACAACAACACAAAATGTACGCTTTATTATCCTTTTGTCTAAAGGACTCCGAAAAACCGTTTATTCCTCCCATCCCTGCATAGTACCGATATAAATCTTTAATTTAAAATAATTACAAATAGTGCTTGACCAATTATCCAAAGGTGATATTATATAATCATCCAAACGACACAAGGCTAACAAAATGATTAAACTAGGGTCTGCACAAAACAAAATACTAACTGCTCTCGAGATGCCGTCAACTAATATTTCTTATTTTCACGATATGAAAAGCTTAGTTTCTGCAACTGGCTTATTACCTGCCAATATACAAAAATCGGTTAATAAGCTGGTACAAAATGGCATGGTTATAACTGAGAACCGTATAAGACAACCTCCTAAGGGTGTGGGCTTACCTAAGAGGTATAAGGTCTATATGGGTAAGAACATGGCTAAATTAGAAAAGGCATTAGTAGAATTTATGTATCGTGAAGGTCAATTCACCACACAAGTTAAGGGTTAAATAATGAGAGATATTACGGCGTTAGTAGAAAGATTTAATAAAACGAATATTAAGCATTCACCAACAACAAAAATTACAGGGAATAACATCATGTCCAATAGAAATTTAGCAGCACGTCTAGTAAGTGTAGAAAATAAACGGAACAATAACTCTTTTGTTCCTCAAGAATACATTATGATCGGCAACACTCGAATTGAGATGAAAGACGGCGCTTATTGTCTGAACGATTTACATAAAGCAAGCGGAGCGAAAGCAAGTAAGAATCCTAGTAAGTGGTTGGCAAACAAAGGAACCAAAGACTTTTTGAGCGAAACCCGAATTCGGGTTATGGTACAAAACGGTAATGTAAGTGGCACTTTTGCAGAAAAGAAAGCTGTTTATGCTTATGCAATGTGGATTAGCCCAACATTTCAATCTATGGTTATTGATATATTTGATTCATATGTAACCGGTACATTACAAGAGCAACCACCAGCGCAACATCTTATACCACAAACATTAGGTGAGGCATTATTGCTTGCCGGCAACTTAGCACAAGAGAATGAACAGCAAGCAGCACAATTGGCCATTGCCGCGCCTAAAGTTAATTATCATGATAAGGTAATCAGTTCAACCGGAACTTATAGAACAACTATTATCGCGTGTGAACTTGGGCTTAGCTGTCCTAAACTAAACAAAATATTGTGTATGCTTGGCCTACAGAGATCAATGCAAGGGCGCTGGTTAATAACAGCACAATACACTAATGATGGACTAGGAAAGGAAAGCACGCATACAACAGATGCAGGGGGTAGTTATGGATCTCTTATGTGGACGCAAAAAGGCAGAAAATTTATAAATGAGATTGTTGGTCAAATGCCTGAGCAAGAAAGAGAGGAATTAATTAATGAATTTAAAGTAAAATATAAAAAACATGGATAACAAACAGCAAGTGGTTAATTTAACAAGTAAGTAGTTAGATTAACCACTAAGGATTTATCAAAATTGATTGTAATAAATGTTACTAATGAGGGTGTGTTGTTTTATGAATGTTTACCAAATATCAGAAAAAAGAATAGTTAACCGCAAGCTTTATGATATGGAACAAGTATTGGATTCTTTAACCGACATTAACGAACACGCAACAGTGGGAGATATTATTGACATATTAATAACAATGGGCATGGCTATTAATTGTTATTTTGGTAATGAGAAAATACCATTTGTATTAAACATTAATTTAACTTATAAAAAATTCATTTGCGGCGCCACTGGCCTGTGGACTGAAAGGGGTCGTAGTTTTGTTTATAATATACTTACATTAGTAAACCCTAAGACGGCGCTAGATTTAAAGTATTAGAGCTTTTCATAAGCATGTAAAGCCAAGGGTTAACGCTCTTGGTTTTTTGATTGAATACTATCTAACATAAAAGTCTTTGATCTAAAGCACTATTTGAATTCGTAAGATGTGAAAGATTATATTGGGATCATTATTGACAACCCGTCAAAATCCCGTCATTTATTGTTATCCTGTCAAAATCCCGCCGTTTAGCCTCAAATACCCCTCAAATATCAATTTAAAATATTTTCTTTTGATCAACTGATTCTGAATATGATATATCAACTGTATGACCATCGAAGTTAGCAAGCATTTTGTAGTGCTCTAGCTGCTCTAACATTCTATCTAAGTGCCGCCCACCTTCACCGGCTATGGTTAATGTAATAACAGCGGTTGTAACTATTGACGCATCCATTTTGAAAGTCCCTTTAAGTTAGCTACCTGTTGCTACAAGCAGCCATTTATTTTATTTTTCTAAGCCGCTTGTTTAACAAAATTAATAATGACAAAAGGAGAAGAGGCGCCGCCCGTCCTTGGTGCTGCATTGTCAGCATAAGCAGTATTATCGCTAAATTTACTTGAACCGCTTGAAGCACCAGCGCCCAAGTTAACACTTCTGTTGTCTGGTTCCTTTGTTGCTGGGGATATTGCATCCTCTCCGTTAGATGTTCCACAAGCGCCACCGCCTACACCAAACCATTGTGTGGGCGGGGTATCTTTACCACCCCCTATTCCTGCAAGCTTACCGTTCGAGGTGTTACCATCAGAAAAAGAAGAGTAAACATCAAGCGATCCATCTTGGCCGTTGCCACCTTTAACCGCTGTACTAGAATCATCAATATGAGCGCCATTCCATATCACCGCGCCGCCTGTGCCGCCTTTATTTTGAGTAACATCATAATTAGCGCCATTATTGCCCCGCTCTACATGTAAGGCTCCTAAAGTAAGGTTATCACCCTTGGTTAGTGTTATTACTTGACCAGGAGAAACGGACATTTCATAATCTTTTATATACCCACCACCACCACCACCACCGCCTGAATAAAGGACGGAACCATTAGCGCCAGTTTGTGACATTCCACTATTACCTCCAGCCGCTTGAAAACTTACTTTAAGTAAATTGCAATTTTCTGGAATAATAATATCTTGGCTAGTACTAAAGTATTCAACATTGTTCTCGATAGCGGCTCGTATTCTTGCCGGCATGGTTAAAAACCTGATCTGTTGTAATTCGTCCGGCGTCAATGTTGCTGAGTTATCTACCCACCATTGAATCTTTACATCTAAATCACTCATAGTAATCAAACCTAATTCGTACCCTGCCATTTTTA
>JYMV01003900.1_pt1 | contig 31440 bp, 28 predicted proteins | sample 338911 | NCBI WGS metagenome assembly JYMV01 (sample SAMN03354496, study PRJNA234377) | hydrothermal vent metagenome | biome: Deep sea; feature: Hydrothermal plumes at the Eastern Lau Spreading Center, Western Pacific Ocean; material: Seawater | place: Tonga | collected 2009 | depth 2000 m m
AAGTACCACTGAGCTGATTGATTTCCGGTAATCTGCATAAAGTTTACTGGCAAACAATCAGCTCAGTGGTACTTGTTATTTTTTCTTTGTATGTGCTTATCTTCACATTGTTTCAGCGTGAACCGGAACCATTCCAATTTACGAACGACCGCTCCTCTTCCGAAAAACTTTCTTTTTGGGATGAGTGGTGGGATACAAGGAGGCCGGCTTCGCGTTTGAGGTTTAGACGTTTTGGCGCCGAGGATTTGTGGCCCATGTTGCAAAGAAGTTTACAAAACCTCTTTGGCAGCAAAAACGAAGAACTAAGCGAAGAAGTTCGTGAAAAATTAAAACGCTGGCTCGAACTTTCACAAAATCTAAACTTTGGAGAAGGTCCGACTGATAATTATGCTTTGACTGCAAGAGGATTGTTTGAAGCACGGGAATTTGAATCGGCGCTTGCAACTCTAAAAGACGGGATGCACTATGCAGAAACCCTGGAACAGTTGGAAAACCTTTATCAGGATTTAGGCACAGTTTATTATTACAAAGGTTATAAACTACAGCCGAATGGCCTGGCGCGTTATGATCTTAACGATGTCCGTGATTCTGTTGAAGCATACGAAATAGCATTGCGCTTTGGTGAAGATCCATACTTGTACGGAAATTTAGGTTGGGGATATTACCTTCTGGGTGATTATTCTGCATCTATTGAAAACAGCCGACACGCCTTGTCCCTCAAACCAGGCTTGAATTATGCGCGCATGAATTTGGGAATTGTTCACCTGAAAAAAGGTAATTATGAATTGGCCTTTGCAAGCTATGCATTACTGCTGCAAAACAATCCGAAACTTGACGAATATGAAGGTGGAATCCGGGATTTACTGGAACTGCAACTGGAATTTCCTGGGCTTTATCCTTTTACCAATTTTGTGCTGGGACAATTATTTTGGCAGCAGGGACGCTACAATGAGGCCCAGTCTGCGTGGGAAAAATTTGTCAGTCAAAAATTTACAGAAACATTCTGGCAGGAAAAAGCACGTTTGCTCTTACAAATAATGGAAACAGAATAAGCGTCAAATCGAGATTGTTTTATAAAAAGAGTTAAAACACACAACCTCTATAAGAAAAAAGTAATAAATGCAAAAAAACATCGTCGCCGCACCCCAACTTGCTGAAGAGGGTAAACAGAAAATAGAGTGGGTCAAACGCAACATGCCCATTCTGCAGCAAATTGAAACAGATTTCCTAGAACAGCAGTATTTCCGTGGTTTGCGGGTTCTGGTCTGCATTCACCTGGAAGCCAAAACCGCATATCTGGCCCAGGTTTTTGCTTCAGGAGGAGCAGAAGTTGCGGTTACAGGCAGTAATCCGCATTCAACCAAGGACGATGTGGCGGCAGCACTGGCTGCTGAAGGGCTGCATGTTTACGCCCGCTATGGTGCAACTCCGGAAGAGATGCGTCAGTACATGAATTTGGCTCTTGATTTAAAGCCCCACATCCTGATCGATGACGGTGGAGATATTGTGGAGCTATTGCATACCGACCGCAAGGATTTGCTGGCGGAAGTTCTTGGTGCCTGCGAAGAAACCACCACCGGCGTTTTGCGTGCTAAAGCCAGAGCAAAAGCGGGACAGTTGGAATTCCCTGTGGTTTTGATCAACGATGCCCGCTGTAAATACCTGTTTGATAACTATCACGGTACAGGACAATCAGTCTGGGATGGTGTGATGCGCACCACCAATTTGGTAATCAGCGGAAAAACCGTGGTGATCATCGGTTACGGTTGGTGCGGAAAAGGCTGTGCGGAACGTGCTCAGGGTTTGGGTGCAAATGTGATCATTTGTGAAGTTGATCCCGTCAAAGCCGCCGATGCACTGATGCACGGACTGCGGGTGATGCCTATGAGTGAAGCCGCACAGCAGGGTGATATTTTTCTGACTGTCACCGGCAACAAACACGTGATCCGCAAAGAACATTTTTCACAAATGAAAAACGGCGCAATCATCTGTAACGCAGGACATTTCAAAATCGAACTTGATTTGGAGGCACTGAGAAGTATGGCTGTAGAACAAAAGGAAATGCGTCACAACATTTCCGGTTTTCTAATGACTGACGGACGCTGGCTTAATCTGCTTGGAGACGGTGACCTGGTAAACATCACCTGTGCCGACGGTCATCCCGCAGAAATCATGGACACCAGTTTTGCGCTGCAGGCACTTTCCGGAAAATTTGTTGCACTTAATCATGAAGATTTGAGTCCGGACGTTCATCGGGTTCCGGATGATATCGACGAAGAAGTTGCCCGTTTAAAACTAAAAGGTTCCGGAGTTTGTATCGACGAACTGCTTCCGGAACAGATTGAGTATCTGGAAGGCTGGGAAGAATAACCACGTGTTGGATCTTGGCTTGGAATAAAGTTTCGTGTCCACTTAATTCCTTCAGTGCTTTTTTTCTGCCTCAGTGCCTTTTGTTACTTTGCAACTTTAAATCTCTGAAACTATTTTTCCACCTTCCTTAATTATAAAGTACTAACCCCAGCTTTCTCTGCTGCAGCAATCAGCCTCTTATCCAGAGTTAGTAATTTAGCGTTATTGCGCCTTGCCAACACAAGATAGATCATTTCATAGATTGAAAAATTAAGCATACAGCCCATTTTGAATGACTCACGATAGAGATCCAACTCATTAACATACTCATCGGGTAATGCGATAATATAATCAATGGATTTCTCACAATCATCATATGGAAAATCTGCATATTTCTGATATTTCCAGAAAACGTTTGTTGCTTCAGCAATCAGAAGAGTAGGCGCAACTACCAAATCTGCCTCTGCAAGCAGCTCTGAAAACCGGGACGCCGACTCTCTCTGCAACACTACCTCTACTGCAACACTGGTATCTAAAACAACAATCATCGCTCTCTGTCCTCACGAATTAAGGCTACTGGATCAAGTTGAGACGCTGCGCCACTAACTTGACTTCGGCTCTTCTGCAATTTGCTGCAACAGATTGCTACGACGTTCTTTTGGACAAATTGACGCATTTAGTCCTTTAGCCAAAATAGCAACCGCTTCTTGAGCCAGACTACGATGATCTGCCTTTGCTCGACGCTTAAGCTGACGATAAATGTTTTCTGGCAACTCCCTAACCTGTAGTGATGTCATAAGATTCTCCTTCCATTAATTACTATATAATCATTATAGTTCATTTTTCATCATAATGCATGCAACTCAACCTGTTAAATAATGAAAGTCTCAAAAACTGTTTAACTATTTTTCTGCCTCCGTGCCTCCTTCATTTTGTCATCTCGAACGAAGAGAGAGATCTTAATATTGAGTGTTTAACGAAGCAAGATTTCTCGCTTTGCTCGAAATGACACAGTATGCTTAGTGCCTTTTCTCTGCCTCAGTGCCTTTTTAATTGCTACTTTAAAACTTTGACTGAAAGAATGGTGGAACATGAAAATACAAAGATATATTTTGATGAAATGATGTATGTCGTTTTTGAAGTAACAACGCGCCTCCTTAATTCTGAACTTGATCCATCAGACGGTAGCTTGTACTTCTCCCGCCACCAGGATTCTGTATAAAAACCCCACGTACCTTCAAAGCCTGAATATCCCGCAGTGCTGTATCTGTAGAGCATTTAGCCAACTTTGCATATTTTGAGGTATTCATATACCCTTCAAAATCATCTTCAAGCATACGGTTTATAATCAGACTCTGTCTACTGTTTACAGGTCGAAGGTTAATGTTATCCCAGAGCTTTGCTTTAAACAGTACATTTTCCAACATATTTTCAGCACCGGCAACAGACCTGCCGAGACAATCCAGAAACCATTCCAGCCAGCCTGTTATCTCAGGTGTGCCGCTTTGCTGTTTTTCCAGAATGTCATAATATCCCTTACGTTCAGACTCTATTTGTGCTGAAAGACTATAAAAACGTTCCTGTATGCCATCAGCACGTGCCAGAGACATATCAGCTATAGCTCTGGCAATACGACCATTACCATCTTCGAAGGGATGAATTGTTACAAACCAGAGATGCGCAATACCTGCCCTCAAGACAGGATCTACACCATCTTTAGATTCAAACCAGTTGAAAAAGAGTCTCATCTCATTTTCAAGACGTTCAGCATTTGGGGCTTCAAAATGCACTTTTTCACGACCGATCGAACCGGAAACAACCTGCATTGGACCGGATTCTGCGGAGCGCCATCCCCCGACTGTAATACGACGTACAGCACTGCGGCCTGTTGGGAATAATGCGGCATGCCAATCAAATAAACGTTCCTTTGTTAATGGTGCTGTAAATTTCTGCGTTGCATCCAACATCATTTCAACAAAACCATCAACAGCACGGTTGACCGACACAAGCCGCGCAGCATCAAGTCCTAAACGACTGGCGATTGAGGAGCGAACCTCTTCAGGGTTCAATATTTCTCCTTCAATAGCTGATGATTTGACAATATCATTTGTCAGCGTGTTGAGAGATGCTTCATTCTTTAGTTCAAAACCCAACCTTTCCATTCTCCCCAGCAGCAGACCCTGACGATATCTAATTTCGGCCAGTTTGGAAGCAAGTCTTTCCGTATTCCAACTAAAGTCAGGCCAGTTATGATGTTCATGTATCCACATAGTATTCACCGCAATGTTTGCAGGGATTATAATCATTATTCACCGCATAAGCAAGAAAAATCACTTTTGAACCTGATTTAGCTCATTCCTTTTTTTCTCTGCAACTTTGAAAGTCTGTAACTTTTCTCTGCCTCAGTGCATCCTTTGCTTTTTTTATCTCCTTCATTCTAAACAGTCCAAAATCATCTCTCCACAAACAAAACCTTCTTACAATATTAATATTCTTCCAGATCAGTCTGTGCAGATATTTTACAGCTTTGAAAATATTCTGAATTCGCATCTGCGGGAGAATGACAATTAATTGGAAAATTGTTAGCATATACTTCCAGTCATGGAATCGGCCAAATCTTGCCAATTTTGCTGTCCAGTTCAGAACTAGTCTATGACAGTGGCAAGCTGCCTGCTTGAAACAGAGAATATTTATTAGAAATTATGAAAATATTGATTAAAAATGCGCTAATCCTGACAGTCAATCAGCAGAATGAAGTGCTGGGAAATGCTGATATTGCCATTGACAATGGATGCCTTCAGGCAATTGGCAAGGTATCAGATAATTTTGAGGCCGACAAAGTTCTTGACGCCACAAAACAAATTGCGCTGCCGGGGCTGGTTAACGCGCACACTCACATTCCGATGGCTTTGTTCCGGAATTATGCCGATGATCTGCCATTCTGGCCCTGGCTGCTGGAAAAGATCAAACCTGCAGAAGACCACCTCAGTGCAGAACATGTTTGTTGGGGTGCAAAGCTTGGTGTGCTGGAGCTGATTCAATCCGGTGTCACCTGTTTTTCCGATATGTATTTTTACATGGACGAAGTTGCAAATGTGGTAAAAGAGTCCGGGATACGGGCCTGTCTGAGTGGAGTATTGCTGGAAGTTGATGATTTGGGGCCAACGTTTATGAAAGAGGCCATTGACTTTCACGACTCATGGCATGGAAAAGCCGATGGGCGAATCAACGCTTTTTTTGGGCCGCATTCGATGTACTTGTGCGGGCCGGAATATTTACGTGAAACTACTGCAGAAGCCCGGAAGCGCAAAACCGGAATCCATATTCACCTTGCAGAAAGTCGACAGGAAGTTGCGGACAGCAACGAAAAATATGGAAAATCTCCGGTTCAGCATTTAGCGGATTTGGGACTTTTTGAGTGCCTGACAGCAGCCGCACACTGTGTTCACGTTTCATCAGAGGACATTGAGCTTTTGGCGAAACACAAAGTGAACGTTATCAACAATCCCACCAGCAACATGAAACTGGCAAACGGCTTTGCTCCGGTGGACGCACTGCTGAAAAGAGGCGTGAATGTCGCACTTGGCACCGACGGTTCTGCGAGTAATAACAATGTTAATCTATTTGAAGAAATTCATCTCGCCGCTCTCGTTAACAAAGCCGTCAATGAAGACGCAGAGTCCATTCCGGCACAGCAAGTTTTAAGGATGGCGACAATCAACGGAGCAAAAGCTCTGGGATTGGAAAATGAAATCGGCTCACTTGAAGTCGGCAAACAGGCGGATTTGATTTTGCTGGATGCAAGTAAACCGCACTATTTTCCGCATCACAATCCGGTTTCCTCAATTGCTTATTCGGCACAGGCTGCGGATGTTAGTACCGTTCTGGTGAACGGTAAAGTGTTGATGGAAAATTATGAATTAAAAACAATCGACGTGGAAGAAACTGTACGAGAGGCTGAACGCATGGCATTTGATTTGGTAAGCAGGGCAAAAGAAAGTTGACTTTATAACGAATTATTCACTTTGTTTAGATCAAATTTTTCCCGTCAAAAAAATCAGATTCCAGCGAGAAAGGATCGATACCTTCAATACAGCCAAGATTTACACTGTAATATCCAGGCTGTCGGCGTGTTTGGTGAAAAGTGTAAATTCCGCATTTTTTGCAAAAATAATGCTTTGCTGTTTTAGTCCCGAATTCATAGAGCCCTAAAACACCTTCTTCTGCCTGAATTTTAATACAATCCGGAGCTATAGCCGAGCTCATCATCGCTCCTTTCCGGACACAAATTGAACAGTTGCAACGGATTCCCTTACTGATTTTCTCACCTTGATAAGAAAAGCGGACTGCTCCACAGTGGCAACTGCCTTGAAATTGCTGTGTCATAGGTTCCTCCATTCATGGGTTTTTGATTCATGCAGTATCCAAAGTCTCGAAGGATTTGACCAAATCATCCATCTCCTTCATTTGCCGCAGGAAGGGTTCAAGCTGATTCAGCCGCAGTGCGCAGGGACCGTCACAAAGCGCTTTTTCCGGTTCCGGATGAGCCTCCAGAAAGAGTCCGGCGATTTTTTGAGATAAGCCCGCTAAGGCAAGTTCACGCACAGATTCCCGCCGCCCCGCCGCCGAGTCACCCGAACCTCCCGGACGCTGAAGCGCGTGAGTAACGTCAAACAGTAACGGATAGCCAAAACTTTTCATAACAGAAAATCCGAGCATGTCCACAACCAAATTGTTGTAGCCGAAACTGGTTCCCCGTTCACAAAGAATGAGCTGATCGTTGCTAGAGATTTCAAACTTTTTGATAATATTTCCCATTTCTTCCGGAGCCAAAAACTGTGCTTTTTTGATATTTATAACAGCCTTTGTTTTTGCAAGAGCCACTACCAAATCCGTTTGACGTGACAGAAATGCCGGAAGCTGAAGAATGTCCGCGACTTCCGCAGCAGGCGCGGCTTGTTGTGGTTCATGAATATCGGTCAGGATCGGGACGTCAAATTCGGTTTTTACTTTTTCCAGAATCCGTAACCCTTTTTCCAGTCCGGGACCCCGGAATGAATCGATTGAGGAACGGTTTGCTTTGTCGAAGGATGCTTTAAAAATATAAGGAATCCGGAGCTTGTCTGTAATTTTCCGAAAAGTTTCAGCAACTTTCAAAGCCATATCTTTGGTTTCGAGCACATTCATTCCACCGACGAGCACAAACTGATTTTCGTTGCTCAATTTTAGTTCACGCAGCTGGATTGTTTTTTGAGATTTCATATTCAGACTCATGTTTCAATCGAGTGCGCGGCTTCACTCAAGCTCCGCATTTTTTCAATTGCCAGTTCACGACCCAAAATTCCCAATCCGCAATCGGGTGCGGCAATCAGTCGGTTTGCGTCAATGTGTTCCAGTGCATCCAGTAAACGATTCTGGATTTCTTCTACTGCCTCAACGCGGCTTTTGGCAATGGCGACAACTCCAAAAATAATTGTCGTAGTTTTGAAATGTTCGAGTAAACTCAAGTCATTGAAACGGTGTGCATCCTCCAATGAAAGTGCCATTACAGAAGAAGCTTCCATAGCATCCGCAATTTGAAAATATGATTCTCTTGGCGCTTTTGGATAATCAACCGCGTCAATCTTATCCGGGTAGCCGCAACACATGTGCGCGGTTCGTGTTACGCCTTCAGGACACCCATGAAAAGCGCGTTCCAAATTTTCTACGCCAAATTCAAGCGTGCGTTCCGGATAGCGGGCAAAGAGTGGTTCGTCTATTTGAATGTGCCGGCAACCTGCTTTTGCGAGACTGAGAACCTCCTGATTCAGTGCTTCCGCAATTGCTTTGCCAAAATCTTTTAAGTTACCGTAATATTCATCAACAACGGTATCCGCAACGGTTAAGGGTCCCGGCATAGTAATTTTAACCGGTTTGTCAGTAGCCTGCTGCGCGCATTTCCAATCGTCAACTAAAAACAAATCCCGCGGCTTGACAGGGCCACGGACGGTTGGCAGGAAAGATGAGTAATTTCCTGTGCGCAAAGTTTTTTCGGTAAGATTTACAAAATCGAAACCTTCGAGGTGCCGGCAGTGGTAGTGGATATAATTTTCTCGGGCAATTTCACCATCAGTAGGAATGTCAATTCCTGCATTTACCTGATCGTTGACTGCTTCGTGAGTTCCCTTTTTGATGATCGATTCTGCTTCTTCTCCCATTGCGTTCTTTGCCTCTGCCCAGCCACGGGTTGGAGCGGATGTGTCGAGGTTGCCGAACCAATCAGGCAGTTTGACGTATTCCGGTTTTGGATAGGCGCCAATGGTAGTGGTTAATATTCCCATGTGATTAACTTCAGAATGAGGTGAATATATGAAAGAATTGTTTTAGCCTGATTATTTTCCTGAAAAATTCTTTTATTAAAAGACTTAATTATAGTTTTATTAACTCATTGTTCAATTTTTTTTTGTCTGTTGCAGCTAACATAAAGTTGAATCTTTAAAAAAATCATTCTTTCGGCAGAAGAAAACAGAAGAATATTTTCATTTTATGAGGTAAGAAATCCTTCCCTTTGACAATCTGCTAACTATTTTTTATAGTGTAAGCTGTTATTCAGAATGGAAAATAATCAAATCATGCGTTGTCCGAGAATCAAATATGTCCAATCCTTTTGAAACCGGTCTACCTAGAAATCCCGCAAATTATACACCGCTTTCGCCGATTACTTTTCTGACCAGAACAGCTTTCGTCCATCCTCAACGTACTTCCGTAATTCATGGAAACCGTCGTTGGACCTGGGCGGAAACATACATCCGTTGTTGCAGACTGGCATCTGCTTTGACTAAAAGAGGCATCGGTAAGGGTGATACGGTATCTGTAATGGCTCCGAATATTCCTGCTATTTTTGAGGCGCATTTTGGGGTGTTGATGACCGGCGCGGTTTTGAACACTCTCAATATACGCCTGGAAACTGAAACGCTGGCCAATATATTTGAACATGCTGAAACAAAAGTTTTGCTTACCGACCGCGAATTTTCTCCACAGATTAAGGATGCTTTAGCCAAAGTGAATCAAAAAATTCTGGTGATCGACATTGATGATCCCGAAACTGAATCCGGAGACTTTCTTGGCGAAATAGAGTACGAAGCTTTTTTGGCAGAAGGCAATCCGGAATTTGAAGCAGTTCTGCCCGAAGACGATTGGCAGGCGGTTTCACTGAATTATACTTCCGGAACAACCGGAACTCCAAAAGGCGTGGTTTATCACACCCGCGGAGCATATCTGCTGGCCAGCGGAAACGTTATGGCCTGGGAAATGCCGCACCGTCCAGTCTATCTCTGGACTTTACCCATGTTTCACTGCAACGGCTGGTGTTTTCCCTGGACAATTACGATGCTTGCCGGAACTCATGTCTGCCTGCGGAAAGTAAGTGCAAAAAATATTTATGACTCAATTGCAGAGCATCAGGTGACCCACCTTTGCGGAGCACCGATTGTGATGAACATGATCTGCAATGCACCTGTAGAAGAGCAGCAGGAACTGCCGCATAAGGTTGAAATTATGACCGCCGCCGCGCCGCCGCCGCCAACTGTGATTGCACAAATGGAAGAAGCCGGTTTTAATGTAACACATGTTTACGGATTGACAGAAGTTTATGGTCCGGCAGTGGTTTGTGAATGGCAGCAGTCCTGGGCGGAAAAAGATAAAAATACTCAAGCTCAACTAAAGGGAAGACAGGGTGTGCGCTATCACGTACTCGAAGGTTTGATGGTTGCGGATCCGGAAACTATGAAGCCCGTTCCGGCTGATGCTGAAACAATGGGTGAGGTAATGATGCAGGGCAATATCGTCATGAAGGGCTACCTCAAAAATCCTGAAGAGACAAAAAAAGCATTTGCGGGCGGCTGGTTCCATTCCGGTGACCTTGGTGTTCTGCATCCGGATGGTTATATCGAGTTGAAAGACCGCAGCAAAGACATCATTATTTCCGGCGGAGAAAATATCAGCAGTGTTGAAATTGAAAACGTGCTTTACCAGCATCCGGAAATTCTTGAAGCTGCTGTGGTTGCACGTCCGGATGAAAAATGGGGTGAAACCCCTTGTGCTTTTGTGGTACTGAAACCCGGCGCAGTTGTCAACGAACAGCAAGTGCTTGAGTTTTGCAGGTCAAAACTGGCAGGATATAAAATTCCCAAGAAAATAGTATTCAGTGAATTGCCTAAAACTTCTACAGGAAAAATTCGTAAATCTGTCTTGCGGGAACAGGCCAAAAAATTGTAATCTCGTATATTAAACTTTTAACATCTTCCTCGTAAAATCATACAATTCAACTAGTTTTGAAAATTAGATTACGCCCTTTCATTTTTGGAAACGGACAGAATGAGCATGAACAATAAACAATTCATTGAAGATTTGAAACTCAAAGGGCAGCGTGTATTGACAAGAGTTGATTTTAATGTGCCCCTGAATGAGAAACTTCAAATTACTGATAACGGCCGAATCACAGGGGCATTGCCGACCATTCGGCATATTATTGAACAAGGGGGAAAAACTATTCTAATGTCACATCTGGGACGTCCGGGAGGAGAGTGGGCAGAGAGCATGAGTCTAAAACCGGCGGCTGAAGAATTGTCCGGATTGCTTGGACAACCGGTAACATTAGCTCCGGATTGCGTAGGCCAGGAAGTCGAAAGACTGGTCAACGATATGAAAAACGGTGATGTGGTTTTGTTGGAAAATTTGCGTTTCCATAAAGCAGAAACTAAAAATGAGACTGATTTTTGCAAAGAGTTGGGGAAAATTGGTGATGTTTTTGTCAATGATGCTTTCGGAACCGCACATCGCTCGCACGCATCTACTGCCGGAGTTGCCGAATTTATTCCGGAATCGGCGGTTGGTTATTTGATTCGTAAGGAACTGCTGTTTTTAGGCGGAGCAGTTTCAGAACCGAAAAGACCTTTTGCCGCTATTTTAGGAGGCGCTAAAGTTTCCGATAAAATTAAGGTAATCAAAAAATTGTTGGACAAAGTTCAAACATTAATCATCGGCGGTGGTATGGCCTGCACTTTTTTGAAAGCTCAAGGTTACAAAATCGGTGCGTCGCTGCTGGAAGAAGACTCGCTGGATTACGCGAATGAACTGATTCACAAGGCACATGAAAAAGGAGTCGAACTGCTGCTGCCGGTTGATGTTGTGATCGCTGACCGTTTTGACAAAAATGCATCAACCCGTGTAGTTTCCGCAGCAGAAGGTACTCCGGAAGCTTGGCTCATTTTGGACATTGGTCCAAAAAGTGCTGAAATATTTTGCGGAGCGGTACGTCGTTCCGGTACTGTCCTCTGGAATGGTCCAATGGGGGTTTTTGAGATGGAAGCTTTTGCAAAGGGCACATTCGCAATCGCGCAAAGTCTTGCGGAAGCAACTGATGAAGGTGCCGTGACAATTATCGGTGGAGGGGATTCGGCCGCAGCAATTCAACAGTCTGGACTCAGTGAACGCATTACTCATGTTTCCACCGGTGGTGGAGCCTCGCTTGAATTTTTGGAAGGCAAAGAACTTCCCGGAGTAAGCGCAATTCAGCAAGCAAAATAATACGACAGCCTGGTAAATAACGGCAGCACTTTCAACACTAATCTATGAACGCAGTACTCCAGAAAGATAACAATTCTACAGAAAATACGGAAGAAAATACGGAAGTAATCGCTGAGCCAAAAAGTAAAAATGTATCTTTCAGTTTTTTTCTTTATCGGCTGATTGCCTACGCTGATGCTCGCCGTTCCATCGCTTCATTTATCATCGTTCTCTTCGTTGTCGCAATCAGCGACATTATTTTTAATAATTTCCTTTTTGTACCATATTCAGAACTGATTGAAACCTTATCGGGAGTGCAACCGGGAGGATTTGCGGAACTTGATGTAGGTTTTGCGCCCGAAGTTTGGCAGGCACTGCTGGGCATGATTCTGGGCACGCTTATTTTGGTGATTTCGATTGCATCCCAAAGTATTCCAAAGCTGATTGATCTCTACATGAAGGATATTCCGAGTTTGCTTTACATCTGGTTTTTAATTATTTCCGGCGGACATGCGCTGATTATCAAAATTTATGGAGAAATTGGACTTGTTCGAGAACCAAGCCGGATTTTTAACACTCATTTTCTGTTGGTGATTTGTTCAATTATAGCCTTTCCTTATGTTTTTTACATCTTGCGCTATACCAAACCAACTAACATCATTAACCGTATTTATCACAATAATATGGACCAGATCACCTCCCTCACTTCAGCGAGGAACCGTGCCCTGGCCCATATTCCAAAGGTCGTCGAGCATCAGCAATACACAATTTTTGAGGCACTTAATCAACTGGATGATATCCTCGAATATGTTTCTTTTAAGGAATTGAAGGCAGACATTATTCACGATATGAGTGTGACCTTACAGAATTACATTCGGCTCAAACGTGACATTGCTCCAGGTTTCTTCAAAGTTTCTCCAAAAGTACGCACCGACATCTCTTTCAAAACCATGGTGGGGCAATTTGGAGAAATGGAACGTAATCAAAGTTTCTATGAACAGAAATGCTTCCGCCTGCTGGGCAACGTTTATATTCGCCTGCTTGAACATGGTGAATTTGATTTGTCTTCGATGGTAGCAGGTGAAATGGAAACATTGGGTTTGACTGCAATTGAAGAGGATAACACTGAATTAGTTGACATTATTATCATTCGCTTCAACACGTTGCTGCGTTTTGCCATTAAGCACGGTGTCCGTAATAATGAACCGCGTAATCTTTATAACCTCGGTTTTTATTATGGAAATTTTATCAGGCATTTGGTTGAGCACAAAAAGGTCGATCACGTTAAACGCTGTTTCATGTATCTGCGGATTTACGGAGTAGAAATTTTCAAACATGGAAGCAACAGCGCCGCGATGTACTTTATTGTGGATGTGATTGCGACTGAAATGAAAAAAGTTCTGGAACAGATTTATCGTGATGGCTGGGACATTGAACTTCAGAATGGGATGCTCAGTGAAATTCTTCAGGTTGACAGTCCTCCTGATTTCAACAAAGAGGACCTTTCACGCGGTGTGTTGATCAACAACGGTGTGCGTGTCCTCCAGTTTGGACTGGCCTTGTTCTATCAGCGTGAAGGAATGACTGATTTTGTTGACCGCATTGCCAAAGACGTACTCGATGATCTGAATGTGCTGGGAGAAGCAACATTTTCTCAAGTCATTGAAATGACTTCAAACCGGCTGCTTTTTTCCGGACCTACTTTTTGGGAGGATACAGATAGAGGAAATCTCAATATCTACTACACTTCAGATCAGGATCAAATCGATGGTTTCAAGCAGCGTCTATACGGTTTGGCTGAAACACAGTTAAAGAAAACGATGACTGAAAAATTTCAGCTGACACACACAGAAATGGATTTGCTCTGGGAAATGTCACGGATGACCAAAGAAAAGGAAGTTGAACAAATGAGCACCAAAGCAGAGAGCTTCGAATTAATTCTGAGAGATTTACAGAAAATTGACGAGGTACGTCTGGAAGCGTTGGTTTCGTTGCGTGAAAAGCTGAGTTTCAACTCAGAAAACCCCAAACTAATTATCTCAACCAGTCGCCAGGTTGCCGTGGGCACAAAGCTTCAAATTGCCGGAAATATACACGGAAACAATGAGCAGTTTGAATTGCAGGCAATTGTACAGTTGAACACACCAAACTTTATTTTCGTGAAAATGGCTGATCCTGCTGAGAACAAAACTATTGAAAAATTTTCTTCCGTAACCGTCAACTTCCGTCCCTTGCGGCAAAAGATGGTTTATCAATTTGAGGCAGTACCTCAGGGGACCGGAACTAACGGTCTGCTGCGTATCGCTCATGTAGACTCAGTTAAAATAGTGGAAGAGCTTTAATCAAAAAGTGTAGCTTGTGCTCCAGGAGGTTTTGGCTTTTTTTCTGCAGTTTCCGGAACCTCCAGTTTTTTAAGACAATCCGGATTATCGAAAGCGGGTGAGTTGACCTTCCGCGAGACTCTCCACGCTTCCATTTTAGCTGACGGGAAAGGCAAAAGAAGTTTTTCCGGAGAAGTTCCTGTTCCGGAAAGATCAAGCCACAACGCTCCGCTTGACGGAGTTAAAATGACAGGCATACGATGATGAATTTCCTGCATGAATGAATTTGCAACAACCGTCAAAATTGCGCAGGTTCGTCGATTCTCTCCTTCGGGTGTAAGCCACTCCTCCCACAAACCCGCAAAAGCCATGGGGCTTTCGTTTTTCAGGCGAATAAAATAAGGCTGTTTTTGTCTTCCTTCTTTGGCCCATTCATAAAATCCGGAAGCAGGAATCAAACAGCGCCTCTTCATGAAGGCATGACGAAATGAAGGTTTTTCCGCAGCCGTTTCCGACCGTGCATTGATCATTGGATTCGGCTCTTTTGCCCAAAAAGGAATTAATCCCCACTCCCTCATTTCAAGCGTACGAAAACCATTTTGCTGGATTATGACCGGAATTCTCTGAGATGGACAAATGTTGTAGCGAGGTTCCAGAATCATTTCTGATTGCAGAACATCGAATGCGCTCATGACTTTGTCCTCACTGTCTATTTGCGCAAATCGACCGCACATGCTTAATCTCCATCAAGTCCGCTGCGGTATTTTTCCAGAAAATCTTTTTTGAATTCCGGAAAGTGCTGATCTTTGACCGCAGCACGGGCTCCTTTGATAAGGGTGAGGTAAAAGAAAAGATTGTGGTAGGTGTTAAGACGAACTCCTAATATTTCATTTGATTTGAACAGGTGACGCAAATATGCACGGGAATAGTTCTGACAAGTGGAGCATGCGCAGTCCGGATCCAGCGGTTCAGGATCTTCCTTATATTGGTTTTGCTTGATGCTGATTTTTCCTCGTGAAGTAAAAAGGGAGCCGTTACGGGCATTGCGGGTGGGCAATACGCAGTCAAACATATCAATTCCGGCTTCAATTCCTTCCAGCAAATCTTCCGGATCTCCAACTCCCATCAAATACCTCGGTTTTTCTGCGGGCATTTTTGGTGTGATGTGGTGGGCAACGCGATACATTTCCTCTTTTGATTCTCCGACACTTAAGCCGCCGATTGCATAACCATCAAAATCAATTTCAACAATTTGCTCTAAGCTTTGTTCACGCAAATCAAGTTCACCTCCGCCCTGAAAGATACCAAACAAAGCCTGTTCTCCGGAAATTCCGTTAGTCTTCACCTGTGCTTCCTTGCAGCGCTTGGCCCAGCGTGCAGTCAGTGCAATTGAATGTTCAACTTCAATACGGGATGCAGGCAGTTCCAAGCATTCATCAAAGCACATCATGATTGTCGAACCCAGGTTTTGCTGAATTTCAATCGAAATTTCGGGGGTTAGTTTGATTTTTGAACCATCCAGATGGCTGCGGATCACTACTCCTTCTTCATCCAGTTTGAGCAGCTTGGCCAGCGAAAAAACCTGGAATCCGCCGCTATCTGTCAAAATAGGCCCGTGCCAATTCATAAACTTGTGCAGACCGCCCATTTTTTTTATCAGCTCGTCACCGGGACGTAAAAACAGGTGATAGGTATTTCCCAAAATAATTTCAGCGCCGATTTCACATACCTCTTCCGGTGTCATTCCCTTCACTGTACCAAGAGTGCCGACGGGCATAAAAATTGGTGTGTGGATTTTGCCGTGTTGAGTTTCCAAAACTCCTGCTCGAGCATTCCCGCAGTTTGCTTCTACCTCAAATTGAATCATGCAGTACGTCAATTTGCAGGAAAAATATCCTGCATGAACGAAGTTGTTTGCGCCTGCTGCTTTTGAAAAATCTCCTCTGCGCTTTCTGTGGCTGGTGGTACATCCGGATCAATCTGAAAAAGAGTCTGACCCCGCGAAACTATAATTCCGGAACCGGCATCCACACATTTTTTACGGATTGTTCCAGGAAATTCCGCACGAATCTGGTTGAACATTTTCATCACTTCCAATAAACCCAGAACTTCTCCTTCTTCAATGTGCTGACCTTCTTGGACATATTCATCCGCATCCGGAGTTTCACGGGAATAAAATGTGCCACCTGTCCAGGCTAATATTTCATTCCCATTGGCCGGAGGCTGGGGGGCGAGCTCTGCTATTAATTCCTCTGCCAACTCAGAATTACGAAACTCTTCCGGAATTTCCACATCTAAAGTGTCATTTCCGCGGAATTCAAAATAACCTGCCTTTTCTGCGATAATCTCGGGAAGCCGCAACAATTCCATGGCTACTTGATGTCCTTTGTGAGCAGCAAGGATGCGCTTCCAGAATTTAGGATTTTCATCCAAATTAAAATCAAGCGGAGGTTTTTTCGAATTCAGTAATTTTGTCAACTCTGACCAAGACATATCCGGTTTTCCAAAACTGTTTGCTAAATCACTGTAAAAAGCTGACGCAAGATCCAATATTTTTTGATCGTTTGTCCAAATCTGTTCACTTGGTGAAATTCCGGAATGCTGCTCCAGACGCAGGAAATGATAAAGATCACTCAATACATGTACAGGATTTTGTATGTCAGAGAGTTTGTTACCATCGTTTTTTGATTTTTGAAATGCGAGCCAGCCCATCAGCATATGAGTCCTGCTGAATAATTTTTTCAAAGGCCGTAAGAGCAGCGTTATTTTTTGCTCACAAATTGTGAGGCCTTCCCTGCCATATTTATTCTGGACTTGTGCAAGTTGAATTTTCCAGGCAACTTCAAGATTTACCTGGGCGCATATGCGTTTCATTTTTCCTGCAAGTGCCAGATACGAAGAAACAAAACTGGTGTTTGGCTTGAGCATGGGGTCATTGCCGAGAAACCAATGCAGCAAGCCGTATTGAAAATCCACGTTCAAATGCAAATCATGACCTCGTATCTCCATACAACGCAAAATTTCTGTAAGCTTTTCAAAACTTTCCTTACGCGAAACTCCATGTGTGATGGAAAGGGCAACGTTGGAATCGTAGGCTCCTGCCAAATTATAGGGCTGTAAAAGACCTGTGTCCGGATTGCTGATTCCAATGCCTTGATCATCGCGGACCTCGTGTTCGCCAGGTGCAGACCAGGCGCGGACAATTCCACCGGCATGAGGTTTTAACGCGGGATTTGTGGCATTTAGTCGGGCTTCGATGCCTGAAACAAAACGAGGCAAACGTTCCGGTCTCGGCAACAGTTTTCCAAAACAGTTTGTTAACAGCATGGCAGCTACAAGAGAATCTACCAGAAAAGAGTCTTCCGAATTTTCAGGATTTGTAAATCGGAGCTGATATGCCATTTCCGTGACTCGATGTTCAACCTGAATTCGAGTATTTACTTCCATAAAATAATGAACATCCTGCTCTACTATACATTCAAAAGTCGAAACCGAATCAAGATGCAATGCTTTTCCGAACTCCTCAGCCTGCTTGCACATTGAGCCTAATATTTTTGCATCAGTACGCAGTACTTCAGCCTGTGTGGTTTTTCCAGCAGCTTCATATTCAACGGCTGCGGCGGCCAGCATTTCCTCCGTGAGGGAAAATTCGAGTAATTTTTGTTCATGCATTTGCAGTGAACAATCACGTCCTCCAAGTTCGATACACCACTCACCGTTGCCCAGAAGCTGAATTTCATTGTGGCGTGTATTCTCAATGTTAAGTTCAATGAGAAAGTTTTTGTTGTCACCAACTCCGGTAGCTTTCGATTCTATCAAAACAGACATCACAGCTTCCGAAACTTCATCAATAGAAATTACAACCCTTTGTCCTTTTCCGCCACCGCCGCCGACATGTTTTAAACGAATGCGTTTACCAGGATTTTCACGCCACAATTTTTCAACCTGCCTGACAGTTTCCTGCTGTAATTCTGATATTGTAAACAAATCAACCTGCTTCACATAAGAAGCCTGTAAAATTGCAATTGACTGATCAAGAAGTTCCGCAGATTCCCAGTTTTCAGGAAGATTCAATTTATGTTTATTAATTTGTTTGCGGAAATATTCATGCGGAGAGTCTCCAGCTTTACTCAATAAAGTAATCGCCGCAATTCGATCTTCTCCAGGCGTAACAGAAACTTTGAGGGAACGCGCAAGTTCCTTGGCTTCATCTTTTGAACCTGCCTGCTGAATTACCTTTGAATTCGGGCCAACGAAACTGATATCCGCGTTCTCAATTCGTGCGGCAAATTCAGCATCTTCTGCCATAAAACCATATCCTGCAAATAAATGCGTGTAACCATGTGCATGACAAATATCGATTATCTGCTCGATGCGTTCGACCCACTCATCTTTTGTCGCACCCATATAATCCTTAACATGATGCACTTGTTCTCTGCGATTGCTGAGAGCACGCAGTTCCGGAGCCAATGTTTGGGGATAAATGATGCTGTCTTTTTCAGAAAGCAACATGCCGTATTTTGTTCCCAGTTCTTCGAAAACATTCATGGTTTCCAGACGAATCGGGCCCCTGCAGACTATGAGGCACTTGACGTGATTAAAACTAAAAGTCGATTGCCAGGAACTTTCAGGGTCGAAGGTGATAGCGCTCATGAATAATAGTAATTTAGATGATGGCTATGAAATAAATAATCAAAAAATGAAATTTCTTTAACAAGTATTATGAGACGTGATGAAAGTCTTTATAGAAAATGCTTTTATTACATGACGTTAACTTGTAGCCACTAAAAAATCTTTTTCAGATTAGGAACCAGTTTATGCCGTTTATGCTGTTTGTGGTGATAATCAGGCAAAAAACTTATCCCACAATTTATACATCCGGAACAATCCCAGCTTTCCTTTTGGAGTTTGAAATTCATCGAATCCTTTCACTGAATCTGCTGAAATCCCATGTCCATGCAGCAAAACAGGTACCGGATCATCAACGTGTACACCTTCTTCACTCCAAGTCGCATGGTCGGCAGTGACGGCAATGCGCAATTTCCCGTTCCAATTGTTTAGAAAACGGCCAAGTTCCGCATCAATTTTTTCCAGAAAATTCTTCTTTTGGACTGCTTCTTTGTTGTGTGCGGCAATGTCACAACCTTTTATGTGCAAAACGGCGACTCCATACTTTGGCAGCATTTTCCCTGCAAGCATAAATTTATGTTTTAAATCTGTATCAAGATTTGCAGTCATTCCCGGAGTTTTACAAACATCCAACCCTGTAACGCGCGCAATTCCGGAAATAGTATCATCCCCGCTGATACAAACTCCGGATAAACCAAATCCCGACGGACGTTTGATTTTTGGAAAAACATGAACCTGTCCGGGCTCTCTGGTCAAAATAGTGTTTGCGGCTAAAAGTCCATTTTTCTCACGCTCAAGATTTACTGGATGCTGCGCAAGAATTTTTCTTGCTTCCAGTTCAAACAGATTCAATAATTTGGCGGTTCTGGAACTTTTTTCATCACTGTTGTTAAGTGACATTGGGATTCGTGGTTTAATTCCGGAACTAAAGTGATCTCCCGGATCGCTTCCGGAGAGACAATCTTTAAGTCCCGCACCACGGATAACAACCGCAACACGATGTTCAGTACCGACTCCAACATCCACGGTGACGTCCTCAATTTTTAAACCACTGAGGCAGGAGGCTAATTCTTTTGTGCCTTCACGTATGCGTCCAGCACGACGGTCCACGATCTTTCCCTGATCATCAAGGGTTGCCCAATTCCCACGAAAGGCGACATCTCCCGGCCTGATTTTAAAGCCGCACCCATACGCCTCAATAACTCCCCGCGCAATAGAATATTTGAGAGGATCATAACCGAGGATTGCCAAAGTTCCCAAAACTGTTGTTGCAGCAATTCCGGGTTTGACTGGATTTGCAATCCCGCATTGCCCTTCCAGTGCCAATCTGTCCAGCACAGGCAAATTTGCCGCCTGCAGAGGGGTTTTGCCGCCCAATTCTTTAATTGGACGATCCCCCATCCCGTCTATAATCAGTTGCAGTCGAGGAATTCTTTGCACGAAATAAAGTCAGTATTTAGATGGAAGATTTGAATTAATCTGCTCTTGCAGAGTATTAATAATTAATTGCATCAGAGTATTTGTTGTTTCGTCAAAATCTTCATTGTCAACAACATCAATCTCGTTTTTTTCACTCTCAAAGTTAAAAAAATCATGAATTGTTCTGATATTTTCAAAGCTACGCAAATAGAATTCCTTTTTCCTTAATTCGTTGCCTTTGCCTCTTTCTAAAAATCGATCTTTGTGGTGCTTCTCGTTCAACAGAGAAAGAGTAATGGGAATGTGATACGCCCGTTTGGTCCCTTCTTTGATGGCATGTTCCATAATTGGCAGCAAATGGATTCCCTCAATAATCATGCTGGTCCTTTCCTTGATGGCACGATCTACGACTGCCTTCACTCCAACACTAACCTGCTGAGCCTGCAAACAAAAACCACCAATTAAGCGGTCATTTTTTTCCAAAGTCTTAGGCATCCCAATACCGGCTTTACTGGAGGAGTTATACAGGGAAGGGAGCAAATCTCGTTTAAAAACGAGCCGCATAATTTCCCGAATAGTGTCGGTTCCAGTAATTTTGTTGATACCCAGTCTGCCTGCCAGAAAAGTAGACATAACCGATTTTCCCGTTCCGGAAGCACCACCGAGATAGATAATCACAGGCCGATCCAACTCATCAATGCGGCTGGCCAATTTATATAAGTCTGCAATATGAGGGTCAAATTTGTTTTTGATGGTGCTGAAAACTTCTTCAAATAATTTCTTTTTACTGATACGCAGAATGTCCTTTTTCATCAATTTTGCTTCCAAATCAAACGCTATTTGGAATGCTGCTTCGGGTTTTAAGCCTGAAGCAGTGATCGATTGTGTTAATAATCCTTTAGAAAATGGCGCGGTTGCGTTTCTTCGAAAAACGCAGATTTGTTTGCCTGATGGGAAGAGTTCCTTAGCCAGTCCCTTTAGAAGTTCTTTACCGTAGCGGGCAACAATCAGTTCATCAACTGACTTCATTAAAGATTCTGTGCTGACTTCAGCTTGTTCCTGAAAAAAAGATTTGGCATCTTTTGAAATTTGGTAGGCTTGATCAAAAGATAATCCGCGTTGAATCAATTTGTGGACCAGCATTCCACGCATGAAAGGATGTTTTGATTTGTCCTGGCGGATAACTTCTAACTGCATGCTATAACCCCTTTTTCACAATATGGGGAGCTTCAGCCGTTTCTGCAACAACGCTGGATGCTTCACAGCCTTTGCTCCAACTGGAAAGCCCATCAACAAAATGTTCTTTTTTCCAAATTGGAACCGCATGTTTGATGGTGTCAATGATGTAACGACTTGCTTTATAAGCATCACCGCGATGCGAGGTTGAAACAGCAATAGCAATTGAGCAATCTTTCACAGCAAGCTTGCCGAGGCGGTGAATAACTTCAACTGTGTGAAGTTTCCATTTTTTCTGAGCTTCTTCGACAACCTGTGAAATCTGTTTCAGTGCCATCCTTTCATGGGCTTCATATTCCAAGTACGAAACTTCACGTTGCTGACTGTGATTACGGATATCTCCATAAAAAATTAAGACTGCTCCAGCTTGAGGATGCTGCGCACGAAGCCGCATTGCTTCAAGATCAATAACTTCACGTACTATTGAACAGGGCATATAATTACACGGTGAGTTTCTGTCCGGATTTTTTCAAAAAAATACTTGACAGCTTTTTACTTTACATTTTTTGTCTATAAGACTATACAGCAGTTTTTGTGTGTTGAGGGAAAGATTTTAATGTGCAGGACATTTTTGCTTCGTCTATTAATCGCATCATGCATACATTTTACCTAAAATTCGAGGACCTTTCCAGTGAACGAGTTTGCCTGATTTCATATTCATATTAACAAGTGTACGGTCCCGATGGAGCATTGACCACGAGAGCATTTTTTGTGTGTATTCCAGAACAAGATTCCTGAAATCCGGATCATCGACGCGATTCACAAATTCTTCCGGATCCTCCTTCAAATCAAAAAAAAGTGGCGGCAGGGCTGTCATGTGGACATATTTGTATCGATCATCACGAAAAACGGTAAGTGAGCATTGATCCGGAGACATACCGAATTGCTGTTCAATCATCGGTTGAAACGATCCGATCTCGCGGAAGTCAAATTCCCAATGCACTTCAGTTCGCCAGTTTTCTGGAACATTTCCGCCTAGTAAAGGCATTAAGGAACATCCATCACATTCTTCCGGGATTTCTGCTTCCAGCCAATCAAGAATGGTGGGCATCACATCAATTGCCTCCGTAAATGCATTAATTTGTTTGTCAGAACCGGTAATTTTTCCGGATGCCGGGAAAGAATTTTCAGGAACCCGGATAATTAAAGGAATTGCATAGGATGAATCAAAATAGCCTACTTTACCAAATAAATAGTGATCCCCTAGTTGTTCTCCGTGATCACTAGTAAAAACAATCAGTGTGGATTCATATTGCCCGGATTCTTTTAAATAATTGAATAATCTCCCTAAGTTGTGATCAACTTCGGTCATCAGCCCGTAATAGGTGGCTCTGGCCTGTAAAACATCCTGTTCACTTGTTTCTGCGGCAAGTATGTTATGATTGCCAGGAAAAAATTTCTTGGTTGGAATTTGTGCATGAAGCATTTTCAGGAGTATATGTTGTTTGCTCTCTTGCTCCAAAGTCTTTCTGCGAATCGGTTTGGATATTTCTTCAGGATCATACATTGCGTTAAACGGTTCCGGTGCAATCCATGGTGGATGAGGACGTAAAAAAGATAAATGCGCAAACCAGTTTTCGTCTTCACGAACGCTTAACCATTTGAGAAGTTCATCGGTTAAAAAAGCTCCACTGCTGTCCTTATCAGAATATACCGGGGGTGAGAAAGTTGCACCGCGCTTATTTGCTCCAGGATAGTTTGGAACAGGATCATAAACGGTATGCTGATTCAATGAGTGATCATAACCCTTGGCTATCAAATAAGCAATCCACGGCCGCTGGTTATTCGTCAAAGTCACTCCACTGCTCATACCTGGAGTCAGCCCTTCGTAAGTGGTAAGCAACGGATCTTGTTGGTGGAATTCTCGTGGGTCTACAGAAGTGTCGGTGTAACCGAACAGCGTTGGATCGTAACCGGATTTTCTTGCTTCCAAAGCAATATTTGTGAAGCGCGCATTCAAGGGAGTTCCGTTGTTGACGGAACGATGGTTCATTGCGTAAAGCCCGGTATATAAAGATGCGCGTGATGGTCCACATGGAACCGTTTGAGCATAGTGTTTACGGAACAAATATCCTTCACGTGCCAGTTGATCCAAATGCGGAGTCTGAACCACAGAGTGACCAACACACCCGAGAGAATCACCGCGCCATTGATCTGCCGTTATGAATAAGACGTTTTTAGGTTTTTTTTTCATCAACTGTCTGAAACTGAGTTGGAACTGAGATTAAGCTTCTTCGTCCAACAAAAATTCTTCATATTCTTCAGACGATAATAATTCTGCCGACTCATCTGGATTAGACAGTTCCAGGCGGATTACCCAGCCTTCGTCATAACACTCTTCGTTGATTAATTCAGGGTTGTCCTTCAACTCGGTGTTGACTGCGATTATGCGTCCACTCATAGGCATAAATAGCGAAGTGACTGTTTTCACCGATTCAATTGAGCCAAACTCATCTCCGGCATCGATTTCGTCTTCAAGATCCGGCAGTTCAACAAAAACAATATCACCCAATGCTTTTTGAGCATGATCAGTGATTCCAACTTCGGCTTTATTGCCTTCAATTTTTACCCACTCGTGGTCACGAGTGTATAGATTGTCATTAGGGGTTTTACTCATAATTCCTCTTTTAAATGATTGATGAGGGACGTCCAAGGAATGCTCCGCGCTACTCCTGAACAATTTCATGCTTTCCAACAAGATTATACTAATTTAGCCTGAGAAAGATATAAGTCCAGCAAAAAAAACATATCTTTTGTTTTAGCCCATGTTTTCAGGAAAAAAATCAATGGAAGATACATATAAAGCAGGATATGATAGAAGCAGTTAAATGACGTTTTTAATTATAGTTCCCAGTCAGAAAAATTAAAATGAAATTGCAATTTCCCCTACTAACTCTTGTTTTGTTCCTCCTTATTTTTTGGTCTACACCTGCTGCTGCTCAAAACACGGATGATTTGGAGCAAATGATACGTGCATCAAAAACACGTGCGATTCTGGTGCAAAATGTACAAAAAGCAGTTGTCCATATAAAAGTCGAAAAAATTATGCGTAACCCTGATGGACAAGCTCTCAACAATCCAATGGATCTTTACAATGATGAGTTTTTCCGTCGATTTTTTCCTGAACTTCGGCCTCCAAAAAATCAGCGGCAAAAAAACCGTCAAAACCCCAATCGACAATTCCGTCAGCAGGGCATGGGTTCCGGTTCCATTATCGATTCCAAGGGGTACATTCTTACGAACCATCATGTCGTTGGAGAGGCGGATCGAATCCTGGTTATTCTTTATGATGGTACGGAAAAAGAAGCAAAACTTGTTGGCACGGATCCAGAGACTGATATTGCGGTGGTTAAAATTGAAGGGAATGGGTTACCGGTTTTGCCAATGGGTAATTCTGATGAAATTCTCGTTGGTGAAGATGTGATTGCAGTAGGAAATCCATTTGGACTGATTCAAACTGTGACATATGGAATCATCAGCGCAAAGGGTCGCTCTAATGTAGGTATCAACGAATACGAAAATTTTATTCAAACTGATGCAGCAATTAATCCTGGCAACAGCGGAGGGCCGCTGGTCAGTTTGCGTGGTGAAATTATTGGTGTGAACAGCGCAATTTTTACACGAAGCGGCGGTTATCAGGGCATCGGCTTTGCTGTGCCGATTAACATGGCACGCAAGATTATGCGCGATTTGATCGACAAAGGTACAGTTTCAAGAGGTTGGCTGGGAGTTGGAATTCAGAATGTCAGTCATGATCTGGCCCAGGCTTTTCAGTTGGACAACACGAAAGGAAGCCTTATTACAGGCGTTATGCCGGATACTCCCGCTAAAAAAGCAGGCATGCGCAAAGGTGATGTAGTGATCCGTATCAACGAAAAATCAATTCGGGATAGTAATCACCTGCGTAATGAAATCGCAAATGCCGGCGCTTTTGCAGATATTGAAATTGAACTGATCCGAGATGGTAAATCCGTTATTATTCAACTAAAACTGGATGAACGTCCCCGTAAACTTGGTCAAATTAAGGTCGCACCGCAGGCTGTACCGACTATTGAACAGGTGGAAATGCTGGGAATGATAGTGGAAGAACTCACTGAAAAAACTGCAAAGCAGCTAGGTATAGAAACCGGTAGCGGCATCGTCATTGTTGAAGTCAAACCCGGAAGTCCTGCGGAAAAAACAGGATTGCTTCCGGGCATGATAGTCCAGGAAGTGGAACGTCATGCGATTGCTAATCTCAGCATTTTTAAGGAACTTGTCAGTGAAATGGATCCGGAAAAAGGAATCCTATTGCTGATCACTTCTGCTAAAGGTTCGCGTTATATTTTTCTGCATGACAACTGAAAACATAGATCATTCGCAGAAGAAAGCAAAATTACATTTTGAGCATTTACTGCTGAAATTGTATCAATTCATTCAGCATGAAAATGTTCCGGAGAAAATGGATTATTATCCTTTGCTGGAAGAAATGTCAGTTTATTACAATTTATCTGCGGAAGAATTAGAGACTCGTGGATTCCGCAAAGCATATCGACGCGCAGTCGAAGGCCTTTGATGATGTCAGTCAGTCAGTTTTGATGAATTATATTTTCCTTGCGATTGGTTTGCCTTCCTTGTTTTTTGCAATTTTGACGGCTTCCGGATTGTATCGAAGACAGACAGGAACACTTCCGGTACGTCCACTTCAACGAAAATGGTTGCTTGGAGTTTGTGCGGATTTTTCAGAAACAGTAGGGATTCAGGTAGGTTTTGTCAGGTTTATTATCCTGCTTTACACGCCAGTTGGATTGGGGGCTGTATTTTATTTTATTTACTATTTTGTTATCCTGAACAGGGCAGTATTACCGCCGACTCTTCCGGAACGTGAACCGCAAATCACAATAATTGAAAGCCATTATTACCGCTCCTGAGTTGCAATGAGATTCGTCTCCGACCAGCCATCAGAAACATTTCCGCTGGCAGGACTACGTATATTGGTTACTCGTCAAGACACTCCTGATTCTTCCCTTTCCAGAATGCTGGAGTATAAGGGTGCTTCAGTACTTAAGACACCCATGACGCAGATTAGACCGCCGACATCATGGGAGTCTTTTGACAAAGCTGTACTGCAAGCATCAAATTTTGATTGGGCTGTTTTCACCAGCAGAAAGGGAGTCACCCACTGTTTTTCGCGCCTTGAACATTTGGAATTGTCTCCAGTAGTAATTTTTTCGAATCTAAAAATTGCCTGTGTCGGACAAGCTACTGCAGCGGCTCTTGCGGAAAATGGGATAATTGCGGGACTTATTCCAGAACAATTTCAAAGCGAAGGACTGATTTCGGCTTTTAGTCAATTTAATCTAAATGAAAAAATATTTTGGCTGATTCAGGCAGAATCTCCCCGTGAAATCCTGCATCATGCGCTGCAAAAACAGGGAGCTAAAATTATTTCAACTCCGGTTTACCGTAATGTCCCTGCTGAAAAAGACTATCCTTTTTTACTGGCTGAACTAGGGGAAAATAATATAGATTGGATTTTGTTCGCAAGTCCATCTGCAGTAAAAAACTTTCAGACAATTTTACCTGCTGGATTTTGGAATAACCTGACAGCAAAACCAAAAATTGCCTGTCTCGGAGAAGTCACTGCTGATGCTGTGCAGAATTTTGGTTGGAGCGTTCAGGCAAAACCGGATATTCAGGATTTTGAACATCTCGTTCAACTGCTTTGTGAAATGAATTTAGGGGATTCTGATTCAAGATGAAAACCACTCAAAATTTTCTGATCACCATCCAGGGCGCCACCTCGGAGAAAGATGTTTTGGAGCGTTTTACTTCACAGTTGGAGCGCCTTTCTTTTTCCATCCAGAACATGCATTTTCTGAACTTTCAGTCATCTCTTTTTCTGTTGATGCACTTTGAGCTCGCTGAATCTTCTGACAAGAAATCTTTGACAAAAGTTTTGGATAAAGTGGCAAAGCATTATAAGCTTGAACTGCTGATCTGCCAACTTCCGGAAAGCTCAATTACTTCCCCGGAAAATCGTTACATATTAACCTTGTTGAGCAGGCAGCTTCCTCCGGAATTACTAACAAAACTGTTCCGACATCTCCGGAAAAATCAACTTTGTGTAACTGAAGTCAGACCATTGGACGCAGATGATCTGCATGTTTTTGAAATAAAAATTCATGCAGATCAACCCATTGAGCGACAACAATTAATGAAAGAACTGCTGGAATTGAAATCTGAGTATCAACTTGATCTTGCTTTGCAGGCTGACGATTTATTTCGGCGTAACAAACGTTTGATTTTTCTGGATGCGGATATGACCTTCATTCAATGTGAAATGATCAACGATATGAGCCGCTTTGCGGGTAAAGAGGCGGAAGTTGCCGAAATAACTCAACGGGCCATGGATGGTAAAATTCAATTTAATGAAGCCCTGCAGCAACGAGTCGCCCTGCTTAAAGGTGTTCGCCTCAGCGATTTGGAACGCTTGATTTTGAATATTCCGTACACCCCAGGTGTTGAACGTCTGGTTTACATTCTCAAAACCCTCGGCTATAAAATTGGAATTGTGAGTGGCGGATTTACCAGAGTTATCGATCACATCAAACAGCGTTTCAATCTCGATTACGGATTTGCCAATACACTTGAAGTGAAAAATGGAGAACTTACCGGACGTATCTTGGGTGACATTCTGGATGGTCACCAAAAAGGTGTTATCCTGCGCGAAGTTGCTCACAAAGAAAAGCTTCTTCCGGAACAAGTAATTGCGGTCGGAGATGGCGCCAATGATTTAGAAATGCTTTCCAGTGCAAGTTTAGGCATCGCATTTAACGCAAAACGGTATTTGCGGGAACGTGCCGCAAGTAGCCTCTCTCTCCCAAATCTTGACGCATTGCTTTATTTTCTGGGAATATCAAAAACAGAAATCAGCGGCTTATTTGAACAAAAAACTCTACTATGAATGAAAAAGAAAACTCTTATTATAACTCCAAACAACTCAGCAAATTTCAGGAGCACGGAGTTTTAATTCCGGATTTGAGTTCTGTCAAAATTGGCAGGGAAGTCTCACCAGAAAAAATTTCTCCAGGCTCAACTCTGCATCCTTTTGTACGGATTAACGGTTCCAAAACACAAATTCATACTGGTGCAAACATTGGTGTTTGCGGTCCCGCAACTTTGGATAATAGCTGGATTGGAGAAAAGGCGGTTGTCGGAAGTTTAGGTCCGGTCACTTTGAAAGATACGGTGGTGGGACCTGAATCCATTCTTGGTTCCGGAGTGGCGGAACAGGCTGTCCTTTTGGGAAAAGAAACGATGGTCAATGACTTCACCACCGGTTACGGATTCCGCATCCGCAAAGGAAGCCTCTATGAGGAAGATGCGTCCTCTGCCCAACATACCGACACAAAAATGACAGTACTTTTCCCATGGGCAACTTTGGGGAGTAATATTAATTTTTGTGATGTACTGCTGGCTGGCGGAACAGCTCCGGAACCAGGTTTTTTTAGCGAGGTTGGCAGTGGTACCATTCATTTTAATTTTAGTATCAGAGGTGATAAAGCAACCGCCTCTTTATTTGGCGATGTCAGTCGCGGAGTTTTTTTGGATCAGGAACGTCTTTTCATTGGAGGCAATAACAGCCTTCTGGGACCGATTCAAGCCGACTTTGGTACGATGACTGCTGCGGATGTCAGGATCAACGGCACATTGTCTTCCGGGCTTAATTTTGGACATTCTTTACCAAAAGGAAAAATTGACTACGATCCGCGAATATTTTTAGGAGCTTTAGGAATTGTGACAAAACAGGTTAACGTTCTTGCGGAGTTGACAGCATTATTTCATTGGTATAAGAAAATTAGGATTGCTTTCGTTGCCCAAACTCCGGAGCAAAAATTTCTATATGAATCCGGATTGCGGATGGTTGAAACAAACTATCAGGAACGTCTCTCACAATTAAAACGCTTTATGAATGCCGTGGACAATTCGCACAGCTTGATCGCAAATTCAAGGAAAGTTTCAAAAAAAGAAATTACTGAACAAAAACATTTGCTTGAATGCTGGCCTTACATTCAAAATAAATTGGCAGCCCCAGTTGATTTTGAACTTCCAGTTCCGGAAACTCTGACAAACAATATCAAAAAACAGCAGTCTGAAGGTAAAGCTGCATACACAAAACTAATTCAAAACTTGTCTCAAGAAGGAAAGCAAGCAGGGAAAAAATGGCTTAAATCAATTTCCGAAAACGTCTGGAATATCTTTGCAGCTGAAATAAAGAAAGAAAAATAGAAAGGACTAAAGCGCACCTTGAAAAGATACGCTCAAAAAATTAAGCCGCCAATTTAGTTTTGGCTTCCTCTGCAACCAGTGCAAACAAGGCGGGCTCTTCCATGGCTAAATAAGCCAGGGTTTTGCGGTCCATTACAATATCCGCAGCTTTTAAACCGTAGATGAACTGACTGTAGTTCATTCCATGTTCACGGACTGCAGCATTTATGCGCACGATCCAAAGACGCCGAAAATCACGTTTTTTGACTTTTCTATCTCGGTAGCTATACTCTCTTGAACGGTCAACCGCATCTTTGACTGTACGTAAAAGACGGCTACGCCCCCCACGATAACCTTTAGCTGCCTTAAAAAGAGAATTTTTACGCTTACGTGCGTGTACCGCTCTTTTGACTCTCATTACAATTTAATCTCAGTTTATCCGTTTGGTAGCATCAAATCTACAGACTTGCTGTCTGCGTCTGATACCATTGTTTTCTGGCGTAACCCGCGTTTCACATCCTGGTTGCGTTTACGCATGCCGTGGCGAAGATAAGCACGTTTCCGTTTGTATCCGCCGCCGCCAGTTTTCTTAAAACGCTTTGCTGCTCCGCGATGGGTTTTCATTTTCATGGTATTTCCTATTTTCTTTTTTTAGGTGGAGCGATTATCATATGCATCAAGCGGCCCTCGCTGCGAATCGGTTGTTCCACTGATCCGCTTTCCCCAATTGCAGCCTGGAATTTTTCCAGTAATTCCACTCCTAAATCTTTATGGGCTATCTGACGCCCCATAAATCTGACACCGACTTTTACCTTGTCGCCATCTTCAAGAAAGCGCAAGGCATTGCGAAGCTTGAATTGAAAATCGTGTTCTTCAATTTTCGGCTTCATCTTCACCTCTTTGAGATGAACTACTTTTTGATTTTGCCGAGCTACGTGACTTCGTTTGCTTTGTTGATATTTGAATTTTCCATAATCCATCAACCGGCACACAGGTGGTTTTGCTTTTGGAGATACTTCTACTAAATCCAAATTAGAATTTTCCGCCATCTCCAGCGCAGCATCCGTTGACAGGATACCAACCTGTGCCCCTTCGCCATCGATGAGCCGTACCTCACTGACACGGATTTGATCATTTATCCGTGTCGTTTCTTCACTTCTTGTCGGAGGCCTTGACCTGCGTATTCCTATGAGTTTTCTCTCTGTTTTGATGAATGTCTGGTAGGCGCGGGCGGGATTGAACCGCCGACCCCTACCGTGTCGAGGTAGTGCTCTCCCACTGAGCTACGCGCCTGGATTATTTAATAACAAACTCCCGCTTGAGCGTCGGCACCGTCCGACTCTCCCACCGGGCAACCCGGCAGTACCATAGGCGCTAGGGGGCTTAACTTCTGTGTTCGGGATGGTAACAGGTGTGACTCCCCTGCCAGAAGCACCGGCACTCAAGCGTGAGTTTGTTGTTTTTAAATTGGAGGTTTTGGTTTTTTTATCTTTGTAAGAGCATATGAGAGGGTCTCTGTCGGGTTTAAATCTTGTTATTCAAGTCAGGTCGCCCGGCCAATTAGTACCGGTCAGCTTCACATGTTGCCATGCTTCCACCTCCGGCCTATCAAACAGGTAATCTTCCTGCGGCCTTTGGGGACCTAATGGTCCGGGAGATCGCTCTTGGAGCCGGCTTCCCGCTTAGATGC
>JYMV01048000.1_pt1 | contig 31439 bp, 34 predicted proteins | sample 338911 | NCBI WGS metagenome assembly JYMV01 (sample SAMN03354496, study PRJNA234377) | hydrothermal vent metagenome | biome: Deep sea; feature: Hydrothermal plumes at the Eastern Lau Spreading Center, Western Pacific Ocean; material: Seawater | place: Tonga | collected 2009 | depth 2000 m m
TGTGCCTGTGCGCCAGCGGCACGGGTATTGTTCGTATCGGTATGGACGAAAACGATATCTACGGGGTCGAGATCGGCAGCGTTTGAGCTGATAGTAAATGGCATCTCGTGGTCGCCATCAATGCCGCTCATGCGCAGCCCCTGCCTTTGGATATTGGCAATCGCGATTTCGTTCTTTTCCACCAAGCAAACGTTAACGCCGCTCAGGGCGAGACGCATACCGTAGAGCGTCCCCATCGCACCCGCGCCAATGATGCAGACTTTCATAGAGCCCCTCAGTTAGTCTTCTTAAAGGTAAACATTTTGGTGGCGTCGGCGCCTGGGTCATCGGCGACAAACTCCCGCCACTGTTGCACGACGAATTCCCCGAGGCGATGAGGCGCCTCAGCGTTGGTGCAACCATCAAGATATAGTTCAATATCCTTCAGCATAAGGGTGTTGGAAAATCCCGCATTGAACAAACCTGTCGCGACCTGCTGTGGAAATTTGTCGCGTGTTGCCGAATTAATCCCGGTCGAGACATTAATGACGTCACACATTCGACGGATCTCAAGTCCTTGACTGATACCATACAGAATCGCTTCTGTACTGGCGGACAACGCGGTTGCCGAAAGAAAGTTATTGAGGATTTTCATCACCTGAGCCTGACCGCAACGTTCGCCGATGTAAAATTGATTGGCAGTAAACGCCTCAAAATGCGGAAGTGAAGCCTCATAAAACTCGGCAGGTCCTGCACACATCACCGCCAGAGTGCCGGCTTTGGCTCCGCGAACCCCACCCGAAACGGGACTATCCATATAGGTTATATTGGTTCCAGCGAGGAATTGTGCAATGCGCTCACAGCCCTTTGGACCGATCGTTGAAGTATCGATAATCTCTAGATGACGGTCGAAAGGCATGCGACTCAGTTCCTCAGTCACTCCGAGGACGGCGGCATAATCAGGCAGACTAAACAGCAGGCGCGCGGTCTTACTGGCAAGCTCACTCAGATTGCCACAATAATCCAGTGCCACATTCGGTGACCGACGAGTGGAGTCAATATCATAGGCCGTTACGGCAAAGCCGCCGGTGGCCAGATTTTCAGCAATTGGCAGGCCCATATTGCCCAAGCCAACCACTCCAATCGTGTAGTCATTCATGGGATCTTGTCCGGAGTGAGGTGAATCGGTAAGTTAAACGCTCTATTCGCTGTTTCCGACAAGGCCAATTAGATCGAAGGAGAAACCCAGTAATGAGTGAGTGCGACGTGTACGAAGTATACGCTGTCTGTTACGCAGTGCGACGAGATCGCATGCGGTGGGAAAATTACATTGCCAGTGGATTAACCGACCCTGTTCATGATCAGCTCGAACCTCTTGCATACTTTGTCTGGGCACTGCGCAATGACGAGCGCACCATCGTGGTCGATACGGGGTTTGATGCGGCAGAGGCAGAACGGCGGCACGAGGCATCGGGAAAAGTGTGGACATGTGACTATGGTAGATCCCCAGCCGAGGGGCTGAAAATGATTGGTATCGACTCGCGTGAGGTTAACGATGTGATTGTGACTCATCTGCATTACGATCATGCGGGCACGCTCTACGATTTTCCAAAGGCACAGTTTCACTTGCAAGAAGCAGAGGTTCAGTATGCAACCGGGCCTCACATGATGCAGAGTTTTCTTTCTAGTGCCTATACGGTGGATCACGTAGTGGAAGTCGTCCGGAATGTTTTTCAAAGGCGAGTGGTGTTTCATCAGGGTGATGACAGCGTGGCTCCAGGTGTCACCGTTCATCACATTGGTGGCCACACCATGGGTATTCAATGTGTACGGGTGAAGACTCAGTCCGGCTGGCTGGTTTTGGCAAGCGATGTCAGCCATTTTTATGGCAACTTCGAAGATCGTGCGCCCTTTCCAATCGTCTATAACGTCGCGGATATGTTACGGGGTTTCGAGCGGCTCGAAGCGCTGGCCGGTCCTGGCGGGCGAATTATTCCCGGCCATGATCCGTTGGTGCTAACGCGATATCCCGCTTGGTCAAGCGCGACAGAGGACATCGTCGTTCGCCTGGATGTTGATCAGAAAATGAAATAACGTCGGTTATCCCACAGTGGAAGGACAATGCATGGCAATTCAACTTTTACTAGAGAATCATTTGGCTATCGTTACGCTGGAACGGCCTGAGGCACTTAATGCCCTGTCGTTCGACATCATGCGGGAGTTAAATGGAGTTCTGGACAGGATCGAAGCATCCGAAGCCCGTGCGCTGGTGATCATTGGTTCCGGCGATAAGGCGTTCTCTGCCGGGGCGGATATCCTCGAGCTTCGTGATCGATCTATATCTGAGCAACAACGCAGTACGTTATTTGGGCAGGGTGTCATGTCCCGTTTAGAGGCGTTGAGCATTCCGTCACTGGCAATGATCAATGGCTATGCCTTCGGCGGGGGATTAGAGCTTGCCCTGTCGTGCACGTTTCGATTGGCGAGCGCTGATGCAAAAATGGGCCTGCCGGAAATCAAACTGGGATTGATTCCGGGCTACGGTGGCACGCAACGTCTTCCGAGACTGATAGGGCAAGGGCGTGCGATGGATTTGATTTTGAGTGGGCGAACTGTTGCGGCAGAAGAGGCGGAACGCATTGGTCTGGTTCATCGAGTGGTGAACGGTGATTTAATGGAAAGTGCACGTGCTTTTCTTAAGCCTCTGTTGAATTACAGTCAATTGGTGTCCGGCTTCGCTCGCTCCGCTGTGATGCGTGCGCTGGATCAACCGCTGGCTGAAGGATTAAAGATAGAAGCTGATCTGTCCACCTTGGCATTCCAGACCCGTGACGCGGATGAGGGTATGGCTGCATTTATCGAAAAGCGCCCGCCGAGATTCATAGATGCTTAAGCTGCGCGGCATCGTTACCGGCGCGAGCCGTGGGATCGGAGCTGCCATCGCAATAGAACTGGATCGTCGAGGTTACGAGGTCTATGGACTCTCCCGTAGTGGGCGAAGCTCGGCTGGGACCGGCATAGTGTGCGATATGACCGACGAAGGCGTTGTCCGTGATACTTTCGGGCGCATCACAGATGACGGCCCGGTCACCGTGCTAGTCAACAATGCCGGATTTCATGTGTCCGCTCGAAGTTCATCGTTAAGCGTTGCTGATTACACAGCGGTAATGGCGTTAAACGCAACCGCTGTCATGGTCGCCTGTCGTGAGATATATCCTTCTATGAAAGGCGGTGGTGGAGGAATGATTGTCAATATCGGATCTTTCTTCGATAAATTGGGGGTTCCAGGTAATCTCGCCTACTGTTCATCTAAGGCGGCGGTTGGAGCCATGACTCGATGTCTGGCAGTGGAATGGGCCTCTGTTGGCATTCGACTCGTCAACATCGCTCCCGGTTATATAGAGACCGACTTGAGCACTGCTTTTCTGGCGGATCCGCAGGCAAGGGATTGGTTGGCCGGGCGTATTCCCTTGGGTCGGCCCGGTACGTCGAAAGAGGTGGCAACGGCGGTAGGAATGGTCATTGAAACCGGAGGCGCTTTGATGACAGGAGAAACTATTTATCTCGATGGTGGGCAAGCGATTAATCAATAAGTCTGGGCAGGAACAATATGAGGCAAGGGCCATTGGAGGGAACATGACATCGGATCGCCGTGTTGCCGTGGTGACGGGTGGAGCTAGCGGAATCGGGGAGGGTTGCGTTCGAAAAATGGCCAGTGAGGGCTATCACGTCGTGGTTGCTGATCGCCACATTGAAAACGCACGGGCGCTGGTGGAAGAGTTAACGACGGTTGGCCAGTGGGCATCGATGGAGCCCATCGACGTTGCTGACTCAACGTCGGTCGATGAGTGTGCGTCGATCGTTCAGGGTAACCATGGTCGGCTTGACGTGTTGGTCACCGCGGCGGGCATTCTCGAAAGCAGCGCGAATCTGCTGGACATGGATCTTGAAGCCCATGACCACGTGTGGCGAATCAATTATCATGGAACCATTCACTGTGTCCGCTCTTTTGGAAAACTAATGCGTGCGGCGTTGCACGGAGCCATTGTAACCGTCGGTTCGACGACTAGTTTTGTTGCATTTCCGCTGCCGGCTTACTGCCCTGGAAAAACTGCGATACGTCGCTTGACCGAAATACTGGCAGTAGAACTGGGACGCTTTGGCGTTCGAGTTAACGGCGTCGCGCCAACCTATGTGATCACGCCGGCGATGCAGGCCAAGATCGATGCGGGTGAACGAGATCCAGAAGTGCTGCGAAACTCAGGGGCGCTCAATATGCTGGTTGAACCTCGCCATATCGCAGATGCGGTCGCATTTTTGTGTTCAGACGCCGCGAGCGCTATCACCGGGGTCATGTTACCCGTTGACGCGGGCTTTAATGCCGCTATTCCGTACAGGACATACGCAGGGGGAGTGCCGTGGAAGGAATGAACTCACAAACCGGGGTGTTGGCGCTATGGAATGATTGTGCGGCAGGCCACGAGGAGTTATACGATCAGTGGTATCACGGCGAACATTTTTTTGATCGAGTCAGTATCAAGGGTTTCCGAGTGGGGCGCCGTCATGAATCATTAGGCGGGCATCCACGGTTTTTTACCTACTATGAAACCGAATCTGCTGCGGTATTGTTTTCATCGGCCTATCAAGCGCAGCTAGATCAACCGTCTCCGTTGACCAAAGAAGTCATGGCCGGTGTGTTTATCAATGTCACTCGAACGGTCTGTGCCTGTGTTCAACGCTCTGGTCGAGAACGAGGTGGATTTGTCGTCACAATGAGTACTCGAGAGCACGGCAGAGAGGATGAACTTAAAACAACCGCGCTGTTATTCGCCGATGTCTCTGGGGTGGTAAGAACGGAAGTGTGGGTACCGGTTATAGACTCAGGACAGTCACACACCGAGCCTCGACAAGAAGAGCAGATTCGGGGTCAAGATCAAACGATAGCGTCGTGTTTGGTGCTTCATTTGACGCGTGAAGACTCTGCGAGGAGAGTCATCGACCAACTGGCGACTGAAACAGATGCCGATTGGGATATTGGTGTTTACCGTCTGCTGAGCGAGCTTCGCCATGAGGATTGTCGGTGAACAGTGTGTTCAAAAGTTTCTGTGTTGTTGTGGTATGCACGGTGCACATCAGTTGTGGAGAGAAATATGATCGCTAACCCTTATGAAAGTATCAGCGCTCAAGCGGAAAAAATGCTTCGCCAAGAGCTAACATCGAGTGAGCTAGTCGAGCAGTGTTGCGAGCGCATTGAGGCGTTGGATTCGCGGCTGGGTGCGTTCCAGTTATTGTGCCTTGAGCGTGCTCGGGTAGCGGGGCAGGCGGTCGATCAGGCAATTGAAAGCGGCCACAGAATCGGGCCCTTTCATGGAATCCCTTTCGCGTTAAAGGACATCATTGATGTCGACGGTCTGGTCACCACCGCTGGTTGTCAGTTGCGCAAAACACACATCGCTCGCCAGAGTGCGACTATCGCTCGGCGACTCCTTGCCGCTGGCGGTGTTTTTCTTGGTAAAACGAAAACCGTGGAATTCGCCTTCGGGGGCTGGGGAACTAACCAGCAAATGGGAACCCCATGGAACCCGTGGGATGTGAACCGGCAGCGCACCCCGGGGGGCTCATCTAGTGGATCCGGAGTTGCGGTGTCTGCAGGACTAGCCGGCTGTGCCGTGGGTACCGATACCGGTGGGTCAGTTCGACTGCCAGCGGCAATGTGTGGCATCGTGGGTCTGAAGGTCTCGCAGGGCGTATTGCCCCTGGATGGTATCGTCCCGTTGTCACATACCCTCGATACGCCCGGACCCATGGCTCGCTGGGTCAGTGACGTCGCCTTAATGTATGAGACTTTATTGGGTCGAAACCCGGCGGCCATTGACCAGGATCGCAAAGAAGACAGGGGGCTTTGGTATGAACTGAAACGAGGCATCGAGGGTATGTTGTTGGGTGAATTATCGTCGGCTGAACGCGAAGGCGTTGAGGCTGACGTCCTGATGCTGTATGACAATGCCCTCGAGTTGCTGCGTCAACACGGTGCACGGATTGAAGTGTTTCAACCATCACAATCTTTCGATGACTTAAAACACGCCTCGGGGGTCATCATGGCAGCTGAAGGGTACTATCACCACGGCGCCCTTTATGGGGACGAAGCCGCGCTCCTTGATGAGGATGTGCGCCCGCGAATGTTGGCGGGGGCCAGCATCAGCGCTAGTGAATATATCGACGCGTTGTGTCAAAGAAAAAAAGACCAAGCCGTTTTGGGAAAACAGGTGGCGCGTTTTGATGCGATCGTTACACCGACTACGCCAACTACCGCCCGGCCGATACAGGGGTTAGACCAAAGCGTTACCCCTGCCTACTTCACACGGGCTGCCAATTACCTCGATCTGTGTGGGCTATCCCTTCCCATGGGTCTTACCGCAGAGGGCCTGCCTGGCGGGTTACAAATTCTGAGCCCCGCATATCAAGAAGCCACCGTGCTTCGTATTGGCGCTGAGTACGAACGTCAGGGACCGCAAGCGGGCGCGCCTCCTTTGTGAGCACCGGGCTGAGCGTCATTTAGACACGAATCCCCCATCGACGGGTAAGGCCACGCCCGTGATGTAAGAAGCCTCATCTGATAGTAGGAACAATGCGGCGTTGGCGACCTCCTCTGCTGTGCCAACACGTTTCAAGGGGATATTCCCCTTCATCATTTCTAAATTCGTGTCTTTATCCGCATTTTGGTCGGGGCGTGCCATAAAGATATTTAACATTGGCGTGTCGATGGGCCCCGGACAAACACTATTTACTCGAATCCCATCGCTGGCAAGACGACCCGCCAGAGAGGCCATTAGCCCATTAACTCCCCATTTGGCGGCCGAATAAATCGGACTGAACGGCGATCCAATGAGTCCTGCGATGGATGCGGTAAATAAAATACTGCCTCCTCCGCGAGATTGCATCTCTGGAATCGCGGCACCTGTCGTTCGAAAGACCGATCGAAGGTTCAGGTCCATGGTGATCTCATAATCCGCCGCGTCGAGATTCTCAACTCGGGAATAGCCCGGATGACCCACATGATTCCAAAGAAGATCTAGGCCCCCATAATGTTGTACGGTATCCGTGACTATTCGAGCGCATTCCGCGTCATCAGTTAGATCGGCACAAATTCCAATCGCATCGAGTCCGGCGTCTGTGAGACCTTTAACGACGGTGTTAAGGTTTTTTTCGTCAATATCTACTGCCGCAACTTGGGCGCCCTCATGAGCAAATCGAGTAACGCCCGCGCGGCCCATACCGGATGCCGCGGCGGTAACCAATACGATTTTTTTGTTGAGCCGCATAATTAATTTTCTCCAATAGATCAGTAAATAGTCATGGGGATTGTGCCACCGCTGCACTTAGATGGATGAATCTGTGTCTCGCAGCGTGTTTCATCGAGTATAGGCGGTGTCAGCGGGACGTCCGGCCCACAGGCCTCGTTCGACCTCCGACAGTGTTTCGCCAAGGTCCGACAGATATTCTGGAATGGCCGTGGCGTTGTGCCGGTCCAGGAAGAGATGGATGGCTCGCGGTCGCGTGAGGTGCCCTGTGACCCATCCCCGGGCAAGCATCCCTTCGCTGACGGCCATGATGTCAACCTTCGCAGCGTTAAAGGCGACCAAGTAAGCGTCGGGGCTTCCTAACACGCTCAATCCTTGCAGCTGATTTATACCGCGTACCAGTTGGTCTCGGGCCGTCAGGATTTCCGACACGATTCCACGATAGCCCGACTGACCGAGGATCTGAATCATGGCCCATGCCGATGCCAGTCCTCCAGCCGATCGAGACCCCATCAATCCGGCAGTCGAATACTGACCACCAGGCCAATCATCAAAAGTGTAACGCTGGTGTTGTTCGTTCTTCCCATTCGCTAACAGCAATGCCGATGCACCCTTGTTGGCGTATCCCAGTTTGTGTAAATCAACCGATAATGACGTAACACCATCGATCGACAAATCAAATTGGGGGATTGTGTATCCCAGTTGTTGTGCGAATGGCAGAACGAATCCACCGTGACATGCATCTACGTGAAGCCATAGATCACTTTCCTTCGCAATAACCGCCAGTTCATCAACTCGATCCGTCACCCCAAATGGAAAAGAAGGGGCGGAAGCGGCCAAGAAGACAGTGTTAGGTCCGACTGATGCTTTGATTTGTTCGGGATCCGCCCGAAATATATGGCTCGACGCGAGGCGTATGGCATTCGCTCCCATCAGGTGGGCAGCTTTGTCAAAACCTGGATGAGCAGCTTCAGGAATAATCAGATCAAACGGGGCCTGTTTGCCGATGGACTTAGCGCGGTTAAGCGCTGACATCACTGCGAGCAACAAACTCTCAGTTCCGCCCCCGGTCAGGTTTCCGGTGCCGCTCGGCGGGGCCTTGAATAGTCCCAAAAGGGCGCTGATTATCTCTTGTTCGATCTGTACAAGCCCAGGAAAAACCCGTCCCGCATAAAGCACATTGTGGTTTTGGTATATGCCAGCGGCCTTATTGGAGGCACTAACAATTTCGTCACCGCCGAAATAACTTCCGCCAATGAACATCTTCTTTGCGTGCCATGGAGTGTCCTTTTCTACATATGAACGCAGCTCGCAAAGGACTTCATCGATGGTTTGACCTGAGTCCGGGAAAGTCATTCCTTTGTTTCCAAACTGTCGGTGTTGATCTCGACTTCCAGATCGAGAATCAGGAAGCTCCACGATTTACCGTGTCCATCGAGATTTAGCGATTCGTTTACCCCGCCTTCCAGCGCCTGGTCCATGACGACGTTAAGCCCATGGACTTTGGGCAATGGATAACAGCGCACGGCGCCTCGCACAAGATTGCCGAATTCAGATTTCAACCGTTTCGGTGTGAGCTCTCGAATCAGGGTCGAATAGTGTTTCGGTTCATAAACAAAAACCCCCACGTTGGAGCGATTGCCTTTGTCGCCAGCACGCGCGTGGGCGATGTGTCTAAGGCTAATTCGCGCCTTCATGCTTGGATAAACTCAACGGTCGTTTTAATCCTATCGCGCTCCAATAAGGCCGAGTACGTCAACACGCTCGGTGTGATGTGGCCTCGATAGCCTGCGCCGCCGGCGGGGCCACAGCACAGTAATGCTTCCATCTCCCACAAAACATTAGCCGCTTCTTCGGGATCCGGTGTTCGCAACGCACAGCGCAGGCGAATATCCTTTGAATCCGGACTAAATTTACCAGCGCTTGCATGTAATGAAGCCGCGCCAATCAGGTCTATTCGTCTTTCATTCACGCTCCCATGCACCTTATCCAGTCGCTGATTAATAACTTCTCCGGCCAGTTGCGCTCGGTTAAGAGCGCCGGGTCCGGCATACGAGACTTCGGCTTCGGCAAGGTGTCCTCCATCAAAAGCCACCGTCACTTTCAGTGTCTCCGTTCTCGCCCGACCTTTTGCGCCACAGACCATAACCCGGTTATCCCCTTGATCATTCAGTTCAACCATGGAGAAATCCGCGATCACGTCAGGCGTGATGTAGGCTGATGGGTCGTGAACTTCGTAGTACAGCTGTTCTTTCACTGTTTGGCTGTCGACTCGGCCACCCGTCGTCGGGAGTTTGGTGATCACCACTGAACCATCGCGTGAAATTTCTGCGATTGGGAAACCGACCCTGGCCAACTCGTCAACCTCTTTGAAACCGGGGTCTGCAAAGTACCCGCCCGTTACTTGAGCAGCACATTCCATCAGGTGGCCCGCGACCGTGCCATTGGCGAGTTGTTGCCAGTCATGATGGGTCCATCCGAAGTGGGCTTGCATTGGCGCGAGGAACAATGAGGGATCCGCCACGCGCCCGGTAATCACGACGTCAGCGCCCCTCATCAGCGCGGGGGTGATGCTTTGGGAACCCAGGTAGGCGTTAGCACCGATCATGGGTCGTCCGATTTGTGCAACTGTGCATTCGGGTTCGATGAGTTCTACATCCGGCGTAATCAGGTGGGTTACATCGTCCCCGAGAACTGCGGCAATGTTGAGATGTCCCAGTTGGCATTGGGCGGCAATCTCGCTGGTGCGTACAGCCGCGGCCAGCGGATCGGCTGCTCCCATGTTCGTTATAAGACAGGTATTGTGGTGGCTGCATAAGGGGAGTAAGTGGTTCATCCGCTTTACGAGCAGTGGGTTATAACCGGTTCCGTTAGCCAACTGCATGTCGCGATGCGCAAAGGCCAGAGTTCGTTCACCCAGACACTCAAAAATAATGGCATCGAGTGAGCCGTGTTCGACCAGTTCCATTGCAGGATCGAGTCGATCAGAAGAGAAGCCAGCGCCCGTTCCAATACGCAAAATGTCAGTGTGATTCGGCATGATGTTGGCAGCGGAATTAATAGAGTGCGAAGCCCGGAACCATCTTATCTGCTAGACTGTTTGCGAGTTGCGATCGGTCGACTTTTAAGGGAGGTCATGATCATGACTGGTGAGGCTATTTTGTCGAAGGACAGTGTGTTTCTGGAGCCCACCTTAGCGGCTAAGCGTGCGAGATACTACAGTCAGGAAAACAACTTCGATTTTTCCTGGCCTGGGGTCCCAGTCCATCAGTTTGAAAACGAACGCAACTTGGCGATGCAACCAGGCCGATCAACAGGCCTTGTGCCGCTAGATCTTCAAAGCGTTCTCGGACTCAGTTACCCCGCCACCACGCCGACATTGTTGGTTCGGTATGTGAACATTCAAGGTAAGGATTCTCTGACCACGGATTTTGTCGCGTCGGGGACGGTTTGCTATGTGATTCGCGGTGAGGGCGTTACAACTGATGATGTGGAAACCATTCATTGGGGCCCAGGCGATGTGTTTTGCTTTCCAGGTGGCCAGGCAATTACTCACACAGCCAACGCTCAGGATTGTCTGTTGTTCGTAGCCACAAACGAGCCACTTCTCTCTCTGGAGGGTTTGAGGCCCCCCAGGTTTGGTGATAGCCGCATCGAGGCAGTGCATTGGCCATCAAAAGAAATCGAACGGCAGTTTGAACCGGTGTTAAATCGACCAATAACTGAAAACACGTCGGGTCACGCCGTCGTGTTTTCCAGTCACGCATTAAATGGCAGCACAAATATTCTGCCAACGATTAATTGTGCTATTAATACGTTAGAACCGGGCCGGGACCAACGTCCACATCGACACAATGGTGTGGCCGTTACACTCAGCCTCCAAGGGGAAGGCGTTTATTCAATGATTGAAGATCAACGGGTGGATTGGATTGAATATGGGGTACAGATTACCCCGGGCGCTTTTCTGCATTCGCACCATAATCGGGGTGGTGCACGCATGCGTTCTCTAATCATTCAGGATGAAGCATTGCACTACTACACGCGAACCCCCGGATTCAGTTGGACTTAATACATCATGAATGCGTGATGCGTCGCTGAGTTATTAATCCATTGAGTGATCAGGTACAGGAACAGTTCGGATGGGGCTTTTCACGCGTCACCGATTGGCATGATGCAATCGATGCATGTTTGGAAACCACAACGCTAGGACAGCCACACGCGAATCTAGGTTTTATTTATGTTACCAGTGAGCATGTCCCAGCACTTGAGGCGATTGTTGATTATCTGAAAATCCGCAGCGGGATAGACCACTGGGTAGGCACCAGTGGCATTGGCATCGTGGCCTGTGATACGGAATGCTACGATTCGCCCGGAATTGCCATGCTGACGTGTGCATTTCCAACGGATGGGTTTCGAGTGCTTTCAACAGTGGTTGATGCTGCGTCGGAATGCTCGAAGGATGTGCAGACCTGGTTTGCGAGCAACTTCAGCACCGTTGGCATTGTTCATGCGGATCCGCGTAACTCACACTTGCAGCAATTGATCCCGGGTCTTTCTGAGATCCTTGGTGGGGGATTTCTCCTAGGAGGATTGACCTCGACTTCTGGCGAGGAGCACCAACAGGTCGCGGATGGACTAACGAACGGTGGCATCTCTGGTGTTCTTTTTTCAGAGAAAGTGTCAATTGCCTCCGGGCTGAGCCAGGGGTGTAGTCCGCTTGGGCCCAACAGAACGATCACTGAATGCGATCGAAATCTTATTGTGCGCATTGATGATCGCCCCGCATTAACGGTCTTCAAAGAAGATATCGGCGAGCCTTTTTCAAGCAACCTCAATCGAGTGGGTGGCCATATATTTGTGGGCCTGTCCGTAACGGGGTCTGATACCGGTGATTATGTGGTCCGAAACTTGATCGGTATCGATGTGGAGCAGGAAGTGCTTGCTATCGGCGACCACGTGTCGCCTGGTGAGGTTATAGTGTTTTGCAAGCGGGATGCGGAGACGGCACGCAAAGATCTGGTTCGAATGGCCAAAGATGTACGCCGCCGAGTCGGGAATAAGACACCTAAAGGCGGCCTTTACTTCTCTTGTTTGGGGCGCGGGCGCCATACCTTCGGTCCTAACTCCGGGGAAATGAAAATCCTCAGCCAGGAATTAGGCGATGTCCCGCTAGTGGGGTTTTTTGCAAACGGAGAAATCTCGCATAATCGCCTGTACGGATATACTGGTGTTCTAAGTCTATTTTATTAATCCTTTTAAAGGAAAACTTAAACGTGTAGAGCGTGTCAATTCGTGGAGAGAAAACTTGGATAACAACACTGAAACTGCATTGCTTCATCGTGACGAAGCGCACTTAATTCATCCGCTTCATAGCCCGAAGGGCCACGTTGGCGGAAAAGTGTGGGTTGGAGGTAAGGGTGCTTTTCTGATCGACGCTAATGGCGATCGTTTCATTGATGGTCTTTCGGGACTGTGGAACAACACGGCGGGAAATGGGCGACCTGAATTGGCCGATGCAGCTTATCAACAAATGACAGATCTGGCTTATTCCTCTGGATATACCGGGAGCTCTAATCCGCGCGCAATTGAGCTGGCCGAGCGTTTGGCAGCAATCACTTATCCGAACATTAATCACTTCTTTTTTACCTCCGGTGGTGGCGAGTCGACGGACAGTAATATCAAGATGGCGCGATATTACTGGAAGTTAAAAAACAAGCCGAACAAGACCAAAGTGATTTCTCGTATTTGGGGTTATCACGGGGTTACCTTAGCGGCGATGTGTGCCACAGGGATTAATAGTTACTGGCCCATGTTCGAACCCAGGATTCCTGGATTCGTTCATATTCCCTGTCCGGATCCTTACCGATATCAGTCCAGTGATTCTTCTGTCAGCGTGGGGATCGCAGCGGCGAATGAACTTGAGAAAGCCATTCTGGAAGAAGGCGCTGATAGCGTTGCTATGTTTATTGCAGAACCCGTGCAGGGAGCCGGGGGGGTCATCGTTCCGCCGAATGATTACTTTCCTCGAATTCGAGAAATCTGTGATCAGTATGAGGTTTTGTTGGTTTCTGACGAAGTGATTACGGGGTTTGGTCGAACCGGCACCATGTTTGGGCTTGAACATTGGGGGGTTAAACCTGATCTCATACAGTATGCCAAGGCAATTACCTCGGGATATTTCCCATTGGGCGGTATTGGAGTCAGTGATGAAATCGCACAGACAATGGAGGCCAGTGGTAAACCCTGGATGCATGCCTATACGTATAGCGCGCATCCAACCGGTTGTGCGGTCGCTCTGGCCATGCTGGATATTATTGAAACTGAAGATTTCCCGGGGCAGGCAAAACAAAAAGGCGCACGATTATTAGCTGGACTTCGTTCGGCGTTAAGCGATCATCCACATGTCGGTGATATTCGAGGTCTTGGCATGATGTGCGCTGTCGAGTACGTTAAAGATACGGCGACAGGTGAGATGTTTCCGACTGAAGACGCAATTGGTGCTCGCATTCATGACGAGACTGTTGCGCGAGGAATGTTCAGTCGCGTGCGCGGCGATGTTTACGCATTGGCACCGCCCATCGTCACAGAAGAGCAGACCTTGGATGACATGGTTGGTATTCTTGCCGATGCGACTCGAGCCGTTATCGGCTGAACAGTACTGCCATGCAGGTAGCTGACTGTCATGATTATCATGGCAGGTGCTGTGGTCGCGTCTGCTTGACGATGCCCGACGGTCGAACTGAGATTTGAAGTTATTGTCTTTCGGTCATCGGAAAAGAACAGTCCCATCTGTTCGATTGGCAATCGTGCGATTACACTTCAGATGATTTTGAAAATCGAGTTAATAGTGGAATCCAGAGCGTTGGATTCATTACGGCCTTTCGGCGCATCACGAAGGTCTTTCGATATTCACCCCAAACCGAGACGGTAGTGGATGTGGGATATCCTGATACCCGCTCGTTTGAGGGCGTTTCGAGTGACCGGGGTGGGGGGTGCTACGAGTTTGCATGCTACGCAGAGGCCGTCATTGTGACTGATGAATATCCTGCGTGGGCTGCGGCTAAGGCAGTGCCCGATTATCTAGAAGTCTTCAGTGCATCTACCGACTATCCATTTGCTTGGCCTGGCAAACTCGCCACCTATTGGAACTCCGCCGAATGAGTACGCCTTTAGATCCTAATTCGTGGGAAGGGCGAGCCATGCATGCTGTTCTGCCGGCATTTAGCGATGTCACTACGCTGAAAGGGCGGGGCCCTCTCGTTCTGGACCACGGTGAGGGAATTTATGTCGTCGACGTTCATGGAAAGCGCTATCTCGATGCCAATTCGGGTCTGTGGAATTCGGTTGCCGGATTTAATCATCCTGTATTGATCGAGGCGGGATGCAGGCAGTTTCGTCGGTTCCCAAGCTATCACACATTTTTTGGTCGGATGAGTGACGTCACTATCGAACTGTGCGAACGACTGATTGCAATATCACCCTTTGAGTCAGGGCGAGTTTTTCTCACTAATTCGGGTTCTGAGGCGAATGACACGGTGGTCAAAATTCTCTGGCTGCTTGCGACCCACCAAGGCCAACCACAGCGACGGAAAATATTAACGCGAATCAATGGCTACCATGGCGTGACGGTTGCGGCAGCGTCGATGACAGCGAAGCCTTATAACGCAGCTTTTGGATTGCCATTGAGAGATTTTATTCATGTTGACTGTCCGCACTACTGGCGTTATCGAACACTCGATGAAAGCGAGGAACAATACTCGCAACGTTTAGCGGAGCGACTTGAGCGTGTGATTCTTTCCGAGGGTCCGACCACCATTGCGGGTTTCTTTGCGGAGCCGGTTCTCGGGGCCGGCGGGGTCATTCCTCCACCTACGGGCTATTTTTCCGTGATTCAGCAAGTGCTACGGCGCTACAACATACCCCTGATTGCCGATGAGGTCATTTGTGGGTTGGGTCGAACGGGGGTCTTATGGGGTTCGGAGCGTTTCGACCTGAAACCGGACATCATCGTCGCATCGAAATGTATCACCGCGGGTTACTTTCCGATGGGGGCTGTCATCGTGAAACCATCAGTAGCCGATGCATTGGGTGCTGCGATTGCCGAACAGGAGGAATTTGCCCACGGGTTTACTTCCGCTGGACACCCTGTGGGTTGCGCAATCGCCTTGAGCGCGATCGATCTCATTATGACTGGTGGCTTGTTGGCAAACATTCAAGCATTGTCTGGGGAATTTGAATCGGGCCTGGCTACGTTCGCGTCTCACCCGCATGTGGGAGAGGTACGCACCGCCGGCTGGATGGGGGCTTTAGAGATCGTCGAAAACAAAGAAACCGGTACGCCATTTCCAGCGGAATTGCGCGTCGGTGAGCGAATTGCAAACGCGGCTCTTGATTTAGGTCTGATTTGTCGACCGCTTGGCCAGGCGATTGTGATTTGTCCTCCTTTTATTATGACGGCACACGAGATGCACACGATGTTTTCGATGCTCGCCGACACGCTGGAGCGCGTTTTTAATCCTCTAGCGGAATCAATCGGAAAGTGATCGTACGGTGCGTTCCTTTCTCGCGTTGTAGGTGGCGGAGATCACGATGATGCCGCCACCAAGCCAAACCCAGAAATTGGGTTGCTCACCGAACAAAAATAAGCCCATTAAAGTCGCCCAGACCAGTTGCAAGAAGGTGATCGGCTGTAGCGCTGCAATTTCGGCACTTCGAAAAGCCATTGTCATGCAGTAGTGACCGGCGGTGGCAAAAAACGCACATAAGAATAACCACGAAAGCTCTTCCAGGGTGGGTTGACGCCAAATTGCGATAGCAGGAAGGGTCAAAGTCAGGGTACAGAACACCGACAGCATCAACAAAATGTGTCCGTTAGACTCATTTCTGGTCAGGTTTTTCGCAATCAACATAGAAACGGCAAAAAGTGGGGCGGCCACCAATTGTGCAATGGCACCAAGATCAATGGCCCGAAAACCAGGCTGAAGGATGATCAAGCCTCCCGCAATGCCAAGGGCGACGGCAATAGCACGATGCCTGTAGAAATGCTCTTTGAGAAACACGCTGGCGCCAATGATAATAAATACCGGCGTCATGAAGCTGAGCGCCGTCACTTCGGCGATAGGGAGACGCATCATGGCAAAAAACCAAAGCATAATGGCGATTCCATGCGCGACTCCCCGCAAAGCATGCAGTCGAAGTCGAGAAAATGGGATTCGAAACAGACTGGCGCGCAGGCAGAAAGGGATGATGAGAACTACACCAAAGGCATAACGAAGAAATGCAGCCTGAATGGGGTGCATTTCTGAGCCCAAATACCGCACCACAGCAGTTACGATGACAAAAAGGACAGTGGTCGCCACCATCCATAGAATTCCCGCTTTATTTTTCATTGAATCGGACGCAAGACTTTATGAGGGCTCAGCGCACTATGTGTTGGCATCATTTTTTGGGTATCGAGATGGTTAGTGTATTTTAGAGGTGCCATCCATTTAACGTTTGAGACGTGACTCATACCGATGCCTGATTATTGTTCGTTTTCAATCGACCCACTATCGAATTCGATCGGGGCGTTCATCAGGGGCCTTGACTTGAGGGAGGGAGTCAATGGCGATGCGCTTGTGGACATTCGTAGTGCCTGGTCCCGTCACCTGGTACTGATTTTCGAAGGGCAGGAATTAACCCCAGCCCAACAACTAAACTTTGCCCGCCAGCTGGGGCGGGTGATTCGATACCCGATGGTGCAGGGTTTGCCGGATTATCCCGAGATTATCCCGGTCGTTAAACTACCGCACGAAACACGCAACTTCGGTGGAGTATGGCACTCCGACACCACATACTTGCCAGACCCGCCGTCCGCAACTTTGTTGCTTGCCAGAGAATTGCCCCCGTCGGGAGGTGATACTCAGTTTGCAAATATGTATTTGGCTTATGATGCTTTGTCAGATCAGACAAAACAGGTTGTCAATAAACTGACCGTGATTCAGAGTTCTGCCAAGCCGCGGGTGGCAAAAGGGCGCTCGGAGAAGGTCCAAATCGGCGCTCATGCTGGTAACATTGAATTAACAGCAGAGCACCCTGTCGTGCGCATTCATCCGGTTACGGGCAAGCGCGCGCTGTATGTGAATCCAGCACATTCAGTTCGGTTTAAGACAATGACCTCAGTTGAAAGCGAGCCGCTGCTCAACCTTTTATTTCAACATCAAATTAATCCAGCATTTACGGGGAGTTATCGATGGAAGAAGGGCGCTATGGTGTTATGGGATAACCGCTGCGTTCAACACCACCCACTCAATGATTATCACGGTTATAAGCGAGTGATGCATCGCATTACCATTGCCTGAACTGAACCATTGTTAAATAAACTGACTCATCTGATGGCTTCAATCCCCCAGGGGAAGTAGAACCGCGTGACCGTGTGGAGTATTTGCATAGGCCTCTCGCCAGGCTTCGATACGCCCCTCAATTTCGTGATCATCGACCAAAGAGGAATTGATCAGTACTTGTTCGAGCGCTCGAGTCCAATGATGGTAATAGGTGTCGCCTAAATCCGCTTCATTGCGTTGACTTGCCTGTTGTATTTCACCCGCCAATGCGCGCGTCCAGGTGTCTTTTGTAAGAATACCGGTTTCCTGCAGCCGCACTGCAAGGGCAAACACTTGAGCTTCCCAGGGCGAGTTAAACGTGGCGTTCTGTTGCGGTTGCGAAGGGATTTCGACTTCTGACCCACTAGTGGACGTCATGGTTGGCTTCCCCCGCTAGTCAGATAAGACTCCCAAAGATCAACGTAAACCTGTTCATTGCCTGCGTTGTCCTGCCCCCATAATTCGGTTGCATCAAAGCAGACGTTGTAAAGGTGTTGACCCGTTCGATTGCCCATTGCATGGTCATCCGGGAAAATGTGTCCCCCATGGTGGTGGATGACGGTGCCGCGACGCCCTCGTGTATAGCGCGGTGCCCGAGTATGTCCAATGGGGTGCCGATTCACCACCATGACCTCTTGGCCAATCACAAATTTTGGCGGTTCCGCCACCGGCAGTTCAACCGATTTTCCTTCTTGAAGTTTTTTCTTGACTTCTTTTTTCGTTAAGACGCTTTCCTGAACGGGAAAACCCTTACCACAAGATCCCGATTGGAGTTCAGCTTCCGTCAGCAGGCCACTATCGACAAGTAATCTTTGAAGTCCTGCCAACCAATTCTCGTAGTAAGTGTTACGCAGGTAATCGATTGGGTGTTGACGCTCTCGGGCGTGGCGTGATTGATCTAAATTCCAGCGCCCCAAAAACCCGGTGGCCAGTGTCAAAGCAAATACCCTGCGTTCCCACGAATGATGGAAAACAGGTTCGTCTCTTTCGCTTTCAGGGTTCACGGGCCCCAAGCCGTGCATGCCGCCCAGGTCATGTCCACCATTCATTAGTCGTTGGTGTCCGAGAAGACTTTTAGCGTCTCTACTCCGATCATCGAATTACGAGTGACCAGTTGCTGTAGTTCCGCTTCTGACAAGTTATCCGAATTGACGGGCCGCTGTGGTAACACGAGGTAACGCATTTCAGAAGTTGAATCCCACACCTGGATATTTACATCGGTTCCAAGGTGAGTGCCAAATTCCTCGAGAACCTTTCTCGGCTCACTGACGGCGCGGGCCCGGTACGGAGCCGACTTGTACCATTGGGGCGGCAGTCCTAGGAGCGGCCACGGATAACAGGAACAAAGCGTGCAAACAACAAGATTATGGATGGCATCCGTATTTTCCAGAACGCGAATGTGTTCGCCCTGACGACCAGAATACCCGAGTGACGCGATTGCCGATTCGGGGTTCGCTAAAAGGTGCTCGCGAAAGGTTGGGTCTACCCAGGCTTTTGCAACCACATGAGCGCCGTTCTGTGGGCCAACTTGGTGTTCGTAAGTGTCGACCAACTCGTCCAGTGCTGCCGGATCCACAAGACCTTTTTCCACCAGGAGTGACTCGAGCGCCTTGACTCGGAGTTCAATCTCGGAGGGTGCTTCCGTGGAATCATGCTCATGGTCATGGTCATGGTCATCGTGCGTCATTGAGTCATTCTAGCGATGGAGCTTTTAGGGTTGACTGGTAATATACACTTTCCTTGCATGCTGGATTCTTTGATCGTTAGTAAAAAAATGGCCGAGCACGACAAAATTTACCTGACTGCGGAATCTCTGTTGCGGGATTCTTTCTTGCTCGCTGAACAGATACTCAAGGATGGCTTTACTCCAAATTTTATCGTGGCGGTGTGGAGGGGAGGCACGCCCGTCGGTATTGCGGTACAGGAACTGCTTCAATATGCCGGCATACCAACTAACCACATAGCCATTCGGACTTCTTACTACACGGGCATTGATGAAACAGAGGGTTCCGTAAGAGTCCATGGGCTCGGTTACTTGATTCGAGAGCTCAATCATGAAGACTCGCTACTGATTGTTGACGATGTTTTCGATAGCGGTCGAAGCATCGATGCCATTATCACGACACTTGAACAACGTACACGGCGCAATATGCCAGGCGATGTGCGAGTGGCAACTCCATGGTACAAGCCTGGGAAAAACAAGACTGATCGCGCGCCCGACTTTTATATACACCAAACCGAGGCCTGGTTAGTGTTTCCTCATGAACTACAGGGTCTCACGCCGACGGAGGTCGCCGAGGGAAAACCCGGCATTGCTGATATCGTTTCCAGATACGGGAGCTAGAAGAAAGTTTGTTTAGTTGTTCTAGGTTACTTCGTAAAGTTTACGGTTACCTCCACCCCGTTGGCATCACCTCGGTTGTTCGCGACGACTGTTGCCCCATGGAACTCAGCGATTTCGCGAACAATATATAAGCCCAGTCCGAGATGTGAGTGGCGTGCATCGGTCGAACTGGAGACCATGGGGTCAAAGACGCGTGCACTGAGTTCCCTCGGTAGGGTTGGCCCGTCGTTGATAACCGAAAGTTGAATGATATTAGGAAGCTCGTTGATTCGCACGATAATTGCGCTCCGTTCACGGCCAAACTGAACTGCATTGTCGATTAATTTATCCAATAGCTGGGCGATACGGTCGGGCGTGCCATGGATGAACACTGGGGAGGCCGGAAAGTGGTTTAGGAATGCACGTGAGGGGTTGCTCAATTGGTAGCCATCGACGCAGCCTGTAACCAGCTCGACTAAATTGAAGCGCTCTTCATCGGATTGTTCATTACGCAAAGCTTCTTTTAGGTTGGCAGCTTCAGTAAGGCTGGTGAGGATCGTGCGCAAACGAAAAATTCCACTGCGGGCGCGATTTAGGTACTTGTCGTCGACGAGATCTCGATGTTGATACTCCAGGTAGTCCAGAGAAGAATTCACAACATTCAACGGATTGTTCATTTCGTGCGCTAACGTGTCAGGTAATTTCTCTAGATAACGGGTGTATTGGCCCAGGTTTTGAAGCATCGAAGAGATACTACGTGTCAGGTTGCCCAGCTCGTCACCGGCGCGGGTGCCGGAGGGAATGTAATCCCGCAATAGGCGACCATCTGTCGTCGTTGCTTGCTCCGTCTCTCGTTGCAATCGAGTGACGCGATAGGTTAAGCGTGTGGCAAATACACCGATCGCAATGGCCAAGAATAAGAACACACCGAGGAAGAGAATAACGAAGCGACTCAAAGTAGCGTGTTTGATGGTCACCACGCGATTTCCGCTTTGTTTGATCAAAACAGAGCCGATGATTTTGTCTTCTGCCCATATCGGTTGCGCGGCGGCGATAACTTTGGCGCCCCCATGACGTCTCAATTCACTGACTGTTTTACCTTCGCGCATTGAATGCTGAAGCAATGGTTCATCCAGTCGATTAAGAGCCGCAACTGACTCGAGATCATCAGTCGCTGGAATCCTCAGTAACCAGTCCATCACCTTCAAGGTTAGAGTCGATACTCGATCGAGCAGGGCTGTGTCAGGCGTATCGGCCGCTGCTGGTTTGTACCCTTCAGGGAAGATAGAGCCCAATTGTGCTCGAACTCGATATTCCTTATCCCAGATGGTGATGTTAGCGGCCCGCAAATGTAGTGGGCGAATCAACTCAGCGAGTTTAGGGCTCGCTAGACGCACCTGACCGACATGTTCGCTACCGACGGGAGAGGTGTTGATTTTGGTGCGGATTTCTCTCGACTTTTGATCATCTACGTCGATGACTTCAAAAAATAGGCGGGTAGACTTACCTATAAAGTCTTCTGGAATTCTTATACGGACCGTATAGCCCGTCTTCTCTCGTTTGAATTCGGCAGCAACAATAGTCAAAGCATCGCCCGTGATCGGCGTTCGCCAATCAGCCTCCATGCTATACATACTCATGCGTCCTTCTTTTTGCCTCGAAAGGAAAAGGTAACGGTCCGGTGATTGGCCCGGGGACTCTAGGGTTAGGCGAACCTGGTCGCTGTGGTCGAGTTTCAAGCGATCCGGATCTCGGTAAATGACGATATCGTCGACAACATCGAATAGGGCATAAAAGTACTCATCACTGATGCCAACCGCATGTCGCACCCAAAAGGACTCTGGAGCGAATTCGATTCCACACTCGTATGAACCACTTCCAGTGTAATCACCTAATGGCCCAAGGAGCTCGGCCCACTGTGTTCCGGGAGCGTCAAATGGTAACGACTCCTTCAACTCAGTGGGAATCGGGTGGTAGGCGAGACCGACGACTTCAGGGACACCGACCAACCCGGAAAACAAATCCTGTCGGCCGCTAAGCAGACTCGCAATGCCTTCAGCAGTCAGTTCGAGGGCTTGGCGTTGGCCTTCCAGGAGAAACGACTCCATTTCTCGAACTGATTTATACCCCATCCATGGAATGGTCAAAAGCGCGAGTATGAGGACCAGTAATTTTGTCCGAATGCGCAGGGCAGGGCGTTGTCTCGGGCGCTGCCGATCGGAGTGGCGAGCGTTCGGGCGGGCCCTTCGCAATTGGGGCGGAGACAGGGAAGTGGGTGGGCGAGTAGGGCTCGTTAGTCCTGAGCCCATTTGTACCCCGTTCCGTGGACGGTTTGGATGCGATCAAAAGCGCTATCGATTTCTCGAAATTTGCTTCTGATACGGCGGATGTAGCCATTAATGGTGTTCTTTTCAACCAAGCCTTGTCGAGTGACGTCGATCAGGGCGTCGTAGGTCTTTACGTGTCCGGGTCGACGGGCCAGTGATTCCACGATCTGAAACTCGGTCAGGGTAAAGTTCAAACGTTCCCCCTGCCACTGAATGGACATGCTGTTTTCATCGATTTCGAGTTCGTTGATGGTAAGGACGGTTGCATTGGGTTCGGGGCTTTGTAGATGGGTTGCGATACTGAGTAGCGTGTGCACACGCGCAACCAGAAACTCAAGACTGACGGGCTTGGTGATGTAATCCCACGCCAACATGCGCTGCGAGGAGATTCGATCCACGTCGCTATCTCGGGCGGTTAGGAAAATGACCGGCACGGTCTGACTCTGATTTCTCAATTCCATGCAAAGATCAAAACCCCCGTCCATGTCTTGGCCCAACATAATATCCAAGATGGCTAGGTCAGGCAGTGTCGTTCGAAAGGCCGATTGAGCCGAAGCTTTATCGGCATAGGCGTTGACGGCGTAGCCGTTAGCGATCAGGACATCGACGTAAGTGTCCCGTTGATCAGCATCATCTTCGACGACAGCAATTGTGCTCGGCATGGTCAGTTATCGAATACGGAACGGCAATAGGCAACCCCATCGTACAACACCGAGTGAGCCCGCTAGGGCGGGCTCAGCTAATCGCAGTTGGGCCACTCGAGCTGTTGTCGCTGCCGGGTCGTACCGGACGGGTAGCACCGGGTCGTAGGCGAGTGGTTCTAACGCCGCGATCGCCTGCGGAGGCCTGCTTATCGTGTTCCATATCGATCGATCCTTTAAATTGGCAGCCGTCCTCAAGGACGACCCTAGGCGCTCGAATGTCTCCTGAGACCTGGCCCGTCGGACTGATAATGACCTGTTCACTGCCGCGGAGTTCGCCTTTGACTTCACCGTCAACTCGAATAATGCGGGCGCTGATATTGGCGGTCAGGCGACCGTGTTCGCTGATAACGAGATTATTGTCCTTGAGATTGATCGTGCCTTCGATGACACCCTCGACCACTAGGTTCTCCTCGCCAGTAACGTCTCCGTTGATCGTTATGGAAGGGCCGATGGAGGCGGATTGGCCTCGAGGGGGCTCTTTTCGGCTTGATTCGGTAGGTTTAGACGCCTCTGTCGAGGCGGCATCGGTGTTTTTGTCAACCATGGTGGTGGCTCCTTTGGAAGGCGGATGCCTTAAATAATCGACCCAATTGTTCTGGGGGCATTGTGTTTCAAGGGGGCGGGGGCGTCAATCACCACGGTTGGGTCCATGTGGTGTGATCCTATGTATGGAACTTTACATAATATACATTATACGCACTTCCATAGTATCGCAAACTCCAACATTACGCGTTTATCGTACCCATCAACGTTTCCCAGTGAAGGTCACGTTTGGCACCCCGAAACAGATTAAAGAAGTTTCGAGTCGTAATGTCGGCCAGATGGGACACCTCTACACCGCGTAGCTCGCTAATGAAAACCGCCGTGTGATAGACAAACCCGGGCTCATTTCTCTTGCCTCGGCGCGGCACTGGTGCCAGGTACGGTGAATCAGTCTCGATAAGCAATCGGTCCTCCGGCACATATTTCGCGACCGCTTGAATCGCCGTCGCGTTCTTGAATGTCACGATACCCGACAAGGAAATATAGAACCCCAACTCGAGAGCGGCCCGCGCGACCGTGACATCCTCAGTAAAGCAGTGCATTACACCACCGGCCTCCCTTGCCGTTTCTTCATGTAGTAAGCGCAAGGTATCTTTCGCCGCGTTTCTGGTGTGAATGATTAGCGGCTTATCCAACTCTCGGGCCACCTGAACATGCATTCTAAAACGATCCCGTTGCCAGTCTAAGTCCCCCCCAGAGCGGAAATAATCCAGACCTGTCTCTCCGATCGCAACCACTTCCGCCCCACGACCCGCTTCGGACACCCACTGCCGTTCTGTTTCGCTCCCGATAGACACACTATTGGGATGAATACCCGCACTAGCGAACAAGTAATCCTTGCTTTGTACCAGGACTAACAATGATTCGAATTGAGAGGCCTCTACTGAGACCACCAGGCAATATGCCACCTTGTTCTCGACCGAGCGTTCGAGGACTCCCATGCGGTCAACATCGAATTCCTCGAAATCGATGTGACAATGTGAATCCACGAGGATCACCTGGCCATCATTCCTTCTACTCGCCCGCGGCCCGCGTCGTTTCCGACGTTCCGCTTACATCGAGTAGGTGACGCGATCGCTGTTCAACGTGCCCGTAAGCAGTGCTTCTATCCGTTTCCGTACCGGCTCGCCGTCCGGGGAATTGAAATGAATGCCCACGCCTGCCGTCCGTCCAGATTGCGCGCCCACCGGAGTGATCCAGGCGACGGTACCGGGAACCGCGTGTTGGTCGTTATCAGGCAACTTGAGGATCAAGAAGACCGAGTCTCCCACTGTATAGGACGCATCTGTCGGTACAAAAACACCTCCATTGGCTAAAAACGGCATGTAGGACAAGTACAGCGCTTTCTCGTCGCTAATGGCCACTGTCATAACCTTCGGTTTCGCGGTCTTAACTGCCCCGGCCCCTTCCTTAGTAGATGTCGTACTTGCCATACGTCCGCTCAATCCTGTGTGAGTGATGGTCTAACAGGTTCTATTCTAGCGCCGTCAGGATGTGTTCCACAAAAAGTGTGTCGTCGACTGTTCCCGGTGTGGCAGCGAGAAACTGCCCTATCGCCCGGTAGACCCTGAAATTTCGGGCTGACGAACGGCTTACTTCCTTGAATTCCCCATCTTTGAGCGCCATTAGCTGACAACGTATCCGTCGACAGATTGCCTGTTGCACTCGCGGCAACACCAGTCGAAGTTGCTCGCTATCAAGGTTGGTTAGCATTTCACCCTTAATGCCCCCCTCGGACTTGATAGCGCGTGTCCATTCCATTCCCACTCCACTGCCCTCTTCCGCTTCCGACAAGATTATCGTTTCAGCGACCTCTGGCAAGCCCAGCCCAACGGTCATTGCTCGATCGAGCATTGTTTGAGTTGATGACTTAAGGCCCGCCAGGTGTTTCCTAAGCACTGAAGCGGGTGGCGCGGATAGCGGTACGACCATGCACCGACTACGGATAGTCGCTGCAATTTGGGCAGGCATTCGGCACGCCATCAGAAAGAACGTATTGTCCGTCGGCTCTTCTAATGCCTTTAAGAGCGCGTTAGCCGCGTTCCGATTCATGTCATCTGCCGTCATAACCAGTATCACTTTTGAACCCGGGCCGTGCGCTGTAGAGGCGAGCGCTCCAGTGAGGGCGCGAATCTGATCGACCGTGATGATGCGTCCGGTCACGCCTCGCCCGATGCCTGCAAGATAACGTTCTCCCGCTTTGATTGGTGAATCACCATGAGTGTCGAGGGTGGGTCGAGTCGTCAATACATGAAAGTCAGGGTGATGGCCCAACAAAAATTGACCGCATTGTGTGCATTGACCACAGCCCGGTGCCTCACGGGTGCACAACAACGCGCGCGCCAGGTGGTTTGCAAAACGAAGCTTTCCAGCACCTCGCCCACCAACGAGCAACAATCCCGGCGGTAGTCGATCTAGCTGCGATACGATCGTGTTGAATGCTGCGACGTGCCAGGGAAACAGCGCCTTCACAGTGCTAATTCCTCCAACAGTTGTCCGAGTTTCCCCCCCATTTCGTGTTGAATCGTCTCGATGGGAAGCGTGCCATCCAAGCAAAGCATCCGTGGCTCCGCCTCACTGCGCGCCAAATAAGCTAACCGAACCCGCTGCTTAAACGCCAGATCCAGACTTTCGAAGCGATCCCGACTTCGATCTAATCCACGCCGCCGCCGTAGGCCGATTTCCACCGGCAGGTCTAACAAAAACGTCAGGTCTGGGCTGAGGTCACCTTGAGTCATGCCCTCAAGCACTTCAATATTCCGTGAATCGATGCCTCGGCCCCCACCCTGGTATGCGTAGGTCGCATCCGTGAAGCGATCACACAACACCCAGGTCCCTGCAAGTAGAGCGGGCCGAATGACTTTCTGGACATGCTCCGCTCGTGCGGCAAACATCATCAACAGTTCGGTGAGCGGCTCGATAGGTTCAGTGGCATCAAGCAGGATCGAACGCAACTGCTCCCCCGTGTTGGTTCCACCCGGTTCACGGGTGATTAGGACCGTAAAGTGTCGTTTCACTAAATAGTCAGAGAGGAACTCGAGGTGGGTTGTCTTGCCCGCACCATCAACCCCTTCGAGCGAAATAAATTTTCCAATCACGTCATTCACTTTTGCTTACGCGAGGACTGTCGCTGTCTTGTTTGACGATAGGCCAAAACGGCTTTCTGGTGTTCCCGGTACGTCGTAGAGAACTGATGTTCTCCATTGCCACGCGCAACAAAATACAGAAATGTCGTCTCAGCAGGTTGTGTCGCCGCGGCGAGAGCCGCCCTGCCTGGATTAGATATCGGACTCGGTGGTAAACCTTTGCGAGTATACGTATTGTAAGGGGTATCGGACGCCAGGTGCGTCCGCGTTAACTGACCCTTAAATCCCACACCCAATCCATAAGCGACTGTCGGGTCGGCCTGTAGACGCATCCCTCGAGCTAGCCGTGCGGTAAAGACACTCGCGATTAACGGCTTTTCAAAATCAACGGCGGCTTCTTTTTCAACAATCGATGCCAAGATTAGTGCGTCATAGGCGCTATTCAAAGGGAGAGTTGGATTCCGAGTCGACCAGGCCTCAGCCAGCATCCGTTGCATTCTATGGTGAGCCCGTTGCAATATTGAAATGTCCGTGTCGCCGTGGTTGTAATGATAGGTGTCGGGGAAAAACCAGCCTTCGGATTGTTGCTCAGCAATGGCAAAAATTTCACGCAAATGCGTATCGTCAATTTTGGGCAGTAATCGAGTCAATGCAGGGGCAACACCCAAGGCGTTGCGCATACTCGCTGTCGTCCATCCCTCGAACAAAGTCACTCGGTACGTGACCACCTCTCCCCGAGTGAGTTGACCCAGTATGGCGTGTAATGTGGTGGGTTCTTGAAATCGATAGGCACCCGCTTTGATCTTACCCAATTGGCCCATGGCTCCGGCCCAGGCAACAAAAGTCCATCGTCGTTCGATAACTTGACGCTCGGTAAGCTTCGCGGCAAAGGCGGACAGTCCACTGCCTGCGTCAATGCGGTAAACGCCGGCACCAGGTCGAACTAAGCGATGAACGTCCCAATACATAAAGGAAAAGCCCGTGATAAACCCAATCAGGATCACGACCGCACCGGTTGCTAGGCGAACCCACCACCGATTGGTTGCAGATTTCACTGCAATCGTCGAAACACCAGGCTACCGTTCGTGCCACCAAATCCAAATGAGTTAGATATTGCCGCCTCTATCGAAACGTCTCGGGCAGCATGGGGGACGTAATCGAGGTCACATTCGAGATCTTGTGTGTCCAAATTAATCGTCGGAGGAATAATTTGATGATGCAAGGACAGGATGGTCGATATCGCCTCGACACCGCCAGCGGCGCCAAGTAAATGACCGATCATCGACTTGTTCGAACTGATCATCATGGCATGGGCGTGATCGCCGAAAGCCAACTTGATCGCCTTTGTCTCCGCGATGTCGCCGAGCGGCGTGGAAGTGCCGTGGGCGTTAACGTAGCCAATAGATTCCGCAGGGATAGCAGCGTCGCGCACCGCGTTCACCATACACTGCGCGGCTCCATCACCATCGGGCAACGGCTGTGTCATGTGGTTAGCATCTGCGTTGAGTCCGAAACCCACCAACTCTGCGTAAATACGGGCGTCTCTTTGCCGTGCGTGTTCGAACGTCTCCAACAACACGACGCCTGCTCCTTCGCCAATCACAAACCCATCGCGCCCTACATCCCATGGTCGGCTAGCTTCACTCGGGACCCGATTGTGGCGACTGAGTGCACGAGCCATACTAAATCCGGCCACTGCCGTTGGAGTAACACCGGCCTCTGCGCCGCCCGCTAACATGGCATCCGCATCGCCATATTGAATCATGCGTGCCGCTTGGCCAATGCTGTGGGTACCCGTACTGCAAGCAGTCGCAATGGCGATGTTAGGCCCTTTCAATCCCAAGCGGATCGACACATTTCCAGAGATCATATTGATGATGCTTCCAGGAATATAAAATGGCGATATCCGCCGATGTCCACGCGCGGCATACATCGCGGTGGTGTCTTCGATGGTCTGTAAACCACCGATTCCTGCGCCAACCGCGACACCGAAACGCGGCGCCAGCGACTCAGAAACCACGATGCCAGAATCAGCGAATGCCTCAACGCTGGCCACCAGGCCAAGTTGAATAAATCGATCCATCTTGCGCGCGTCTTTCGCCGCAATGATCGGCTCAGGATCGAACCCAGTTGCTTCTCCAGCTATCCTGCAGGGCAGATCAGTGGCATCAAAAAGGCTGATAGGCCCAATACCAGAGACGCCCGAGAGCAAGCCTGCCCAAGTCTTCTTGGCGGATAACCCGACCGGAGAAACGCAGCCGATGCCAGTCACAACGACTCGGCGCCTCGTCAAAATTGGAAACCCCGTTTTCGGTGCCACACGGCTGCTATGGCCAGTGACGCTAACGATTGCGACAACGGCGTTTAACCTTTTGCGCTGGCCTCTATAAAGGCGACAGCCTGCTTGACCGTCGTGATGGCCTCGGCCTGATCATCAGGGATTTCAGCATCAAATTCCTCTTCTAGTGCCATTACCAGCTCTACAGTATCGAGAGAATCGGCACCAAGATCATCGACAAATGAGGCTTCTAACGTCACCTGATCCTCGGTTACACCGAGTTGCTCGATCACAATCTTTCTTACGCGTTCTTCGATGCTACTCATCAGTATTCCAGCCTCCGTAGGTTACTCACTCAGTTTGTGTCTTTTGTTTGTCACTCTTATCAGACAAGCCTTCAACGTGGGAGCATTCGTGGCCCCTTTGCCATCACTGAGTGGCACGGATTAAACAATATTCCCCGCAACAAGTCCATATTATGCTTCACCAACAGGTGGCCAATTAGTATAAAACCAACCTGAGATATGCCGTCTAACTCCTTGGTTTAATGCATATACATTCCTCCATTAACATGTAGCGTATGGCCTGTGATGTAGTTAGCACTCGGGGATGCCAAAAACGATACAGCCTTAGCAATATCCGTGGTCTGACCCAGGGTTCCCAGGGGAATCCTGTCCAACATGTGGGACCGAGTCGCGGAGCCGAGCGCGTCGGTCATATCAGTCTCGATGAACCCCGGGGCAACCGCATTAACTGTGATGTGCCGACTCGCGACTTCGAGCGCCAAAGCACGAGTAAAGCCTTCAATGCCCGCTTTAGCCGCGGCATAATTCGCCTGCCCCGCGTTTCCTGTGGCACCTACAATTGATGTGATACTGATGATACGGCCTGCCCGCGCCTTCATCATGGGCCGAAGGCACGCTTTGCTCATGCGATACACCGACTTCAGGTCCGTATCAAGAACAAGATCCCAATCCGCCGATTTCATTCTTGCCAAAAGATTGTCCCGAGTGATGCCAGCATTATTGACAAGAATGCTGACCGCCCCGTGGCGCTCCCTTATCTCCGCAGTCACTTGTTCAATAGAGTCATCTTGGGTGACGTCAAGCATACAGCCCTCTCCACTATGCCCCGCTTGGCGAAGTCGCGCGGTGATGGCACTCGCTCCCTCCACCGTCGTGGCCGTGCCAATGACAATGGCGCCACAAACTGCTAGCTCGTTAGCAACCGCAAGTCCAATACCCCGGCTGGCACCGGTTACAAGCGCTATCTCCCCTTGGAGTCCCTTAGCCATTTTTAATATTCCTTGAGTTTAGAACGTCAGGAGAATACTGCCCCAAGTGAAGCCGCCCCCAAACCCTTCTAGCAAAATATTCTGACCTCGCTGGATACGACCATCTCGCACAGCCTCATCAAACGCCAAGGGTATCGAGGCGGCTGACGTATTGCCGTGATGGTCGACCGTCACCACCACTCGCTCCATGCTGAGCCCGGCCCGTTTTGCTGTTGACGCAATAATCCGTAGGTTGGCTTGGTGCGGTATCAGCCAGTCGATATCCGCCTGGTCCATATTGTTATGCTCCAGTGCCTCTTTCACGACCTCGCCCATCGCCTTCACCGCCCAGCGAAACACCTCAGAACCGTGCATCTCGGTATACGCTTTGCCCTGGGTTAATGCCGAATGAGCGGTCGATACACCCACGGGAACCTGCAAAAGATGGGCATAAGCGCCGTCGGCATGGAGATGGGTTGAACGAATCCCTGGCGTCTCGGCAGCTTCTACCACCATTGCCCCAGCACCATCACCAAACAGAACACACGTCGACCTGTCGCTCCAATCAAGTATTCTGGAAAAAGTCTCCGCACCGACAACCAATGCACATTGGGCAGCCCCACTTTCAATATATTTACTGACCACGTCCAAGGCATAAATAAACCCTGCGCAAACTGCCTGGATATCAAACGCGGGACAGTCCTTTGCCTGTAGGCGTGCCTGAAGCAAGCAAGCCGTGCTCGGAAAGACCTGGTCAGGTGTTGTTGTCGCCACGACAATAAGATCAATATCACCGAATGATCGGCCCGCATTTTCGAGTGCGCGTCGGGCCGCGTGTTCGGCCAAATCACAGGTAAATTCATCATCCGCTGCAATGCGGCGTTCGCGAATGCCACTGCGCGAGCGAATCCAGTCATCGGTCGTATCAAGAGACCGGCTTAACTCTTCATTGGTCAGTACACGATCTGGCAGATAACTGCCGGTACCCATAATTCTCGCGAATGCCATCTGTCTTATTCCTGAAGTTGCTCCATTTGGTCCGCAATATGAGTAACAATATCTTTTTCGACGACTTCCAACGCAACTTTAATGGCTTGTGTAATCCCAACAGAATCAGCACTGCCATGACTCTTAATGACAGGTCTTCGTAGACCGAGAAGCATAGCGCCATTAAATCGCCTTCGATCAGTACGGGCTTTAATACGCCGAAGAACTGACAGCGAGCATAACCCAGCCATGCGACTCATGAAATTTCTGCCGTATT
>JYMV01000503.1_pt1 | contig 31298 bp, 26 predicted proteins | sample 338911 | NCBI WGS metagenome assembly JYMV01 (sample SAMN03354496, study PRJNA234377) | hydrothermal vent metagenome | biome: Deep sea; feature: Hydrothermal plumes at the Eastern Lau Spreading Center, Western Pacific Ocean; material: Seawater | place: Tonga | collected 2009 | depth 2000 m m
AAAACTAATATCACCGTGGGCTAGAGGGCTATCAATATATAGCTCTGGTGTTGGGGATAGGAGTTAACGTTATCCAGTTTCACTGGAAATTCTATTTAGGAACGGCAATACGCAGTTAAGGGAAGGTGGAGTCAAAGCCATGGCTGACGCGGTAAAAAAAGTTTTTGAAATGATCAAGGATCACGATGTCACATTCGTTGATCTTCGGTTTACTGATCCAAGAGGAAAGTGGCAACACACGGCGCAAACAGTGAGCACTTTCGGAGAGGAAGTGTTCGAAGATGGCATTATGTTCGATGGCTCCTCCATCGCAGGCTGGCGGGGCATTCAAGAGTCCGATATGACCCTAATCCCTGATGCCACCACGGCGACACTTGATCCATTCACGGCACAACCATCCTTAGTGTTGTTCTGTGATGTTCGTGAGCCGGTTTCCGGTCAAGCGTACACGCGAGACCCGCGCTCAACAGCGAAAAAAGCCGAAGCTTATTTGAACTCCACCGGGCTAGGGGATACTGCTTACTTTGGTCCTGAGCTTGAATTTTTTGTCTTTGACGACGTTCGGTGGGACGTGTCGATGAACCATACTTTCTACCGTATTGATTCCGAAGAAGGTCCCTACAATACGGGAAGTAAAATGGAAGGCGGTAACCCAGGCCATCGTCCGCCAATTAAAGGTGGTTATTTCCCAGTAGCACCCGTCGACTCACTCTCAGACTTGCGTGCTGAAATGGTAAGCACGCTCATTGAGGTTGGGGTGGAAATGGAGAAACACCACCACGAGGTAGCACCGTCACAAAATGAACTCGGTTTGAAATTCACAAATCTGGTCCGTTGCGCAGATAACGTCCAATTATATAAGTATATCGTACATCAAGTTGCTCATTCGTACGGTAAAACCGCAACGTTTTTGCCGAAACCGGTAATTGATGACAATGGTTCCGGAATGCATGTGCATCAATCAATTTTTAAGGATGATAAACCAACGTTTGCGGGTAATGGGTATGCCGATCTTTCCGAAACTGCTTTATTTTACATCGGCGGCATTCACAAACATGCGCGCGCATTTAACGCTTTCACGAACCCCACTACCAACAGTTACAAAAGGCTGATCCCTGGATTTGAGGCCCCGGTGCTTCTGGCGTACTCAGCCATCAACCGATCGGCGGGCTGCCGGATACCATTTACGGTCAGCCCCAATGGGAAACGCGTCGAAGTCCGCTTCCCCGATCCTTCCGCCAATCCGTACCTCGCTTTCAGCGCGATGCTCATGGCTGGAATAGACGGGATCCAAAATAAAATCCACCCCGGCGAAGCTACAGACAAAGATCTTTACAATTTGCCACCCGAGGAACTGCAGGATATTCCGACAGTCTGTTCAAGCCTACGGGAAGCTGTCAACGCTCTCGATGAGGATCGGTCTTTTCTGACCAAAGGTGATGTTTTTACGGATGACCAGATTTCTGCTTACATCGAGCTAAAATGGGAAGAAATTTATCGGGTTGAGCAAACGCCACACCCAGTCGAATTCGATATGTATTACAGCGTTTAAATCAACGAAAAAAGAAAGCCAAGGTCTGCGCCCCGTGGATCATCGGGCGCGAGACTTGGCATTTTCCTTTAGTCTTCTCATTTCGGTTAGCTAAACCCCGTTAGAGTGGCCTAGGTCGGGAAACGTGTAAGGCCTAATTATTTCATTACTACCTCATAGCCGCTCTATTAAACGTGGCTGTCCTTTTTCATTAACAGCAACATAAGTAAACAAACCTTCAGTCACGACAATCGTTTCACCAGATAGCTGACGCTCAACTGCAGTTATAACCTCGACCGTAATAGAGGTGCGGCCAACTCGAACTACCCGTGCATAATTACTAACGATGTCACCAACTTTGATTGGTTTATGAAAAGACATCGCCTCGAGCCCTACTGTTGCTGTACGGCCCTTTGTGCGTTTAGACGCAACTATAGATCCCGCAATATCCATTTCAGATAGTACCCATCCACCAAAAATATCGCCTGAGGGGTTTGTGTCCGCCGGCATCGCGACGGTACGAGTGGCAAGCTCATCAAGATTAGAGCGCTGTTCAGAAGACATGCAACTCTAGTTTATATATAAATAAATACCATAGCTTGTTGGTTTAAGCACAGCACCTACCAAATATACCTTTCCTTTAGACTCCGTACCCCTATATTTTGACTATGAATAACCTTTTTGATCCTAAATTTTCTCCATCGCAAAGTGAGTATACCGCTAAGGATATTGAAGTCCTGGAGGGGCTAGAGCCCGTACGCCGAAGGCCAGCAATGTACGTCGGTGGCACAGACGAGCGGGCATTACACCATCTCGTAGCCGAGTTACTTGACAACGCAATGGACGAAGCCGTGGCAGGCCACGCTAGTTTTATCGACCTAGAGCTTACAGGTGATGGTGCAATTACCGTGCGTGACAACGGTCGGGGGATACCTGTTGATCCACATCCAAAAATAAAAAAGAAATCAGCACTAGAGGTTATTCTCACAACACTCCATGCAGGTGCAAAGTTCTCGAATAAGGTCTATCAGACCCCAGGCGGTCTCCATGGGGTTGGCCTGTCAGTCGTCAATGCTCTTTCTGAACGATTAGTCGTGGAAGTGGCCCGTGATCAGAAACTTTGGCGCCAATCATACAAGCGTGGCAAACCTGACGGACCGCTACAGCAGATAGGAACCATCAAGAACCGGCGTGGCACCAGCGTTACCTGCTACCCCGACCCACAAATATTTACTACCAGTATCAACTTTCGACCAGCCTTGCTTTACCGTATGGCACGGTCCAAAGCCTATTTATTCCGCGGAATTGAAATCCGTTGGCGTAGTGACGAAAAATGGATCAAAAAGGATGCAGGTACTCCATCCAAAGCGACGCTTACTTTCCCCGGTGGACTGAAAGATTTTCTTCTCATTGAAACCGATGACAGAGAAATGGTCACTTCAGTTCCATTCACCGGCGAAGCGAAACTTACCGAGGGCGGGACGGTAGAATGGGCTGTCTCCTGGCCATCCGACGACGGAGCCTCATTTCTGCACTCCTATTGTAACACTGTACCTACTCCAGAAGGTGGTAGTCATGAAACGGGATTTCGCACTGCATTGACTCGCGGGCTCAAAGCCTATGGTGAGCTTGCAAAAGTAAAACGTGCCAACCAGATCACTGCCGACGACATATTAACCAGCACCTGTGGAATTTTATCGGTATTCATTTCCGAACCGCAGTTTCACGGCCAAACTAAGGAACGTCTAAATTCTCCTGAAGCGGCTAAGATGGTCGAAAGTTCAATCAAGGATCATTTTGAACATTGGCTCACCCAGGATCCCGAACTAGCCAATACCTTGCTCTCTCGTGTCCTGGATCGAGCCGAAGATAGGCTCCGCCGCCGCCAAGAACGTGATGTAAAGCGTAAAAGTGCTACCCGCAAACTTCGCCTTCCAGGTAAACTCTCTGATTGTACTTTAGCGGAGGCAACTGGAACTGAAATTTTTTTGGTTGAAGGTGATTCAGCAGGCGGATCCGCAAAAGCCGCACGTGATCGAAAAACGCAAGCTGTTTATGCTCTGCGCGGTAAAATTCTCAATGTCGTGAGTGCCAGTCAGGACAAACTGCGTGGCAATAAAGAGCTCTCTGATCTGGTGCTAGCTCTCGGATGCGGCACTCTAGATAGCTATGATGGCAATAAACTGCGTTACGAGCGGGTTATCATAATGACCGATGCGGATGTCGATGGTGCCCATATTGCCTCATTATTGATGACTTTTTTTTACTGCAAAATGCCAAATTTAATTTCTGAAGGACATCTATTTTTAGCTCAACCACCACTTTACCGACTAAACCACGGAGCAACTACTGTCTATGCCAGAGATGATATACATCTCGAAGACCTTCGTTCTCAAACGTTTAAAGGAAAAGTCGACATCAGCCGCTTTAAGGGGCTTGGTGAAATGCCACCGGCACAGCTGAAGGTAACAACCATGGCTCCTGACACGCGCACGTTACTCCGGGTCGTACATGAAGATGCATTCAAGACACTGACGGCCCAAAGGGTGGAGGCATTGATGGGACGCAATCCGGAACATCGACTTGAATTCATTCAAAAAAACGCAAAATTTTTCAGTGAACTCGACGTTTGAGAAACTATGTCAAATTGCTATTAACCAAATCAAATAAAACTTCGTGCACAACAGCCATAGAATCGTGAAGCGCTTCATATAATGTGCTTAAATTCGTCATAAAAAATCCAACTTTTTGACAACCACTCATTAACTTTCATTGACATGCAATCATACCAACGTATATATGGCCAAGTATTTTCTACTATATGGCGCGTCGATAACTCAGCGCATCTTTTTCCATTACTTTACACGTATTAACGGGCATAAATGGTGTTCGAAGAACTGGGGCTTGGCCCTGATATTTTAAAAGCTGTCGCTGACGCGGGTTACACTGATCCGACCCCCATTCAAGCGCAGGCAATACCCACCGTGCTTCAAGGCCACGACGTACTGGGCTGCGCACAAACTGGAACTGGCAAGACCGCTTCTTTCACTCTGCCAATGATAGAAGTCTTATCAAACGGTCGTGCACGAGCTAGAATGCCGCGCTCTCTGATTCTCACACCCACTCGCGAACTTGCCGCGCAAATATCACAAAATTTCACTACTTACGGAAAATATCACAAACTCACGATGGCGTTGTTGATAGGTGGTGTGTCAACGGAAGAGCAACAACGGCGGTTAAGTCGTGGAGTTGATGTTCTGATAGCCACACCAGGTCGCTTATTAGACTTATTCGAGCGCGGATCCTTACTGCTTAATGACGTAAAGTTTCTGGTCATAGACGAAGCTGACCGAATGCTGGACATGGGGTTTATTCCTGATGTCGAAAAAATCGTTGGCCTGCTACCAAAAACACGACAAACGATGATGTTTTCGGCCACCCTGTTCCCCGAAATTCACCAATTAGCCGGAAAGTTTTTACTTTCTCCTAAGGAAATAACAGTGACACCCCCGGCGACTACTGCAGAAACAGTTGAAGAATATTTAGTGAAAGTATCTCCCCGGGACAAAAACAAAACCCTTCGTTTTCTGCTACAGCACGAGACAATTGAAAACGCGTTAATTTTCTGCAATCGAAAAAAAGATGTAGACCTACTCAATCGTTCGCTTAGACGCCACATGTTTAGTAGTGCAACACTGCACGGGGACATGGCTCAATCCGCTCGAGAAGAAACACTAGCATCCTTTAAAACCGGTGAAATAAAATTTCTTGTCGCTACCGATGTGGCAGGACGCGGTTTAGATATTCAAGGGTTAAGTCACGTAATTAATTTTGACGTCCCTCTTCATGCTGAAGACTATGTGCATCGAATAGGTCGTACTGCTCGTGCCGGGAAAACTGGATACGCATTTATGCTAGCCACTCTCGCAGACACTAAATACATAACGGCGATTACCGAGTTGATCGGACATAATATTTCGTATCGCAACGTTCAGGACATCAAGGTACAGGATTCCACAGAGGCGAGTAAGAGTGAGAGTGAGAGTAAGACCAAAACAAAACCGCCTCAGCGGCGGAGTCAGTCTAACAAGACTGTTAACAAATCGGCACACATTGAACGAGACGAAAGCAAAAACCGTCCCACCGACCCCATTCGGAACAGGCCGAAAAATAAACCTTCAATAAAAAAACAAGAACAGTCTGAGACAGTAAGAGCGCCATCAGAATCTAGTACAATTAAACCCTCGCAAACAATTCATCCCCGTGCGGCAGGCTGGGGAGATCACGTGCCAGCGTTTATACAGGTGCGCAGCCGCGCTTCGAATTGATAGGATTGTGAAATGCTTTTATTGCCAATAACCACGCCATTACATTGGGAATGATTACTGCATTTGACGTTGTTTTGCGCGGTGGGACATTGGTTACGAATTCGGCAATCGACATATCTGACATCGGAATTTCCGAGGGACGAATTACCGCCATTGGTAATCTTTCCAGCGTCAATACAAACGAGAAAATTGACGCCCGAGGCTTACATGTGTTCCCAGGGATCATCGATAGTCAGGTGCACTTTCGAGAACCCGGGGATGAACATAAAGAAGATATGGAAAGCGGCAGCAAAGCTGCCGTCCTTGGCGGCGTCACCACCGTATTCGAAATGCCAAACACCACGCCACCAACAACAACTGTTGAATCTTTTACAGAAAAATTATCCCGCGCAGATGGTCGTTACTACTGTGATTACGGTTTCTTTGTTGGAGCGTGCAAAGAAAATATTGTAAATCTTCCAATGCTTGAACGACTTTCTGGTTGTGTAGGTGTAAAAATTTTTATGGGTTCCTCAACTGGAACCTTACTAATCCCTGATGACAATATGCTGAAAGACGTACTCTCATCGGGCAGGAGACGAGCCGCAGTTCACGCGGAAGATGAAGACCGATTGAACGAACGTCTTCCCATCAGGAATTCTGGCGGGGGTCCGGAGCTTCATCCCCAATGGCGAGATGTCAAGACTTCACTTCTTGCTACAGAACGCCTGATAAGACTGGCACGTACCCATCGGCGACCAGTACATGTACTTCACGTCACAACGGCAGACGAAATAAACTTATTACGAAAATCGCGTGACGTTGCCACTGTAGAATGTACGCCACAACACCTCACGCTCGTTGCTCCAGACTGCTATGATCAGCTTGGAACCTATGCTCAAATGAACCCGCCCATTAGAGATGAAAAGCACCGACAAGGTCTGTGGCGAGGAATTCTCGACGGCACGGTGGACGTGATCGGTTCCGACCATGCTCCCCATACTCGGGCTGAAAAGGATATGGGTTATCCAAATAGTCCTTCAGGTATGCCCGGCGTGCAAACTTTGCTACCAATCATGCTAGATCACGTTAACGCGGGTCGCCTCAGCCTAAAACGCCTCGTCGAACTGACAAGTACGGGCCCAGCACGGATTTATGGGGCTGCTCTTAAAGGTGAGATCAAAGTTGGATATGATGCTGATCTGACGTTGGTGGACCTGGGCCTGAAACACACCATTTCTAAGAATTGGCTGGCCAGCAAATGTGGATGGAGCCCTTTCCTAGATAAGACAGTAAAGGGGTGGCCTGTAGCCACAATCCTGCGCGGGAAAACTATTATGCGCGATGACGAGATAATTGGGGATCCCATTGGAAAAGCGGTCACGTTTCAAGACCCTTAAACTATTTTCGAACAATATTTCCGAAACTCTTCTATGGAGTATTGGCCGCATACTCGTCATAGCGGCAGCGATCACTACTGGAAGTACAGAAAAGGGCACCTGGGCACAAAACTTCGACGTTCCGGAAGGTTACATCTCAGAAATTGAATACGAAAAAACGGATGCAGGGAATATAATTACAGTTCTGAAAATTCATCCTGAGGAAGGTAATTTCACTCAGTTAAGCTCAATTTCACTGCGCCCCATCTCTAAGCACGTTAGTAACCCCACTCAGTGGCTCCGCGATCGCATGCGGCTAGTTATAGATGGCGATAAATGGCTGCAAGAGATATTCGACGATCCAGACAGTCCCTTTGGTGGGGATAACCTGACGGAAATGAGGACTCTCTTAGAAAGGTCCCTCGATGAACTTTCTAAGTTGGCTGAATGGCCACTCAAATACTGTGATCCAGTAATGCAGGGAGACAACCCAGCAGGTAAATATCACCAACTAGTATGTCGTTATTCATTTGGAACCGTTACACAGCACTTGGTATTACGCCTCCAACAAGCAAACGGATTGTGGTATCAGACAGCTATTCGTACCATGAATGAACGACGTTTGCGTCACTTCATAGCGATAGCTAATTCCTTTCACCTCGATTAATTGAACACGGTTAATTGCGTACTGCCCTTGGAGTCTTTAAATGCCAGCCAAATTAGCTCCTAAAAAAAAGATCCCAACGTCGCTTCCCCGGTTCGATTGGGCTGATCCCTTCATGCTTGGAGACCAATTAACAGAGGACGAGCGTCTGATACTTAACACCGCGAGGTCTTTTGCCCAGGACCGCTTGATGCCTGGGATTGTTGAAGCTAATCGGAATGAAAAGTTTGACCGAGCCATTATGACAGAGATGGGAGCTCTTGGGCTGCTCGGGTCCAATCTTCATGGGTATGGCTGTGCCGGAGCCAGCTCCGTTGCATATGGGCTAATTGCACGAGAGATTGAACGGGTTGATTCTTCGTATCGCTCCTGTTTAAGCGTGCAATCTAGTCTGGTTATGTGGCCGATTTATACCTATGGGACGGAAGCTCAACGGAATCAATTCTTACCCGCCCTGGCTCGCGGCGAACTCATTGGCTCATTTGGTTTGACTGAGCCCGACTATGGCTCAGATCCCGGCGGGATGACCACACGTGCAAGAAATGTGGACGGCGGATATATCCTGACCGGAACTAAAACATGGATCACCAATAGCCCCATTGCCGACATGATGGTTGTTTGGGCAAAGGACGAAAGCAATCAGATTCGTGGTTTCATTGTTGAACGAGGTATGAGTGGACTTGAGACACCCAAAATTGAAGGCAAGTTTTCTTTGCGTGCTTCCCCAACTGGACAAATCATTATGGAAGACGTTTTTGTTCCTGAGACCAACGTGTTCCCAAATATTAGAGGTCTCAAGGGACCTTTTGGATGTTTAAATAACGCCCGCTATGGAATTGGATGGGGCGCTCTGGGGTCAGCTGAGTTTTGTTGGCATGCAGCGCGTCAGTATGTCCTCGACAGGAAGCAGTTTGGGCGGCCCCTGGCAGCTAATCAACTAATCCAGAAAAAATTAGCAGACATGCAAAGTGAAATAGCAATCGGCCTACAGGCCTGCCTTCGAGTTGGGCGGCTGAAAGACGAAGGCGCTGCTACCCCAGAAATGATTTCCATTATTAAGCGTAACTCGACCGGAAAATCGCTCGAAATTGCACGGACTTCTCGAGACATGCATGGTGGCAACGGTATTTCCGATGAATATCATGTTATCCGCCACGTTATGAACCTTGAGGCAGTTAACACCTACGAAGGCACCCATGATATCCATGCATTAATCTTAGGCCAGGCTCAAACTGGGATACAAGCTTTCACAGGCTAACTGACTGGTAGCAGCTGAATGAAAACGAAAACATCATTTTTGTTTTCCTTGCCCACCATGTACCCGTTAGCAACTAACTATTAATAGGAATTATTATCAAGTTTGTGCGGCAATTAGTTTGATTATGGCTGAATAATCAAGATCCTGATTACCACTATCTTCAAACGACGTGTAGAGCGCTGCCGCCGTACTACCTAGTGGCGTGGAAGCATCGACAGATTTTGCAGCTAATTGTGCAAGTCGCAAGTCTTTAGCCATCATGGCCACCGCAAAACCAGCCCTAAAGCCTCGGTTTGACGCAGCGGTCTCAACAATCCCTGGTATGGGCAAATGATTCTGCAACGCCCAACAACTCCCCGAAGCAGTAGATATGATGTCGAACAAAGTTTGCGGATTCAATCCAAGTTTCTGACCCATGGTAAAAGCTTCCGAAGTTCCGATCATCGAAATGCCCAACATCATGTTGTTGCAAAGCTTCGCGGCTTGACCGCTCCCGCTGTCCCCGGCGTGAACAATATTCTTACCCATCGCTTCGAGCACCGGCCGAGCACGTTCTAGAACTTCGGCTGATCCACCGACCATAAAAGTTAGAGTCCCCGCCTCTGCACCCGCAACACCGCCCGATACCGGTGCATCGAGCATATCCAACCCACGTGCAGCAGCCTCTTTTGCTACGGCTCGAGCGCTCTCAACATCAATTGTAGAACAGTCAATCAATAGTGTGCCGTTCGAAGCGGTGGCAATGACCCCATCATCGCTCCCATAGACCGTTCGAACATGTTGTCCTGCCGGCAACATGGTAATTACGATTTCGGCGTCCATTACCACTTCCTTTTGGGAGGATGCCATAGCCCCACCAGCCGCAGCTGCCGACTGGAGTGCGCTCTGCAAGCGATCAAAGGCAGTGACCTTATTGCCCGCCTTAACCAAATTCCGGACCATAGGATATCCCATGTTACCGGTGCCAATAAATCCGATCGTCATGACGCAATCTCCCTAGGCCACACATTCTTAGAGTGGTGGATACGTGTATCAATTGAAATGTAAATCCCCATCAGCGAGCGGAAGAAAATACCGCTCCACTGCTTCATTCGTGACCTCAGAAACGTTGCTTGGCAGCCAGCTTGGTTGATTATCCTTTTCGACAATTACAGCACGCACTCCCTCATAAAAGTCGTGGTCCTCCATAAATCGAAGTGCCAATCGCAGTTCCATCACCATGCACGCTTCAAAGTCCAAAGTGCCTCCTTCCCTCAACTGACGGAAAGTGACTTTGAGGCTGGTTGGCGATTTCTCCCTAATTTTCGATGCTGTCAGCTTCGACCACTCGTCGCCAGAGGCATGAAGGGCAACCAGCACCTGGTCCAAGGAATCTTTGGAGAAACATTGATCAATAAGGCCCCGGTGGTTCGTCAACGTCTCGTCTTCTAACGCACTGCTGAACTCGGATAAAACGGCGCTTACTTTGAACGATACATCCTCGCCTGGACCGATTTTCTCGACTTCTTCAATCAGTCCATCCACCAAGTTGGCGGGAACATAGTGAGTAGATACCCCTGCCGTAAGACTATCTCCTGCCTTAAGTCGAGCTCCGCTAAGTCCAAGATACATGCCAATAGAGTCCGGACAGCGTGGCAGAAAGTAACTGCCTCCAACATCCGGGAAATAACCAATACCTGTTTCTGGCATAGCGAACAAAGTCCGTTCGGTGGCGATCCGATACTGTCCGTGCACCGACAACCCAACACCCCCACCCATGGTGATACCATCAAGGATGGCCATGTAGGGTTTGGGATAACGAAAAATCGTTCGGTTTAGACGAAATTCCGAACTAAAAAACCCTCGACAATAATCAATGCCTTCATTACGGCTACTTTCAGCCAAACGCCGAATGTCCCCACCAGCGCAAAAAGCACGATCCCCTGCACCCTGCACCAGAACTACAGCAACGTCAGAATCCATTGCCCAATCATCAAGTGCCTGCTGCATTGCGATGACCATATCGTAGTTGAGTGCGTTTAACGTATGTGGACGGTTCAACTTTACATGCCCTACGCCACCCGTTCGCGAAAACAGAATGTCCGACTCATCACTCATCGTTCTGTCCCCCTTGCAACAAATGGCGGGAAATAATTACACGCATAATTTCATTTGTACCTTCAAGAATTTGGTGGACACGTAAATCTCGAAGAATTCGTTCTATTGGGTAATCGCGTAGATACCCATAGCCACCGTGCAATTGCAGGGCTGTGTTGCAAACATCGAAAGCTATATCGGTGGAAAAACGCTTCGCCATTGCGCAATACATTCTTGCGTCAGCTATACCAGCATCGAGGCTGGCCGCGGCTCGACGAATCATTAGGCGTGCCGCCTCCAGTTCAGTTGCCATGTCTGCCAGCTTAAATTGTAGTCCTTGAAAATCGGCCAACCGACGACCGAATTGCCGTCGCACCAGCATGTGCTCTTGCGCAGCCTCCATCGCTGCACGGGCACCTCCGATAGAACACGCGCCAATATTGAGTCGACCGCCGTCTAGACCCGTCATCGCAATCTTAAAACCTTCCCCTTCCCTTCCTATGAGATTAAAGGCGGGCACTCGACAATCTTCAAATATTACGGCCGCCGTGGGCTGTGAATGCCATCCAAGTTTTTTCTCTTTTTTTCCAAAACTTAGTCCAGGAGAATCTTTCTCAACTACGATGCACGAGATTCCGCCCGGACCGGTGTTTCCGGTTCGTACCATGCAAACATAAATATCCGAGGTGGACGCTCCCGAGATAAATGCTTTACTGCCGTTAATTACATAGTCCTCGCCGTCTCGAATGGCACGGGTTTTGAGCGAGCCAGCATCCGATCCAGAGTCAGCTTCGCTAAGGCAATAACTTGCCATCAACTGCATCGTACACAAGCCTGGTACCCACTTTCGGCGTTGAAACTCATCACCAAAACAATCGATCATCCAGCTCGCCATGTTATGGATTGAAATATAGGCCGCAGTTGAAGGACAGGCCGCGGCAAGCTCTTCAAAAATAACGGCAGCATCAAGACGGCTGAGACCTGTTCCTCCCCGCTCCTCTTTGCAGTAAATTCCGGCAAAACCTAGTGCTGCAGCCTGCCGCAGCGCATCAACTGGAAAAATCAACTCTTCATCCCATTGTGCTGCAAAAGGAGCCATTTTTTCTCGGGCGAACACTCGTGCTGTTTCTCGAAAGGAGCACTGCTCCTCATTTAGCTCAAAATCCACGGGTACGGGCCCCCTAAGACACACTTAAGTTATGAGATTAACTAATTGGTGTTTCGAGCGATGTTAACTAGTGTTAACCCTCTGTCAACGCAACCCAACACGCAACAAGTGTAAGCCTTGTCGGATGAGCGGCTCGCTTCTATCATCCCCCCGTTTAAGTGGAGAACAGAGATGAGCGGTCCTCGTTTACCCTATCAGCCAGGCCACTATCCAACGACTCGGCTACGCCGTAATCGACGCGACGACTGGTCACGGCGCTTGATGGCGGAGAATAAGCTGGGGGTTGATGATCTTATTTGGCCGATCTTTGTCCACGAGGAAAAGGAACAACGCATTCCCGTGGCAAGCATGCCTGGCGTTGACCGACTGTCTATTGATATATTAGCTGAAGCAGCACGCGAGGCAGTATCATTTGGGATCCCCGCTGTAGCAATCTTTCCCGTAATCAATTCGCAACGTAAAAATGAGGAAGGAACGGAGGCAATAAATCCAAAAAATCTAGTGTGCAGGGCAATCAGGGAGATTGCTGAACAGAATCTCAATCTAGGTATTGTCTGTGATGTAGCCCTAGACCCCTTTACCAGTCATGGCCATGATGGGTTGGTTCGCGATGGGTATGTGGTTAACGACGAAACGGTAGAAGTACTGATTCAGCAGGCTCTGATACAGGCGGCAGCTGGCTGTACCATAATTGCTCCATCAGACATGATGGATGGACGCGTAGGCGCTATTCGTAAAGCGCTTGATCAAGCCGGACACGAACGCGTCCGTATCTTGTCCTATGCTGCAAAATACGCTTCCGCCTTTTATGACCCATTCCGAGAAGCTATTGGATCTACCACTAATCTGGAACAGGGAGATAAACGGACGTATCAAATGGATGTCGCCAACAGCGACGAAGCACTACGTGAAGTTGCGCTCGACATTAACGAGGGTGCCGACATGGTAATGGTGAAACCAGGGCTTCCATACCTCGATATCATTTTCAGAATTAAAGAAACGTTTGGACTGCCAACATACGCGTACCAGGTAAGCGGCGAATATGCGATGATTGCCTGTGCTAGCAACCAAGGTTGGTTGAACGGGAAACGGGCTATACTGGAAAGCCTCAAGTCCTTTAAACGCGCAGGTGCCGACGGTATTCTAACTTATTTTGCCCCTCAAGTTGCTCGTTGGTTGCGGGAAGAAGCGGAAGAGTTGTAAGCGCCGCTTCATCTCAACTGTCGACCCCTAGCTCGACAGAATCATACAACCTTGGTTCGGGCTGCAACCCCCCCGTCAACTGAATAAATAACGCCACTAATATAAGAGGCTTTAGGGGAAGCGAGGAATGTCACCAGATCAGCCACTTCCTCCGGCTCCCCGGCTCGGTTGAGTGGAAGACCCTTCAAAAACTCTTGCCAGCGGGACTTGTCGCCTAACTCGTTTTCCGCACGGGTCTGCAATAAAGTCTTCATCCGGTCCGTAGCAATTAAACCCGGATTTACACCCACGACACGCACCCCATCATCCAAGCTGGTACCGCCAAGAGCCCTGGTAAAAGCCATCAGCCCCGCGTTACCAGTACTTCCGACAATATAGTTTGCGTCATAACGTTCGCCGGCAAGTCCAATAATATTGATAATCACGCCGCGGCCACGATTTTGCATTTGTGCGTACATTTGGCGCGTTAAATTTATATAACCAAATACCTTAAGATCCCAAGCTTCCCGCCAACGCGCTTCGTCAACAGAGGCAATATTACCACCCGGAATCGCACCAGCGTTGTTGATCAAAATATCCACATCAGCGCAAGCTTCGGCCAACCGAGTGGTATTTCGGCTTTGGCTAAGATCGAACGCATGGATTGACACCTCAGAACCTGTGGTCTCAGTAATTTCCACCTGAGCTTGTTGAAGATCCGCCTCCGTACGTGACGCTAGGTGAAGTTGGCATCCCTCTTTAGCCATACTACTTGCAATAGCCCGGCCTATCCCTCGAGAGCCACCCGTTATTAATACTTTTTGTCCACCCAGTTGTAAGTCCATACCAAAACCTCTCCTTTCTTATCGCCACATTGTGAGTGAATGATAAGTAACCTCAGTCAAACCCAAAACCATTTTTGCGTGTAAAAGATTTATTTCAACCACAGAGTCAAAAATTGTAACGGCCGAAAGTAATTCCTATCAGATGACGATCAAACTCATGTGTCATCAATGTCTACAAACATACATCCGCGAAAACCATTAAAATTAGTGTTCAGTGCGTTGCTATAAGCGCCAAGAAGGGAGAACTCAATCCAATCCCCCTCACATATATCTTCCGGCAAACAAACCGGCTGGGGCAACTGATCATTCGAGTCGCAGGTCGGACCAAAAACTGTAAATGGTTTTAAGCCATTGCCAATTGGGCCATCAAGGCGAACCAAGCGCGCAGGCAATTGGAATTGGTTAAAACTGCTTTCAGCAAAACTGCCAAAAATGCCATCGTTAATGTATAGACGCTCACCCCTACGTAAGTACACCTTGGTCACCACGGACATGCCGTCCGCTACTAATGCGCGGCCTGGCTCACACAATAAAGTTATTTCATGACCAAGACCAATCGCGGCGACTCCCTCAACAATTGCCTTCATAAAGTCTGCTAGAGGCGGCAGTGCCATATTCGGATAAGAAGCTGGAAATCCGCCACCAACATCAAGCGCAGTGATGGGCACACGTGCACGGCTTATAGTTTTTCCGACAACGGACAATGCAGTCTGATAGGAACATGGATCGTAGCACTGCGACCCCACGTGGAACGATAATGCACACTTAAACCCTGTATTTCTTACCCGATTCAATAATGAAACAGCCTCATCGATGGAAGCTCCAAACTTATCTGAAAAATGCTCACTCGCACCTCCAGGAGGTGTCGCCAATCTGACATAAACGGTAACTCCTCTAGTATCGTCGACTTCATCGACCACCTTAGATAGTTCCGACAAATGGTCGACAGCAAAATGGCGAACACCATGCAATCGATAAGAATTCCGGATCGCCGAACGAGATTTCACAGGATGCTGAAAATAGGGGGTGGAGTTATTGTAACGCTCACGAATAAGCTTTACTTCCTCTAATGAGGCGACGTCAAAATCACTAATTCCACCAACATGGCATGCATCGAGTACCCAAGGGTGTGGATTACATTTGACTGCATACAACACCTTGCCCGGAAAATTATTAACGAAATGGCGAGCATTCCTTTGGATCCGTTTTTTTCGCAAACAATAGACAGGAGCCTCAGGATGATAATCGACGAGCATAGCCTCTACAGACGGAAAAGACTTACTTTCAATATTTTTTTCGATAGTCATTCTCTCTAACCAAACTTGCATGGTCGTCTAGCCTAAGCTATGCCACGTCCGCAACGCCCAGCATGGCGTGGGCCTAAGGATTACGACAATGACTGATACACGATCAACGGATATGACACAGCCTGAAACACCAATTAAACCTCCGGTAGGCCCTCTGTCCGGGATCACCGTGCTGGACCTGACACGAGTGCTTGCTGGGCCTTACTGCACCATGATCTTAAACGACCTAGGCGCAAGAATTATTAAAGTCGAACCACCCGGTGGCGACGATTCACGTGGCTACGGGCCATGGTTGGATGGACATTCTGCATACTTCATGTCGTTAAACCGAGGCAAGGAAAGCATCGTCCTTGATTTGAAAAATGATAAGGACCGAAAGGTATTCGATAAACTGCTTTCAGAAACTGACGTACTGGTGGAAAATTTTCGCCCAGGCACTATGGCGAAACTCGGTTACGGATGGGAAACAATACATGCCCGACATCCCGAACTTATCTATGCTGCCTGCTCTGGTTTTGGCCAGACTGGCCCCGATTCGGGACGCCCAGCATATGATATGGTTGTACAAGGAATGGGTGGCCTCATGAGCCTTACCGGTCACGAGGGTGGGCCACCAACCCGAGTAGGAACTGCAATCGGAGATATCACGGCCGGGTTATTTACCACGATCGGGGTGAATGCGGCGCTATTTGACCGGACAAAGACAGGCGCTGGTCAATTTATCGATATATCAATGCTCGATTGCCAGATTGCCATCCTTGAGAATGCCATTGCACGTTATTTCGCAACGGGCATAAGTCCAGGGCCCTCAGCTGCACGTCACCCGTCGATTGCCCCCTTCGAATGCTATGAGAGCCAAAATAGCCATATCATTATTGCAGCTGGCAATGATGCGCTGTTCGCAAAGCTTTGCAAAGAACTAGGCACCCCGGAGTTAACCATAGACTCACGCTTCAATACAAACCGTGCGCGCATTGAAAATGTCGCTGCACTTAAAAAGGCCCTGGAACGTATTCTCAAAACTCACGATACTAATTATTGGCTTCAGAAGTTGGAAACGGCTGGGGTCCCTTGCGGGCCCCTGAACACTGTCGCAGATGTTGTGAAAAATCCGCAGGTCCAATCACGGAATATGGTGGTAGAGATCGATGACGATCAAACTACACGTCTAAAAATCGCGGGTAATCCAATAAAGCTCAACCGCTATTCGGATCCCGATACTCGGGGCCCCGCACCAGCCCTAAATCAGCATCGGGATTTTATTGAGAAACAAAGTTAATTTGTTATATTAACACATTGTTTTATATGAAGAAAATAGTTTTAGTATTGACCGTTTTCGGGTTGTTAACTGTCTTCGTGGCATCAGCCACAACTTTTTGGCTGCGAACATCTCTCCCCATCACAGATGGTCTGATCACGCTGGACGGACTTACCGCTCCTGTCACCGTTACGCGCGATGTTTACGGCATCCCACATATCAAAGGTGAGTCCCAAACAGATGTTTATTTCGGTTTAGGATTCGTCCACGCACAAGACCGAATGTGGCAAATGGAAACCGCCCGGCGCGCCGGCGCCGGGCGGCTCTCCGAGATTTTTGGAAAAACTACACTGAACGCCGACAAATATCTTCGAGGTCTTGGCTTTTACCACGCTGCAAAAGCCAGCCTACATCATTATGAAAAAGCTAGCAGAGCTCTCATCGAGGCTTACGCAACCGGCATCAACGCCTATTTAGAGAGCCACAAAGGACCGCTACCTCTAGAATTTTTAGTTTTTCGTCACCAACCCGAGCTCTGGACGGCTGCAGACTCAGTGGTATCCGCTAAAATGATGTCGCAGAAGCTTGGCGCCAACGCTGATGCTGAATTAATGCGCCACCAGTTGGCACAACAACTGACGCCAAGTCAGTTATCGGAATTGTGGCCCTCCTATCCTGGCAATCCACCTCGCCCTCTCGAGGAGGTCAAAGCCCTACCAGGTGCACCAGCATTAATCGAAGCCGTGCTAGCGGCGTTGCCTCCTACAGCAACCGGAAAGGTAGGCTCCAACAATTGGGTGGTCGATGGGCGACATACCCAAACCGGCAAACCGTTACTCGCCAATGATCCACATTTAGGACTTAGTGCACCGTCCCCTTGGTATATTGCCCATCTATCTGCTCCTAACTTGAACGTGGCTGGCGCTACGTTACCGGGGATTCCTATAATCATTGTCGGACGTAACGAAGCTCTGGCATGGGGTATCACCAATACGGGTCCTGATGTCCAAGATTTCTTCGTCGAGAAAACGGTTGAGAACGATCCCACACGGTATATGACGCCACACGGGACAGCCGCTTTTCATAAGCGGACGGAAACCATCCGTGTCAAAGATTCCCCTAATGTGAGCATGGAGATACGAGAAACACGCCATGGACCGGTGATCTCAGATGCCAGCGCACCGCACGCTAATGCCATCTCGAATGACGAAGCCCTGGCCCTCGCTTGGACAGCACTCTCTCATAACGACACCACGCTGCAAGCCGGATTTCGTCTTGCTAATGCACAATCGTGGCCGGAGATGCAAGTGGCCTTAAGAGATTTTATTGCACCCCAGCAAAATTTCGTCGCGGCTCATATCGATGGAGGAATAAATTTCATCGCAGCCGGACGTGTTCCAATCCGTCGCAACGGGGACGGGTGGCTCCCTTCAGCGGGTTGGACCGGAGATGGCGATTGGATCGGAACGATACCTTTCGATGAATTACCGCGCCAACACAATGCCGATGACGGAATGATCGTCACTGCCAATCAGAAAATCGTTGCCGAGGACTACCCCCACTTCATCACCCATGAGTGGTCGATGCCATACCGTGCCCAACGAATAAAGGCGTTACTAGCCGATCCATCGAACCACACCATTGCCGGTTTCAAAATGATGCAGACCGACGTCCAATCGATAATGGCAAGGGATTTTCTACCCTTGATGCTGGCCGTTACGCCGGACGTAAAAGCGAGGGAGATACACAACCGACTTACCCGGTGGGATGGGTCCATGGACAAAGTTTCGATTGAACCCCTAATCTTTCATACTTGGTATCGGGAACTCACGCGGTTTTTATATGCAGACGAACTGGGAGATAAGTTCGGGACAGTTTGGGACCGACGACCTAACTTTATGTATCGCACGTTAACTGGCGAAAACGAATGGTGCGACAACGTGACGACCGCGCCCATTGAATCTTGCAGAGAACAAATCCTTGCCGCACAAAACGCTGCATTGTTATGGTTAAACGAACGGTATGGCGACAATTCAAAATCCTGGAAATGGGGTGCAGCGCATCGTGCTCGCCACCGTCACCAGGCTTTTTCAAAAATTCCGGTGCTCGGGAACCTTTTCGATATCGTTCACTCGCACAGTGGCGGACCCTTCACTGTGATGCAGGCCAATACTACCATCGCCAACATAGAAACACCTTTTGAGGAAAATCATGGTGCTGCACTCCGCATGATTTTTGATCTTGCAGATTTAGATGGGACCCACGTGATGATAAGCACCGGACAATCCGGCAATATCTTTTCAAGGCACTATAATGACCTCGTCGATCACTGGTCGAACGGGAAGTGGATCCTCTTACCAATGACCACAGAAGCGGTAGAGGTAGCAGCAAAGAATCATTTAGTGCTTATACCATCAAACCCATAGGCGTAACCTCGCTTATATCCCGGGTATCGACTCACCCGCTTTTTTTCTTCTTACGTCTATGACAAAGCGGCACCGCAAACAGCACAACCGATGACGACCACCCAAGTCGGGATGCCTTGGGACTGAATTGCGAGGAAGGCAGCTAATGCCAAAGCTGCGTCCGTCCAATAGGAAATTGCACTTACCCAAATTGGGTCGTAGAGGGCAGCCGCAAGGAGACCAACTACCGCGGCATTGACATCTCTTAACATTGAACGGAGTGTCTGATTGGCTGAGAAACGAGTCCAGAAAGGGAGTACGCCCCAGATAAGTAACAAGCCCGGCAAAAACAACGCCGCCAAACAAATACCCCCCCCTAACAACCGGTTCGGCACTGGCGACATTACAGTTCCCAAATAACCAGCAAATGCAAATATGGGACCAGGCAGAGCCTGCATAATGCCGTAGCCAGCAAAAAATGTATTCTTATCCACCCACCCAGTTGGTACAAACTCCGCTTCTAAAAGGGGCAACACAACATGGCCGCCACCAAAAACAAGGGCACCTGAACGAAACAGACCATCCAATACATCGATGATGGTCGGCACTCCCGGTACCAATGTCACAACCGGTAACCCTAAAAGAAGGACAGCCAGCAAGAGCAAATTACCAGTCGCAAAAGTTTGAGAATCCATGACGGAAGTTTGCGAAACTTCCGGAGACGAGAACTGACGACGCCATATCAAACCGGTTATTCCAGCAACTGCAATTGCGATAATCTGCCCAGAACTGATAGGAATTAAAATCAAACCGCCCAAAACTATGGCAGCAATTATACGCCCTCGCCAATCGGGACAAAGACGAGGCGCCATTTGAATCACGGCCTGCAGAACCACTGCAACCACTGCTATCTTCAGACCATGCAACCAGTTAGAATCGAACGCCGCGTCGGAAGCCAATAAGCGCAAGCCAAATGCGATCATAAGCACTGAAGCTGGCAACGTAAAACCAACCAAGGCAGCCAACCCGCCTAACTTACCCCTGCACACAGTGCCGATAGCAACTGCCAGTTGTGTGGAACCCGGCCCTGGAAGGAATTGGGAAAGTGCAAATAAGTCAGCGAAGGTTTCGTCCGTGAGCCATTGACGACGAGAAACAAAGCTCTCGCGGAAATACCCAATATGGGCGGCCGGTCCTCCAAAAGCCGTGCAACCAACGAAGAAAAATGCCAAAAATACGGTCCTGATAGGTATGCGAGCAGAGAATGTCCCTATCTCACCCATCGGCACTCACCTATCAACCAATCCCGACGAAACCGGTACCCAACTTCACCGCTGATTGGCAAGATTACTGCTCTTACACATGTGACCTTATGGAAGATACTCTTAAAGAAAGTCCTTTCAATTTGGCTGACCCCGAAAATTATCATTTGCGGTGCAAGAAAAAGGTCCGTTGGAGTGATCAGGATGCTACAGCTCATGTTAACAATGTTCAGTTTGCGCGTTTTATCGAGACCAGTAGAATAGTGTTTTTACATGGCATCACATCAAATGTACGAGATCTAACTGCTTTTCTTATGATAGCAAGAGTAGAGATAGGTTAGAGCCAGCACCCAGATCGGACCCACTTCAGTAGCTTTCGGGCACAGAATACTCAAGGGCGGGAACTTTACTGCGGCTGGACACAGTGTGGTAGTCCATATTGATAGGAACCAAAGGAGCCTTTCGCCCATAAACAAAGGGCTACACCAAGATCTTCTAAAATGAAATTGTTAGGGAAACACCGTGGGAATTGAAGCTGTTGATCTGCAAATGTGGATCACGCTAGCGTTAGTGTTAATCACAATAGTTGCCTTTGCGCTTGAGCGCTTACCGCTCGAGGTAACTGCGGCATCGCTAATAGCAGTTTTGATGATCGTGTTTCATTTCCTACCCGTTTTAGATGGCAATGGCGAAAATCAATTAAATGCGGCTAAAATTTTAGGAGGATTCGCTAACCCTGGACTGATTACGGTCATTGCGTTACTTGTAGTCGGAGAGGCAATGGTGCGAACTGGTGCACTTGAAGGAGTTGCAACCACGCTACACCAACTAAGTGGAGGTAATGCTCTACGCGGCTTAATCATAAGCCTAATTCCGGTGGCCATCGTTTCTAGTGTTCTTAACAACACCCCTGTAGTCATAATATTTATTCCGATTATTAGCGCTTTCGCTGAACGTATTGGAATTCCAGTGAGTCGGCTGCTAATTCCACTAAGTTTTGCATCGATCTTAGGCGGCATGACAACTTTGATCGGATCCTCTACCAACCTTTTGGTAGCAGGTGTAGTGACGGACTTAGGCCTAGCTCCCATACAATTCTTCGACTTTTTCGTACCTGGATGTGTCCTAGCGTCAGTCGGATTAGTTTATGTCTTGTTCATCGCACCCATACTTATTCCCAACCGCGGTGCCATGGCCACACAATTAACCAGTGAAGACCGACAGTTCATTGCGCAGATTGAAGTCTTACCAGACTCACCTTTGATTGGAGATACAGTAGTTTCAGGGACGTTTAAAACTCTTCCCGATATGACTGTCCGAATGATCCAGCGGTCCGAGCACGCTTTTTTACCGCCACTTGACTGGGTCGAACTAAAAGTGGGAGACGTGATTGTAGTAGCGGCTACACGTAAAGTGTTAACGGAAACATTGAACCGACTACCCCGCGCACTCCATCCCAGCCCAACCCGCCAGCAACTAGAGGCAGGTGAACGTTTCCACGAAGAATATAGTTTGAATTCGACAAACGAGAGCACCTCGAAACCATGGCAAGAAGGCGACCAGGTATTGGCCGAAGCAATGGTTGCCCCAGCCGCCGCAATTGCCGGACGTGATTTGGAATCAATAGGATTTCGCCATAAATACGATTGTATTGTGCTAGGCATCCAACGGCGATCACGAATGATCCGCCAACAACTTACCGAGATTCGCCTAGAAGAAGGCGATGTTCTGTTAATTCAAGGCCCACCAGAAAAAGTGCGCGCCTTGCAGGAAAGCCACGATGTAGTGTTAATGGAGTTATCCCAAAGGTTGCTCCCACGATATTTTCACGCCCAACGGGCGGCACTTATTTTTACCGGCGTTATACTCGCTGCTGCCACCGGATTGACACCAATCGTAGTGGCCGCCGTGACCGGTGGAGCAGCAATGATCCTAACTGGATGTTTAAATGTTCGGGACGCAGTACGGGCAGTTGACAGTCGAATAGTCCTAACCGTCGCCGCTACACTTGGTCTAGGCTTAGCTCTACAAGTAACAGGCGGTGCGGCTTTTGTCGCCCATTCCCTTATCAGCGTGTTGGAGGGAGCTGGCCCAGGGATAATTTTATCGGCTCTTTTTATACTTATTGCGTTAGTCACCAACGTACTTAGTAATAATGCCTCGGCAGTATTATTCACACCGATCGCGGTGAATATCGCGCTCGTTCTAGGACTCGACCCGATGGCATTCGTGTACGCAGTAATTTTTGGAGCAAGCTGCTCTTTTGCTAGCCCAATAGGGTATCAAACCAACCTTCTAGTTATGGCACCAGGACATTATCGTTTTGCAGATTTCATGCGCGCCGGAACGCCCCTTATTTTCGTGTTATGGATAACTTTTTCACTATTCGCTCCGTGGTATTATAATCTACCGCTTTTAATTCCTTAGGTGGTTTCCCTTAAGATCATGCTCAATGCTGACCCCAACAAACTGCGCTTTTTCTACGGGACTGCACCCCAGCCATGTCCATATATACCTGGGCGCCTTGAAAGCAAGGTAGTCACGGAACTTAATAGCCTCGACGCGGTGCGTGTTCATGACACACTGAGCCGAGCTGGATTTCGACGTAGTCATTCGATCGCCTATCGCCCAGCCTGCCCCGATTGCACGGCATGCGTTCCGGCACGGGTTAGGGTGCAGCAGTTCGAAGCGACTAAATCCATGCGCCGTACATTACGGCGAAACGCCGATCTTACACATCAAGAAACCCAAGCCTTCGCAACAGAGGAGCAATACGCCCTATTTAAATCTTATGAAAAAGCACGTCACGGCGACGGTGAGATGGCTTTGATGGATTTTAATGATTACCGATCAATGGTAGAGGATACGCCGGTAGATACGATGACCATAGAATTTCGCGATTCCGCTGGCACCTTAACCGCCGTTGCACTTACGGACCGGCTTTCGGATGGATTGTCTGGTGTGTACAAGTTTTTTTCCCCAGAGAGATCCAAGCTTAGTCCCGGCACCTTCGTTATTTTATGGCATATTGAACGCGCCCGCGCACTCGGGTTACCGTACTTTTATTTAGGCTACTGGATCGCTCAATCGCCAAAAATGGCGTACAAAGCTCGGTTTATGCCACTCGAAATTCTCACCCAGTCAGGATGGAAGCAGTTCAACCCTTCCTAAACGTGTTGCCACCACGTGCCGCAATTCAATCATTGTCTTAGCAAGTAAATAGTCAAGGAGACATGAAATGAATCGTCGAGATTTTATATCAGGCGCCGTAACCGGAGCTTCAATTGGTGGTAATTCTGTTTATGTAGCAGCAACAAATCGTCGCCAACCGATAGAACACGGAATTGCAGATGACCTCGGCCATGCTCCCGCTGTGATTGGCCAAACACACGAATGAAAATGGTTACGTGTTGGCCCAGAAATTTTCCTGGCGCCGGAACCAACGCACAATATCTCGCTGACTTGATCGGTTCGATGTGTGAGGGGCGGCTAAAGATCAAGCTTTTCGCCGCGGGAGAGCTGGTGCCCGCATTTGAGGTCTTCGATGCAGTACGTGAAGGGACCGCCGAGTGTGGCCACTGAGCAGCCTACTACTCTGGATCGCCAAGAATAAAAGCATCCCCTTCTTGTGCGCCGTGCCGGGGGGCTTAACGGTGATGGAGCATAACGCCTGGATCCAATTCGGTAGCGGCCAAGAGCTATGGAATGAGATTTACAGTGAGTTCGGGATACGTGCGTTTATGGCAGGCAACACTGGTGTTCAAATGGGCGGCTGGCTTCAAAAAGAAATTGATTTGCTCGCAGACTTTAGGGGGTTGAAGATCCGTATCCCCGGACTGGCGCCGAAGTCGTAAACCGGATGGGAGGCACAGCAGTCAACACGCCGGGAGGTGAAATCATGCCGGCACTCCAAGCGGGTGTAATCGACACCGCCGAATGGGTTGGACCGTGGAATGATCTAGCCTTTGGATTTTACAAAGTTGCGAAGCATTACTACGGGCCGGGCTTTCACGAAGGGTCTACTTGCGGTGAATTAATGATCGATCTGAATGCATGGAATCAACTTCCAAAAGACCTGCAGAATATTGTATTTGGCGCATCGCTTACGACAAATAGTCGGATGCCGTCAGAATACTTTGCCAAGAATGCAGGCTCTCTGCCCGTACTACTGAACGAGCATAACGTGCAACCTCACAGCTTTTCGGATGACGTACTTCGGACAATGTACAGTCTGTCCGAAGACCTTGTTGCTGAAACAGCATCCGAGGGAGAAGTGAACCGGCGGGCACACGACAATTGGAGTCAATTCCGTCACACTTCCACGGAGTATCAACCTCTCTCTGATCTTGGTTTTACTCGTAATCGCGCTCTTACACTCGGCACCTGAGGAAACCCTGTCGCCCCTCACCAAGGTAGGCCGCATTGTCCGTTAAACGTTAACTAAACCCGCTGACATTCTGATTCCTCCGCAATTCACTATATTTACGTCAAAGAGTTGACAAAATATTTAACTAACGGAAAACCCATCATTACCTTAAAGGGAGCCTCTAGTCGTATTGCGCGTTAGACAGTCTGATCTATACTTAGTTAAATCCACCTACCCCGAAGGTCATGACTATGCCCCGAAAAACTCTCAATCGCCGCTCAATTCTAAAGGGCGCCACGGTTGGCGCTGCCGCAACCGCTGCCACATTTCCATCACCTGCAATTTCGCAAGAAAACTTTCGATGGAAAATGGTAACGACCTGGCCCAAAAACTTCCCGGGACTGGGTACCGGTGCACAACGTGTCGCTGATTCGATTACTGAAATGTCGGATGGCCGTCTTACGGTTAAGCTTTATGCGGCCGGAGAATTGGTCCCCGCATTTGAAGCCTTTGATGCGGTGCGTGAGGGGAAAGCCGAAATGAGTCACGACGCTGCGTACTATTGGGTCGCCAAGCACAAAGCCTTTCCATTTTTTTGCACCGTCCCCGGTGGACTCACAACCCAAGAGCACAACGCCTGGGTGTATTACGGTGGAGGTCAGGAATTCTGGGACCAACTATGTGGGGACTTCGGGATGCGTGCATTTCTTGCTGGGGGAAGCGGAGTACAAATGGGAGGCTGGTTTCAAAAAGAAATTCACTCGGCAGACGACATAAAAGGAATCAAAATGCGGATTCCTGGATTCGGAGCCGAAGTCATCAATCGTATGGGCGGCACAGCGGTAAATCTACCGGGCGGTGAAATCATGCCGGCATTACAGTCGGGCGTAATCGATGCCACAGAATGGGTTGGACCGTGGAACGATCTTGCATTTGGATTTTATAAGATAGCTAAGTATTACTACGGACCCGGATTCCATGAACCAAATTCTGCTCTGGAATGCCTTGTCAATCTGGATGCATACAATGCTTTGCCAAAAGATTTACAGGCCATTGTCAGGCATGCCTGCAAAGCCGAAAATGTCGGCATGGTGTCAGAATTTACCGCCGCGAATTCAGCCTCACAAACTGTGCTGGTTGATCAACACAAGGTCCAAATTCGCCACTTTCCAGATGACGTGGTGAAAACTGCCTTTTCGATTGCAGGTGACGTCGTCGCCGAAACCGCAGAGTTTGACGGTTTAGCCAAGAAAATATACGAAAATTGGTCGCATTTTCGTGGCGAGGCCATTGCGCGAGGACCCTACGCGGAGCAAGGTTATATGAATAACCGAGCACTTTAGGCTGGATTTACATTAGCCGTAGACCACCTTAGGTAACCAAGTCGCAAGCTCTGGAATTAATGCTAAGATGCAAAGCATTCCCAATTGTATAAACACAAATGGCACCACACCTCGGTAAATGTCCATGGTCGTGACTTCAGGAGGTGCAACACCGCGCAAATAGAACAGGGAAAAACCAAATGGCGGCGTCAAAAAAGAGGTTTGTACATTCACTGCAATCATAATTGCGAACCAAACGGGATTCACGTCCATCGCCAATATGGCGGGTCCGACGATCGGGATAACTACGAAGCAGATCTCGATGAAATCAAGGAAAAATCCTAAAAAAAAGATTAGTGCCATGGTCAGAAACATTGCCGTGAACACACCACCAGGTAAGGACTGCAGCAACTCGGCAACCATGTCATCCCCACCAAAACCACGAAACACCAAACTAAACAATTGCGCGCCAATTAGAATGACGAATACCATCGCCGTGATTTTTGCCGTTGTCTGCATGACATCGGTCAAATTTTTGCGAGTGAGCTGTCCCCGTGTTGCCGCCAGAAGCATCGCTCCCATGGCCCCGACGCCCGCTGCTTCTGTAGGTGTTGCCAATCCAACAAGAATTGAGCCCAACACCAGCACTATCAAAAATAGCGGCGGCAGAAGGACTCTCACGACACGCCCCATCATCTCGCCACGTCGAATCTTTGCTCGCTCTTCTGCTGGAATTGATGGCATTTTTTCCGGGTAAATTGTCGCGTAAACAAACTGCCAGATTATATAAAGCAATACTAAACCGAGTCCTGGCAGTAACGCGCCGACAAACAAATCAGCGACTGAGACAGGCTCTGGTGCAAAATTTCCTTTCGCGAGTTGTGCCTGCTGATAGGCCGCGGAAATTTGATCACCAAGCAATATCAACACAATTGATGGTGGAATTATTTGTCCTAGCGTCCCCGCGGCACAAATTGACCCACAGGCTACTGTTGCCGCGTACCCTCTCTTAAGCATTGTAGGTAACGACAACAAACCCATTGTGACCACAGTAGCACCAACGATTCCAGTCGAAGCTGCTAACAATCCGCCAACCAAGGTCACCGCAATACCTAATCCTGCTCGTACACCACTTAACAGTAGCGCTATGGTCTCTAGTAATTCCTCGGCAAGTTTTGAACGCTCCAACATCACGCCCATAAAGATAAAAAGTGGCACCGCTATAAGCAGGTCATTCGTCATTATTCCGTACATGCGATTAGGCAGTGCAGCAACGAAGACCAATTCAAAAATATTAAACGCGTTACCTAACAATGCGGCCAGCAAAGCCACCCCGGACAAGGTAAAAGCGACGGGGAAGCCCATTAATAACCCGCCACAAAGGGTCAGGACCATTCCAATTACGAAAAGTTCCTCAAGGAAGAGTCCCGACATTTAAAATATTTCTCCTTATTTCTTACGGTCCACGCTTCCGTGGTTAAGAAGAAGTGCTGTGCAATGAATAATCCGTGATAGGCCTTGCGCAATCATCGAGATTGCAAAAATCCAAATACAGGTTTTCAGCAAATAAACGGCGTGGAGACCGCGCTCTTCTAATGAGCCTTCCGTATCGCGCCAGGAATTAAGCACATAATCATAGGAATAAATTAAGATTGCGAGACAAACTGGAGTTAAAAAGAGGACAGTGCCAATAATATCCACCCGGGCCTTACCACGGTCGCTCATATTCGCATAGAAAATGTCAACTCGAACATGGCCGTTATGGAGAAAAGTGTATGCCGCACAGAGTAGGAAAACAAAGCCATGCATAAAACGTACTGACTCCTGCATCCATATAAACCCGATCGAAAAGCCATAGCGCAATACCACTATGATTACCGTTACCAACACCATGATGACTGTCAGTGAGGAGACCCAACGGCCAACCAGGTCATTGATTTTGTCAATTCCCTTAGCGATGGTCAGTAATATTTCCACCAGTGTTTTCCTACAAAAAATGCACCCAATAGACTGGACCTCCATCTTAAAGTCACTGAGGCCAGGTGGGTTCTGCTATCACACGTTGGAGGGTCACGCGAAAATATCCGCACGCAACACAACCATAGTCTATTTCAACCACAATCAGAAGTTGGAAACCTTTATGGAGTATTTGATCAGAAGCTGATCAGAAAGCAAAAAAATTTAGTAAATTCCAAACTTATTTGATTTTGGAAAACCTGTTGGTGCTAATCGACCCGCCTGACCACGCTTACTCAGCCACGGGCGAGTATCAGTAAATGTCCGGGTCCGTTCTCCAAATCGCCAGCTCAGACCATTAGCTTTCTGGAATACTTTTACATCCCTTAAACCACCATCACGATACCGTTGCAAAATGACACCGCGGCCACGTGGCTGAACAGACACTTCATCAATTCCGAATAGCAGTAATTTATGATTCTCTCCAACTACTGCAACTGTATCTCCGTTCGCCGGGACACAAGCGACCGCTTTAATATCATCTGCAACGTTTAAAATCTGCTTCCCCGCACGAGCCCGTGTGAGCACATCGTCTTCATTTACAAGAAAACCTCGACCATCGCTAGCAGCAAGCAAAAAATGATGACCAGGTTTATGTACTAACAAAGCAACTACATCATGATCGTTCTCAAGTTCAATCATCATTCGGACTGGCTCACCAAAACCTCTCCCACCAGGTAGTTTATCGCACGATAGGGTATAAAAGCGTCCATTCGTAGCAAATATCAAAAGACGGTCAGTCGTGTGAGCATGAACTGTAAAACGTCCCTGATCCCCCTCCTTAAATTTGAGGTCAACGTCGGACGTCAGATGATTTTTAGCGGTCCGAATCCAACCCTTCTGAGAACAGAGCACCGTAACTGGCTCCCGTTCAACTATCACTTCAAGCAGTGGTGCTTCATCGGTCGCAAACACTGTCGCAAATTCCGTCCTGCGTTTCCCGACTTCACTTTCTGACAACCGCGTATTTAATTGTTTAAGCTCAACTTCAATTGTCGTTCGTTGACGGGCTTTGCTTTTGAGTAATTTGATCAAATCACCAAGTTCAATTGTCAAACCGTCATATTCTTTCCTGATCTCTAATTGATCAAGCTTACGCAACTGCCTGAGACGCATACTTAGTATGGCGTTGACCTGTGCTTCACTCAGTTTCCAACGTCGCCTCATTTCTTTTTCAGGAGTATCGGCATCACGGATCACTTTGATCACTGCATCCAAATCCGCATAGGCGATTAGATAACCTTCAAGCACCTCTAAGCGGGTTTCAATTTGAATACGCCTATATGTGCTACGGCGGCGCAGTACCACAAATCGATGATCTAAAAACGCGCTGAGTGCACTCCTAAGTGACATCACGCGTGGCACACGGTCTTTGTCCAGAACGTTCAGATTTAAGGGAATCCTAACCTCGAGTTCCGTACTCCGAAATAACGTTTCCATTAACAGATTGACGTCGATATTACGGGCGCGTGGGACAAAAATTAACCGGATGTCTTCAGTCGACTCATCAATAACATCAGCCAACCAAGAAAGCTTTTTTGATTCCATCAGATCTGCTACTTTTTCTACCAAGCGCACCTTCTGCACCTGGTATGGAATTTCCGTAACAACTATCTGGTACTTCCCTCGCCCAAGATCCTCTGTGCACCAGCGTGCCCGCAGACGAAATCCACCGCGTCCAGTGGCGTACGCATCTACTATAGATTCATGGGGTTCAACGATGATCCCGCCGGTTGGGAAATCTGGACCAGGAATTAATTCGACAAGCTCTTCGGTTTGCGCCCTCGGGGTCTTCAACAGATGTAGCAAAGCGGTGCATAGTTCCACTGCGTTGTGTGGTGGTATACTTGTCGCCATACCCACAGCAACCCCATTAGCACCATTAGCCAGCAAGTTAGGGAATGCCGCCGGGAGCACTAACGGTTCTCGCTCCTCTCCGTCGTAGGTGGTCCGAAATTCTACCGTGTCCTCGTCTATGCCTTCCAGCAATGCTTCAGCGATATCAGTCAATCGCGCCTCGGTGTAGCGCATGGCGGCGGCATTATCACCGTCTACGTTTCCGAAATTTCCCTGCCCCTCAACCAACGGGTATCGAGCGGCAAAGTCCTGGGCGAGCCGCACCAATGCATCGTAGACCGCCACCTCTCCATGAGGATGATATTTGCCGATTACATCTCCAACGACCCGCGCACACTTTTTAAAGCCAGAACGAGGATCGAGCCGCAATAGACGCATCGCGTATAGCAGACGCCGATGAACCGGCTTAAGTCCATCTCGCACATCAGGCAAGGACCGAGACACTATTGTGGAGACCGCATACGACAAATAACGCTCACTAAGTGCTTCCACAAACGGAGTAGGTCGAATTCTTTCTTCTCCGGGAAGATCAGTCATAAAACGTTATTATCACAAGATGTTGTGGGTGTTCGAGAAAAACTATCTAACAGTCGATTCCGCGCAGGAGGCAAGGCGCACCCACCACTCTCTGCGGCTCGACCAAGAAAATGGCCCGTCAGCTTAAGACCGTCTCGGATTTCCCCAGTCGATGCTGAGTTCTGGATAATTAAAAACTTTGGCAATGGCAGCAAATGATCAGCGTATGGCGCACCAGCATCAGCAGATACAGCTCTCCCTGTTTTTGGAGATACCCAGGTTAGATTGTCGGTCTGGCCAGTTGCCGCACATGAGTCTAACGCCAACCCGAATCCTAACTCTCTTAATAAGTTAGTTTCCCATCTCACATATTCGGTGAACCAATTATTATCTCGTTTAATCGTATCCAATAGCTTTCGGAGACTATGAAACACCGTAGAATGCGCCTCACGTTCCGGTAGAAGGACACTAACTAGTCCACATGCAGAACTCAAACCGGCCAGCGCTACCGGATTATCCAATAGGGCAGCTGCGATAGCATGGCTCAACTCTATCGTAAAGGTTCCTAAATTTTCCTCT
>JYMV01000494.1_pt1 | contig 31293 bp, 31 predicted proteins | sample 338911 | NCBI WGS metagenome assembly JYMV01 (sample SAMN03354496, study PRJNA234377) | hydrothermal vent metagenome | biome: Deep sea; feature: Hydrothermal plumes at the Eastern Lau Spreading Center, Western Pacific Ocean; material: Seawater | place: Tonga | collected 2009 | depth 2000 m m
AAAACGGTATTCACGAACGACGATGATGGACATTTGATTGAAGCACTGATTTGGGAAATGGTGAATTGGATGATTATCACCTCCATCTGTATTCCATTATTGTACGCAGGTTTCACTAAGAATCCCGGGGCCATATCCGGCATGGGAGTCATGGGATTAGTTGCTTCGGCACTGATGTTTATTCCTCTATCAGATCTTCGATACGAAGTGGATGATGAGATGGCGATATTATTGATTCCTTGTATCATCATTCTATCGTATCTGGTGTGGATGAGTCCATGGCCGGATGAGAAACCTGAATGGGGTGAGGTCTGATGGTGTACCAAGTCACGATGAAGCACGCCGCCGGCAAGGTCAGCCACGACCATATCCGCAATGTCATCCGCCGTGCACATCCCGCAGGCGAGCCGATACAATTCTCCTATGATGGTGAAAGAATCCAGTATTCCTGTGGGGATGCCACGGCGATGGTCGAATTCGACTCGGAGGAGATTGTCATCACCCCCGGAACTCCCGGGTTGGTGGCAATGTCGCGAATAGGATATGCATTGGTTATACCTGGAATCCTCCTCGACCGCATGAACAAGAAGAAAAACGCCAGAGCGATGGGGATTGCATCCATCGCTTGTGTTGCCGGACTAGATGCTCAGCCTACTGGAGCCAACGAGGACATGTTCGACCACATCAGCGACGAGCAATGGGGAACAATTCGGCAATCGATGGGTATAGGGGATGATTACAGCATCAATGACCTGCTCTCGGATGAGGTTGCATCTGAAGAGGGTGATGGAGGACCTATGATGGGGTACTTCCAACAGGTTCCGGATGAATATTGGTTACCACCCAAGTCGTGGAGCGGCGAGGTCGACGAGTACGATGTCGAATGGCTGAATTACCCACCCCACTCAGTGCAGTTCTTCATCCGCGGCGGCATCGATGAGGATTGGGTGATGAGTGGTGCCCACCGACAGGGCATGCCACCCCCAGTCGACCCAGTGACCTATTCAGAACTCATCACCTCGATTGAGGTCAATACCGAGATTCGCTATCCAGCATGGTTCCTTCCCACCATGGTTGTCTTGGGTACTCTGGATGTGATAATGCTAGGCATGATGATAATAATCGGCCTTGATGACTTGAATGTCTGGAGATTATTGTCGTCCTGAAGTTTCTCTCGAATAATTTGGGACGTGTTATTGCAACGCACAAGTTCATGACCGAGAAGCATTTCGGAGTTCCATGAAAGAGTTGCCCGAGACCTTTGACGAGTGGGTCGAGAACTTCGGCGAATGGCAGAAAATCGTTGGTTTCGACCCGGCTTGGGCCGGTGATTTTGAACTCTCAATCAAGTTCGACTGGGAACGTGCCGGGGAGGTGATCGAGTTCGGCGACTATGCCGGCCGGCCGAAGTGGGAGCGGGCCTTACAAGTGCCACACCAGAATATTCGTGATTCCCTAGTCAGCATGATCACCGTGCAAGGTGATACCGAATTCGCAAGCGTCGAACAGCAGAAGCACCTGTTGGAGACCGCACCGACCGATTACGACCGTTACTCAGCCGCCCGCATCATGGCAGAGGAGCAACGCCACGGCTGGCAGATGTGCTATCTGCTGATGACCTACTTCGGTAAGCAAGGCGCCAGGGAGGCGCAGAAGTTGCTGGAGCGTAATGCTCAGGAAGGTAGCCGCTTACTCGGTGCATTCAATCGACCGATGCCGCATTGGCTCGACTTCTTCTGTTACACCATGTTCGTCGACCGCGATGGAAAATTCCAACTCGGAATGTTGTCGACCTCGAGTTTCAAACCTCTGGCCGCCAGTATGGGACCGATGCTAAGGGAGGAGTCGTTCCACCTAGGGACTGGAGCCAGTGGTCTGCGCCGGGTCATCAAGGCTGGCGTTATACCTCTTGACATGCTACAGCGTTACATGAACAAGTGGGTCGCAACCGCCCACGACCTATTCGGTACCGATAACTCGACTTCTGCAGAGTGGGCATATGTCTGGGGAATCAAAGGCCGTTGGGATGAGAGGGTCAAGTTGGAGTCCGGGCAAGAGGTCGTCAAGGAGAGCCTGAACGAAGAATCGCGAGGGCATTATCATGATGAAATCGCCGCCGAAGTGGAGAAGTTATGTGGCTATCTTCCTGATGGCGCCGAACCACTGTACGTTCCAAACGATAAATTCGGTCGCAGTATCGGTGACTTTGCCGGCCTCAACTTTACCGTAAGTGGTGAAAAATTCGCTGGCGATGACAAGGATTGGCAGGACTATATGCATGACCACATGCCACGAGCCAAGGATGAAGAAGACCTGAAGGAGTTACTGAAACTAGAGTGGATCGAGTATCGTGAGCCAACCCGCATGATGATAGATTCCGGAATCGGTCAACTTAACAAGTCTTGACCACAATTTCTCTAATGCCGAGAACCCACCACCCAACCATTTGAGGGATACCTGTGATACCCGTCGCACTTTTTGGAATCGACGTCGAACAGTGCGAGAAATTCTATGATGAACTGCCGCAGATTCTGCCGACGGCTGGTGTCGATGATTCTGGCTATGAAGCGATGTTGTACAAAATCGAAGGCGAACTCCGCCTTGAGCACCTCGGAATAATCGATGAGTGGGCAGGTGAAATCCCTGCGGCTTGGCCAGAAGATGTTGCTCAAGAGATATTGGTCGCACTTGAAGTGGTGAAGTATCCAAATGTCGCTTTGATCGAGGGACTGCTCAGATTAGATGGAATCGACGTAACCCGAGTGGCGAACTGGTTGCACTTCCTTACCAACGTCTATCCGTTATACGATGAAGAGACCTGTGCCGGGTTGCGAAAATTCGGCCTCAACTGCCCTTATGATCCGAACGATATCGCGTCGTACGGAGTATATGTTGCACTGATTGAGGGTTTCAAGGAATATGCCCCTGCCACTGCACTACCTGAATATTCCCTGCCGCGCCAGAGATTACTCCAACTCGGCCTATCCGCTTGGTCAAGAAACTGAGGTTTCCCAATGGGTCGTGTAGAGCCGTTGTGGGTGACTCATCTGAAACTACTCTTCGTCGCAGCCTCTTGGGGGGCAGCCTGGACTGCCGGCCGCTGGTTGGCACTCGATCTACCACCGATTACCGGCGCTTGGTTGCGTTATTTCATCGCCGTACCGATATTCATCACTTGGCTATTCATTGCCGAAGGCCGAGGATATCCTACTCGAGGTGAATGGAAGAGAATCATTGTAATTGGCTTTTTTTCGACCTTTCTCTATCAGGTGTTCTTCATGTTCGGAATGGGTAATACCGCAGCCGGTGATGCCTCTCTGGTAATCACCTTTAACCCGCTATTCACGGCATTATTGGCAATTCCATTTCTAGGTCGTCCGATTACCAGGCGATTGGGTGGGGGACTTGCTCTAGGAGTTGCAGGAATAGCGGTTATTTTCAGCCAGAGCCCGAACGTTTCCATACCCGCCGATGAGAGAATGCTCGGAGATGCCCTCATAGCTATCGCAGCACTTTCATGGGCCTGTTCAACCATCTTGATGAAGCGGGCAATGAGCGGGCCTGCACCCGATGCTGATTCACCGATGTCGCCGTTGGCACTCACTGTTTGGGCCTCCACGGTCGGCCTTCTTCTCCTCACCCCATGGGCAGGTTGGGAGTCAATTGAAAATGGGATTCCCACTATTGGCTTATGGACCTGGGTGTCAATTCTGTTCCTAGCCATCGTTTCTACAGTAATCTCCTACGTCTGGTTCGCAAGTGGGGTAGAGAAAATCGGTGCCGCTCAATCAGCATTATACGTGTATCTCGTACCACCATTCGGTATTATGGCGGGTTGGATTCTTCTCGATGAACAATTGGGATGGGCATTGGTATTGAGTTTCATTCTAATCATCAGCGGGGTGATTCTAGCCTCTTCACATCCCCTTGACAAGTTGAGCGAGACCACACAATAACCTTCAATCATCAGGGTTTAGGATGACCATGGCGATTAACACGGTGGCGGTCATCGGCGCCGGAACGATGGGTGCCGGAATCGCTCAGGTTTGCGCCCAATGCGGTTGGGCGACCAAACTTTTCGACGCTTTTCCCGAAGGTTTGTCAGCCGGAATGGAGAATATCAATGCTTTCTGGGATAAGGGAATCGCCAAAGGAAAAACCACCGAAGAACAGAAGGCGGAATGGTCGGCCAATCTGGAGGCGATAGCCGATATGGCCACTGCGGTCGCCGATGCCGACCTGGTTATCGAAGCGGTGCCGGAGATAGCCGACCTGAAACATCGTATATTTTCCGACCTCGCACGGATGGCTCCCGACCATGCAGTACTCGCCTCCAATACCTCGAGCCTGTCAATCGCCGAAATTGCCGCCGCCACCGATTGTGGCGAGCGGGTAATAGGTATGCATTTCTTCAATCCGGTACCACTGATGAAATTACTTGAATTGGTTTGCCACGAGAAAACCAGCGAGGCGACAATCGCCATCGCCAAAGTAGCGGCGGCGGCGATGGGCAAAACTGACATTCTGGTCAAGGACATTCCCGGTTTTGCCACCAGCCGCTTAGGTGTGGTGCTTGGCAATGAAGCAATTCGCATGCTCGCTGAAGGGGTTGCCAGCGCTGGGGATATCGATACCGCTATGCAACTGGGTTATCGTCACCCGATGGGGCCGCTGGCGCTCTCGGATCTGGTCGGCTTGGATGTACGTCGAGACATCTTACTCAATCTGGCGGATTCATTCGCCGATGAGTCATACCTCCCCCATCCCCTGTTGGAAGCCTTGGTCAGCGAGGGTAGTCTCGGTAAAAAAAGCGGTAAAGGAATCTATGACTGGTCGACAGGAGAGGCGCAAGAGCGTGATGACCTGCCGCTGTGAATCACGCTTCAAGGGAATAAGATTTCACCGCATTCCGGGCATTCCATTCCTGGTAGGAATGCACCCAAGGTATAACCACAGTTCGGACACATAGAAATCACTTCGTATTCATCCATCGCTACCACGCATACGGCAATGGTCTTGAATCTTCTCATTTGAAGTCAGGTTGGCGCTTTTCGAGGAAAGAGTTGACTCCTTCCCTGAATCCCTCACTCGCTGATGCCGCCATGATGAGCACCTGTTCATGCCGAAGGTGAGTGGCAAAATCCTGGGTTGATTGTACCTCAATCAAGTGCTTGGTGGCCTCTCTGGTATGGTGTGACCACTTGCTCCATTCAGCCGCAACCGCATGCGCCCGGTCGAGCAACTCCTCGTTTGCAACCACCTCATCGACCGCTCCCTCAGCTAAGGCCTCGGCTGCTTTCCAGCGCGAGTTTTCCAAGATGAAGCGGCGTGCCGTCTGGTCGCCGACCAGCCTTGGTAATAGCCAGGTAGTGCCGCCATCTGGTGACAATCCAAGGCTGGCGAATCCCGCCACCAACAGGGCAGATTCACCACATACCCGGTAATCACAGGCCAATGCCAATCCCAAGCCGCCGCCGGCGGCGGCGCCATTCAACGCCGCCACACATATCGTCGATGACTGTCTCATCTTGACTAGTAGGGGGTGTAGGGTATCGGTCAAGTTCTCAACCAATGCAACGATGCTATCATCTTCTATCGCCTCACTGAATGCCGCTACATCGGCGCCAGCGCAGAACCACCGGCCACTTCCGGTGATGACAATAGCGCGAATCTCTTCGTCGTCGAGAGCACAGTTGATGACTTCGGCGATAGCCGCCATACCTTCGCTTGAGAAACCCTTGGATGCAGCCGAGGCACCCAAGGTGATGCGGGCGATGCCCCCGATGTCTGACCTGATTACGAGGTCAGCCAATTCATCACCTATCCAAGATTGACGTTGACATTCTTGACCCTAGTGTAAAATCGCATTGCGTCAGCCGATTGCTCGACGCCGATTCCGCTAGCCTTCCAGCCGGTGAAAGCGGTTTGTGGAAAGGTGATTGGGAACTCATTGATACTAACCATTCCCGATTGCAGGTCACGAGCCATGCGGTGCGCCAACCCGAGATTCTGCGTCCACACCCCGTTGAGCAGACCAAAGTCGCTATGGTTGGCCAATTCGAGAGCTTCTTCCTCGGTCGAAAAGGTCGTCACCGTCAGTACCGGGCCGAATAACTCCTGCTGGAACAGTAGGTCGTCCTTACCGACTCCGGTTACGATAGTCGGCTCCATAAAGGCGCCATCCGCCAAGTCGCCGTCCAGACAGCCACCGCCGAGAACCAATTCCCCTCCCTGTGCCAAACCTTGCTCAAGCAGGTCGAGAACCGATTGGCGATGCGACTTGCTCACCATACTGCCGATTCGCACGCCTTCAGACAAGCCGGGACCAATTGGCCACTTGCCGACCTCGGCCTTGATATTCTCAACCAATTCTTCGACTACATCCTCGTGGACAATCAAGCGCGAACCAGCCCAGCACATCTGCCCGGAGTTCATGTAGATTCCAAAGCAGACCGCCTTGGCGCAATAGCGTAGATTAGCGTCAGCAAAGACCACGTTTGCCCCTTTGCCTCCAAGTTCAAGTGTCACCGGGATAAGGTTCTCGCTAGCCTTCTTCATCACCGCTTTACCGGTAGAAACTCCACCGGTCAGAACGATTCCGTCGACATCGGGTGAGCCGGCAAGGGCCTCGCCGACCTCTCCACCCGGGCCGGTGACCACCTGAAGAACACCGCTCGGCAATCCGGCCTCCTCGACCACCTTCGCCCAAGCCAGTAGAGACAGTGGAGTCGAAGATGCCGGTTTGGCGATGACGCTACACCCGGCTGCAAGCGCCGGGGCAATAGAGCGAATCGCTAATTGCAGAGGGAAGTTCCAAGGGACGATATGAGCGGTGACGCCGAGTGGTTGGCGCAATGAGTAGTTGAGACGATTACCAGGTACCGGGATCGTGCTACCCTCGACTTTATCGGCCCAACCGGAGAAATACTCAAGCGTCCACGCGGCGTAGCGGATTTCGGATAATGCTTCGCGGAAGGTCTTGCCATTATTCTGCGATTCCAGTTTGGCCAGCTCTTTAGCCGCGGCATAGGTTGAGTGCGCCATCTTCTGGAGAATTCTACCGCGCCCTGCCGGGTCGAGGCCTGACCACTCCGGATTAGCCATTGCCGCCCGCGATGCGGCGATTGCCTTTTCGACATCGCCAACACCTCCTCGTGGCACGGTAGCGATAACCGCGCCACTGGAAGGGTCGTGGACAACCATTGTCCCGTCTCCTTCTGCATCACACCATTCTCCAGCAATGAGCATTCTCTCTTCACTCGCCATGACCGAGCGAGGGCCGGGTGCATGAAAGTCCTTCGGCCAGACCCATAGCGGCTGGGGAATCGATACGATGGTGTATTAGCCGTATGCGGAGGTTATTAGGCCATCTACCAAAGCCAATGTGAGGGGCGGGACCATGCGGGTTATCGAGGTCGACAAGAAGATGAGCGCCCTGCGACGAGGTGCGAGCGAAGAGCCACCGCGATTACTGCTCATCTGCGGTGCGACCGGGGTGGGAAAATCTACCGTCGCGGTCGAAGCAGCACAACGACTGGGTTTCTCCCGGCTGCTATCGAGTGATGCGATTCGTGAAATCATGCGAGCCGGTACAGATGAGGTTGAGCAACCAGCACTTTTCCGCTCATCATTCAGTCGCGGTGAGGCTGGCGATGCGGTGGTCGACTGGCTCGACACCTGCCTCGCTGTCAAAACAGGTATTACTGCAACGATTTCACGGGCGCGTCGAGAGGGCATCGACCTGGTGCTGGAAGGGGTTCACCTCGTGCCTGAGAATCGCTGGTTACGGGAGTGGCGTGAAGCCGGAGGTCTGGCCGTGGGTGTGGTGCTTCATGTCGACCAAGAGAATGACCACATCGGGATGCTGGAGAGGAGAGAGGAACATTCGTGGCGTCGTGCCGACCGCTACGTCGCGGCAATTCGGCGACTGAGAGCGATACAATCGGGGATTCTCGAGCGCGCGAAAATCACCGACTGGGTGGAAATAGAGACGACTAGAACCGCTGATGTTGTGGCACGGATTGAACACCTGTTCGACTTACAGTGGAACGCAAGTCGTTCCTAGCGAAGCCCAAATCGTAATGCTCAACACTAGGGCTTCGCTAAATATTCAAATCCCCGAACTATCTATCCCACGAGGCCGAACTTCGTAGTAATACGTAGTGGCCTTCGGTTTATTCTGAGAGATCGACGACAGCGGATAGTTGATGCGAAAGCCGTGCGTGTCGGTCGGCGATTCCGGCATCGGCGACGATGGTGTAGACCCCCCCATCTTCGCTTACCTGGGGATTAAGCAATTTGACTTCGACACCACGAATCTCACCATGGTGAAGCATATCGTCGTGAGTCCAATTTATCGCCGTCCATATCGCTTCCTCATCACCCAGACCAGCGGCAATCAGGTTATTGGTACGGTTTTCCAGCAAGGGCTGGAAGGCTGTCTGTAATTCCACACTCATGTCGATGACCGCATCAGAGGCTGGGTCATATGGCTGGCCCAAGCCGGCGACCTTTACTCCGTAAACCGCCATTGAAAGCAACGACATCAATAGTACCACACCAGCCGCCAAGAGCATCTGCGCCATATCGCCATCATCGCCATCATAATGTTTACTTCGCCGCATCAATTCCCACCTCCACGATACCAGACATCAAGGCTGATGGTCCATGCATCCGAATCAACCTGAAGCAGTCGGTGGACGGTGATGCTGCTTCCCGATGCTTCAACCCCATCGCCATGCGGGGCGCTGGGCTCAGCATTTCTCGCCAACCAACATTCGCCATCAATAGTTGGCGAAAGTCCCGACAACAGCAGGGTGCAAGCACCTTGACGGTCGCCAGCGGCGAGTAATTCAACCAAGCGATTATCGGCTGACTCGCCGATTGCGGCTTCAGCAAGACCTCTGTGAATCGCATCTTCAGCGGTCAATTCCAAGGTCGCATCACCGGCAATGGAGGCCGAATCTGGAATATGAATCTGAATGATGAATAACGCTGACATGAAAAAAAGCCAAAATAGAGTAACCATCTCAAGGATATGCACTTGACCGCAGTCGTCACCATCCACCATTGTTTCAACTCACGGAATGTATGCCGGACTAGGGGTATATGTACCGGTCGATGGATTGAGATCGGGCGGTGGTGACAGACCGATTAACTGCGGTTCATAGACAATGAAATTGAATCCGAGTATACCAACTACTATCATCTGTCCAGCAATCTTGAATCCGGTGGTAATTCTCCCGGTAGCCATCAATCCGGCCATAGTACCATTGCCTAGAGCCTGCATGGTAACACCATAATAGAATACCGTGATGAAGAACAATGCATCGATTGAACGAATCTGCATGTTTCCAATCGAAGCGCCTCCCTCTTCTTCACCGGAATCACCAGCATTCGAGCCGGCGATGGCGGGAATGAAAATCTTGCCCATCATTATAATCACCAGCAGGAAAACCATGTATGAAACCCAAATAACTGCGATATAGGATGAAATCGCCCGAACCCGCTCGGCTTCCAAGAACTTGATCTCCCGACTATCATTCGCTGCCGTAACCAGAATATCTGAAATCTTGCCTCCGGCTCGGTTGGCTTCGTTAATCAATGAAATCGCCCGTTTGACCAACGGCGTTCCGACCCGGTCAGCAAATTGGTTGATGACTATTTCAAAAGCGATACCCCAAGAAATCTGATTGGCCATCTTCTTGACGTCGTGATTCAGAGCACCGTATTCTGAATTCGCCAATGTTTGCACCGCGACAGTCATCGATAATCCACCCTTCCAGTATTCTGCAAGGTCGCGCAGGAAGTCGGGAAATTTCTCTTCGACTTCATTGAGTGCCTTCATCTGCTTTTCCCAAAATACCGAGGCTGGATAAATCAATATGAATATTCCAAATCCGAACCAATTGAGGAAGATGTAGGGCCGCAGTGAAATCCCTCCAAAATCAACTTCGGGCCCAATCCAAAGTGACTTGTTATTCATATTGTCGGGAATCCCATCGTATACGTCGATAGTTATGGCAAATTCAACCGTATCCAAAGTCTCATCCTTATCGTTAGAGATGAAGGCGATGGTATAACCTTCGCCGGGCTGGACATCGGGAATTACCAGATCACAACCTCCTCCTCGTGCCTTGGCGGTATTAGTAGCGTTGGAATAATGCTTCAAACTGCTGTCGTACCAAGTCATCAAGTAGCCATCAGGGTCGCGAATCTCGACCGTGAAAGGAACCGGTTTAGAATCCTTTACCTTGCAGGTGACGCTCATCTGTTGTGCCAGTAAACTGCGTGGATATGTCCCCAATGTATCGTTATCAAGCCCCGGTACATCAAAATCCTGACCTCTCGCACCGACTCCTCGCCAAGGGTCGACCGATTCCCATGTCGACGGTGAAGGAGTGTCTTGGAGAATATCACAAGATTGGTTATCAGAGTAGGTGGTCTGGAATTTGGGGTCGAATTTACAATACATGTTGATGAACATCGGATTCCCATTCTGGGTTGGCACAAAGTCGGTATTGATAATCCAAAAACCAAGACTGGAAATTCCCAAGAGAAGAGTCAGGCCAACGATAGCGTACAACTTTATCATCACTGTATCGTCCTTTGGTAGGTCGAGATCGACATTGATTCGTGTCTTTTTCTTGCGTGCCATTTTTCCACCCCCCCCCTCTACATTTTCTGCTCTTGACTCATCAACCAAATCATCGCTGAATAAGCGATGTGAATCATCGGTAATACGCCGAGAATGATAAGGTACATCTGGCCCTCGGTAATCTGCGAACCGGAACCGGAAACCCAGAACATAATTACCAGCATGACGATTAGGAATAGTGGCATTGCAACTGCAACTACGATATATGATTCGGCCAGCAACGCCAAAGTTTCAAGGAACATCTGCAATCTGGTACGGTTTTCACGACTGTAGTGCTCTGCTCGGTTGAGGAAATACAATTTGAGATTTCCACCAGATGTCAAGGTGCCGACCATTCCTTGGAAGAAATCGGTAAGCCAAGGTGACGCAGCCCTATCAACACTCATTTTAATGGCGGTAATCAAATCGAACCCGAGCAGTGTGATATCACGATAAATCAATCCGGCGTCATAAGCGATATCGCCATAGATCTCCTCGTTCATCGACAACGACCGGAAAATTATCTGCGGGCTTGCATTGGCTGCAGACATCGCCGCGGTGTAGGAAGAGGCGTAGGGCAGGTACTTCTCAAGTGCGGCGCCACGCAATTTTGCTTCCCTTTTAGCGGTTCCCTTGAAGTATTTGAACGCGAACCATGGAATCAGAAGGCCACCGGTGACGGGAATTATTATCCTCGCCGCCGGTGGGAATACCCGAGATTCGTAGTCCGGACAGCCATGCCCTGCCACATCTTGATTCTGGGCGACTATATCCTTATTCCAATATTCCCAAATCCTGCAGGGCTCTTGAGAGAGAGGGTCCTGTAATGATTCCCAAAATGCAATGATGCCGATTTCTGGAACAAAGAAAATGGCTACAATCGCTATTGAGATGAGGGATACAGCTATTGTTGAAACGATGTTCACCGCTAGATAAACCTCGGGCATGATGTTGATACCCGCCTGGTCGAGTTGCTTGTTCAGAGAAACATCAGCACGCGCCTTCTTCTTCAACGAGCGACCGAGAATTCGATGACAGAATATCTGCCATGTGGTTAATTCCATCGCTTCACCTCCTCACGGGCCTCAACGTAGTCCATCAACTCGGGCAAGTACTTCCTTTGGGCGAACGTAATATTCTGTAATTACCTGTGAGACCTGGTCTGACTTGCGAATATCGTTGAGTACCATCCATTCCAGAATACGCTTACGGGTACGCAATTCACGCCGCATCTCGTCCTGGCTGAAATTTATTTTCACCATGATTTTCTCAAGAACGTATGACTTCCCACTGAACACATAATCATCTGTTTCTGGGTCCCAGCGAAATACTTCGTTAGTGATGAGTTCCATAGAGGTCGGGTCGATTCCTACTATCTCTACAACTTGTTTTGTGCGCCGAACACGGCGGCCGTTTATTCGCGTCTGAATCTGAATCGAACAGGCTTCCAGTGCCGGTAGCAGAACCCGAGGGATATCGATTGGCTTATTCTCGAGCCGGTGTACGAGCGAGGGTACGGAGTCAGCGTGAACCGTCGAATATGCACAGTGCCCGGTAGCCATCGCTTGGAATAGAACATAGGCCTCTGCACCACGAATCTCACCGACGATAATGTACTCAGGTCGCTCACGAAGGGCGGCTTTCAGGAGTTCGAACTCACCTATTTCACCCTCGGTCGATTCGCCACCGAAACCCTGTCTGGTAAGACCTGGAATCCAGTTAGGTTGGGGGATGTTAACCTCACGGGTCGATTCGATACTGACAATCTTCATCTGCCAAGGGATGAAAAGACACATTGCGTTGAGAGTGGTTGTCTTACCGCTGGCGGTTCCACCGACGAATAGCATCGAAACTTCATTCTGGAAGGCGATCCAGAGATATGCGACCATCAGTGAGGACATGGTGCGGAAAGCGACGATATCGCACGGGCTGAACGGGTCATCCTTGAAACGACGGATACAGAAGGAAGAACCTCTGGTCGAGACTTCACGTCCTAATTTCATGATGATTCGAGAACCATCCATCAAGGTCGCGTCGAGAAGTGGGGCGGCGATGGAAATATGCTTACCACAACGTTGAGCCAACTTGATGACAAATGATTCCAGTATATCATCAGTCTCCCATTTACATGTTGTCTCCACCGACTCAAACTTCCGATGATAGGCGAAAATTGGGACGTCGGTACCATCACATGACACATCCTCAACATTCGGGTCGTTCATCATTACATCCATTCTTCCGTAACCAATCAGGTCGCGACGCAGATAATAGAAAATCTTGGATTTGGATTTCTTACTGACCTTCATCCCATACGACTTGATGATTTTATCCATCGCGGTGCGGAGGTAGGCGACTGGGTCGGCATCGATTTCGTCGATCGACGCGGTCAGGCTCTTGATGAAGATATCAAAAATCTCACGCCGATATTCCTCCTCCTTCTTTGTCAGCGGCGGCTCAATAATCTGATAGATGATATTTAATGAACGTAAATCGCGCACGACTCTGGCGAAGGCGTGCGGTGGCATCACAGGATATTTGTCCATCTCTTCATACTCGACACGTTGCCGGCGCTTTCTTCGGTCCCTTCCAGAGCCGCCCCCTCCTGAGCCTCGCTTTTTCCTCGCCATCTCATCCCTCTGCCTACGGCAGAGTATGGATGCGGGATTGCTATAACCTTATGCGAAGCATAGTCGAGTTATCGTCAATTACGAGGTGATGAAAAATCATGCAGATAATTCGAGTAGGAATTGGTGGGACTTTTCTGTAAATGACTCAAGAGATTCCGAGTTTGAGATCACGAAATCAGCTTCTTTGATTAGGGTCTGTAAACCCCATCGCCGCTCGCGTTGGTCACGGACTTCAAAACTCGCTCTATCACCATCTTCACTGCGTCCTCGTGCGGTGATTCTGGCGAATCTTGTAGAGGGGGGTGAGGAATCGATTGCAACTACAGAAAAATCAGCCCCCCAGTGTTCAAGGAAAATCTCCCGTTCAGCAACCCCTCGCATCCCTTCGATAATCATCAATTCGTGGTTTGCTAATTCAGCATCGATCAGGGGGGCGAGTCGGGCTGCGAGAACCCCGTCACCATATTCATCGCGCAACTCTTGGGCCATCCGACCGAATACGTGCGGGTCTGGGGTCAACTCACGGGCTTCGACCTCGGCGCGAATCATATCACCCATAGAGCGAACCGGCAGTCCTAGTTCCATGGCAACCTCAGCAAAAACACCCTTGCCCGAACCGGGCATCCCACAGATGGCGACAACCTTTGCCATGTGACTGCCTCGACCCCTCTATTTTCAAACCTCGCCCAATAGAAGAGATAAAGAGTTCAATTTGAGAACTCTGCCGGTCCCCATTTCCGATTGAGTAATTTCATCAATAGACCGCTGGCGACCAAGAGCATGAATGATATCACCAGGATCCAACCGAAGCCCTCCTTCGCCCTCTCATCATCGAAACCGACGTTCTTGGAATTGATTCCCTCTTCGAACAATGCCGTGGCCATATTGTCATAGAAGGCGGTATCTCCCTGGGTGAAGGATAACAGGAATAGAAAAAGCAACGGGATGACTGTGCCAATCCAGAAATAGGTCATTATCGACGCATCGAAGATCGCTTTATTCGGACGTAGACCCATCAAGAATGCGGTCAGAGAAACGATGTAGACACTATTTGCCAGCATCACTATCAGGGCGACCGGAAATACTCCCCAGGCATCGAGGCTCCAAGCCATCAATATTAGGAAGATGATACTTATCCAAGTGGTGGTCAAGAAGTAGGTCACGACTTTGGCGCGAATCAATTCCGGCACGCTCATAGGCAGGGTATTCATGTGCTCAGGTGAATCAATACCGGTCAACCAAGAATAGAAATTAAAACCAAAAAATCCGAGGAATGGGGCATATGATAGTAGATTGATTGGCACCGGAGCCTCGGCAAAATCGACCATCCATGCCAACATGAGTAGAACTATCAGTGGAACGGAATATGATACTATCATCTTCTTTATCGTCCCACTACGAAGCAAATCTACGACTTCCTTTGTAACCAATAAACGCATTCTACCATTGCCAAGAAAACCTAGGCGGTCATAGACCGGACGAAATAATTCCTCGCGCTCGATGACCGCCTGCTCAAAATCTTCTCCAACTGAATTCGCCGCCAATAAGGCCATCCCGAGAGAGACCATCACCCCTAGAATCAGGTAAAGAATATTATGCGAAGACTGCAGTGCGAGGCCGATTATCAACCACTCCAGTTTCAGGCTTCCCAAGGCGAACAAAGTAGCCATTAGAATCACCACTAAAGGAATGGTTTTACCCCACATCCCCCCCCTCGTCCACAGCGCCGAACCGAGAAATGACAATGCCAATCCTTGTGCAAGAGTAATCACCATCGCGGCGCTGGTAATAGGAATACTGCTCCATTCCAAAGGGGTTGGAAGGTCGATGAAATCGCCGAGAATGATGCCAAGTGCCATTCCGAAAACCACCGGTAATAACACCAGCATCAAGTAGAAGGTCACCTCTTTGAGGTAATAGGCGAAATAATTCGTCGACTGTTTTAGTGGCTGCAGGGCTGGTGAGGCTAACAGGTAGTTTTTACCCGAGGAGCGCTGACTGACAAGAACCCGGCCGAGGAACGCGAAAGAACCCATACCCAAACTGAACATGAACAGCGGAAAGTGGAGGGCGAAACGCATCTCCTGCCAGGTAAAGGCGCGTCGATACTCGTCGACCAGAACCGCATCACTCTCAACTCCTTGACCCACCAGATAGCGCAGACCGATTGAAGCGACCATGGCAACGACCGCCAGGAGCGCGGGAAAAAGGAGAATATGACGCTTTTTGGCGAAGTCGACATTTTGTCTCCATTCCTCGCGGAACATCATTTTGTAGGTTGTACCAAATGACTCGACTAGACTCGGTACCGAGTAGAGTCGATGATTACCACCGGTCGATAACCTGCTCAAAGATGAAGGCGGGGTATATTCATCCCAATCGATGCTGGAGATGGTACTATGCAAGGGTTATTCCTCCTCGCTCATGCCATTGGCAACCCCTTCTGCCTCAGCGATTGTATGGCCGACCAACCTGATGAATACGTCTTCGAGATTCTCGCTCTCATCCTGCTTCAACTCAGCGATTGTGCCGGCGGCAAGAACCTTGCCACTGTCGATTACCGCAACCCGGGTACAGAGCCTTTCAGCGACTTCAAGAACGTGACTACAGAGGAAAATCGTCCCCCCTTCAGCGACGTGATTCAACAACCACTCGCGGCATTTGCGTTGGTAGATCGGGTCGAGGTTGGCAAATGGCTCGTCGAGGAAATATAATTTCGGCTCGTGTATGAAAGCGCTGGCCAGCATCACTTTCTGGCGCTGACCCTTGGACAGGTCTCGACACATCGTGTTGCGCTTTTCCTGCAGTCCAAACCAGTTTATCCAGTATTCTACTTTTTCGTTGATGTCAGAAATGCCGCGCAGGGCGCAGACGAATTCAAGGAATTCGGCTGGCGTCAGGTAAGATGGTGGTGATTCCGATTCGGGGACGATGCCGATATTTGCCTTCAGGCGTTGCGACTCGGTTTCGGCATCGATTCCCAATACCTCTACCCGACCGAGTGAAGGCTTCAACTGCCCGGTTAGCAATTTGATGAAAGTTGATTTCCCGGCGCCGTTGGGGCCGAAGACACCAAAGAATTCACCCGCGTGGACGCGCACGTTCAACGGGTGTAGGGCAATGAAATCTCCGAACCGTTTGGCCAAATCCTCGGCTATCACCAAAGGTTCCGAGGTGTGGTCGTTGCCTTCTTTCCCAGCCATTTCCACACCCTATGCGGGTGGCCGAAGCAAACGGCTCTTATGTAGGTCGCGAGGGTTGAATACCTGATTTAAGAGAGCCAATCGTCATTTAGCGAGGCACCTTCCCCCTACCATGAGCAAGCCCCCACAATCAGATGTCGTGACTTGCGAGAATATTTTCGTCGAGGCGGAAAATCCCGGCAAGGGAGTGGTGGCCAAAGTCACGGTCGCTCGACCAGACAAGCTCAATGCCCTGAATTCAGAGGTTTCACAGGCCTTGAAAGAGGCTTGTAGATGGGCGTCTGACGATGATGATGTTCGAGTAATAGTATTCGCCGGAGCGCCACCTAACCCTCCCGCAGAGGGTGAGCGGGCGAAGCCAAATGCATTCATCGCCGGTGCCGACATCAGCGAATTTGTCGGCATCGATGGTGCCACCATTCGCCAACGCTTCAAGAGTAACGCGTGGGAGGCGATTTGGCACCTGGATAAACCGACCATCGCCATGGTCGATGGTTTCGCCCTCGGTGGCGGCTGTGAAGTAGCCATGTCCTGCGACATCAGGATGGGTAGTGAGAGAGCCAAATTCGGCACTCCTGAAATCAACCTCGGACTGATTCCGGGCGGCGGTGGGACTCAACGACTACCACGTTTGGTCGGTTATGGCAGAGCGATGGAGATGATATTGTCTGGCGAGATGGTCGACGCCCATTCTGCTTTACAAATGGGATTATTGAACCACTTGTACGAGGTCGATGAACTAGAACAGAAAACCCTTGAGTTGGCCAAGATTATCGCCAGCAAATCACCTCACACCCTCAAAATCGCCAAGGCTTGTGTGCGCGCTGCTCTTGAAAAACCAATGCACCAAGGTCTTGAAGAAGAGGCTATCGCCTTCGCCGGACTATTCGACAGTGAAGACAAGGAAATCGGTGTCAAAGCTTTCATGCAACGAACCCAAGCCGAATGGGTCGGAAAATAGCCTCAACTCGGAATTTGAATATGGTCTCAGTCACCGATATCGGTCTTGAGGTCAGCCAAGGCAGACTGTGCCGATGATGGTGGCGGCGGAGGTGGAAGTGAGGCTCCTGCCAGGGGCTGACCGGGCGGTGGTGGCAGGTCACCAAGAACCGGTAGTCCAGCAGGAGGTGGCAGGTCACCAAGAGCCGGTAGTCCCGGTGGCGGTGGGAGGTCATCAACGTCATCAAAGGAAACAAATCCAGAATCTAGTGGCAATCGTAATCGCAGAACTCTGGATTCGTCGATACGAATGAAGGTCGAGCCGTAGGGGTGGCCGGGCTCGACCGACTCGGGCTCTTCGAGCATCATCAATCCATGCTCGGGCTGGCGCAGAACTTCGAGTAGGTCTTCCCCCTCATCCTGCTCTTCCCACATCTTCGCGGTAGAGGCGCGTATTTCGGCCATTTGCGAGCGGCGACGGTCGATAATCCTGGCACGAATCTTGGCATGCCGGGCGCGGCGCTCTTCAACCGTATCCTCAATATCGGCATCCTCAATAGATTGCGCACTAACTTCGACGACGAATTCTTCAGCGACATGGTAGTTCTCGACCTCGACTTCGACCACTGGAATGTCGTCTTCATCGTCATCGACTTCATCTATGGCTTCTGCTGCAGCAGCGGTAACTGCCGCTCTTTCCTTGGCCTTGAGTTTGGCCATCTTACGCTCTTTCAAGGTTGCCCCATCCAGAGACTCCTCGGTGATCAACTCTGGAAGGTCGACATCTCCTTCCTGATTCTCTTCAGAGCCTTCTTCAACCACGACAGAAGTCGATACGGTGCCCTTGCCGGAACCCGGACGGCGGCGAACATGGCCCTGCTCCCGGCCCGGCATGAATAGCAGCATGATGAATTCGGCTACGAGCAGGCCGACGATTCCCCACTGTGCCCCCTCATCCAATTCGCTCGCTTGCATCAAATAGAAGCCGAGCGTGCCGATTATGGCCAATACCAACATGAAGCGCTTGATATCCATGTCCTTCCCTCATCGCCCAATCGACACTTCGCTTTCATGCTGACGGTGCACCGATAGCCAGAATTAGTGCATGCAAGGCTCGCCGCCGATGACTGAATTCCTGCTTGACCACCATTTCCACCCCACCGAATGGAAGCCCCTCGGTCGATACCGCACCCCTCTCGCCACTTCGAAGTGGATTGCCATCAGGTCGCAAATCATCGGGAATGAAAATCGGGTCGAAGCCGAAACCATTGCCTTCGGTGGCGGCGAGCGCGATTCGGCCGGGACATAATCCGACGCCGAAATGAGTTTGTTCGCCATCCCATAGTGCGGCCACAGCCTGAAAATACGCACTGCGGTCTGTGCCAGACCCCTCGATGCTGGCCGGAGCATCGGTTGACAACTCGCCGATACCTTGCAGTAATCGCAATATCCCAGAATAGCCGATGGTCGCCAATGCATGCGAAGAATAGACTCCGGGAAAACCACCTAGGGAATCGATGAATAGCCCTGCATCCTCGACCAATACCGCCTCATCACCGCGACCTAGGGAGGATAGTATCTCCCGTGCTTGGCGCATTTTTTCCTTAGCTACAACTAGGAGACTATCGGCTTGCGGCTCAAGAACCTCCGGCACCTGGCCAGCGATGAGAAATTGGGAGACATGGTATCCCAGCGGCCCGAGTATCTGTTGCGCCTCATCCAACTTTCCGAGATTACCGGTCATGAACCACAGAGGTCGAACCTCGCCCATCAGCCCCTCTAGGGGGGGTCACTGTCTTGAGGATGTGCCAATCCATCGATGTGACTGCAAATGGAATACTACTGATGAATGGTTTGCACAAGCGGGTAATATGTGGGTTCTCTGGCCACCACCATGGCGGTAACGGATACCTCATCGGGATTCGCCATCATCGCCATCATCGCTCTGCTGGTATCACCGAGGATAGTAGAACGGGTGACCCTCCCCCCTCCACTGATTTATCTCTTCATCGGGCTGGGCCTGGCGCTTTTCTGGCCACTACTTCCTGTCACCATATCCGAGTCTGGCTACGCCCTCTCCGACTGGGCAGTAATCATCCGTACCGGATTAGGGTTGGTGATAGTGTATGCTGCCGGACTAACTCTACCGCTTTCACACCTCAAGGACAAGTTCACAGCAATAGCCCGAACCGCGGCGGTGAAACTGATTCCACCCTTGGTGATACTACCATTGATCTGCCTGATGCTATGGCCTGGGGTTGGTGATGGAGCCCTCGTCGTAGGTATCGCTCTCTCCGAGGTTTCAGTGGCCATCTCATGGGGTATGCTGCACGCCCACGACCGGCTCCACAGTGAGGCGGGAAGGAATCTTATCGGTGTGACCTTCCTTGTCAACAGTGCGGTGGTCATCGCAGTGATTCTGGTTCTGCATGACCTTAGGGTTGGTCTGACCCTCATCGCCTTCATCGCTGGAATCTCCTGTCATGGACGGCTGTCGAAGGCAATATCATCCGCATTCGAGTGGTGCAGTGACAAGTTCGTAGTGCCGTTGTTCTTCGTTGCCGCGGGTTCGATGGTCGATTGGATTGCGGGCGTCAGAGAGGGGTTCGTCGCACTTCTGGTATTGCTCATCGTAGCCGAACTGGTGAGGATGCCAATTCCTGGCTTGAGCAGTCACAGGCTGCTGGGGATATCGAAGCAGGAGGGAAGATACACCGATGCTCTTGCCTCCGGTCGCCTCACCTTCGCGGTGCTTATCCTCGGGCTCGGCTCCGCCGCTGGTATCGTCAATGACAGCATGCTGTCGAGCGCGACGTTGGTCGTCGTCATGCTCGCTGCCATATCGGCCATGCTCGCTCACAGGCTACACAATTCAGAATCAGCGAAGCCCACCCAAGGCCACTGAATATTGCTACGACGTTCGGCCTTCGGGAATGGGACTGATTTTCGGTCACCCTCACCCGTGGTAACGTACTCTGGTCATTATGTCCTTCAGCCGGGCGACCACTTCTTCTGCTGAGGGAAGGGGGCCACCACCTACGGCCGGTGGCGGGCCCTGGTCACCATCGAAGGACAGGTAGCCCTCGATTATCCACTTCATCGCTTCAGAATGCTCAGGATGACTGGCACCGAGGATTTCATGGAGAACGTGCATGTCGATTCCGAAATCCTCGACTTCCTCGGTGATTCTAGCCAAACCGAAATCTATCAGGGAAGCCCCCCTCACCGGGCAATAGAGGAAATTATTTGTCGATAGGTCGCCGTGGGTAATCCCTTGTCGATGTAGCCTGCGCACCAGTTCCCCGGTCTCGACCAACACCGACTCAGCCGATTGGACGGAGTTGGAATCTCGCAGGTGTTCAATCAGCGGCCGGCCCGGAATCAAAGTCATTATCAGCCGGCTGCTGGCGATATCGAAATCTTGAATCAGCGGCACCGGCAATCCGGCCCGCGCCAATTTTGTCAGTAACCTTGCTTCAGCCATCATCCTGCGGCGGGTTAAGCGAGCATCCAATTCGGGGTGTCGCCAGAGGCGTGGGCGGCGGATTTTTGCGACTGCTGGCTGACCTAGATAGGTGCCGAGACTAACCTCGGCCTCAGCCCCCACGTGGATTATTCTCTCGCTTATCCAAGCCTGCATCTCATTCCCACTCAACTCCCCCATTACAGATGACTTCAAAGCGGTGGCGACTCACGAATAATCTGGGCGAGGTCCCGAGTGGGTGATAATTTGGCGATTTCTCTGCCGCTTTGTGAGATTGACCCGCTCTCCCGCTCATCTGATTTGAGCGAGCAGGATATCACCGAGCGCATAGCCGCCGCCAAACAGACCCTCGGCGAGAAATTGTTGATTCTGGGTCATCATTACCAACGCGATTCAATCGTTGCCCATGCCGACCTGCTAGGTGATTCCTTTCTGCTCTCCAAGCAGGCTGCCGAATCCTCGGCTGAATACATCGTCTTCTGTGGTGTCCACTTCATGGCAGAGAGTGCCGATATTCTGACCAGCGATAACCAGAAGGTGGTGCTGCCCAACCTGAGAGCGGGCTGTAGCATGGCCGATATGGCAAATGTTCCCGATGTTCAGCAGTGTTGGGACGAGATGCTGGCAAATCTCGACTTGGTCGACCCGGCAGAGCGTGAGGATGCAATGATTCCGGCGAGTGAAGGGGAGGCCTTCCTAATCCCGGTGACCTACATGAATTCAAGTGCTGAACTGAAGGCCTTTGTCGGCCAGCATGGAGGGGTGGTCTGTACCTCAAGCAATGCCGCTGGAGTCCTGTCGTGGGCATTTGAGCGGGCGGGAAAGAAGGGAAAAGTCCTGTTCTTCCCCGACCAACACCTCGGGCGGAATACCGGTCTGGCGATGGGGCTGTCAGTGGCGGAAATGGCGGTTTGGCAACCGGGTGAAAACCCTGATTGGCAAGCCCTTGAAGGGGCGAGAATCGTCTTATGGCACGGCTATTGTAGCGTCCACCGCCGCTTCAGCGTTGAGCAGATAGAGGGGATGAGACTAGATTTTCCCGACTGCAAGATTGTCGTCCATCCCGAATGCCGGCGCGAAGTCGTAGAGGCTAGTGATGCGGTCGGTTCTACCGAGTTCATTCGCAACTATGTGGCGCAACAGGACGATGGTGTTGTAATCGGAGTCGGCACCGAAATCAACATGGTCAAGCGGCTCAATCAGCAATATCCGGACAAGCAGGTCATCTGCCTCGACCCACTCGTGTGTCCCTGTTCGACGATGTACATGATTCACCCAATCTACCTTCTCGATGTATTGGAGCGGATAATCGAAGGTGAAGTTCCCAACCATGTCACGGTACCGAATAAGGTCTCACAGTCTGCAAACCTTGCACTGCAGAGAATGCTACAAATCCCAATATAAAGCGAATGGCCACTATGTTTTGAATACGGGCACGGTCATTCGCAATTCATTCCTCTTCACGTTGTGACTCTGAGTGCGAGGTCTCTTTCATTTTCTGCCATGAGAAAATGCCGGTCAGGATTATCGTGCTGATTACTGCCAATTGCAAGGTACGGGAGGAGTAGGTCTCAAGTTCTATCTGGCGCGAGTGAATCGTCGTCATCGAATTCCCATCGGCATCGGTGGTAATCCAGATGAAGTGGTTCTCGAGCACACTCGGTTGTCTCTGCTCCAGGTTGTCATCGGTCAGATGTTCAGGATTTACGGCGCCGTTTTCGACATCGAGATACCATATCTCATGGTCGAGATAATCAGCCTTTGGATCGCTTGGATTTAGGTTCCATTGGCTCGCCCATACCACTATTCCATGCCCTACGGCAGGGTCGTGAGCGGGAAATTTTGCATCGCTTATCAACCAACTTTCGCCACGTTCCATATCGACGATGACCAGCCTATCGACCGCGGTCACATTGACAGCCGCCACCAACCAATCATAGTCGAGGTCGAGTTGGACTATCGTCGCGTTGGCCTCGTCGACCACCTGCCCCCATGATTCAAGAATAGCGTTTTCCTCCGCGGTAGCATAGAATGACAGAGGTTGGTCGGAAACACTTGCCAAGCCGACCCGACCGAGTCGCACCGTTGCAGGCTGGTCATCATAGACCAGGGCCAAGCGGTTATCGTGTACCGCCATAGTGGTGATTGAGGCCATCGGAGACGGTGGTTCCGGCACCACTACAGCATCACCATCTAGGGTGATGCCGCGAATCTCTCCATCTTCTACCACCAGCAACACGATGCCATGACCGAGCCATTCTGCGAGATGGATATCACTTGGATAGGAGACGTTGAGAATCCACGGATCGGCCTCGCTTTCGGCTAAATTATACACATGAGCGGTGGTATTATTGGCTATTGCCAGAATATCCCAACCGGTGTCGAATGGGGAATTTCGGTCGAGTTCCTGATGCTCCAATTCGATTTCCTGGCGCGGATTGGAGAGGTCGATGACCACCACCTTCCAACCTTCGCTACTATTGTCGAGACTCACCAGCCATCCGTCAGCGGCGGTGGCTTCGACCGGCGACTCAACCCCGGTTGCCGGCAGGTCGCGATGAGTGATATCCCAGACGATGACTCCAGCGGTCAATATCAGGACAATAGTTATCGCCAAGCCGGTCTCGCGACTGGTCGGTGATTTGAGCGCTGTCCAAGCCCGCTTGGAGCGTGACTTCGCCCAACTCAAAGTTCGCTCTCGGGAAGTTAGGACGGTGACTAATCGGGCATTGAAGGTGCGCTCATCGAGCACTTTCCACAACCCTTGGCTACGCTCGGAAACCTGCACTGCCAGCAGAGCAATGAGCATTCCGCCGATTATGTCGGAGAACCAGTGGATCCCCAGATAGATCACTGCAAATGCCGTCAAGGCGATATAGGCGGCCAAGAAATTGGTGTAGTTGCGCCAGCGCTTGTCCTCATCCCATTTTATCAGACAGAGCCAGACCGCGAAGGGAATGCCGATGTGGAGACTGGGCATTCCATTGGTGAAGGGGTCGATACGGGTGAACCAGTCATTGATTTCCGGGGTCAAATTGTAGGCCAGGGTCTGCATCGCCGGAATGTGGTCTCCAGTGACGCGAACATTTAGGAACAGGAAGAACGGAATCGCCAGTGCATAGACAAAGAAAATCGCCACGCAGACTCGGTCGGCTAAATAGCGGTCGTCGAAAAATGAGAAATAGAGAATCGAGACGTAGCATACCAACATGTATCCGGCGACATAGAAATGGGTCAGCGTCGCGGTGAGGATATCGTTGTAGAAGAATTGTTGTACCCACAATACCATATCGCCTTCGATAGCATATAACCACGGGGTGAACTCAAATTGGGTATTGGCCATGATTAATCGGTCGAGCCGGTCGAGAATGTCCTTCCATACGTAAATCGAGAAGACCAGACCGATATGCGCCCAGTAACGGCGGAACATATCGATGAAGCCGCGCAGATTCACCTTCTGCCACTTCGGTTTGAACACCGGCATCAGCAGAACTCCCAGCGCCAGCGCTGAGGCCAACCAAGTGATGTAGACGCTCGCCGCCATCTGCTCCCCAAGAACACCGGCGGTGCCGTGTGTTGAAGTCACCTTCGCAACAATAGAAGAAAAAATCACCATGCGCCGTGCACATATGGCTTACCATCGTCGGGGTCGAGGGCATTGGCAATCGACCACAAACGCTCAAAGCGATAAATCCCCGACGAGCATCCGCTGCTCCATTCAAAATGCAGCGCGTAGCCACCGACCGTTTTTACGGTCGGCATCTCCTGTGGATACGCCGCCACCTCCCCCTGCAATAATTCGGCCAAATCCTGCGCACCACGGCGTGGGCCACACTTGGCGCACGGGCACCAATAACGCAGGGTGCGGTAATCGACAGAGTTCTCGGTACCGTCTGACCAAGTGAGTTCCATGGCTGAATCACCGCGCTCCAAGCGCTGTAATTCCGGCACCTCACCCATTTCTCAACCTCAGATGATCTCCAGCCCGACAGATTGCTTGGCGGCGGCGATATTTTCATTCAGTTGCTCGACCACTTTGGCAAAGGCCTGCGCCGATTCACCCTCTGGGTCGGCAACGATTCGGTGCACCCCGTCGTCGCCGCCTCTGACAACTCCAGGGTCGAAGGGCAAACGACCGAGGAATGGCACCCCCATCTCCTCGGCGGTGGCTTGGCCACCACCGGCTTTGAAAATCTCTAGGGTTGTAGACCAGTTGCCATCGGCATCGGCGATGACATCGACCATAGTCCCACCAGGGGCATCAATCTTCATCTCAGCATTCGGCTCGGCGGTACCACGAATCGTATATCCACTCATATTCTCGACCACACCGAGTACCGGGACTTTCAGGGAAGTGGCAAAACCGATGGATTTGCGGCTATCGAGCAAGGCGACATCTTGGGGAGTGGTGACGATGACCATGCCATCGATGTCGGGCAGGCTCTGCACCACCGTAAGTGGCTCGTCGCTGGTTCCGGGGGGGAAATCGATTACCAGATAATCCAGTTCTCCCCACTCGACATCGCCGAGGAATTGCTGAATCGCGCCCAATTTAATCGGCCCACGCCAGACCACCGGGGTATCCTCATCCTCGAGCAGGAAGGCCATTGAGATGACCTTCACGCCACTGTGACCGGTCGCCGGATAGATACGGCCTTCCTCTACGTGTAAGCGATGTCCGCCCAAGCCCAACATCTTGGGTACATTTGGCCCGGTGATATCGATATCGAGAAGTCCGACCTGATGGCCCTGGGCGGCTAGCGACAGGGCCAGACCGGTAGCTACGGTCGACTTCCCGACTCCGCCTTTGCCGGATAAGACCATGATCTTGTGTTTGATTTTCGCACCCATCTCCTGTAGAGTCATCTTTCGCTTCATCTGCGCATATGCCTGCTCCATCTGCTGCTGCTGGTCGGCTGAGGCAGGCGCACCAGATTCGCCAGACTCGATATCTTCGGATTTTTCCGAAGATGGACTTCCTTCCTTGGAAGGGTCGTGGTGGCTGATTGGTGAGTCGGACATTTTCTCCCTCTAGACGACTCGTGCATAGTGAGGGCTTTCAACCCTTTTCAGCGTAAAACAGACTCGCAAGCCACGAATGTCGATTCCACAGGCTGGCGTGCACCGCGAGGGGAATGAGAATTGTTGCGACCAGCCAATCTGACCAAGACATATCGTTGACCGCCCACCAATAACCGATAGTCAGGGGAAGAGCCAGCATCAGACCATACTTCATCGCCCTGACCCGGTCATCTTCACCGCGCTGGCCGCCGATGAGTACCACCAATGGACCAAAGGCATGGACGATGATGGCGATCTCGATGGCGACCAGACGAAACAGAAAATCCCAGCCCTGCGCTGCGAAGACGATATGGAGGACGAAATCGAGGGCGAAGACGAACAGCACGACGCCCAGACCGGTCCATGGTTGGTCGCGGTTGAATACTCCCACGCCATATCGATGTAGGGGCTGATATGTAATGCTTTGAATCTCGGCTTTCTAAAAACACCTTCCTATAGAGGCACTGAACCTTTCGCTACTGGTGCCGCCGAGAGCAGTGATAGAGGATGACTGAACACCCTACAGCGGAACTCTCGGCGGCGGAAGGATCCGCTGCAACACTAATATCACAGTGAACCTACTTTAATGCTAAGATTAACGGGTGGAACTGAAATTGAAATTCATACTTCATAGATTGTCACCTTCAGTAGAGTATTATGCGAGTACTATTCATCTGCATCGGCAACTCTTGTCGCAGTCAAATGGCTGAGGGATGGGCAAGGCACTTAGGTCTTGATTGTGCCAGTGCAGGAACTGATCCAGCCTCCAGTGTGGCGGGCAATGCGGTAACGGTGATGGCCGAGGTCGGAGTCGATATCTCACAACAGACACCGAGTCGTGTTGATGACTTCTCACCCGGGGATTTCGATTTAATCTTCAGCATGGGTTGCGGAGTCTCCTGCTCCAATATCCAACTCGACGGAGATTGGGAATTGGCAGACCCGGTCGGCCAGTCGCTTGATATCTACCGGAAAACCAGGGATGAAATCGAGCGAAGGGTGAATCAACTGGCCGTGCCGAGAGAGTGATTATTCCTCTTCGTGCATGTCAGCATGTCCTTCCATGGTAATTTTTATCACACTGACATTACGAGTACCACCATCATCTCTGGGAAAAGTCTCGGTGGCGAGTTCGACATCAGATACATCGATGTCGCCAGGGAGTTTCCCGGCGATTATTCCAGCGCGTCGCCGACATACTTCAGCCACATCGACAGCCATGTTGATATTCCTCCCTCTAGCGACCAGACGAATCACCCTCTCACCTTCGGACATGGTGGTCCTGACCGCATTAATATAACTGTGAAGCGGCTTACTACCAATGAAAATATCTCTGGGGTTTGGCATCCTTCGTCCTCGGGGGGGCGGTACGCTTACCTGCAAATGAAGGTTGGCTAACCCGACCCTCATTCGATGTGGTTTTCTTGCCGACAACCGTTTATATGCAGAGTCAATCGGCGGTTTCCCAAGCGCGTGTAGTGTAGTGGTTATCACCCGGCGTTGCCAACGCCGGAACCCGAGTTCAACTCTCGGCGCGCGCACCACTGAAGAGCCAAGAATCGCCGAAGGCATCACTCTGCACTGCCATCTTTTGGCGGCGAAAGAAACTCCTCGCGCATCACTCTGCCCTGCCGCCTTTTTGGCGGCGAATCTAAACGGTTCGTTCTTGATACAGGGTCGCTCGTCGTTTTTAGGAAAGGTTAGCGTGGTCCGCAATTCGGAGCCTTATTGTTCTCTGATGTACCTAATTGCCAGCAAATGCGTCGCTCTCGTCCCACTTCATTCCGCCTTCTTGCTTGGTCCGCCGGATAATGACGGTGACTACTACGATAGCTACCAAGATGAGGATACCGACCAGGCCGAGGACTACGGCAGAACTGGAGAAGACCGAGGCCGGATTCTCACCCGGGTTGATGCCATCATCCTCGATGACCTGGATTGCCAGACTATCGTCCTCAGTCCACGCACCATAGATATCGGTCGCTCGCAATGTCATCGCAAAGGTTCCCAGAGGCATGCCACTGCGAGTCTCAAAGACATAGGTCCATACCCCATCATTTGCCGTCTCATCGCCATCATGTCCATCATCATTCATCATCAACCAAGTGTCTTGCATTCCCGGCGGAGACAGGTCGCCGAGTTTGATGACCGCGGTTGAAATCCCATCCGGGTCGGAAATGGTGGCAGTTATCTTGACTTCATCGCCGCCGATGTTTGGTCGTATAAGAGGCGACTTATCCACAAGAACGAGAACGAATAATGGCCCTTCATTCAATACTTGAAGTGGCGGGATGACGTCGCCAGGTAGAGTTTCCTGACCGGTACTCTTGTGCACATTCAAGCTCTGCATTTCGGTGACCGTCACCATCGCTCCGTCATCATCCACCATGCTGATTCGCAAGTAATGCTCACCTGGAGACATCTCGTAAGGTATCTCAACCACCCCAATCCAATCGCTTCCGAATGCTTCTTTGCTGAGTTCGACCAGTTCACCACCTTGGTCACGCAAATCGATGGCCACTCCGGAGACGCCATTGCCGTCGACCACCTCGGCATTTACAATGATTGCATCACCTCTTACCACTTGAACGGGGGTGAATTCAAACTCGACCAAACGCGGTGCTTGATTGAAAATCGTGATATTGAGCGATTCTGTGACCTCTGAGTCGAAGGCGTCGATGACGGTTACGTTTATGCTTACTTGACCGTGAAGAGCTCCCATGTAAGTGAATTCGCCGGTCCATTCGTCATCGTGAATAGCGCGATCTCCCGACAAGCCGACATCATTGAGAATCAGGGTCCCTTGGCCCAGTGGACCAAGATCTGCAGTTACCGAGACGATATTCCAATCGACGTCGCTAACCTCAACCTCAAGATATGCGGTCGAGCCACCCTCATTGACCACCAATCCACTGCGCAGACCGGCCCCTACAATACTCGGGTCATGATTTTCAGCGGCGGTGACGATACTGGGGGAAAGCACTCTCTCCAGGGTCTGGGTCTCGTTGAACATGACCGTGTTTCCGGCCGGAGATTCTACCTCGGCTTGGCGGATGACCTCGGCAATCAGGCCATCGAGAATCCCCTCGTTGATTATCGCGCCACTGGCGATTCCGGACTCGGTACCCAAGTATACTCCATTCCAAAGGGTCACGGGAAGAATATGTCCATCCTTATCCACGGTCGAAGTAATGGTCGCGTTAACCATGAGAATCATTCCCTCCTGATGGTCTAGAATCAGTTGGTCACCTGGGGAGAGGGAGAGCGGTGCCAGCCCGGTTTCACGGCTGATATTGGCCTCACCAAGTCCCTCCTCTGACTCTGGGGCTTCGGGTTCCTGCTCAATCGGGGAGTCCTCAGGGTATTCCTCACCCTCATCATTTTCGCCCATTCCACTACTCCGCCAGCGCTGGTAGATTGTGCGGTTATCCCAATCCACCTCGGGCACCGTGTATAACCAGGTTTCGTTATGCTGCGCCCCGACTCCGTCGCCACCATTCGACCACCCCTGCACCGCGGTGATGTTGAACCAAGTTTCTTGATGAATCACATTGACCGAAAAATCGGTATCGTTACCATTGTGCCAAATGCCACTCTCCTTGATGTCGCGGACAATTCCGAAAGTTCCTGAGGCTTGACCTTCGATGGTGCCGTCGACGTGCAGTTTATCCTGAATCGTCAGGCCGTTGAGGCTCTCGGCGCGGAAATCAATCACCGTGCCATTTATGGTCACCGACCCATTTTCTTCTTCGTCGGTGAAACCGAAGGTTCCGTGTGCGAGAATCTTGTTGTGCTCTTCGACTCGCTGGCCGTCGAGCCAACGTTGAACTGCGATGAGTTCCTCGACCTCCAAGTCGAATCTTTGCTCGCCGTCAATCATTTTCATCTCGGCGGTCGCCTCGAATTGGATGAGCGAGAAAGTCCTTGTGCCATCGACATCAATGGTCTCGACCAAGAGCAGGCTGAGGTCACCATCTATCCAGGTGCCATTATCCCCTTCTGAATCCTCGCTGACGTTCAGTTCACCGAGTGCCTCGAGCCTGATGTGCTCAGTATGACTTCCCCCGGCGTAGGTGCGGTTGAACAGAGCGTCGGTGACGGTGGCGTTGACGGTGGTCACCGTATCCTCTTCGATATTGATGAGCACCATATTTCCTGAGCCGGTCGCTTCAAATTCCTGGCGGTCGAGAATACCGTCGAACGTGGTCTCATTGCGCCAAATTGCCGCGAGTATCAGGTCCAAGGTCATCGTACCATCAGCGGAGTTTTCAGTAATATCCAGAGTGCCATTGCCCAACTCGTTAGCGACCAAGGTATCGCCGATACGTTGTTGCCAACCTTGACCGATGAATAATAATTGATAGGATTGATGGCCGTATTCGTCATCGTATTCCTGGTCGATCACCCAATTGGTTGAAATCGTCACCTCGTGGTCGGCCAAGGGCTGATTCCATACGGTTACGCCGATGACTCGGGAAGCGAGCAAGGTGCCATCGTCATAGACTTCAACCGTAACTTGGTCACCGAATGAAAGGGATGAATCCGGGCGCCAAATGAGCGAGTTGGCATCGTCGCTGACATTTTCCAAGTCGCTGGCATTGACGGTTTGGTCGAAGAATACAATTCCTCCGCTATCTTGGTGGACGATGCTCATCGAAGCCGAACCGAAAAAATCCTGAGCCGGGCTGGAAAAAGTGAATTTCCACGCATGGTCGGCGCCCGATTGGTTGGCTGAGACCCAATAGACATGGATTTCGACAGTCTGAGTGTCACTATCGGCAATGGCGAAAGCCGGCGAGATACCGGTCATTAACAAGGCACAAATAACCAGAATGACAGGCCTCGGTTGGCTTTTCATGCACTGCTGAGGTGGCGCGTAGTATGATAATCCATTGCCTCGGTGTTTCACCGAAACAGCCTACCATGTTTGTTCTGCGGTGAATGCATTAGGGTTGATTACCTTCTCAGATTCGCGGTCCCAAATCCTCTCGCCAATCTCCCCGTATACATCGGCGAAGGGGTCGACAACGACTTCTTCATCACGGGTACGCGACATGTAATCCTTGACCTTCTCGCGTAGTTCTGGCTTGAATCGCCAGTAGTGGATTCGCCATTCACGGCCATCCCACAGGGTGGTCTCCTCAGATTCGGTGGTAAGTAATCCATAATCTTGGAACATGTAGAACAGGTTGCGGTCGGTGGGCTCAAGGGCATTGTCGATGATACGGTCGTAAAAGCCGAAAAATCCCAGTGCGTGCTCGGCCATTCCTGAGGCGACGTCGAATTCCATCTCTTTGTCGATATGCTGGCAGATTGCGTTGGTCAATGTGATTCATCAAGAAA
>JYMV01042735.1_pt1 | contig 31289 bp, 26 predicted proteins | sample 338911 | NCBI WGS metagenome assembly JYMV01 (sample SAMN03354496, study PRJNA234377) | hydrothermal vent metagenome | biome: Deep sea; feature: Hydrothermal plumes at the Eastern Lau Spreading Center, Western Pacific Ocean; material: Seawater | place: Tonga | collected 2009 | depth 2000 m m
TCCAAAAACGGAGATCGAAGAGACAGTAAATCATTTCGTCACTTCTACATAATGACCGCATTACAACAAGGTATTCCCGCTGGACAACTACAAGAACAGTGTGATGTATCGGAAGCCATTATTCGGAATCATTACGGTAGACATTTACAACCTCGTATGTTCAAAGAATCATTGATACAAGTAGGCCATCTACAGAACCCATAGATACCGACTTTCTGAAAGTTAGAACTATAAATTAGTCATGATTCAATCCCCCCAAAGCCCTAAGAGACCTCTTCAGGAGGGTGAAACAATAGATAGGACGATAGGATGTAGACACTCTAACTCTGATAATTGTTCAAAGAATAGCACCCCTGGCATATGTGCATTCGTCCATGAAGATAATACTTGCCTATCTCCTCCTCTTTCGTGGAAAAGATTGTTCAAAGAATTGTCACAACAGTAGTTATGCCTTCAGACGAACACGGCAAGGTAGAACTTCCCACACTGGAACAACTAAGGAAATAATAGAAGAGGATAATGTGATGAAAGAATATTATAAAGACGATAACGACCTTGTACTGAAAGTAATAGAGTATTTTGGGCTGATGAAAGATGGGAAGGTACAACATAAAGAGTTTGAGATAGGTGGTGAGAAATGGATTTGCCAGAATACTGGTTATGAAACGAATACTGACGGCTCTATACCAGACGATAGAAGAATAGAAGGTGAGGTAATACTTACTCTATCGGATGGTACGAAACACCCGTCAATCCGTTTAGATATTTCTGTGGGTTCAGGGACTTGATAAAAAAACGAGATAGATGATATGAGAAGTCGTATTACCGATATTAAATGTCCGGAATGTGGGAGTAATGGAATTCGCTATGTTTCTACTGAAATGAAAGATGAATGCCAACATACTTTTTGTTATAGCGAGAATTGTGGCTATTATGAAATGAATACCAAAAACCGAGAGCATCCTGCCTACAGAAAAAATGGAAAAGGCCACCACACTCCAGAAAAAGTGAAAAAGATTATAGAAATCTTTGGTGATGAGGAGAAATTAATGAAGAAAGCAAGAGATATTGCCACAAAGACGCTTGAGGAAGCACACTCAAAGATTATTAAGCATTTAAGAGATATAGAATTGTGGGGAAAAAGTATCCCCGGCAAAAAAAATGGTGCCGAGGATTTTAGAAGTAGAAAATAATGAAAAGTAGGCAACACAATATTGAAACTAACTTTAGCAACATCTGCCGACCTTGATGCCGTTAAGAGTATCTTTAAGCCTCATCGTGCCATATTTCCTTATCTCCGTAATGACTACCTGAAACAGGCTATTGATGAAGGTAGATGTATCTATCATCAAGGCATCGTAATCATCTATCGTAATTACAAACACCATAGTTGGATAGGCAAACAGCTCGTTAAGAAAGGTGATTGTGTGCTATTAGAGATAGTGAAGAATTCCAATAGCCAAACAAATACATCAAAAGTCATTCAGTCATTTTTTTCTATGATGAATATTGATGTGTGGCTAACCGTTAGAGCTAATAACAAAGTTGCCCGAAGTTTCTATGAAAAGAATGGAATGTCTAATGTCGGGCCTATTACTTGGTCTAATGGAAAAGTTAAAGGTCGTATCTACAAAATATCAAAACCTACCGACAAGTATGGTATTTGGGATTTAACACCCGTCAATCCGTTTAGATATTTCTGTGGGTTCAGGGACTTGATAAAAAAACGAGACAGATGACCAGATTGACGGACTCGCCACCTGTCTCATCATGGATATGAAGGCTCGTACGGCCATCCCCGTGCCGGACTGGATCGCTGAGCACTTTCCTGATTTTATAACGACGACAACCCGACTACTGCACCGGCCTTAAATCGGTTGATTGATTATCGTCATCGACGTCTTCAACAACAAATCATAAACAACGACTGTGCTGCTGCGCTACTTTGTAATCCAATTAACATTAGGTATGCGACAGGGTTTCACTATGCTCAAGTTTCCAACCTTCGTTCTCCAACTCATTATGCATTTGTCCCGGCTGAAGGGCCATCAATAGTGTTCGGACAGAATTTGCTACCACCTGAACCATTTCCAGGCTGTGTGCAATTCGTCCAAGATATACCAGTCCCATCCTACTTCGTTGTTGGCGATGGCTATAAACAGATCACGGAACAATGGGTCCGTCTCATTTCAGACCATGTCGCCTTACTTGGCGCCAACAAAAGGCTTGCTATAGATACACATGAACCCGAACTGTTTACCGGGCTAACTGAATTTGGCATCGTCTGTGTCAATGCGGAGCCATTAGTCGAACAAGCCGGGGTTATTAAGTCAGATGATGAACTGGCGTGCATTTCAAAATCTATCAGAATTGCCGAGCAAGGTTTGCGACGAGTACTGGACAATGTCCAACCTGGAGTGACAGAACAGGCACTGTGGGCATACCTTGCTTATGAGAACGCACGCAACGGTGGTGAGGGATTTGAGTATCGAATTCTGAGTTCTGGCTACCTTACCAACCCTTGGGGTCGGGAATGCAGCAACAAGAGAATTGAATCTGGAGAGTTGATTGGCATCGATACCGGCATGATTGGCCCTGATGGTTACTGTGCGGATATTTCACGAACATTCCAGTGTGGTCCAGCCAAACCGACAAATAACCAGAAAGAGCTTTACCAAGCAGCTTGCGACAATCTTAACTTCAATATGAATCTCCTTTACCCGGGATTAAGTTTTCAGGAGTTTTCGCAAAAAAGCTGGCCCGTACCCTCCTATTTCTGGGCCCGTCGATATAATTCGGTAGCACACGGCGTCGGAATGGGCAACGAATGGCCCAAAATCCCCTTTTATCAAGACTGGGGTGATTGTCGACTCGATGGGCACCTCCAAGAAAATATGGTTCTAGCGATAGAGAGTTGTATTTGTCGAGAGTCGAGCGGCGAATGTGTCAAACTCGAAGATATGGTTGTTATTACGCAGGATGGTTACCAGCAACTATCTAAATTTCCGTTAGAAGACTCATTGCTGACTTAGTGCATGTCTTGAATGCGCTGTAACTCCTTTTGTTAGGGTGGGATTACACGGGGAAAAATATATCCCGAAAAAAAAGTTTCAGATGTTTATTCCAAAAACCAAATCTGTGGACATATAAAACCTTAATCTCTATACATACCTCATCACCGACAGTGTCTATTTTGGATTTGGCGTTCTGGACTGTTTGTTTTCGGTCTCCTTGTTTTTCACCTAACTAATACCCTACCCACTGAGGGTATAATATACGCATCAATTGAGAAGGGGATCATTACGATCCCCTTTTTGTTTGACTAAAAGTGTTTGAATCGACAATCTCAACAATTATTAAGGAGTTTATATGCCATATAAAATAATGATGTCTGTAGCTGCAATAGTGCCTCTAATTTTTTTGATTGCTTTTGTTGTTGTTCCAGAGTTTTTTATTTTACAGTCGTACCCTGGTGCCGAAGGGTTAGCTTTGGATATAGGTATAACTCATCGGTACCTTATGTCTGGTATGTTATTCATCGTTGTGTGTCTTGCATTTCAATCCAGAAAAGTTGAGAAAGTGGATAACCAAAAAGAAGTTCTTTTGGGTGTTGCTATCGGTTTCTCTGTGATGTGTGCTGTCATAATATCTATGCCATTATGTCGTGATATCCCGTTGAGTATCCCGCCAATGATTGCTACAGGAGCAATCGCAGCACTTAGTTTCTGGTCACGTTTGAAGCTGAGCTAATCAAGAGGTATTTCGGGAAGTGAGGTAAGAGGTGTCTGGATATTCAGTTTAGAACGGGGTTTAGTTGAGTTCTAACAGGGTTTGGAGACAGGTTAGTGTCTTTATGTATCTAGACAGATAAAAGACGACACAGACGATTACAGGGTGTTTGATGGGAACTCAAAATGTCCTAAAATCAATGACTTACCACTCAATAATAGTAGAAATATTAGTAGATGGAACATATCTGATATGACCATAAAACTACAATAAATAATACAAATCAATGACTTAGATATGAATAAAACAGGAGTATTTCGACGGACCTGGAACCCGTTGGGGAGCACGTGGAGATGGTCAATCTTTGTATCTTTATGATCCCGACCAGAACGTGGTAGAACTGAAGTTTTACTGAGTGATCGGTATAATTTATTCAGATATCCGACAGCGCAGGCCAGAGTGACTGGTGGCCGGCTGCCGTGACCTGATCACCCAGTTGTACAGCCCACACGCTTTCTGATCCGAAGTCATCACGCCAGGACCACAGTCTGCGCGTGTAATGCTGCAAGCTGTATTCGTGTGTGTAGCCCATTGCACCGTGGACCTGATGGGCGATGGCTGCACCGGCACCGGCTGCCTCACCCGAACGCACTTTGGCACTGGCAACGGCGATCCTTGTTCTTGGATCATCCAGCCCGTGTCGCTCTATAGCCCTGACAGCCGCATCAGCAGCCGAGCTGGCCGCTGCAGCTTCACCTGCCAGCATGGCGAGGTTGTGCTGAACTGCCTGGAAACGACCGATTGGGCGACCGAACTGCTGCCGGTCGCCAGCGTACTCAATACACTGGCCCAGAACATGGGCGAGAGCACCTGCGATCTGTTGACTGCGCATTACCGCTCCCATCTGGCTCAGGCGAGCAGATTGGTCAGGCCGACAGTTGATCACCGCAGTGGGTATGCTATTGGTGAATGCGGTATCACCAGCCGACTCCCCGGCCAGATTCTGATGAGGGCTGATATTCAGGCCAGAACAGGGCACCAGTACTGCACACAGGCTATCCCGCTGAGTACATGCCAGGACTGCAAGATGTTCTGACTTGGCGGCGAAAGCGATACGTTTTGCAGAACCGTTCAATCGCTGTTCTGAATCCAGTGTCAGTACCGTTGTGGCGACTGACATCGGGCCGGTGGGACAATTCAGGCCGGCCTCAGCCAGCAACCAGCCGGCCAGCAGAGTTTCGGCCAGTGGGACCGGGGCGGCATGAGCAGCTGCAGCCCGAGCGATCGCAAAACCGTCGGCGAGCGAACCATCGGCACCGCCATACTTTTCAGGCACCCAGGCCAATGACAGGCCAGCGGCCTCAATTGCCGTCCAAAGTTCAACAGGCCAGTCGCCGTCCTCGGCGGTGTTAACGACGGCCGGTGAGCACTGTTCTGTGAACAGTCGGGAACATGTGTCAAGAATCAGGGGGTCGACTGTAGACATCAGGGTGTGTATCCCGAGGTGATGAGCAACAAAAGTTGGCGCTTGAGTACGGAATTTCGCACAATTGGAATTCGACACGCAAATCCTTCTTACGATATGTCGCAGGGTATACAGTTTGACTCCGTCCAGATGCCAGAAGAGGCGGAGGCAATGAGACAGACCGTTCGCGATTTTCTGGCGGCAGAAATCGCCGCTGGAAATTTTGAAGCTGACGGATTCGGTATGACCACGCACTCGCCTGAGTTCAGCCGGCGCTGTGGGGAAGCCGGGTTTATCGGTATGACTTGGCCCACCACCTATGGTGGTCAGGAACGGAGCTTTCTAGAACGGTTCGTGGTAACCGAGGAGATGCTTGCCGTTGGGGCACCGGTCTGGGCACATTGGGTTGCTGACCGACAGAGTGGTCCAGTCCTGATTCGCTACGCCAAAGATGAAGTCAGACAGGACGTATTGCCGAGAATTGTTGCTGGAGAGTGTTATTTCTGCATCGGAATGAGTGAACCGGATGCGGGTTCGGACCTGTTTTCTTTGCGGTCCACAGCAAAGCCGGTAGGGGGTGGTTGGCGGATCAACGGTCGAAAAATCTGGACCAGCAATGCTCACCGGTCGCACTACATGATTGCGTTGCTGCGAACGTCTGCAGCCACGAGCGAGAACCGCCGATATGGTTTGACTCAGTTTCTGATTGCCATGGATTCGCCAGGCATTACCATACGCCCGATCCGCAATCTCACCGGCGCACATGACTTCAACGAAGTAACCTTTGACGACGTTTTTGTACCCGATAGCCATCTCATTGGTGAGGTCGACACGGCCTCCAGTCAGGCTACCAACGAATTAGCTTACGAGCGAAGCGGTCCGGAAAGGTTTCTTGAAACCATCGCCGTGCTTAAGGCCTTGATTCGTGTTGCCGGAAAGAACCCGGACAAGCGATTGTCTGAGGGTATCGGACGACTGGTGGCACAACTGTCGACACTACGACAGATGTCGGTATCTGTTGCTGGCATGCTCAGTGCAGGGAAGGTGCCGCAAGTCGAAGCGGCACTGGTGAAAGATCTCGGGACCAACTGGGAGCAGAGTTTGCCTGGCGAGGCGCGGAATTTGGTAACGAATGATTCAGCCGATCAGGAAGCCTTTGAGGCGTTTGAGGCGGTTCTAGGGCAGGCCATACTGATCGCACCTAAACTGACAATCCAAGGCGGAACCCGGGAAATTCTTCGTGGCATCATCGCCCGTGGTTTGGGCCTGCGCTAGTAAGAAACATCTCACATGGCCAATTTAAAGGCCCTTTTTTGGCCACAATCGATTGTACTGGTTGGTGCGTCGACTGATAAGACGATCATACGTGGCCGGATCGTGGAAGCCATCCAGCGTTATCCTTATACCGGTTCAATCTGCGCAGTCAGTCGATCCCACCAGATGATCGGGAATCTGAAATGTTATGCCTCGGTCGACGAACTGCCCGGTGCGGTCGACCTTGCAATTATCACCATACCTGCCGACTACGTCGCTGGTGTACTGGATGCCTGCGGCAGGAAGGGCATACAGGCCGCTGTCGTGATCAGTTCGGGTTTCGCTGAAGAGAAAGGAGATCGGGGTAGTGCTCGGCAGCGGGCTCTCGGAGAAATCGCCCAGCGTTACGACATGGCCTTGATCGGACCCAACGCAGAAGGCTTTTTTAATTCAGCACACGACCTCGCTGCAACATTCAGCCCGACTGTTTCAGACCTGGACCCAGTGGATCTTCCCCGTGTTGCCGATGCCGATGGTCTTGGCGTGGTCTCTCAAAGCGGCGGCATCGGTTTTTCTTTTTTTCACAGAGGAATACCAAAGGCGCTGCCGTTTAGCTTCGTTGTCACCACGGGTAATGAAGCAACCTTGGATGCTCTCGATGTTGCTGACTATCTGGTCGATGATGTGGGTACTGGTGTGATTTTGATGTTTATCGAGGGCGTCAGGTCACCCAGCAGGCTGGTACCGATAGCAGTGAAGGCGGCGCGTCAGGGAAAACCATTGATCGTTGCAAAAGTCGGTCGCTCACAGGCAGCGGCCGACGCTGTTGCGTCCCATACGGCCTCCCTGGCAGGCTCTCACCAGGCTTACGAAGCGCTGTTTCGACAGTGTGGCGTGATCAATGGTCTGGACAGTGACCATATGATCGATGTCGCGGCTGGATTTAAATTTTTCCGGGATCACCTGCCCAGGGGACATCGGGTCGGCATCCTGACACCATCGGGCGGTGCTGGTGCGTGGTTTGCGGATTTGTGCGAGGCAAACGGTCTCGAAGTGCCCGTACTGGATGAACAAACACGAGGCCGTATTGATCCCCTGCTGCCAGATTACGGAACATCACGAAATCCGGTAGATGTGACAGCCCAGGTGATTTTCTCGGTCGGGTACGCCCCAGTCCTAAAAATCATGGCTGACTCTGACAGCATAGACGCTATTCTGGTGGCCGGTTCACTTGCCCATCCCACCTATATCGAGCGGGATCTCGACGAGTTGGTGACCCTGCGGGAAGAGATAGACAAACCCATCATTTTTTGTGCGTATACCCGTGCTCATCCTCGTGCGGTTGCATTATTGGCACGGGCGGGGTTCCCTTGTCTGACCAGTATGTCTAACAGCGCGCGGACGCTGGCAGCAATGGCTGACTACCACTTATTTCTATCGCTGGATGCACCGGATCTTTACGCAACACCCAGCATAAGGCCATCGATTTCAGGCCCGCCGATGAAACAGCTTTCATACAGTGAGCATGAAGCTAAAGAACATCTATTGGCCTGGGGCATCCCTTGTCTACCGGGAATACTGGTTAATTCAGTGGTCGATGCCATCAATGCCGCCCGGACATTTGATGGGCCTGTGGCGATGAAATTGCAGTCCAGGGAGATACCGCACAAAACAGAAATTGGTGGCGTTGTACTTGATCTTTCTGATGATGAGGCCATCGGCCAGGCATTTGACACGATGATGACAGCGGTGAAACGCAAGGCGCCAACTGCGGATATCCAGGGTATCCGCATCGAGCCCATGGCATCGGCGGGTGAAGAAATGCTCATCGGTGTCACAACAGAACCTGGATTTAGTCCAATACTCACCCTAGGTAGTGGCGGGATCCTGGTCGAGCTGATCAACGACGTGATCAGTCTGCCGGTTCCTTTGACTCTTCGGCAGGCACAACGCATGGTCAAACAACTGCGCAGCTGGCCATTGCTCCAGGGCCTCAGAGGCAGGGCCGAGGCGGACGTGCCGGCACTGTTGGAGCTCATCGTTAAAGTTTCAGATTTTGCTGTAGCCCAGGGGGATGCACTGCGTGCCCTGGACCTTAATCCGGTGATCGTTCATCCTCACGGTAACGGCATTACGATCGCGGATGTGTTGATTGAACCCTCGCAATGAACTGGTTCTTCAAACCGACACCCTGACTTTTTCTGGAGAAAACGCCTGATGACAAACAATGTGGATAACGACATCACAGTCGAATTAGATGGTCACGTGGCAACCGTAGAAATACACCGCCCGCCAAACAATTTTTTTGATTACGAGTTGATCAGTGCGATCGCCGATGCTTACGAGATGCTGGATGCTGACGACGATTGTCGGGCCGTTGTGCTGTGTTCCGAAGGAAAGCATTTTTGTGCGGGGGCAGATTTCTCGGCGCGCGAGTCGTGGGGTCAGGCACAACTCGATACGCAAGCGGGTCAGTTGTATCGTGAGGCTGCCCGGGTCTTCAGTGCCCGGAAACCGGTGATAGCGGCAATACAGGGTGCAGCTGTAGGTGGAGGCCTGGGGCTCGCTTGTTCTGCTGATCACCGGATCACCTGTGCCGAAGCCCGGTTTTCTGCAAACTTTGCGCGGCTGGCATTTCATCAGGGCTTCGGCCTCAGCGTTACGCTACCGCGACTCGTGGGTGAGACTCAGGCCAGCCTGCTTCTACTGACAGGACGACGCGTGAACGGCACTGATGCCGTAACGATCGGTTTAGCTGATCAGCTTGTACCCCAGAATGAGGTGCGCGAAGCTGCACAGGCACTGGCGGCCGAGGTCGCATTGTCCGGTCCCCTCGCGGTTCAGAGCATTCGAGCGACCTTGCGCAGTGGCCTGGCTGATGCAGTCGTTCAGGCAACTGAGCACGAACTGGCGGAACAGAGTCGCTTACGTAAAACCGCTGATTTTCACGAAGGAATCAAAGCCATGGCTGAACGTCGACCCCCAAACTTTACTGGAGAATAACACTCTTTTTTCAACGACCGAAGGTACCGCAATACGGAACTGGCAGCACTATCTCCTCAGTCGTTTTGCCCAACCGCGAGGTCATCAAATGATCCGTAGTTCATCCGATGAAGCCCGGCATAAAGACCGTTCTGGAGGATCAACTGATCGTGACTCCCTTCTTCAACCAGGCGCCCGTGGTGAAGTACTAGAATTCGATCGCACTCTCTCACTGTGGCCAGCCGGTGGGCAATAACAATGGCTGTGCGCCCTCGAAGCAGAACATTCAACGCCTTCTGAATTTTCATCTCGGAGTAACTGTCGACATTGGCAGTCGCTTCGTCGAGTATCAGGATTTTTGTATCAGCCACCAGGGCGCGGGCAAAACTCAGCAACTGGCGTTGTCCCAGCGAAAGATTTCCACCGCGCTGATCCACCATAAACTCGTAGCCGCCCGGGAGACGGGTGATAAATTCATGGGCGCTGACAGCGCGGGCGGCGGCCTCGACATCAGCCAATCCCTTGCCGGTATTTGAATACTGGATGTTCTCGAAAATGGAGCCTGAGAACAGGTAGGGATCCTGCAGCACCATCGCCATATGTGTGCCCAGCGACCTCTGCGACAGGTTGCGTATATCGTGCCCATCAATCAGTACCTGGCCTGACGACACGTCATAAAACCGGCGCAATAACGCGGCGACTGTGGATTTGCCGGATCCAGTGGGTCCGACCAGCGCGATCTTTTCACCGGCTTTGATCGAAAAGCTGATGTCAGTCAGTACAGGGGTATCACTCACGTACGCGAAGTCCACGTGACTGAAATCAACGTGACCCGCACAGGACTTGAGCTCCAGTGCCTCGGGCTTGTCTTTGATTGCTTCAGGAACGTCAAGAACTTCAAGGATCCGCTGGCCCGACACCATTGCCCTTTGCATCATGCTGTATTGAATGGTCAGCGATCGAATGGGATCGAAAAATCTCTGAACGTAGAATAAGAAGGCGACCATGACGCCCAGTGCAAGTTCATCATTTAATACCATGCGGCCTCCAACAACAATGACGATTGCCATCGCGACGCCGGTCAGCGTGTCAACTATAGGAATGTTGACCTGGGCTAGTTTGGCGGCCCGCAGGTGAGCCCGGCGGTTGAGGTCGCACAACTTGGAATATAGGCGGAAATTCACCAACTCGCGAACCATTACTTGTATGGTTTGAATGCCCCGGATCGATTCTGCGAGCGCACCATTCGCCATTGAGTTGGTTTCCCTTGCGCGGCGGAATGCTGCACGGGCATGCGGCAACCAGAAATATCTGACTAACAGCAGCACGGGCATGATGGACAGTGTGAGTGCGCCCAGTTCAACATTGAGCACCAGTAAAGTAATCGTGATCCCCAACAGCAGCGCGAGATCGCCAATTGCAAATACTGAGCTCTCCAGATACTCCTGCAGCGTGCCGGTATCGCTCTGAAGTCGTGACATCACTCGGCCCACTTCGGTTTTGTCCATGAAAGACAAAGCGACCCGCTGGAGGTGGGAAAACATTGCGCGTCGCAGGTCGACAATAACAGTCTCTGCGACACGCCCGACCAGTAGTTCCTGCAGGTAGTTGGCCAGGAAATTCACCAGAATCACGCCGGCGAATACCATAACCACGGTGCCGAGCGTAGTGGTCGCTTCAGTCGTTGGGCTCAAGGTGTGGTCAATGGCATACAGGATGACCAGCGGAATGGCCAGCTGCGTGCAGACGAACACCAGTACAGCCAATAGTGCGAGCACCACTGTCCCTCGGTACGGCCATACAAATGAAAAAAAGCGCCGTATAACACGGCCGTCGAATGCACGGCCGAACATCTCTTCATCGTGGCTGATCTGGGCACCGACTACAGCACGTTCGGGCTGGGCTCCAGATGCAGCCCCCGGGTTCTCGGTTATCAGTCTCATGCTGGCTTTACGCGTTCAGTCAGACGGGGTGACCGGTGTTCATCCCTAAGCTGCAGAGAATGGAGTTCGAAATATCTCCCTTTCAGCGCGAGCAACTGCTCATGGGTGCCGCGCTCAACAATGCAGCCCTCGTCGAGGAAAAGAATCTCATCAGCATGCATGATACTGACGAGACGATGAGAGATGATGATCGTGGTGTGCGTGCCGGCTCGCGCTTTAAGTGCTCGGCGGATGCGCTGTTCCGTGCCTGCGTCTATTGCTGCAGTGGCGTCATCGAAAATAAAGATAGGCGCATCGGTCAGTGTACCGCGGGCGATGGATACTCGCTGTCGCTGTCCGCCTGATAGTGACACGCCGTCCTCACCCACCAGTGTCTGGTAGTTTCGGGGCAGTTCCTCAATAAAACTGTGGATCTGGGCATCTGTACTGGCCTGCACGATTTGATCCATATCTGTCGACGGGTCGCCATAGGCCACGTTATGGTCGACCGATGCCGTGAACAGGAACGAGTCCTGTTGTACGCCACCGATTGTTCGACGAAGTGACGCGATAGACACTTGGGCAATGTCCTGACCATCAATCAAAATTCTGCCGGCCGTGGGATCATAAAAACGAGGAATCAGACGGGCAATGGTGGACTTGCCACTGCCCGGCGGTCCGACAATGCCCAGTGTGCGACCCGATCCAATTTCGAAACTGATGCCAGAAATGATGTTTTCGCCGGATTTACTGAGTGGATACTGGAAATCAACATTTTCAAACCTTACTGCACCTTGGGTGACTTTAAGGCGTGGAAGGCCAGTGTTGGTGTCGACGAGACTCGGTTCGTCGAGTACAGCAAAAAGTCTTGCACCACAGGTTGATGCTCTTGCGTAGGAGTTCACGGTCATACCGATCTGGCGAACCGGCATCTGCAAGATCATCATGAACGCTAGAAATTCTGTAAGCCGGCCGACTGTGATCTGTTCGCTGAGGACCATGTTTCCGCCGACCCACAATACGGCAGTCATCGCGGCATAGAACACCAACCCCATAAAGGTCATATTCCGTACCCTGGCCATCAGCCGCTGAAAAGAAATTTCCAGTACGCCTGCCGAATGGATTTGGAAGCGACCTATTTCATGATCACGAGCGAAAAATGCTCTGACGGTACGAATACCCGTTAGATTTTCTTCCATGAAATTGGTCAGGTAGGTGAGTCTTTCCTGTTGCTTGAGCCATAGATACCGCAACTGTAGCCGGGCGACTGCCGAGCGCACAGCTATCACCGGAACGAAACTGAGTGCAACCAGACCCAGCACAAAATTGGTCGACAGCAATATCACGGCCCCACCAGTCACGAGTACCAGCAGCATCAAGGTCCGGATCAGACCCGTGCTGGGAAAATATCGAATACCCTCAAGGTCGAGCATGCCACGCGTAATCAGGTCGCCAGTATGGGCATGGTCGTGAAAGGACTGGTCCAGCTGCTGCACGCGATTATAGAAACGTTTGCGAAGTTCAGCCGCAAGACAATGATCGACCGATTCTCCAAAATAGTTCTGTACGACCGCAAACAGCCCACGCAGGATACTCAGACCAATGATCATCAGGCCGGCAAATAACAGGGCGTTTTCAATCTCTCCGGATGTTGTCGCCTGCTCCCCGATTAGCCCCTGTGCGTGATCTACGGCCTGCCCGACATAGCGGGGGATGAACAGCTGGAACGATGATGACAGAAGGGTCGCGGCCACTGCAATGGCAACGCGGGCGGGATAATGCAGAACGCTAGCGATGATCCGCGCGAGAATCTCGATGTCTAGTTTTCGTGCGGAGCGAAATTCCTCCGCACGCGAGGGTTGAGCGGTCGGAATTGGCTTCATCCGTTCGCTGCTTTGACTGGTATGTCCACGATACCGACAATTGATCCGAAGCCACGATACTGCCGGGTGGTCAGCATGTTGAGGAACGATTGTTGACGTGCAATCGAAAAGAAAGAATGGTCAAACGGATGAATAGTCGACAATAAGGCATATAAAATGAGCAGCGCATTATACGGTGTCGGTTCGCTGTTCGGTAGTGATAGCCTTAGTTGCGGGAGTGTTCAAAACGTTGAATGGGTGTGGTTGAAACTATAGGGGCGTAATAGCATGAAGCGTTTTGACCATCTAACCACTCGTGAGCGGAGGCAATCGCTTCAACGCGCGATTGAATCAGCACCAGACCCGGAAGCGATTTCGTTGTTCGCTTATGGATCACTGATTTGGCGACCTTGTTTTGAAGTGCAGTCAAGATGCAAAGCCATACTTCATGGTTATAGACGTGATTTTTGTGTTTTCACGGTCGAAGCACGGGGTGTACCGGATAGCCCTGGTCTCGGTGTGGGGCTTCGCGTTAATTCTGCGTCTTGCGAAGGTGTTCTTCTGCCGCTGCCGAAGGATGGCAGATCTGAGGCTCTGACGTCGATCTGGGAACGAGAAATGCTGACGGCTGTGTATCAGCCACAGTGGGTCAGCGTAGAGGTAGATTCAAAATTTACCACAGCATTGACCTTTGTAGTCGATGAGTCTCATCCGCAGTGTGCGGGTGACCTTTCTGAGGAGACTCAGGCCGCAATGATCAGTTCTGCGGTAGGCGAACTGGGTTCCTGCCGCGATTACCTCGTGAACACGATCGATGCCTTAAGAAAGGCCGGAATCCAAGATCTACCACTGGAGGGACTGCTGAGACGCGTCAATCTCCAAACCTCCGGATAAAAGCCTGCCATGCCTTAAGTCTGTTGACAGATTCTGTCAGGTTAAAACGTTCAGGCACGCAGACCAATCAGGACGACGCTGGGAACCACGAGCAGAACAGCAACTGCAACCTTGCGGTTCAGGGCCTCTTCTCGAAACACGAACCGACCCAGGAGTAACGTAAACAACGGTGAACAGGCGACTATTGGACTGACGACGATCAGCCGCCCAGACATCAGTGCTGTATTCATCACCAGTACGGATACAGCATAGATCAGTCCTGTGATGACTAGCCACTTCAGCCCTGCTGTGGATAGTCTGCGGGGATTATGTCGCCGGATTCGAAGATCATTAGCCAGCGCGATTGGGAAGGATACTGTGTAAGCAATCAATGCGACGAAAAATGGGCTGGGCAGCGTTTCAAGACCGATTTTGGCCAGAGCATGGGCCAGGCTTCGAAGCACGGCGGCACCTATAGGCAGCAACAGGGCAATCATCGGCCAGGTTCGACCCGAGTCGCGTTGCCAAGACAAGATAGCGACAGCAAAAACAATTCCAGCTGTCCCGAGTGCGACCTCCCAAGATAGTGTTTCTGCAAGCAGTACGACACCTAATGCTACGCCAAACAAAGGGGCGGTGGCCGCTAAAGTGCTGGAGATCGTTGGGCCAAGTATCCGGGTACCTGCCATGCCAAGGTTTGCTGAAAGCAGAGGTCGAATCAGCCCAATCGCGGCAAGAAGTGGAAGTACCGGCGAATTCCAGAAGCTAATTTCAAGATAAAACGGCGCTATGAGCCAGTACAAAGCCGTACTCACACCAATCTGGAATAAAGCGGCGGTCTGTGAATCTGTAAAACGCAGGGCAATACGTGAGCACTGATTACCGAATGCAAAAAGCACTGCGGCAAGCAGTGCGAGTACGACGGGGAGCAGCAGGTCAAAGGTGGGGATCACAGTCTACCAGTAGGGACGTTTGGCGCTGCAGTGTACGGCATTGACACGCAGAGCAACCTCGTCGATAAGTTTAGCTGCCTGACGTCCTGCCTGACCGGTTCCACGGCTTCGAGAATTACGGCAACAACAGGCGTTTCTATCCTATACTGGCTTGATACGAATGACGCTGTTCCCTGTTCGTACAGCCACCATGACAGAACCTTTAGTTATCAACAAAGAGCAGGTCGCTCACCGTGCTGACTACGGCGTGCACGAACAGGCCATGCAAGCCTATATCCGTGCTGGTCAGTCGCGTGCATTGGCACTGCCAAACCGCGGCCAGTTGCGATTCTTGGACAATGGTGACCTCCATCCCGATATCAGTTCAGCGGTTCAGAAGTACGGGTTTTATGTCCTGAAAAATCTGGTTTGTTCGGACGAACTCAACGACATCGAGGTCGATGTCTTTAACATCCTTGAGCGTCTACCGACTTCTAAAGGGTCTCCCGTAGACAAACAGGGGCGGTCCGCACTGGGTGTTGACTGTGAGGGAGTGAGCCTGTTCTGGTCCCGACCTCTGGGTGACCCGTTTGGTGGAACTGATCGCGCCGCTGGCCGCCATCCAGTCAAAATGTTGGAACCTGAACCGGTGGCCGATTCACCCGAGCAAACCGTTTATCTGATTTTGGGGGTACTTCAGTTTTCTGACGCTCTTTTGCGTCTGTATGCTCATCCAGATTTGCTTAGGTTGGCCGCATGTCTGAACGGAGAGGATTTCGTGCCATTTAATGAGGCCATGTTCATCAAGCAGCCTGGATTAGGTGCGTCTGTGGCGTGGCATCAAGACGGGGTGACACACTGGGACAGCAAACACTGGGACAGCAGTATTCACGGGTACACTTTTCAAGCTCAACTCTATGGCTGTACTGCGGCCAATGCTGTCTGGTCGGTACCGGGTTCTCATCGTCTAGGCAAAGTCGATATTTCGAGTTGGGCGGCTGATAACGGTTCGGAGAGGCTCCCCGATGCCGTCCCGTACATCTGTGATCCGGGAGACGTCGTGATCCATAACCGTCAACTGGTTCACGGTTCGTTTGCCAATACCAGCCCGGACTGGCGTGTATCCTTCACGCTCGGATATCACCGGCGGTCCAGCGTATTGGGTGTTCAGGGGGGTGGCGTTCACAATGCAACAGCGGTCTATGACGAAGAACGGATTCATAAACGATCGCGAATGATCGGGTATGGGATCGATGCCAGACGGCAAAGGTTTCCAGATGAATCACCCTATACCTACGCCCCTTTTGTGAAGAGCGGTGAGAAGCTGGAATGGAACGAGAGCGTCAAACAAACGATCCATGATTACAATTTACTTGACCTCAGTATTTGACCTATCGGGCCTGTGGCGGATGCCTCGACGTATTCAGCACGCACAATAAGGATTGCGATATGACCATTGTTATTTCTAATATTAAGACAACACCGGTTCTCGTGCCTTTCAGGCGTCCACCAGTGACAGCCAGTGGCGCCATTGGCGAACTACCCCTAGTTCTGCTTGATGTAGAAACTGATGCCGGGCTGACGGGTCACGCCTATCTGTTTGTATTTCTAAAATCGATGTTAAAGCCAACTATGGACTGTGTGGCCGCATTAGCAGAATTGGTGCGGGGTATGAACGCTGATCCCGATCAGGTAGATCCACTTCTGAGACGACAGCTCCGACTGTTGGATATTCACGGGATCCTCGGCCAAGTACTCGCAGGGCTAGACATGGCACTCTGGGATATACGGGCAAAATCTGAAGACCTTCCGTTAGCTAAGGTGTTAGGTGATCCGCGGGATTACGTAAAGACTTATAACAGTTGCGGCCTTTGGCTCGAAAAGGGGGATCCAGAGAAACTCGCAGACCAGGCGCACGAGCTACTTGCTGAAGGTGACTTCAGCGCAGTCAAGCTGCGACTCGGTTATGAGACTTTTAAAGAGGATCTTGCTGTGGTTCGTGCAGTCAAGCGCAGTTGCGGCGACACGGTTGATCTGATGAGCGACTTCAATCAGGGGCTCGATCAAAAAGAAGCGCTTCTTCGCTGTCAGGCATTGGATGGAGAGGGGTTGTACTGGATTGAGGAGCCCGTTCGCTACGACGATTACCATGGGTCGTCTGCACTGGCGGCTGCGGTGGATACTCCGATTCAGACGGGTGAGAACCTGCTCAACCCGCTTGAATTCCAGAAAGCTCTGAAAGCCAAAGCCGCTGACTACTATATGCTAGACGTACAGCGTATTGCCGGGGTTTCAGGCTGGCGTGCAGCCGTCACCCTGCCGGAAGCTGAAAGCATTCCAGTATCTACTCATCTTTTCCCAGAGATCAGCATTCACCTGATGGCCACGACCAACAATGCGCACTGGCTTGAGTATGTCGACTGGGCCAGCCCAATTATTCGTGAGCCTACAGTTGCGTTGGGCGGAAAGGTGCAAGTACCGACGACTGTCGGTAATGGTATCGAATGGAATACAGAAGCCGTCGCGCGTTATCAGGTGGAGTAATGCAGCTGATGTCGTGAGTACCTATTCAGAGCCCTCGACAATTCGAAAATCCCGCACCACACCGTCTGCGAGTTTTTCAAGGGCCGCCTGATACGCATCACTTTGGTAAGTACTCAGCGCGGCATCATAACTGGGGAACTCGACTACCACTGTGCGTTCTGCCACGCCAGCTTCTTTGGCCGTAATTGCGCCTCCTCGAACCAAGAAATTCCCGCCGTTAGCCTTGACTGCCGGCGCTGCCAGCTCCGCATAGGCTGCCAGCTTTGCAGGATCATTGATTTCACGATAAGCACTAATCCAGTATCCTTTAGCCATATTTTCCTCCATTGTGATTGAATGTTGGACGATCTATCGAACAGTCGTTTTCAATTGGAACTGCCAGTCCCGATTATATGCAGCGCGCTGGGATTTTGATAATGCGAATCTATGTGCGACAGCCTAAATCTATAGTTTCGTAGAGTTGGATTCCGACGGGTACCGAATGCGTCAACGTGTAGGCATCTCAATGGTGAGGGCAGTGGCTAGCGCATTGCCGAATCCGTCGATTTGGTCTCGTGTGTTCACGGTAGACAGAAAACCACCCAATTTAGGTGAGAGAATGTATCCGGAATCAAGAAGTCTAAGATGAAGTCGGGTGGTCGCTCCAGCTTCAGCCTCAGTCTGGAAGAATGTTCGGTAGTCAGTCACTTCACGATCATGAAGATGCAAGTGAAACATGCTACCGACCCCGCTTACTTGTCCCTTGAATCCACTCGCAGCAAATGCATTCTCCACGACATGTCTGGCGTAAGTGCCTAGATCTTCCAGGTAATCGTAGGCTTTGGTGTCTAGCATCTCTAGTGTCTTGAGTCCCGCCGCCATCGATACTGGGTTTGCTGTGAATGTTCCACTAGATGAGTTTGGGGGTTTGCCTTGATTATGGCTAAAAACAGACATGGCATCTTCAGTTCCCCCAATGGCTCCAACAGGGAAGCCGCCGCCAATAATCTTGGCAAAAGTTGTGAGGTCTGGGTTGATCCCGAACCTTGACTGTGCACCATGATAGTCAAGACGGAATGCAATGACCTCGTCAGCAATGATCAGCGCACCGAGTTCACGGCTTACGCGATGCAGCATGTCGATAAAATGATCGGCCATCGGTACCAGCCCGCAGGACAACGGTACAGGGTCGATCAGTACGCCAGCCAATCTGTCGCCACAGTCACGCAATAGCCGCTCGCTGGTGTTGCTGTCATTGAGCGGTATGACGATAGTGTCTTCTAAGACGCTCATAGGGGTACCGCGGGTATAGGCTAACGGGGTAGGCGCGTCACCCCAATTATCCGGCGAAGAATCTAAACTGACTTCTGCATAGTCATACATCCCGTGATAGGCACCTTCAATCTTAGCGATGCAGGGTCGGTTCGTCCGCGCCCGCGCTGCTTTGATGGCAAGCATCACAGCTTCTGTCCCACTGTTACAGAAACGGATTTTCTCGACCCGTTTGACTCGGTCTACAATTAATTCGGCGAGCTGAATTTCTAGCTCCGTGGGCATCGAAAAGCAGGTGCCTTTGTGCATAGCCTCAGTGACAGAGCTGAGAATTTCTGGATGTGCATGTCCGTGGATCAGAGAGGCAAAGTTATTCATAAAATCTGTGCGCGTCACACCGTCGGCATCTATTATCGTTGCGCCTTGACCCTCGGTGGCATAGATCGGAAACGGCTGAACCAGCGTTTGTAGCCTTGAAATACCACCTGGGAGAACCTTCTGCGCCCGGGTGAACAGAGCTTGCGACAGCGACGATTGATCAGGCCAGGACATAAGTCCCTACAGTGCCCGTCCGGTCCGGGCGCCATCCACCATGGCATGTCTCAAGTGACGGGGAGCAAAAGCATCCCCAATTAGATGGAGTTCATAGTTGTTTCCTTCACCCAGTTCACGGTGGAGCGCGTCGCGCCCGATACCACTGGAAGAAAGGACCACGGTGTCTGCTTCAATAAAACGTTCTTCATCTGTAAGCACATGCATCAAGCGAACCCCGGAAGTCGTGATCTCGACGGGTGTGTGCAAAGTGGTGATCCTGACACCAGTGCGCAACAAACGTTCGTGCAGGACGGCCCTGACAGTGGTGCCAATGTCTTCGCCCAATGCATACTGACGGGTCACGATCTCAACGTCATACCCCAACTGACTTAAGGTATCAGCAGTTGTAGCACCAGGTGTATACCCGGTTTCATCCAGTATCACGCAGCGCCCCGATGGGTTTGCACTACCACTGAGGATGTCCGAAACCGTAACAACATGAGGTAGGTTGGCACCGGCTAGATTTGGTCTTCTTGGTTCTGCGCCAGTCGCCACAACGACCGCATCGGGTGACAGTGAACAGATCAGGTTAGTCGTGGCATCAGTCTCGAGTCGAATGTCGATCTCAAGGTCCTGTAGCTGATTCTTAAGCCAGGTGACGCACTGCAAGTAGCTTTCCCATCCGGATGCTCGGGCTACTATCTGTATAGCACCGCCCAGTTTATTGTCACGTTCAAGAAGCGTTACCTGGTGCTGTCGGGAGGCTGCAACCCGGGCGGTTTCCATACCTGCCGGCCCCCCACCAATCACCACAATATGCCGAGGTTTTGTAGCTGGCGTAAGATTTCCCCAGGATTGTTCTCTGCCGACAACTGGGTTCTGTACACAGCCAATCGGCAGTCCGAAATACAGCCGGTCAATGCAGCCTTCATTTGAGCCCATGCACACACGAATTTGTTCAGGCTGCTGGTTCCTGGCTTTTGTTGGAAGATCCGGATCAGCGATCAGTGCACGGGTCATGCCGACTAGGTCAGCCGCGCCACTCTTAAGTACCTGTTCAGCCTGAGCCGGGGTCACGATTCGGCCGGTCACAATTACCGGGGTGTTTACGGTAGATCGGATCCGACCAGCCAGAGTGACGAAGGTGCCCAGGCCGTAGTAGGCCGATGGGATGTTCCAACCACGTGAGCGAAAAGTCGAGATCGTACCGCCTGTCACCGTGAAATAGTCGAGTTGCTCTGTACGATCCAGTCGTTGGATGATCTCCAGGAGTTCCTCGGGTGACAGTCCACCCGGCAGTCGATCATCACCGGATACTCGGGCGCCAACGATAAATTCCCGGCCTACAGCGCCACGTATCGCTTCCAGAACATCGAGAGAAAATCGCAGTCGGTTCTCCAGTACACCACCGTAACGGTCACGTCGATGATTGGTTTGAGGACTCCAGAACTGATCCGGCAGCTGGTCGTCGTAAAAGGCAAGATCGGCTCCATCAAAGCCACAATCTTTGAGCGTGGCACATGCTTGAGCGTAATCGGCTGTGATCTGCTCTATTTCACCGATTGTCAGGACATGAGGAATTGCCGGAGACAGTTCACACGACGTAGCTGAAGGGCCCCGACCGAAGATGTCAGCGTGAAGATTGGTTCGACGACCCATTGACGTGACCTGGCTGATAGCCAGTGCGCCGTGTTGCTTGATAGCGTGTGCCGCGTCACGGAGTCCATTTTTAGCACGATCATCCCAAAGGTTCACGTGATTGTTCATAATCGGTGTCAACGGTGAGGCCGCGCCGCTGCCGAACATCATTACCGTGCCACAACCTCCTCGTGCCTTGGCCTCATGGTAGGCAATCAGTTGCGGTGTCGGAATGCCTTCGCTGGCCATGTTCGTGCCATGGCTGGTTGAGACAATACGGTTCGGTGTTTCCGTATGGCCTAACCTAAAAGGTGAGAATAGTTGTGGAAAATGAGAGGCGCTGCTATCTGTCATTTACGCGCTCAAGCATAAGTACATGGGATATAGAGTCCAGGCCAGTTTGATGACTGATCGCGATCAGACTCAACCAGTCCGTCACGAGTCAGATCTGGTTGTGCATTATGCCATGCCGATAGCGAATACAATCAGTTCTGCAATGCGGGCTTAAGGTTAGACTAAGTCGATGCACGCATGCTTGAAAAGCGCGTATACAGCGGGATCTTATAGCGTAGCCACTTCTAGAAATGGGTAAGCGTACGACCAGCCAGGGATTACGATGAGAAGCACATGATAGACCGATTGTCCAATCAGAGGGCGATGTTCGACATCCCAGAGGATATTGTCTATCTCAACTGTGCCTCTCAGGGGCCTCTACTGCAAACATCTTGTCGCGCGGGTCAAGAAAGTGTGATGAGAAAGGCCCAGCCATGGGATGCCCAAAGCAGAGATCGTACTGCAGACGAAATTGAGCGCTGCCGGTCCGCCTATGGCACGCTCGTCAGGAGCGGGGCGGACAACATTGCATTGGTTCATTCAACGAGCTACGGGATAAAACTGGCTGCTGAGACCCTGCCGGTTCTCGCGGGACAGAATATAGTCGTCATCGAAGACCAATTCCCTTCTAATTTCCACGCCTGGTACCTTAAAACACTGGAGGTTGGCGCCAAGCTCACTATCGTCCCCACGCCTGATGACTGGGACTGGACCGCCGCGATTCTTGCGCACATCGATCACAACACCGCGATTGTTGCAACCGCGCCCTGCCGGTGGACCGACGGCAGTTCGATCGATCTGGTTGCGCTGGGGCGACGCTGTCGTGAGGTCGATGCTGCTCTGGTCGTCGATGCCACGCAGTCGGCCGGTGCAATGGAACTGGATGTAAACGAGATTGATCCTGACTTCATGATTGCATCCGGGTACAAGTGGCTGTTGTGTCCCTATGCGTTCAGTTTTTTATACGCGGCACCCCGGCATCATTCAGCGCAACCAATCGAGCATTACACTTGGACGCTTAGTGATACCCCCCCTCTGGGTATGATGCGGGGAGATGATATGGACGGAGCCTCTGGCGCACGTCGGTTTGATATGGGTGAACGCAATAATCCAATACTGCCCGCCATGGCTATTAAGGCACTGGACCAGTTGATCGAATGGCGACTAGAACGAATCAGCCGGTCCATAGAAATGCTGACAGATCTTGTAGAAGCCGCTGCTCTGGATCGAGGCATGCTGGTGCCACCCAAGCACTGCCGGGTCGCGCATATCATCGGCATACGCCGGCACCAAGGGTGGCCCGAGGATCTCCAGGACAGACTCGCCTCATTGGGTGTTTACGTCAGTAAACGTGGAGATGCGATGCGGGTGAGCCCGTATCTCTACAACGAGGCAAATGAAGTGGAGCGCCTGTTCGAGGCTGTAGACCATCTCCCCGCGGCATGAAAAGCCGTTATCTTGGGCACTGACAAATTTGTACGCCGGTCGAATTGATACCGAGCCCTTCGTTTCCATGGCATTTTCGAATGCCGGCCATGTGTTTACACATATGCTGACCATTCTCTATGCCACTGCCGTGCTTTATTTGCCCAGTAAATTTGATCTGTCTTATGGTGAGATGCTGGGTCTTTCGAGCGTGGGCCTTATCCTGTTTGGTGTGGGCTCGCTGCCCGCAGGCTGGTTTGGTGATCGGTGGAGTCAGGTGGGAATGCTTGTAATTTTCTTTATTGGGATTGGTGTTTCTACAGCATTCACCGGCTTGGCAACGAATACCACCAGTCTGTTTATCGGGCTGTCACTGATAGGTCTTTTTGCGTCGATCTACCATCCGGTGGGGATTGCCTGGCTGGTCGCGTGCGCGCGCCGGCAGGGCCTGACCCTGGGTGTCAACGGCGCATTTGGCCATCTCGGCAGTGCTGTGGCGCCGGTGTTCGTAGGACTGATGATTGATTATGTCTCCTGGAGAGCAGCCTTTGTGTTGCCCGGTGCCGCAGCAATTCTGACGGGGGCCTTGCTATGGGTTGCCTGGGCTCAGGGCTGGGTATCGGACCGCAATGCTGATCGTGTACCGGTGCCAGCGCCTGCCCCTGGCGACTATCGCCGTGTATTTCTGGTGCTGCTCGTGACCATGGCTTGCAACGGTTTTGTATACGCCGGCATGATGAACACAGCGCCGAAGGTGTTCGAAGTGGGGTTAACGGTCACTTTTACGGATTCATACACGGGGATTGGGATACTCACCGGTACTGTCATCGGGTTATCATCAGTGTGCAGCTTTATCGGTGGCTGGCTAGCAGATCGCTATTCTCCGCGAAGGATCTACCTTGTGTTCTGGATGTTGCTGGTACCGGCATTGATACTGGTTGCGACCGCTTCGGGGTACCGTCTCATATTGGCGATGTTTTTAGCGATGTCGTTTCTGGTGACTTTTGCAGCGGCAGAGAATATGTTGGTGGCTCGGTACACGCCATTCAGATGGCGCTCGCTGGCATACGGTGCCCGATTTGTTCTGGCACTGGGCATCGGTGGTTTGACGGTTTATGTGGCAGGCGATCTGTTTGACCGGACCGGAACTTTTGGTGTGCTCTACCTGCTCTTTTCTGCTGCAGCTGTGGTCGCGGTTTTGTGCGCATTCTGGTTACCCAGCGCTGGAAGGGCGGTCCGAAAACAACCCGTTTCACTTTGAGCTAAGCTGACGCTTCGCAGCCGATGACCAGTTGACCTGATTCAAGAATTTTGAACGGATGATCAGTTAAATATGGTAGACCTGCTTGTGTTTGAGGAATCGTTGCCGCGGCTTAGCGAAGCGTTAGCACATCATGATGGCTTGCGGATTGTTTGCTGGCATACTGATGGCAGATTCTCACTGGGCGGTCAAACCGTTGATGCCGACGCCATTGAACCGGAAATCGGTTGGATCAGCTTCGATATCTTGGCCCGCGGAAAAATGAGAAAATATGTCGAGACCCTATTGCAGTTTGACAGCCTGCGTTGGGTCCAGACCGGGCATGCCGGGCTTGACGATCCCCTGTACAGTGCACTGGCAGAGCGCGGTGTACGACTGAGTAAGAGTTATGCACAATCGATCGCAATCGCAGAATACACCCTGGCATACGCCCTTTACTATTTTCAGGATATCGAGTTTCGACTGGCGTCACAGCGTGCAACCGAATGGAAAAGCAAGAGATTCAGGGAACTTTACGGCAGCCGCTGGCTGATTGTTGGTTTCGGCCATATCGGACGTCGTGTCGCACAACGAGCGCGAGCGTTTAACTGCCATATCACAACGCTGCGCCGTTCCGGTACCTCAGACCCAGCCGCAGATGAGGTCGTCGGCCGGGCGGAGTTGTCTACCACTCTGGCAAAAAGCGATGTAGTGGTGTTGGCGTGTCCTGAAAATACGGAGACTACCGGGCTTGTTGATGTGGCGTTTGTCACTGCCATGAAAAAAGGATCACTGTTGATCAATGTTGCACGCGGCGGTTTGATCGACGATTCAGCGTTGATAACCGGACTCGAACACGGTCGACCGGAGTTCGCGGTGCTGGATGCGTTTTCAGTGGAGCCGTTGCCGGTAGAGCATCCTTACTGGACACACCCGAATGTGATCATCACGGCACATATGTCCAATCGCGGCGATGGTACCTCGGGTCGGGGGACGGAACAGTTCCTGGATAATCTTCGTCGCTATCTGAAGGACGGAACACCTGATGATGAGGTCGATCCTCGATTTTTCATTGCGCCGACTTGACTCAATAGTTTGGCCTGGGGGCGATCATGCCGGTGTGCACCCTCGAATGTGGTCGATCAAGGAGAGACCGTCACTCGGACAAGTGTGTCCACGCCAGGCAACGTGCTGATCGGGCCGGACCAGGATCAAGGGGTGCGTGTATTCACCGTTGTCCGGCCGCGCGGTGATATCAAGAATGTGGAGTGGAAAGCGCCTGTGTTTGGCAGCTGCAGTAAGCGCTGTAGTATCCAGTGCAGGGTCGAGCCTCAATAGCGTGAATTCGGGACCCAGAAGGTCGTACAACGAGCGTCCAGACTCTAGATACAGATGTGGGAGGCGACAGCCGGGCAGCGTTGATGGTGTAAAGGTAGACATCGTGTAAGCGGGGGGTAATTCCGGTTCGTGAGCGATAATAGGTGAGTCGTCGTAGAAGTAGCCAAAGTTAAGTCCCGCGGCGCAGTACTGCTGAACGTTCAGTTCATAGGCGTAGCGACCCATTTGCTGCCGTACGCGCTCTCCTTCTCGCCCTGGTGCCTCAATGTTTCCAGGTACGGTACGTCTCTGCTTGACCATGGCGTGGGCATGATTCATTACAAAGCGGGAAACCTGTTCGGTAATGGGCAGGCGCTCTCGTTCGTAAGCATCCAGAATGGAGTCGGGTGCCCACTGGTTCAGTCTGGCGCTGAGCAGCCAGGACAGATTCACGGCGTCGGCAACGCCGGCATTCATGCCGTAGCCGGCATAAGGCACCCAGATATGGGCCGCATCGCCGCACAGAAATACCCGGTTTTTGCGAAAACGATCAGCCACCAGGCGTCTTCCGAACCAGTCTTCTCGTGCCAGGATGTCGTATTTGAACTCATCCTCGACACCGAGGATGGTTCTGATGGACCCGTCGCGATCAACCGATTCAAAGTCGGTTTCATCTTCGCGTAGGTAGTTGTGGACTATCCACAGTGATTGGCCGTCTATCGCATAGACATTGCCGGAACGCCGGGGGTTCAGAGATATGGTACTCCAGGCCGGTTTCTCGTTCTGCAAGTGGATCAGCTCAGCGGTATGAATGAAGCTGGACTGGCAACGCTGTAAAACAGAGTCACCGGCAAACTGGCTGCCAATGTTTTTGCGCACGGCAGATGAGCCACCGTCGCAGCCGATCAGGTATTCACAGGAAGCGCGACAGGTGTCGCCCGTTTCCAAGTCCTCTATGATGGCGACTACGCCATTATCGCTTTGTTCGAGGGCTATGAACTGGGACCGGCAGTGGATGGATATCTCGGCTGTTGTGGCAGCTTGTTCAAACAGAATTGGTTCAAGATAGATCTGGTTGATACGGTGGGGCGGCTCCGGGGTCGGCCACCCGGTGTCAGGCCCGTCAGTTGCAATGTAGCGATCACGTCTGCACGGTATGGGGATACGCGCGATTTCAATACCGGTAAATGTTGTGCGAAATGCCACATCGTTGGGATAATCAGTCGGTAATCCAGCGTCTCGGATGTTCTGAGATATTCCCAGGCGCCGGTATACCTCCATCGTGCGGGCGGACACGTGATTGCATTTTGCAGGTGGGGGTTCCCCGTGACCTCTGATTTCCACCACGGCTACTTCGATACCTCGCCAGGCCAGATCCAGTGCCAGGGTCAGACCGACAGGACCCGCACCAACGATGAGTACTGCTGCCTCTATATTGTTTGACAAGACACTTTCAACAGCTGTTTGGTTGTGCCGGACTCAGTTCAGCGTATCCATTGGCAGCGTCTTGTCCGGTGCCCACTCGCTGAGGGAAGCGTCGTATATGGAGACGTTATCGAACCCCAGCATGACTAAAAGCATCGCTGTTGCACTGGCGGCGATCCCTCCGCCACAGTAGGTCAGTATGCGATCTGCCTTATCCACGCTGATCTCAGTGAACATCGAAGCGATGTGTTCAGCAGGTAGAAACTCAGTAGTATTGCCGTCAACCAGTTCTGCGGTGGGTACATTAACCGATCCGCTGATGTGTCCAGGGCGCCCATAGTTACCAAATTCCCCCGCATCCTGGCCGGCGTGCTGTACACGGCGCAAAGCGTTGATAGTGCAGACTGTGGAATCATTGATGGCGTCGAGTACGTCATTTTTGGAAGCCATCAGCCCAGTCCGAGGCGTGGTTGTCAGTTGTGTCGGCGTATAGGTTGTTTGCTGGTTACTGACGGGCCGTTGCTCTAGTTTCCATTTCGTTAACCCACCGTCTAGGACGCGGGCATTGTCGAACCCTGCAATCCGCAACAGCCACCAGATTCTGGTTGCCCACTGGGGCGTCGTTTGGCTGTAGAGAACCACCTGAGATTCATCTCCGACACCAAGAGTGGCAAATGCTTGCAACAGCTGGCCGTTGTCGGGGCAGGTAAAGCGCAGGTTGCTATTTGTATCCGACAGGTCTTCCTGGAGATCGATAAAGGCTGCGCCGGGGATATGTTCCTTGAGGTAATCCTTAAGGCCCGACTGGACCCGGTATGGACCGGGCAGTGCCGGGTCATTCTGGTGGATCAGATGAGTCGTGCAATCGTAAATGCGCAGGTTAGGTTCAGCCAGATGCGAAGACAGCCAATCGGCATCTACCAGATAGTGTGAATTGACATACGCCATGGGGGTATTCCCTGAGGTGTTGATCGTTGCGTAGCTGAAACGTTACCACACACGGCTCAAGCGATGTCCATCAAGCTGGCGTAAGGACGGCCGGTTTGTTCCAGGCTAATGACCAGGTGGTAGTATGTGCGTCTTCTGGAATAGTGAGTCTTTGGGGCCGACGGGACAGTTCGAACCGCTGAAGAAGATGAGATTGTTTCTGCAGACATCTTTTGTAACAAGGTTGACGTAGTCGACAGATGAAGATCGATTACAACACAACCATCGAGTTGATATCCGGTCGCATCATCGATCTGTCCGAGTTTCGTGGCAAAGTGCTGTTGATCTGTAACACGGCCAGCCGCTGCGGGTATACCCCGCAATATGCAGAATTGGAGCAGCTCTACAGGTCATACAAGGAGAAGGGCTTGGAAATCCTCGGTTTTCCGTGTAATCAGTTTCGCCGGCAAGAGCCTGGTACTGGTGCGGAGATTCTGGATTTCTGCCAGCGTTACTACGATGTGAGCTTTCAGATGTGTGCCAAAATTCGCGTAAATGGTGAGGGTGCACATCTGCTTTTCCAGCGGCTCAAAAAAGCCCGGCGGGGTCTTTTGGGATCACAAAGAATCACTTGGAATTTCACCAAGTTTCTGGTCGGTCGGGATGGGGAGGTTCTGGCTCGATATGGAACGAGACGATCACCCAGCAGTTTGGACAAGGCGATCGAAAAGGCTCTAAAAGATTAGTGTTCCCAATAATTGCTTGTAAGAAGGTATGTCTGGATTCATCGGGGGTCTGAACGATCTGTAGATGTTAGACATAGAATTCAACCACAAAGGTTACAAAACAAGATGATTGATTTACTTGAGATTGCACAAACTGAGGCAGATGGGGGTGATCTTCTGGAGGCATTGTCGGCGCTGTTTCAGACCAGCGATGTTCGACCGGCAGGTTATCCCGATGCGTTGATCTGGCAGGGCGGTTTACATGATGGAAAGATTAATCCCGTCGCGCACGCCTTGACGGATGCCTATGCATTGATTGGCACCATTGCTGCTGTAGACGTTTTGGGACTGCCCTACTATGCAGTACCGATGTGGGCACAGTACCGTCACGACCATAATCTTGAGCCGCTGGCCTGGTTCGGAAACATGTCCTGTACCTCAATCAAGTGGTCAACAGCCGGTGACGTCTATGTTGCTGATGGCCAGGGCGGCAAAGTTGTGGTGATGGGAAAGTCAGGCAATGCAGCGTTGCGAACCCAGGCTGGGGTCTACTGCAACGTGAGACCGTACGGTTGCATCACAGTTGTGCGCTGCATGCCGTGCCTTCCGTATTCCCAGGATCGGGCTGTGTTTGATGTCGATGCCCAAACCGGTGTCATCCATTCGGAAATGAACACCCCAGGTATTCAGATGGCGTATGCCAACCGTCGATTTCTGCAGATGGTCCATGAAACCGGTCGACTGGGACGGGTTGCCATGAAACCAACCCAGGCAATGGAGGACGGAGTCAACGCCGGATTGCTGTCCTGGATGCTGCAGGACACGCAATTCAAGGTTGGCCGGAAGTTCACCGTTGATGGTTATGTTGAATATCGTGAGCAGGTTGATCGGATCGTGTCGCTGCTGCCAGAAGACTTCAAGGCCGGTATGGGGTCTTGGGGCGGTCAGATCGAAATGCATATCGCCGACACTAATTATGGACTGCTGCTCTGGGACCTGATCGAAAACCGTGAAGTGATTGTGCTGGCGACCGACCTCGATGGTGATCGGTTGACCGACCTGTTGGCCGATGTATCTGAACCTTTGCGCCGGTTCGGTCAAATTGTGATCGACAAGCTGGGGTCCGAAGCTCGCATGGATGACTTGTGGGGTGAGCTTGGCTACACCACTGGTAACGGTAGGGATATGACATCTATTATGTACAGGATGGAAGGTCCACCCATTCACGAACAAACGCTTGGATCAGCGGACGCCATGTTACTCCGCCTGCTAGACGGTGATGAATCCGTGGGCGGGACGAAAAAACCCTACGACCCAAGAATCCACTTTGTATTGATCCGGGATGCTTACATAGACGCAAATCCCGGCAATGCTGCACTTCATGACTGGCTGGATGAAGCACTGAACGTGTTCGACAGGGTTTATGCTGACGACCGACCTGGATTTCTAGAAGGCTACGGCGAACTTAAGAACCAGATTAGGCCCTGGGGCACCTAGCGCAATAGCGTGGTTGTTGCTGTGCGATTTACGGATGAGGTGGTTTAGCAAGATGAAGAATCTCGGCCCTGAATTTTACACGGATTCTGCACTCTATGAGCGCGAGCGCCGGGTGATCTTCTGGAATACATGGCAGTTGCTGGGACCGGTCACATATCTCTATTCGGCAGGGGATTATCTGGCTACAGAGATTGCCGGGGCCAAGGTATTCGCCATCCGTGACAATGACGGGAAACTGCGTGCATTTCGCAATGTCTGTCGTCACCGGGGCGCCCGACTGTTGCCGGAAGGGCAGGGCAACTGTAAGCGTATCCGATGTCCCTACCACAGCTGGGTCTATAGACTGGACGGTAGCCTAGAGCGTACACCGTGGTTTGGCGACGATCCGAAATTTGATCCAGCTGACTGGCCGCTTGACGAAATTTATGTCGACGTATGGCGCGGCCTGGTGTTTGTTGCCCTGGATACGGATCGTACTCTGGAGAGCCAGCTTGCAGCCGTTATCGGCGAGCTGGCCTTGGAACCGATTGAAACCTATCAGCCCGTGGCACAACATCGGTTGGTGTTTGATGCCAACTGGAAAGTCTACACGGACAATTTTGTAGAGGGCTATCATATTCCCACCATACATCCCAGTTTCTTTGAGGCTATCCAATTTGAACAGTTTGAGACCACCGTGCATGACAACATGGTGCGTATGTCTGCACCGGCACAAGACAAACTTTTTTATCGGGGCAGATGGTTGTGGATGTGGCCCAATTGGACCTTGTCTGTGTTCGACGGCGGCATGAACACCTCCCGGGTAAATCCAGTCGGACCCGCGCAGACCGAACTGATTTACGAGTTCTATTTCTGTGATGAGAAGCGGGTGGACAAATCATCATGCCAGGAAGTCATCGCACAGAATCTGGCTGTTATCGAGGAAGATTTTGAAATCTGTGTTCAGACGCATAAAAACTACGCCTCAAATGCATATGTGCCGGGGCCGTTGAGCCACAAGCAGGAAGCCGGCGTACACTGGTTTCAGTCAAAACTCAGAGATTTGTTGGTACCTGACTGAGTAGATCACCAGCCTGACTGTTGGCCAGTTGATTTTTCGCTAGGGTGATTCAGAAGATCCAGCGGTTGTTCTTACGATAGTCCTGTTCAAACGCCTCGATCGCGGTCTGATGTTCAAGCGTCATGCTGATGTCGTCCAGCCCGTTAAGCAACCTGATCTTGTCCAGTGAGTCGATATCGAAGTTGTAACTTTTCTGATTCGGGCCTGAGACGACCTGTTCCTCGAGGTCTATGGCTATGGTCGCGCCAGGGGATTCGTGCAGCTGTATCCGGATGTGATTGCAATTTGCAGCAGAGAGCCTGACAGGAAGCAAACCGTTTTTGATGCAGTTGCTGTAGTGAATATCACCAAAAG
>JYMV01032076.1_pt1 | contig 31280 bp, 21 predicted proteins | sample 338911 | NCBI WGS metagenome assembly JYMV01 (sample SAMN03354496, study PRJNA234377) | hydrothermal vent metagenome | biome: Deep sea; feature: Hydrothermal plumes at the Eastern Lau Spreading Center, Western Pacific Ocean; material: Seawater | place: Tonga | collected 2009 | depth 2000 m m
GCGTTATGGATGCCATCCGGGAAACGACCATCAATGCGGCGAGGCAGAATTTCGAAGAAAACGTGAAAGGGTCTATCGAAGTAGGCAAATACGGAGACCCTGTGATACTCTCTGAGGATCCACGACTCTATCCAACTCGAATAAAGGACATCGATGTGCTTGAAACATATGTTGGCGGACGTAGCGTGTTTCGAAAGCACTAGATATCAAATGATCGCAGGGCAGAATCGATAGAATGAATGTAGACGAGACCATTAATAAGCTGGTGCGACCGTTATCTGATGCGATCAGTGCCTTTATCTTTTTTGAAGTCGAAATTTTTGGTGCTACGATTCCTCTTATCGTCGTATGGCTTATGGGTAGTGCTGTCTTTTTCACCTTCTATTTTCGTTTTATAAATATCACCGGTTTCATACATGCAGTCAATCTGGTACGAGGTAAATATAGTTCTGAGGAACACGAGGGGGAGGTAAGCCACTTCCAAGCATTGACCACGGCATTGGCAGGGACGGTCGGAATCGGAAATATCAGTGGTGTGGCGATCGTAATATCGCTCGGAGGCCCAGGAGCAACCTTTTGGCTAATCGTTGCTGGACTGCTCGGCATGTCGACCAAGTTCGTGGAATGTATCGCCGGCGTGATGTTCAGGAAAGTGAACGATGACGGCGTTGTTTCTGGCGGCCCGATGTACTATCTGGAACGCGGTCTTGCGGACACTCGCCTGAAAAGGATTGCGAAACCGATGGGCGTCTTTTACGCTCTTGCGATGGTTTTGGGCTGCCTTGGAATTGGAAACATGTTCCAGTCCAATCAAGCATTTCAACAATTTCTTGTGATCACGGGGGGAGAATCCAGTGCCTTCGCAGACTTTGGTTGGTTATTCGGGATTTTTTTGGCTGTGGGACTTGGACTGGTCATCGTGGGAGGATTGAAAGGTATTGCGCGGGTCACCAGTAAGTTAGTCCCGGTCATGGCCGTCGTCTATATACTATTCGCGCTTGCGATCATCATCATGAACTTCGACAGAGTCCCATGGGCAATCGGCGCGATTTTTTCCGAAGCGTTTTCTCCGAATGCGGTGGCAGGAGGGACAATAGGGGTGATGGTGTTGGGATTCAAGCGAGCAGTATTTTCGAATGAGGCCGGTATCGGATCTGCCGCGATTGCCCATTCAGCTGTTCGCACCAACGAACCAGTGACCGAAGGATTCGTTGGCTTACTCGAACCATTTATCGACACCGTGGTGATTTGCACGATGACGGCGCTGGTAATTTTGACAACCGTATACGATCCTGAGCTCGCGAATTCTGGTGTCCAGGGGATCGAACTCACATCCCAGGCGTTCGAAAGCACCATTAGCTGGTCAGTTCTACCGTTGTCGGTCATTGCAATTCTATTCGCATTTTCGACGATCATTTCCTGGTCCTATTACGGTCTGAAAGGATGGACTTATGTATTCGGAGATTCGAAGACGTCGGAAAATACGTTCAAATCGATTTTCTGTCTATTCGTCGTTCTCGGCTGCACAATCCAACTGGACGCGGTGTTGGATTTTTCTGATGCGATGGTTTTCGTTGTAGCCCTACCAAACGTCATAGGATTAATCGTGTTAGCACCTCGCATTCGAAAAGAGGTCGGTAAATACCAAGCGAAAATTAGAAATCTTTCGTAGGGTAACCCTGTTTGGTCACATGACTCGTAGTTGACTTCGAGAAAGAGTTCGACAAGATATCGCCTCGTTAGCTACTGTGAATTTTTTTCGTAAAGAAGAAAGCTAGGTATACGCAACCGCTTATGATTATATTGGTGACTGGAGGTGCCGGATTTATAGGGTCGCAGGTCGTGGAGACTAGCATCGACGCGGGGCATGTTGTCCATGTAGCCGATGACCTTTCCACTGGGAGCACGCACAACGTATCCGCTTTGGCCGCCTTTCATCATGTGGATATAGGATCGGATACATTTCGGGAGTTATTCGGTGAAATTCGTCCGGATGCCGTGATTCACATGGCCGCTCAGATAAACGTAACTGCAAGCATGTCCAATCCCGTCTTCGACGCGGAAGCCGGTATCATCAATACGATACGTTTGCTGGATTTGTGTGTAGCGAACGATGTAGGACGGTTCGTGTTTGCATCCTCCGCGGCGGTATATGGCGCTACGGAAACGATTCCGGTCGACGAAACTTTTCAATGCAACCCGCTGAGTCCTTATGGCGTCAGTAAACTTGCATGCGAAGAGTACGTCAAATTGTACGGGCGTTCGCATGGGTTGCCTTTTGTTATTCTTCGTAACTCGAATGTGTATGGTCCCCGGCAAATCGCGCAAGGTGAATGTGGTGTTTGTGCCATTCTTACACAGCAGATGATTCGCGGAGAGATTCCGACATTATATGGCCACGGCAATCCTTTGCGGGATTACATTTACGTGGACGACGTGGCAGGTGCGAATCTGGCGGCATTGACACATGGCGATGGCTCGACCTTGAACGTTTCGTCAGGAGAGGGCGTATCCGTCAGGGTAATTTTCGATAGATTGAAAGAGTTTCTCGAATTTGGCGATGAACCTCGATTAGCGCCATTGCGGCCTGGCGAAATCGAGAACACGTATCTGTCGAATCAGCGTGCAATCGAGGCGTTATGCTGGAATCCAGAAACGAATTTGTCAGACGGGCTACGTCTCACAGTGGATCACTTTAGGACTCGTTAGTCGCGTTTGCTCAAAGCTCGGTTTGTACCAGTGCCCATAATAGTTTATACATTAACTGCATTATGGTATGCTGAAGTGCTTCAATTTGGTTGTTTGGTGAACAGGGGATACAGAACAGTCCGAGGTAATGCTGGCCGTGCGCGATAAAGAAATTGAGTTAGGATTTTGTTCGCTTTGCTCGAAACAGACCTAATAAGCTGGGCCTGGGACCAGTTCGTATTTTTTGTCCATGAGATATGGAGGGTCTATGTTGTCCATTTCAGGGATCGGTCCTTCCTGGACTGGACACTGTTCTTTATACCTTTCTACATTTTGGGCGAGGTACCCCGGTATTTTTTTCCGGCAATCGCATTGTTCTTTTCGCGTTTGTTAGGACTTGGAAAATCGGATGACCTGCAAAAGCGACGCTTCTGGGAAACAAACCCTAGCGTTAGCGTACTCCTAGTCGGTTACAACGAAGAAGAATCGATCATCAATGCTATCGAGTCGCTCTTGGAATTTGAATATGAGAACCTTGAGATCATTGTGATCGATGATCATTCCGCCGATGGCATGTATGCCGCGGCAAAGCCTTACGCCGATCGCGGTAATATAAAACTGTTTCGAAACAGCGGTGCATCAGGGCGTTCTGGACGTCCCGTCGTTTCCAACTTTGCTTTTCAAATGTCGTCGGGAGATTATGTTCTTTCGGTTGATGCGGACACTTCGTTTGACAAGGACGCGCTCTATCACATGATCGGCCCATTCTACGATCCTGAGGTCGGGGCCGTTGCCGGCAATTTGAAGCCCCGGAACAGCTACGAAAATTTATTGACAAGTATGCAAGCCATCGAATATCTCCAATCCATCTCCATCTGGAAACGCTGGCTGAATATGCTCGGATGGAACATGCAGGCGAGCGGCGCGTTCGGAGCATTTCGACGGGAGATCGTAGAGGCCTGCGGTGGATGGGATCCCGAATTAGCCGAAGATGCCGATTTGAGTCTAAAAATAAAGCATAGCGGTTGGCGCATTCAGTTTGCGCCTCAGGCTATCGCGATGACACAGGTACCAGAACGCTGGTCTGTACTTATGCTACAGCGATATCGCTGGGACCGTGGAATGCTCCGTACTTATTTTCGCAAGCATGTGGGGCTGATGGATTTTCGCCGCTTCGACTGGCACAATGCCGCGGAGATGGGTATTGAATTCATATTCTCGATCCTACTGCCTTACGTTTATCTCGTCTGGGTGACATACATGATTGTGAATCACTTCCCGATACTTCTCTGCGTTTGGGGTATCGTTTATGTATTGTATCTACTTTCGAATTTGTTCATTTTGACCATTGCCCTGCAATACAGCGAGCGATGGCGGCAAGAATGGCATCTGTATTTCCCCATCTTTGCTTACCCCCTATATAAAAGTTTCTTCCGATGGGTGCGTTTGTATGCCCTGTCGATGGAGATGTTCAGGCTCAACTATGGAGACAGTTACCTGCCGGAATCGGCATGGCGTAACACCAACAAATGGTGATCGAAGGAGAAACCGTGGAACAGAACTATTCAATCATGGTCCTGGGCGAAGACGGCGAGATGCTCGATGAGGTTGTCGCGGCGATTGAGTCCGACGCATTTTCCGTACACAAATCCGTTACAGCTGGCCTTGAGCAAATCAACACGGACGGCAGTCACGACGGATTTGTGGTCTGCCTTCCAGCAGGCTTCCAACCAGTTCAGGAGAGCCGACAGGGCACGGTCATCCCTCCGCATGCTAATGTTATGTTTGTTACCCGTGGTGATTTCGATACTGTACGGTTCTGGGCGTATCAGCAGGGTGCATCGGATGTCGTAAGTTGGCCAACGGCATCTACCGAACTGAGACATCGTGTCGCCTCGACGGTTCAGGCCGATGTTGATCGGTTTCACCGCGACCTAACAGAAGAAAAGATGCTTTCTTTCCTCAGGTCTCTTCTCGATTCAGGGATACAGACGTTGTCCCCTTCGCTCGATTCAACCCTGCCCAACGGTTTTTATTATCCCGCGGCGGTGTGTAGTTTCGGACACAGCCCGTACCACGCCATTGCGCTTGAGCAACTGACTTCGAACGGCATTTTTACGCGGCGCATTTCGAACCGTTTGCGCGCCTGCAATACTTGCGGCGGCACTCATCTCAACTACCGCGAGGTCTGTACGCAATGTAGTTCAGTAGATATTGTCAAGACTGATACATTACACCACTTTTCGTGCGGACACGTAGGCGCGGTAGATGAGTTTCGCAAAGGAGCAGGCCTTGAATGCCCGAAATGTGCTGTGGTCGTCCGGCACATTGGCGTCGATTACGAAAAACTGTCAACGCACTATCGATGCGGTGATTGTAGTCACCTTTCGGCCGAACCGGGCGTTCAGACGCAATGTATGCGATGCACTGCTCTATCAACTCCTCATAATACGGCTGAACGCCCTATATATCAATATACGATTACTGATACGGCGGCTGTTGCCGCGGAAGAGGGCCGACTAAGCGGATTAAATCTGGAGACCGTGCTTCGAGGAGGAAACCCAGGGCTCTATACCACCCAATATTTCGAGCACGAGTTGAGGCGTGAAATGACCCGAAGCATACGGTACAAATCGCCGTATTGTGTCCTGTTGATCCGGCTAAACAATCTTGATGCTGTTCGAAATCAGCATGCCGAAAAAGCCCGCGACTATATAAATCAGGTGTTCGAAGCTCTGAGTCAGGGACTGCGAGTACTTGATACAACCTGCGTATGGGAGGCCGATACGCTAGGGGTTCTGCTTTCGTCGACGCCGTTGGAGGGCGGCCAGCTTGTGGTCGAAAAAATGCAGGGTTACCTTCAGGAACTGGATCACCTTCGCTTGATTCAGGAGCCTTCAATAACGGTAAGCCTGATATCTGACAAAGACGAAAATGAAACGGCTGAAAGCACATTGGCCGCGGCAATGGCGGAACTGAACTCGTGAAGATTTCGTATCCAAATTTGAGAATTGCGGTGGTTTGTACGATGCTCCTGACTCTGGTTGGTTGCCAGCACCATGACTGGGAATCCTTCGACCAACATGAAGATGAATTCAGCGCGCGCAGGCTCTATCAGCCGTTGGTGTCCGGCCAAAACGAACTCCTGAGCAGACTGCCCAACGTGTTGGGTGAGCCAGTAGTCTTTGCGCTTGACCGACGTGATGTACACCGCATCGAAGACCGAAGCATCGAGCAATCGGAATATTGGGATCAAAACAAGGTGGTCTTTTTCGACATCGATTCTGAACCCTCAGACGAGGTCCAGGAATGGGTGTGGTTCAACCCGCGTCGTTTGCGTGTAGAGCATGTCACTTTTGACGAAGAGGGCGTGTTTTCGGTTCACCGCTCTCTGCCGGAAGGGCGTCAGCGCTCGGTGCGCCAGAGCGATCTAGATATTTTCCGTTTCAATTTCCATCTCGCAGATGACGACGACGATGACACCGCGGAACAAATGATCTCCCTTCATTCTGCCCGTCAGTTGACCTTCACTGATGATCCCGAACTATCGCCTGTATTTACGGACGACGGAAACACATTGTTGTATCTCGCGACGCGGGAGTCGAATCATCACCAGATTATGGTGAAACGTCTGGCCGAGACAAGCGAGGAGGACGAAATAGATTCAGCTGTACCGTTGATCGCGAACCAGACTTTCGACGCGCAGTATCCCTGGATGTTGCCTGACGGTCGATTGGCTTTTGCAGCAAATGTTGAAGGTCACTATCGGATGTATCAGGTCGAAGATTTTGATGCCTGGAACTTCGAACCCCTCGACCCGCAATCGCTTGATCTGTTGCAATATCCGATTCCAAACACTACGGAAGACGATGAATACATATTCGGAAGCATGGGTGAAGATGGTATTCCTATGCCGCTTCTCCTCAAGCTGCCCGAGCAATACGACCTCGCGACACTACTCTCGATGGTTGAGGTCTATAATCCGCGCATCAACGAAAAACGGGCGCTTTTGGCCGCTTCGTTGATTGAAGCACGCATGCCAAAGCTCGACAATTGGCCTATCCTTAATTTTGGTCTGGAGTATGAGCAGGCCGCGGACATATTCTTTGACCTTCCGAGAATTGCGGCTGGAGATACGCTGAGCAAGGAGATCGTGCGGCTGCTGGTAGGTTTCACACAGCCATTGCTTCGCTTCAAACGCAATGCCGCATTGTCCGAAGCAGGGATGTGGCAGGCGCGCGTCGCTGCAGATCTCGTGGACAACGAAATCAACGAACGCATTGCCGAGGCATCAGAGCTGTATTTTGAGGCCGCCTATCTTGAAGCCTTGATCGATATCCAAAGCGAGCTCATCGCGGTGAGCGACCAGAAAACGGAGTTTTTCACAACATTGCGTGATCGACAGGAGGCTATCCGACTTCAATTGATGGCGGTCGCTCAAGTACGCGACGGTCAGGTATCCGAGAGACATTTCTCCGCCGAGAGGCTGACATTTCTGAAAGCAAGGCTGAAAGAAGTAAGCGGAATTCCCGCCACCATAGATCTGCGACTCGCGGGCGAGCGGTACCGTCTTTCGGATATGGACGTACCTTCGCTCGGGGAACTCAAAGACATCGCCCAGTTGAATCATCCGCGCTTGAACGTCGCGCGCCACCAGTTGTCCCGCTCGTTCTACCTGCGCGAAGCGGGGCATCGAATTCGTCCGAGTATGAATTTTGCGGGAAACTATGTTGTGAGTGGCTTAGACTTTGATCGGGTAGCCGGCAGCACGATCGTAAATGACAGTCGCGATGACGAGGTGGTTGGGCTTGGACTAGGTGCCAGCGTGCCGACGGCATCACGACGCGCACGAAAATACCATCGCGGGTACTGGGACCACGTAATCAACGGTCAGCGGTTGGCACGCGATGCTGAAATACGCGGAGTCGATACACAGCTTAATGAAGCCTATCTCTATTTTAAGGCAGCCCAATGGGACAAGTCGGCAAAAGATTCCAGCCACGCATACGTCGGAGAAAAACTTCGCGTAACGCGAGTTCAGGCCCTCGGTACTCCGTCCGGCGGACTCGAATCCGCCTCTGACTTATTTCGGGATGCAAACGTATCGGACAGGCAGGGACGTTTCGATCAGCTCTCACCATACACCGTTCGCATGGAATTTCTCACAAGCTACGCGGACAAGCGTAAGGTAGAAATGGACATGGGATTGCGCTATGTCAAGCTTCTGCGTGAACAAGGTATCGCACGAACAGCAGCGAAAGAGTTGGCTGATCGGCGAGTCCCCGTGAGGGACAGATCCCGAACCAGCATATGGCTCTGGGATACCAAACGAGTCCTTTCGAGCGACGGCGATATTGACACTTTCATGGAGAGTTTGTCAGTGTGGAAGGTAAAGCGTGTATACGCTTATCTGCATTCTGACAGCGAGCTACTCGTTGACGCGGCAGCACGGGAAAAGCTGACGTTGCTCCTGCATTTGTGCAGACAACAGGACGTTGAAGTATGGGCGCTATTGGGCGAACCGGAGTGGATTCAGACCGGAAATGCGCAGGCGCTGCGGACGGCGATGAATCGAATTCGGTTGTTTAATGCAGGCTTCGGATCGTACGAACCCAGGATCGCGGGAGTTAAGCTTGACCTGGAGCCGCATTCCCTTTCTAACTGGGACAGCGATGCCTCCTACCGCAGCAAAATGACAACCAACTTTTTGGCGCTGCTCGATCAGGCACAACAGGGAGCCGGAGACGACCTGCCCGTCTGGGCAGATCTCTCGGTAAAACTCTTCAGTCCCGAAGAAACCGATCTCCTGGGTCAAACGCTAAGCCGGATCGACGGCGCGACGGTAATGACTTACTTTGACACTGAAAACGCCATATTGAAGTGGGCCCAGATCGCGGTCGATTCAGCGGGCCTCCCAACAGAAATCGGCGTAGAGTTGTCCGACAAAGCACCAGCCTCCGACCGAATTACCGAGTGGACGCCTTCACGGCGCTCAGCATTTCACACCAAACTGATCGAATCTATGAGTGATTCACCCTTTTTCTCAGGTATCGCTTTACATGACTATACGGGGCTGTCCGGAAGTTCCAATGGAGATAGACGATGAAGATAGAATTTAGCGGCGAAACGCAGACGCAACAGTCCGTGCGTCCAGCGCAGGATCAAATCAGACAGGCACGCCCTCCGCGCGTCCCCATGCTGCGTATACTGATAGCGCTCCTCATTTCTGGGGCGATTGGATACGGTGCCTTTCGTTTTTACTACATGCAGTCTGTTCATACCTACGGAGTCGTATCGAGTCAAACGGAGAGTATCCTGGCTCCGCAGGCAGGCGTCGTAGGCGATATGACCATATCAAGAGGGCGTTCCGTTACTGAGGGTGATTCCCTGCTGACCATTCTCCCCATACTTACCAACGACGAGACCGATGCCCGGGCACGTGTACTGGACGAAATTCAAAGAACGGACTCCAGTCGCAACCAACAGCGGGAAACTACTATCCAACTTGCGGAAAAAGAAGTGCAACGCATTCTTAGACTGAACGCAGAAGAAATCGAAAAACGGAATTCCGATTATGAGTTGGCGCGCCTGGAGACGCTAAAGCTGAAAGAATTTCAGGAGCAGAAACAGAAACGTTTGACCAAACTTGAAGAGCTTTTCAAACTGGACGCCGCGATCCAGTCCGATATCGACGGAGCTGAAAATGAAGTTCAACTCGCGCGTCGTAATTATCAACAGGCGCAGGTAGTCGAACGGTCGGCGAAGACCCGCGTGTCGTCTTCCGAAAGCGAATTGGAAATCGCGAAGCTTCGGCTTGAGGCGGCACACAGCGCGCAAGTCGTCAACACCGCCGATTTGGAACGCGCCCGATTCGAACTGGAGCTCGCAAAAGATAAACAGGTTCCGATGGTGCTAACGTCTCCGTTCAATGGGCTGGTACTCGGACTCGAAGTGGTAACCGGAAGCCACGTGAGCGAAGGAGAGACCATCGCAACCATCGTGCAGACAGACGATGTATGGGTCGACGTCTTCATTCCCACGCGTCAATACGCTCTGATCAGCAAGGGCGATCAGGCCAAAATTTTCACTCCCGGAAACCCCGACCCCATCACCGGAAGCGTCTCCGAAAAACTCGGTGCCGTAGTTCGCCCGCCGGAGATTCTGCGTGATGATCTCCCGAGGCAGACGACGACCCTTTACGCACGTATCGAACTGCCCGAAGGCGTGAGCCTGCTGCCGGGTTTAGAAGTGCGTGTAGTAATCGAGTAGAGTTTAGGGCGTGTACAGGCCTTGCTCCTGACATGCTATCAGGAATACCGGGTAGCGATAGGTCAGGAAATCCCCTGTAATGTGGGTGCCCATCGCAGGAATAGCCAACGACATTTCATCCTTCAACTCGTTGAATCGCGCAGCGAGGTTGGTAGGCGCCAATGCGCCCGCACCAAAGAGGTGTACCTTGATACGCTGGTCGAATCGAGCATCAAACTGACTGTTTTGACGCAGCGCCCGGTAGATCCATGCAATTTCAGTTTCTTCACCGTTCAGCCCCGCGCCGCGGTTCTGCGGATACTCGTCGAATGCAATTCGATTCAAGTAGGTAGGTCTGAACGCGAACTCTGAATCCCACACATAGAATCGCCACTTTCCAATCGAAGATGTTTCTCGCGCCGAAATCCAATTAATATTGGGCCAATCGGCATTGTTGGTAAACAGTTCCAGAATCAGATAGTCGATAAATGCATCGACATCAATCATGGCCGCCATCTCGTCGTACTTCGCCTGAACAGAAAGATCCTCGGTCTGGGCGAAGGTCAGCAGTGTATTCCAAGCAATATCGTCCCCGTCCCGCACGGTCGAACCAGGGGTGATGACGTCCCAACTCTCGTTTGAGGCCAACTGCTCCTTGAAAAACGATTCGTCAAGTCGTGCGACCGGGTTGTAGAAGCCCTTGTACTCCCCGTTGATAAACAAGTGCGCGTTGTTCCCCGTCGTTGCAAGCGCCCCCATGTCCGCATGCAATCGTCGCGTCAATTCATCCTTCACGAATGGGTCGCACGTGTCGTTGTGACCACCGCGCAGTACGATCTGATCGTATTTACTCGTTATGGGCATATTCGGGAAAATGGGAAAGTCTAGATCTCTTGCCCCGTATTCTTTACGAAACGCGAGACGAAACGAAAACTTCGCATAGTTGAGATCGTCTGCTGTGCAGCCCGTCCAGTCCGACGCACGAAAATACCGCGCTCGGTGCCAGTCGCTGCCTTGTACTCGTATCCCACAATCTTCCTGTGTGCCTGAATTGTCGCCGGGGTAGATAAGTTCGAAGGAAACCGGACGTTCGTAGGCGATGCCCCGCTTAATTGGATTGTTGTAATCGCTTCCATTCACTTCCTGCCAGACGGTATACCAGTCGTCCTGAGGCACGTATTCGCCGCCGACAATCGCCATCACGCCGTTAGGTTCATATATAGACTCGCCCGGATTACCCACTATAGAGACGGCTGGGAGTGACAGCGTCGCGGCGTCCGAGTTCATAATATAGGTGTGCGTCTGCGTCGCGGAATCCAGAAAACCTGCTTTAAACCCGCGTGCACGAAATACGTTGTTCGTCGGTATTGAGATCGCGGAAGAGTAGACTAAACCATTCGTATCGCTCGGCGCGCTTCCGTCCGTCGTATATATAATCAGCGCCCCAGAGGTCGCTGTAGAGATTGTCAGGTTCACGGTACCCGTGTAGAAACCGCGCGGCGTGCTGAAAGCGAGTGCAGCGACGCCTTGTCCCGGCTGATGCGTGGGCGTTCCGGCAGTCCAATATGTAGGTTCACTGCCGAATCCCGCAGTATTTGATCGTGCCAGGCTATTGCCGTTGTTGTCCGCATCAGGCCACGGCGCTATATCGTTATACCGTACCGTTTCCATATCAATATACGGTGCTACGAATACACCCGCAGACACTTCGTCGGGAGTGTCCGGCCATTGTACGCGTACTGTCTCTCCACCGTTGCTCAATGAGTCTCCGGTGAGCGCCGGCTCATTTCCAAATGGACCGTATACGGGAAAACCAGGATCGCCGAACTCTAGAATATAATCGTCAGGCTCTATATCTACCACGAGCACCCGCGCTCCGGCACCAATCGTCGTCGACGCTGGAAACGAGTATCCTATTCCGGCGATGCGGTAAGTGTTAGAGGTATCACCGCCTGAAGAAGTATCCCAAAGCGAAACGGTTGAGCCGGACGTATTCAACACTTCGACATACTCTACGCCGTTCGGAAGCGGATTGTAATGAAGTTCACTGATTACCAGCGGACCGATGCGAGCCCCGCTGTTCGTCGCGCCCAAAGTCTCGGATATCTGTGCAACGAAACTCTCCCTACCATCCGTAGTGGTCACCCGACCAAACGAAATTCCGTTTTCTGCGCCGCCGAAATCGAAGCCATGCACATACCCGGTCAACTGCTCTGATGCGTTCGCCGAGAACAGATAGACTGATTCCCCATGCGAACTGAGTTGAAATCCGGGTAAGGCCTGCCCGCTGACAGTTCCAGGGGAATCGAAAAAGTCGGACTCATACAGGACAGCATAGCCCCCGGATGCAATCGCCGAAAACTCCGCGTTATCGGGAACTTTTGCTTTGAATGGTTGCAGCGGATCGTCGGTCACGAACCATCCGCGTATATCGATAGACGAGTTCGAAGCATTGTACAATTCGACAGCATCGACATCAGGCAAATCAGTGTGTGTGAGGGCTTCATTCACGAGAATAAGCGGAATATTCGGATTTATTTCAGAGGATCCCGGTGATCCGCCCAGATCCGTACTTGTACGCCAATTCGATGAATCCGAAATCGGGTACGCTGGATTCTTGGCAACAAGCGAAAATCCCAATCCGTCCGCACCAGTTGGCCATGGAAACACGTCGTTATAAGTCAACGAGAGAAAGATATTGTCAGACGGATCGTTTATGGAAATCGTCTCGCCGCCGTTTGCCAATCCACCAGCGTACACCCCCCCTATCGTAATGTCCGAATACAGAGTTGAGAACGCTGTCGCATCGGTGTCCCGTACCAAAACCAAATACGCCCCTGCAGCGACGTTCGTGTTCCCCGGAAAGGTATAAGTAACTCCCGCGCTGAAATACACGCCGGATAGGTTCAGAACTGTCGAACCCGCGTTCTGCAGTTCCAAGTACTCTGCCGCCCCTGCAACGGGGTGATACATGATCTCCGTGATGCGAAGCGCCTCATACGGCGTCCCCGAACCCGTAGAAGCATTAAGATCGCCTATGCGCACAGGGCCCGAAGAAGCCGAAAGCGTCATAGGCGTACTGATCGTCAACGTCTCATGCGAATTGCCCGCTGCCAGATGCACCGTTCCGCCCGAATTTAAGAACGATAATGCCTCAGCAAGCGTGTCGAACGGCTTCACAGCGGAACCATCTTCCACCGAGGGATATGAAAAATCGACCCACAGCTCCTGCATCTGACCCAATGCTACGCTGGAAGTTGCCAGAATCAATAAGGGAATTGCGAATGCACTCGATCTATGCAGGGGTTTCAAAAAGATAGCGAAATGTCCTTCGAGATATTGACTATCATAGTGAATAAGTAAAGCTGAGAAAAACCTTCGCAGTCTAAACAGAATTTATCGCCGCAGTATCGACAAACTCTGCCGAACTTCGAAAGTCCTAATTCGGAGGACAATACTGGTGCCGGAACGATAAATGCCGATCAGCAGATTTCCTGTGCTCTTGCAAGAAATTACTCCTTTTAAACATTTTAGTTGGTAGATCATTTGGGATTTAGAATAGATTAAGTATATCTCAACTAGTCTATTTGACCGATAATCCGAGTTCTGTTCATTTCGAAAACAGGGCTTAACCTACTGAAATAATTATACTTACGAGCTAAAGCTTACATTAACGTGTGAGGGTGTTATTTTTATAGCCGGCGACTTTCTGTCGATATTGACAGGCCATTTTCGAATCTTGGCCAAACTATAGGCTTGCTGATAACATAGCCGAATTCGCCTCAAAAATCAATTTATACGCTTGGTTCGGTGCGTTTTCGACGGTAGACTGAGTTTTTTGACCATACGAGCAGAAAATCAAGAGGTCTAGATTCCCCGCTCCCACAATGTATATACTCAGTATTTACAGGGTACAAACTGTTAGGCTGAGTTTTTTGACCATACGAGTACAACTCAGATCAACCGTCCACTCTTAAGCGAGCATTACAAGTGCGCTCGACGACATTTCTAACACTCTCACTGGCGACAACCCGCTGCGGATACCCCAGAATGCATAGTGCTCGAATCGTGCATGCTATGCTACGATTGCTTGGAAAAGCACATCAAAGTACATCCGAAGGAAACCGCGGATGATTGAACTTGAGAGCGTCTACAAGTCCTACCCGGGATCCGAATCCTACGCCGTCGACAACGTGTCGTTCACCGTTGAACGCGGGGAATTTCTGGGGTTGATCGGTGAATCGGGATGTGGAAAGACGACTACACTCAAATTGATCAACCGCTTGGTGGAATCGAACTCGGGAACGATTGTCGTCGGCGGTGACGATGTGCAAAAACGCGATCCAGTCGAGCTTCGCCGCAACATCGGCTACGTCTTTCAGGGCATAGGACTTTTTCCGCACTACAGCGTTGAGAAAAATGTGGCCGCCGTGCCAGATCTCCTTGGCTGGGATACGGAACGAACTCAACGCCGCGTGTGTGAAATGCTGAGCCTCGTGGGATTGGCCCCTGACGTCTATCGCCATCGGCGTCCCAGTGAACTCTCTGGAGGGCAACAACAACGGGTGGGTGTGGCCCGCGCGTTGGTCGCAGAACCCGAGGTCGTATTGATGGACGAGCCCTTTGGTGCGCTAGATCCGATTACACGCGCCGAGCTGCAAGAGGAGTTTGGACGCATACAGCGAGACTTGGGATTGACAGTCATTATGGTAACGCACGATATGACTGAGGTGTTGCTGATGGCAGATCGTATCGCCGTAATGAAGGAAGGTCGAATACTGCAAATCGGCACGCCACGTGAACTACTCACCGAACCGGCACACGATTACGTTCGCGAGATTGTAGAAATGCCGAAACGGCGCGCTGACAGGTTGGAGGAACTGATGCAACGAGAAACCCAAGATGATTGTGGTAAAAACTCGTGAACGATAATCTCCGAGAGCAATTGATTTTATTGCCGGACTACTTCCGTGGGCATCTCGTTTTGACGGTCACCGCGATGGCCGTGGGTATCGCGGTGAGTATTCCGCTGGGAATCGTGGCCGCTGAATTTGCGCGCGTCAAACGCCCCGTATTGACGATAGTAAGCATCATCCAAACGTTTCCCAGCCTCGCGATTCTGGCGCTCGTCGTCGCGCTGCTCGGCGGCCGGATCGGCTTCGTTCCGGCCTTTGTGGCGCTTACGCTGTACAGCATGCTGCCGATTGTCCGCAATACGGTGACGGGACTTGAGAGTGTGTCGGACGATGTTATCGAGGCGGCTACCGGGATCGGCATGACATCGAAGCAGATACTTCTAAAGGTACGCCTTCCCCTCGCTCTGCCCATCATTATCGCGGGCGTTCGGACAGCCACCGTCTGGACAGTAGGAATGGCGACGCTATCGACACTCGTTGGCGCAACCAGTTTCGGAAACTACATATTCACTGGAATTCAGACACGCAATCTTATCGCGGTGACGGTTGGCAGCATCGCCTCGGCGATTATGGCGGTAGTGCTGGATAGCGTCATAGGGGGCGTCGAGTGGCTTACGAAAAATCACATTGCAGGTACAACCACGCGAAACGTTCGACTTGCGCGGCTCGCGGTTGGGACTATGACAGCAACAATACTCGTATTGACCGCGTTTGCGTTTATACCCAAACCTAAGCCAGACTTCGTCATAGGTGCAAAGGGCTTTACTGAGCAATACATCATCGCCGGTCTTCTCGCGGCGACACTGGAACAGGCGGGGTATCGCGCCGAGCAACGTCTCGGACTTGGTACGGACATCGTCTATGAGGCTACCCGTCACGGTACGGTCGATTTGTACTTGGAATATACCGGCACGGTGTGGGCAAACCATCTGGAAAGAGAAGACAATCCGGGGAGGGTCGCCGTACGAGACGCGGTCATCAGATACATCGACCTACAAGACGGCATGAGTAGCATTGGAACGGCCGGATTCCAGAATCTATACGCTCTTGCAATGCGACGCGACCGAGCTGAGGAACTGGGTGTTAAGACTATCGAAGATCTGATTCCGATTGCGGATAAGCTGGCATGCGGTGCCGATCTGGAATTTTTCGGGCGGCCTGAGTGGTATCGGGTCAGGGATACCTATAACATGGATTTCGGTGAAAAGCTGACATTCGATACCGCGCTCATGTACACCGCGGTTCACGAACGGCAAGTTGACCTCATTACGGCCTACACGACAGACGGACGGGTCGCCGCCTACGATCTCGTCATCATTGAGGATCCCCGCGACGCTCTTCTTCCCTACGACGGACTGTACGTCGCCTCCTCGCGAGCCGCAGCCATCCCGGGTTTCATCGAAGCACTTTCACCGCTCATCGGCGCAATTTCTGACGAAGCGATGAGAAAAGCCAATAAGATGGTTGACGTGGATGGAAAGCCCATCACCGAAGCCGTAGATTTTCTTCGTGATCACACTAGCGGCAACTGAACTTTAGTTTCTCGGAAGTACAAGACGTGAGCACCGCGTAAGGGCAAAAAAACTCAGCCTACATATAAGAGGTTTTCATCGTTAAGTAATGTTCCAGCTTTCACTAAAGAAATCGTTCGTTCTCTCGGAATCGCGAATCATCACCCGTTTCACGCGGTGCTGACCATATGCGCGGACCAGGAAACGGGCACGCGTTTTTACCCCGTACGCCATTGTGGTAAAGTCATCTACTGCTGGAAAAATTCGGAACGATAAATGGAAATAGACGAATATGAATAAGATCTTTGGCCGAAAACGGTTAAATACCTTTAACCAGCTTGGTGTCCTGTTGTATGCATTGTTGATTGCTTCGATAGCACGGCCCGACGATTCTGATTGGTCCGCCGACTTTCGTATCGGCGGTAACGGCGGAGTCTATTTTCTGGCTCAACCGGGAGAATTCTGGGTAGAGGTAGAGAAACAAGATCGTAATTTTCTGAGCCGAAAAACCCATGTTCGTGCCATACTCTTCGGCCCGGATCGCTCGGTACTGGCAGATGAAATCCTGCCCTATATGGGAATGAAAAAGGGTGATGGGGCGGGGCCTGTTCAGCGTCTGCGTTTTTCTGTGACTGTGCCGCGAACAGGTGTGTATGGACTGAGTATTACGGCATCTGAAGATCGTTTAGGCGAGGATATGTCGTGGGGGATCAAGACAAATTGTTCGCGTTATCTCGTGGAGACCTCTAGGGGCCACAAAGATGAGCGGCACCAAGAGCCGCTGTCGCTTCGGAATGGAAAGCCAGGAGATGTTTGTTTTTTGCCGCGAACCGGAGAGTTTACCATTGACGGGGCGGGCTGCGCTCCGGGAACGTTGCGACTTGTAGATGGCGCTGGTACGCAGCGGGGATTCATTACTGTTGGTAAAGATGGAAAGTTTTTACATACGATCCCGGCAGAAATTGGTCGTGAAAATGTTCCCTGGAAACTGGAATTGTCCAAAGCTCAGTGCAGTAAGCTTAACATTGATGGCGTAACTCGATGGGACAAGAGCGACGGTAACTATAGCGACCTGTCGCTCTGGGCACCCAAAACCGCATCCTGGTTCTCCTATCACCAGAACCGTTGGCTCATTACGCCTTATAAGCAACGCATTGATGTGGCACCCGGCAGCGCGGGCGAAGTGACTGTGGAGATTCATAATAATGCGCCCATCGCGAGAACGATTGACTTGAACGTCGAGTTCCCAAGCCCTGAAACCTGGGAGGCTACTCTTTCCACCAACTCCGTGCAACTTGAGGCCAATCAGGTCGCGACGGTTACCCTGCGTTATGACGTGCCTGAGTCAGGAGATATTTGGCCGTGCCATGTGAGGGCGACGCCCCGAGATGAAACTGGATTTAGTACCTATGTGACAGTTGATCTTCGTAGTGATCAAGGACAATCATCCGATCCGCTCACGTTGCCCGTCGTCCTTAGACCTTTCGTGCATGAAAATGCACAATTTGGCTACCGTGCGGGCTATCCGCTTTCCGGTGAAGTGTATTTCGATACCGATAATAAACCGATTATTTCAGCAGAAAACGCAGTGAACATTTTACGAGATGGAGAATGGGAAAGGGTACGATCAGCGGGACAGAACAAAGGTGTTTCCGCTCCATTCTCCTTATTAACCTCTAAAGTGGCATTTGATAGCGACAACGACCGATATGCTGTCGCTACGCAAAACGGACGGCCCGTCTTACTTCATGGAACAGCCGCTGGTGACTGGACATCCTATCCGATACCGGGCAAAGGTGTAATCGATATCGAGCAGTTCTCCGGCCATAACACTCCACAAGGGCCTCCACCTTTTGTGCGTATAACCCGCACAGCGTCTGACTCGAAGCTTCGGTGGCGAAGAGTAAACGACCTGGCCCTTTTTCTTCCAGAGAAGAATCAAGACGGGAGTATCCGTATCGGTGAGCCGATCATGCTTTCTCGGAAATGTATTGGCATGTCGTCCCATTCCGGTATTCCTTCTACCATCGTATCCCGTGGTTCAAAAGTGCATGTCGCTTGGGGCGAAGCCACAGATCCAGAAGAGAACATCCCCGGCGTTCCTTCCTATGTGGCAACCTTCGATCGTGAAACCGGAATTCTTAGTGCTCCCACGCTGGTTGGATACGGCCCCCCTGCAAACGATGTGCACAACACCCCGTGCATTACCATGGACAGCAAAGGATATTTGCATGTGCTCGTCGGGACACATGCACGCACTTTCCAGTACACTCACTCACTTAAATCCAATGACTCCAGCGGAGGTTGGACTACTGCGGAAGATATTAGCCCCGGACTTCGCCAGACCTACGTTGGTCTCGTTTGTGACCTGAATGATACCTTGCACTTGGTTTTTCGTCACCGTCGTACGGACACAGACTATTTTCCAGCCAGCTGGTACATGACTCTTGCCTACATGAAGAAACCCGTGGATGGCGGATGGTCTGAGCCTCAGCCATTGGTTATCGCGCCTTTTTCGGAATACAGCATTTTCTATCACCGATTAACCATCGATAGAAAAGGCGCGCTATTCTTATCTTACGACCACTGGTCCACTTATTGGTTTTACCGCACAGATCGCCGCGAGACACGTCGCGCGTTAATCACACGCTCAGCGGGCAAAGATGTTTGGAAACTAGTTACGGATAAATGGTGAATGAGCATGCAATTGGTGCTATTTAGATACGCTACGAATTGAAATGGAATCGATTTTCTTGGTATCAGGATAACGATCAGAGAATATCGTCTGACTCGCCCGTCCGAAACGACGTGTAGCTGGTGGTGTTTAGATTGGTGGACCATGGATACAACTGCAACCGGACCTCGCGCTACCCCTCCGGAGAATCTCGACAAGATTGGCAGAGATCGGGTGTTCTCGATGCAGATTCGGAGAAAACTTCGATTACAATTGCGCCGACAGGCCGGGCACATGGGGCGATTCGTGGGTTCGCGAAGCGGAACTGAAAGTGAGAAGGGAAAAATGGCGGAGGATGAGGGACTCGAACCCACAAGACCGAAGTCGCCGGTTTTCAAGACCGGTGTTGGGCAACAGGTGGCGATAGGTGACGACACGTAGGGACAATTGAGACGGGGTTATCCCGGTCGCTTGGTTGTCGTGGTCTATCCCCAGTTATCGTGGTTTGTTGCGGTCGAGTGTGCCATATTTGTGCCAAAGAAATTCGGAGAAGACTGCGTGTCTCAAATCGAATGGTGCGCTTGCGAACTTCACGGTCCTTCAATACGATTCTCTGCAAATACACAGACAGAGTCACCACCTAACACTCTCTAAATGTATTCTGTCATAATATTCAGTCTGGTCCGCTCGATTTTTTGGCACCCTTGAGCACTCAACAACCCTTCTAGATTTCCCAAATAGAAGACGTAAAACTTGGTAGAAAATTATTTCGAGGATTAACGTGAACGAACCCCCGACGAAACTTCTAATTATCGGTACAGGCTTCGCTGCCTTCAGTCTGATAAAGGAGATTGACGTGGATCGCTATCAGGTAACGATCGTAAGTCCACGCAATCACTTTCTGTTCACGCCGTTGTTACCGAGTACAACAGTAGGTACAGTCGAGTTTCGTAGCATCATGGAACCAATCCGTACATCGCGTAAAGGAATACGATTCCATCAAGGATTTTGTGTTCGTATTGATAGTGAACAATCGGTCGCATATTGTGAAGGTAAATTCAAGCGTACCCCCTTTGAAGTTGATTTTGACACGCTGATTATTGCGGTAGGGGCAAAGAGCAACACCTTTGGAATCCCTGGCGTAGAACAACATGCCAAATTTTTAAAGGAGATCTCAGATGCCCATCAGATTCGGCATCAAATCATCCAATGTTTTGAACGAGCAAGTAAACCTGATCGCCCGGTGCAGGACTTTGATTGGCTTCTGCACTTTGTCGTAGTGGGCGGAGGGCCTACCGGCGTTGAGTTTGCCGCGGAAATGAGCGACTTTCTTCGGCAAGATTTGAGCAAGTGGTTTCCCGAGTTGATGCCTTATGTGAAGATTACGCTACTGGAAGCCAAAGAGGATATTCTCACTGCTTTCGACGTGAGTCTGAGCTCGTATACGACCCGTCACTTCGCGCGCCAGCATATTCGCGTTCGGACGAATGCCGCCGTGAAAAAAGTCCAATCAAACGCCGTGATTCTGGATAACGACGAAGAGATCCCTTTTGGTCTTCTTGTGTGGTCGACAGGCAATGGACCTACAAGTGTGGTTGCAGATGCAGGGCTTTCGTTAGACGGCGGTCGATTGATCGTGGATGAAAAATTTCTGGTGTTGAATTCGGAAAATATCTACGCCGTAGGCGATTGCGCAATAATCGAAGGAAACCCATTACCGCCAACTGCCCAAGTCGCACAACAACAAGGTGCTCACCTTGCGAAGGTTTTGAACAAAGCACTCGACGGAGTTGCATGCGCTCCGTTTAAATACAAGCACCGTGGCATGATGGCCTACGTGGGACAGCGTAAAGCATTAGTCGATACGAAAAACGTCCAGGGCAAAGGTTTCGGGACGTGGCTATTCTGGCGCTCAGCCTATTTGACGAAATTGATGAGTTGGAAGAACAAGATGCTCGTTGTAGTGGATTGGATACGCACTTTCATCTTTGGTCGAGATATCAGCCAGTTCTAGTCTATGCCATTGCTATCTTTGTGAACACATGTTTACATCGCATTCCCGATGTTGCTGTAGATGAGAATTAGCAACAATGAGGTCCAACCCCGTAAGGTCAAAAAACTCAGCCCAACTCTTTGTGTCCAGTAAATAAAGAGTGTATACGTTTTTGGGCAGGAAATCTCGGCCTCTTTATTTCTGGCTCTTTTTCGGGGATGATTGCTCCTTTTGTGTGTAGGAACATCGGGAGTTTATATGGATTTCAATTTACATCCCTAGTATATCGTACTTTTGACTGCATCGCGAAACTTCAATGATACCGGCGCGGATGATTATTTGCGAGGCACAGCTCTTTTTCGTTTCACCCATTGGATTCCCCCGTGTTTTGGAGTCGGGCTACAGAGCGTCCCTTATTTATAGGCTTAGACGAAGAAGAGGAACCTAATGCTCCCTTTTCCATATGGGAAATCCGGGATATACTCTTTATTTACTGGACACAAAGAGTTGGGCTGGGGTTTTTGACCCTACGCCGTAGACAAGTAAATAGAAATGCCCCGAAACGCCGGAAACCGCCAATCACTGCCACACAAACAACCTACTTCAAAATCCGAAGCGTCACATAACGCCACTAACTGCCATGAGTCGATCCGTTACTTGCCTTCCGCCTTCCATTGCTTCATAAGTTTGATGTTATTCTGTAATTCTTGCACATATTCCGTTCTTCCGCGATTCAGCTGGCCATCAACATATACTTTCATGTCGCTGTCGTACATGGCGTCTGACTCGGGGAACCGACCCCGATCGTCGCTCTCGATAACCCAGTTTTCGAGGATAGCCCGCGTTTCCCTTAGTGTACCCTGAAACTCCGCCCGTCCCGCCAAATTGTGAATTTCCCAGGGATCCTTACTCAGGTCATACAATATCGCCGCTCCAGCCGATATTTCGAAATTGTACGTTGGAATCAGGCCAACTCAATGCCAGGGCCGTTTCGATATGTCCGTAGTATCGTGCGCGTTCGAAAAATCCGTTTCCCAGAAAGATAATGCGGTCTCCGGATTCAAAGGCTATCGGCACTTTGGATGAAACCTGCGCGATGGAAAACCCTTCGTTTCTCTGAAGCATTTCCGAACTCGCCAGCGATGCCAGCGTGAGAACAGATACTACTGAACACGCAATTGCTCTGGTAAACATCATTTAGCAAATTCCAAGTGTTGTTAAAATCTTCGATTACCAGTATAGTGCTGAAACGACTGTGGATAGTCAAACGAAAAGGAAAAATACTATGGTCAAATGCCTGATTCTGGTTTTGCTACCTGCTTTTCTGGCAACCGCCGCGGAGACTCAACCAAACATATTATTTATTCTGGCGGATGACCAATCACCGTTTGACCTGAAAATTTATGATCCCAACTCGCCTCTGGAAACGCCAGTGCTGGACCGATTGGCGGCTGAAGGAACAGTCATCGACGGAGCCTACCATATGGGCGCATGGGCTGGCGCCGTGTGTACGCCGTCCCGCCATATGATCATGAGTGGACGCACAGTCTGGCATATTCCAGGGAAGAAGAATCCGCAAACGGCCAGATCTGATTTGGTGCCGCCGGATTTGGCAAAATACACGATGGGAGCAGTGTTTAACCGTGCGGGATACGATACGATGCGTACCTGCAAAAAAGGAAACAGTTATGCAGCGGCTAATCAACAGTTTTCGGTTGTGCATGAAGATAGCCCCGGGAAGCGCGGGGATACAGACGAGACGGGCAGCGGCTGGCATGCCCAGCGCGTGTTGGACTATCTGGACGAACGAGAAACGACGCAGGATGAGGATCCCTTTCTGATCTATTTCGGATTTTCGCATCCGCACGATACCCGTGACGGCAAACCTGAACTCCTGCGCAAGTATGGGGCGACCAACCATACGGATCCCGATACCTTACCCCAACTGATCCCGGAACGACCGGCCCCTGCTCTGCAGGTCAACTATTTGCCCGTTCACCCTTTTCCTCATGGGCATCCACAATTACGCGATGAGGAACGGGTTTCCGGCGTCTGGAAGAATCGGGACGAAGCGACCATTCGCAACGAACTGGGTCGGGAATATGCCTGCTCCGAGAATATCGATATCCAAATCGGCAAAGTGCTGGACAAGTTGAAAACGATAGGAGAGCTCGATAATACAATTATCATCTACACTGCCGATCACGGCATATCCATCGGGCGACACGGGTTAGCCGGCAAGCAAAATCTCTACGAGCACACATGGCGGGTTCCTTATATCATCAAGGGGCCCGGCATCAAATCAGGCGCGCGCGTTGAAGGAAATATCTACCTGCTGGATACGCTGCGCACTCTGTGTGATCTGGCGGGCATTGAGGTACCAGCGGTGACGGAGGGGAAGAGTTTTAAACCGGTACTGGAAGGCAAGGTGGAGAAAGTGCGTGACGTCCTCTACGGCGTGTATAGCGGCGGCACGAAGCCCGGCATTCGCAGTGTAAAAAAGGGCGACTGGAAACTGATCAAATACGATGTGCTAGATGGATCCGTGCGTGAAACCCAGCTATTCAACCTTGCCGAGAACCCGAACGAACTATTGCAACAGCATCACGACCCGTCCGTGGTTCGTCTCACCGGATATACGCCTACGCCGAATCAAGTGAACTTGGCCGATGATCCGAAATATGCGGAAAAACTGAAAGAAATGGAAGCGTTGCTGTTGGCCGAGCAAGAACGTCTGGATGATCCCTATCGACTGTGGGATCAACCTCAGAATTAAAATCCAATAGATGAAGCCAATGAGCGTGAAAGTCCACTGTAACGCACACCCATCCCTCAATCGACTACTCATTCCCCACGCACTACCGCGAGGCCTATACCATCGAGCTGAATACTTTCATCGAATGCTTGCGAAGTGAAATGACCGTGCCGATCACGTACCAAGACGTCCGCGTCAATCACCTACTCGCCTGCGGCCTGGAAATCGCCGCCTATGAAAAGCGCGTCGTCCCCTATGACGAAATCGAAGCGATTGTCGTTGCTGAGGGGACACTACCAAGTTAGAATAGTCAGTGTTATCAGCGCCGACAATAAAATGCGAAGCACAACAATGATTTGCGAGGTACAGGTGTTGAAAGATTGAGTTGTATCACGTACGATGATAGAGGCCAGCCTGCAATGGGCGCAGGTTGGTCCATATGGAAAATGTCTACATGAGGAAGGACCGATAGCATGAAACATAGTGCGATAGTTTCCTGGTTGTTCGTTGGGCTAACCGCCATGCTTGTGCCCGCGACGGGCGTGTCTGCAGCCGATGATATTGTAAAAACGGACCTTTTCAAGATTGGTGATCACGGCTACAACCTCTATCACATTCCTGGGATCGAAGTGACCGCAAAGGGCACGGTCCTCGCCTGGTGCGAGGCGCGCGTGAACGCGGGACATGACTGGGATGACATCGACATTCTCCTGCGTCGCTCGATCGACGATGGCGTGACCTGGAGTGAGGCGAAAAAGATTGTGCAGGTCGACGGGCCAAAAAAGAAGAATCCCTTCGCGCTGCGATTGAAACCTACCGACCCGAATACGGTGACCTACAACAATCCCGTCATGATCGCTGATCGCGACGGGACCGTGCACATGGTTTTTTGTCTGGAATACATGCGTTCGTTCTATCAGCGTAGTGAAGACGACGGAATCACTTGGAGCAAGCCGGTCGAGATAACAAAAGCCTTTGAACCGTTTCGCAAGCACTACGATTGGACAGTGCTCGCTACAGGTCCGAACCATGGCATTCAGCTGAAGAACGGTCGCCTCCTGGTTCCCGTATGGCTTTCGACAGGGACTGGAGGCGGTGCGCATCGCCCGAGTGTGACGGCGACGATTTTTAGTGATGACGCAGGGCGCACCTGGCAGGCGAGCGAGATCGCAGTCCCCTGTACCGATGAGTTTGTAAATCCCAACGAGACGGTGGCGGTCGAGTTGACGGATGGGCGGGTCATGCTCAACGTGCGGAATGAATCGAAAGCACGGCGGCGAATTATCGTGACCAGTCCCGACGGCGCGACTCAGTGGAGCGATCCCATTTTTCAAGAAGATCTCGTCGACCCCGTTTGTATGGCCGGTTTGACGCGATACAACCACGGCGGAAAAAACCTGCTTCTGTTTTCGAATCCAGACACGCCAAGAGGTCGCCGCAATGTAACCGTTCGTGTGAGCAATGACGAAGGCCAAACGTGGCCGCACAGGCGCTCGGTCGAGTCGGGCTTCAGTGCGTACAGCGATATCAATGTTACGCCGACCGGCGCGATACTATGCTTTTACGGTCGAAGTGAAAAGGCCAATTTTGCCGGCGATCGATTGACCATAGCGCGGTTCAGCATTGACTGGTTGTTAGAGGGTGCATCGAAAGATTGGAAACAGGAATGAGTGAGACACCCGAGGAACAGTCAATTGCCCAAGCAGATCTGCTGGAATTACAACGTTGGAATACGCCCACGATCTATAACGGTTGGGAACAGATTACCAAGCACAATAATGCTGCTGACGCGTTTAATTTTGAAGAGACCAGAGACTTTATGCCGCACATGGGACCAATGGTTGGATATGCCGTCACCGTCGTCTGCGAACCCAGCAATCCTGATCACCCAAAAAACAATCCGGAGGGCTGGAACGAATATCGGCGTTATGTCGCGTCCGTGCCAGGGCCCAAAATTGTGGTTCTCCAGGATCTGGACAAGCCCGAGGTAATCGGATCTTTTTGGGGCGAGGTAAACAGCAATGCACACCGGGCGCTTGGGTGTGTCGGAACGATAACCGACGGCGCGATTCGTGATCTCGATGAGATGAACCATGCGGGATTCAAAGCACTCGCGCAGCGTCTGTGTGTCGGACATGCGAACGTGTGGCCGATTCGATGGGGATGCGAGGTGACCGTATTCGGTCGTACGGTTCAGCCCGGTCAATTGATTCATGCCGACAAGCATGGGTTCATAGCGATACCCAATGAAGATCAAGCGGGGCTGCTCGAAGCCGCTCGATTCATGGATGCCAACGAGTGCAAAACGGTCATCGCCGCAGCCCGAGATGTTGAAGGAAAGACCAGCGAAGAGATCCTGCAAGCGCTGGAGCAAGCTGGACAGGATTTTGGCAATGCGGCTAGGGCTGAATTCGGCACTTGCGGTGAGTGGTAAATTGTTTAAGTAAGCGGACTCATGAAAGAGCATACGTGAAAGTTTTATCGAAATTTCTCCCCGCAAGTTTGCTATCAATCGGCATAATAATGCTGTTCGTTACGCGGAGCTTTGCCGCTACCCTCAACTGGAGCGAGCTCCCAGATTTGCCCAACCCGGTCGGCGTTGCGGGCCCTGCAGTCGGTGTCCACAATGACGTTCTAATCGTCGCCGGCGGCGCGAACTTTCCCAATGAACCTCTCTGGGAGACGGACAAAGTCTGGCACGACAAAATCCATGTATTGACGAAAACCTCGGATGGATACGCGTGGATGGACGGGGGGACGCTTCCGAGTTCAAGGGCGTACGCCGCCGCGGTATCGACTCCTCAAGGCGTTATCCTCATGGGCGGAAATGACAGCGAAAAGGTCTTTGACGAGGTAATCCTTCTATCGTGGGATCCGGTCAGTAAGAAACTAGATCAATCGTCTCTTCCGAGCCTCCCGCAACCCTGTGCCTTTGGCAGCGCTTCGATGATTGACGATGTCGTCTATCTTGCCGGAGGACTAAATGGAGCAGAGTTAAGTAGTGCCATGAAAAACTTCTGGTCGCTCGATCTTTCAGCATCAGACGACCCCGAAGCCTTCAAATGGCGCGAACTGCCCGCGTGGCCAGGACCAGAACGCGCACTCAATATCACCGTTGCACAACATGACGGATTCGATGACGGCATCTACGTGGTCAGTGGTCGCCGACAAGACGGCGATTCGGTAGACTTCCTAAGAGATACTTATCAATACAGTCCATCGACTCAAGAATGGCGCGTGCGCGCCGACGCACCCCAATGCGTCATGGCTGGAACGGGTATTGGATGGGGGCAAAGCCATATCTTCATTCTCGGCGGTGCGGACGGCAGTTTATGGGACGACGCCCCCATGCTCAAAGACGACCATCCCGGTTTTCCGAAAGAGGCATTCGTCTATCACACCATTACCGATACATGGTCTTCGGCAGGCGAGACTCCCGCCAACCACGTGACAACTGTGCCGGTTCTTTGGGACTCAAAAATAGTCATCGCCAGCGGCGAAATACGTCCCCGAGTTCGCTCACCAAAAATATGGTCCATAGTCCCCGAGGAATTTTCCCGTTCATTCGGCGCAGTCAACTACTTAGTCTTGTTCATCTATCTCGCCGCTATGGTAGGCGTTGGTTTTTACTTCGCACTGGCGGTGTTTAGATACGCCGCGAACCAATTCTCACCTCTTTTCCCTGGTATCAGGGTAAAGAACAGGGAATTAAACCAATTTTCGTGCGGATTTCTCTAACCGCATGCGTGAATACCCCTGCGGTTAGGTGCGATTCGAGTAGTTCGGGTGATTCGGTATTCAAAATTAACAGCGAAATCAAAATAGGGGAACAGGGAAAAGTTTTCGCAGAACAGGGAAGCCCAAATCGCGATCAGGGAGCCGTCTTGGAAGAGAAATTCGGTTCTCGCGGGAGATCCGTCGTTCTCGCTATAATTCTCGGGTGTTAAGAATATAGAAGCCCACCTTTGGTCTTTAACGACGGGCATTTTTGAACTTTTCTCTATTGGGTACATTTCCTATGAATCAGCTACTATTTCCTCTGTTGAGCCTCATTATACAGATGACGTCAAAGTACGATGCTCGACTCCGACTTCTCCACTTTCGGATTCTTATGTTAACACCCTCAGGTTTACCAAGAAGAATTTAGCGTTCTAGATGGAGCGTCACGAGCGGCTTGAAAGGATCAAACGATTCCCGCAGCGTCCACGCCATGCCGCGCAGCAGCATGATTCGAAAATAGGGATCGTTAAAGGTGAAATAGTTGTGTCCGAGAATGGTTCCGAAAACCCGGCCCGTCCCCTGTTCATGCGTCCACACGATTGGCCACGCCTTCCCGTCCAACTCCTCGGGTTTTGGCGCGCCGGTTGAACCATTTGTGGGGCCTCCCGGAGCCGTCAAGAAGATCGTGACCTCTTCGGCATCTCCCACCAGGTTCCAGTAATGTTCGTCTACCATATCGAAATCGTCCGGAAATCCTTCGAGCAAGGGAGACTCTTTTCCTGCCTCCGTTAGACTCACCGGAGCCAAGGGGCCCCACAGGGTTGGGCCATTGCCCTGTTGCGTTGTGCCGTAAGCCAGGCCGATTCGCTTAGCCAACTCGAATCCGGATCCTTCAAGAATCGCGAGATGAAAAAACATGAGTCCGCCTCCGCGCTTCTGAAAGGCATCCATCAGTGCGTACTCGCGTTCGCCCCACGGCTTCTGTTGCTGTGCGTAAAACACAATGAGATCGGCTTTCTCCCATTGCTCGTCGGACGGAAAGTACATGGCGCGTTCCACGGTAACTTGTGGGAGGGTAGGGAGCAGCGTATTCACGTAGCGATCCATGACCCAGCCGTATTCGTGTCCGCCGCGATCATGATTCTTGTCCACGCCCCACACCCAGACGATACGCAGATCACGCGACAGATTCTCTCCACCTATGGGGCCCACGATCCGCTTGATTTCTGCGGGATTGCGTTCTGGTTTTTTCTGCCATGGGTGCTGACTATGAGCCAGACCCGAAATCAGTATCGCCATAACTGCACATGCGATCAGTCGAGCAAAATTATTAGTGCCTCTAATGAAAATTTCCTTCCCACGCGCCCGAGGATCCGGCTAACGCGTAATTTGTTGAAGACTTCTTCCATTGTATCAATATCCGATCATATTGAGATAGACAGTAGGGCTGAACGAACGGCGTCGTTCATCGCACTGAGGGTGTTACTTTTATAGCCGGCAGCTTTCGGTCAATATTGACAGGCCATTTTCGAATTTTGGACGGATGATAGACTTTTATGTAACGTAACAGAATTCACAGTCATATTCGAAATTTTCACGACATTTCAAATCACATTTCAAAGACATTCTGAGTTAGGCTGAGTTTTTTGACCCTACGGGGATCAAGGTCATCGGAGCAACCCTACCTCCCTTCAGAGGGGCTGGCTATTTTTCCGAGAAAGGTGAGGCGAAGCGTCTGGCGATCAATAAATGGACCCGAACGAGTGGTGAGTATGATGGCTGGGTCGACTTCGAGGCCGCAATCCGCGATTCCGCAAACCCGGACCAGATTCGTTCAGGATTGTCACCCGACAATTTGCATCCGAACGACGAGGGCTACAAAGCCATGGCGGACATCATCGATTTGTCCCTCTTCGAAGACTAACGCACGGTCACGGAATATAGTCCGGATTGGGCGGCATCATCTTCGCTGACACGGACTGCCGCCACGCCTGAAGTTTGGCAAGTAATTTAGCAGCGCGTTCTGGCTCCTCGCGTGAGAGATCGTTTCGCTCCCCGATGTCGTCGCGCAGGTTGAACAATTGGATTGTATTATTTTCGAAGTATTCGAGTAATTTGTAATCACCGAATCGCACGGCGCCACCGGGACTTTGCATACCGTGGTTGCTGTAGTGCGGGAAGTGCCAATAGATCGCTTCTCTTTCCAACGTCTTCTTTCCACTTAGTAGCGGAGCAATACTCACACCATCTATATGTTGATTGGGTTTCATTGGCAATCCTGCCATCTCCAAAATAGATGGATAAATATCCGTCCCTATTACGGGCACGGCGGATTCGGTTCCGGGCTTGCTGCGTCCTGGCCAACGAACAATAAGGGGGACGCGGATTCCGCCTTCATATAGCCAACCTTTCGCACCGCGCAAAGGTAAGTTCGAGGTCGAGAACGCAACATCGAGCCTTTCAGGTCGGACCACTCGATTGGGGTTTCCCAAGTTCGCCCCCGACATTCCGCCATTGTCCGAGAAGAAAATGACGATGGTGTTATCGGCGATGTCCAGCTCATCGAGTTTGGCGCGAACACGTCCCAAGCTCTCGTCCACACTCTCTACCATAGCCGCGAACTGCACGTTGTCTTGACGCTGCTTAATTTTCACGAACCGATTTGGCAAAACCTTGTACTCTTCATAATCGGGATCCTCAATAAGCGAATTCAATTCCTCAGTCGAGTAGGAGGAGTCCCCGTCTGGATTGCCCTCAAGAATATACGGCGCATCATCATTAGACGATCGCCGGTTTAGCTTTCTCAGTTTTCGTTCATACTTCTTGACCAAACCCTTGCGCCCTTGTATCGGATCATGCACCGAAAAATGCGAGAGATAAAGGAAGAAAGGCCGATCCTTGTTGGACTCGATATAGGCAAGCGCTTCGTTGGCGAGTCGATCAGTAAGATAGTCGCCCTTGGAATCCTCCAGATCATCAAACTTGAACGGCGCATGATAGCCGGCCTTGGGCCAGCCTTTGTTCCACGTTTTCGGGATGTGGACGTCAAAGCCCTGCGAGAGGGGGCCATTTGGATCTTCGCCCAGATGCCATTTCCCGAGAATGGCAGTACTGTACCCATGTCCCTTCAAGGTTTCGGCCAGGGTTACTTCTTCCTGGGGCAGCCACTTATTGATTTCGGCATTCAGGAATCGTTGAAACGGAAACTCACCGCGACCCGGTATCCAGTCGGTCATGTCGAGTCGCGCCGGATACTTGCCCGTAAGCAGACTCGCGCGCGAGGGCGAGCATACGTGGCACGTTGCATAGGCGTCTGTAAAACGAACGCCGTCTTGTGCCAGGGCATCGATGTTCGGTGTGTCATAGAACGTACTGCCGTAGCAACCAACATCGCTCCACCCCAAATCGTCCACGAAAAACAGTACGATGTTGGGCGGAGAATCGCTTTGGGCTTCTACACGAATGGACGGAACGATAGTAAGAATGAGCAGCAATGCGAAAAGCGCGCATCGACTCCAATTACCACAATGAACAAAGACATGGTGCATAGTCAGAACTCCTCTTGGCATCTGCGCATGTAAACGACCCCGTGGGGTCAAAAAACTCAGCCTAGCGTCGAAAACGCAGGGAACTAAGCGTATAAGTTGATTTTTGGGACGAATTCGACTATGTTATCTGCAAGTCCATAGTTTGGCCAAAATTCGAAAATGACCTGTCAATATTGACCAAAAGTCGCCGGCTATAATAAAAACACCCTCACATATTTGTGCCGCGG
>JYMV01027988.1_pt1 | contig 31260 bp, 22 predicted proteins | sample 338911 | NCBI WGS metagenome assembly JYMV01 (sample SAMN03354496, study PRJNA234377) | hydrothermal vent metagenome | biome: Deep sea; feature: Hydrothermal plumes at the Eastern Lau Spreading Center, Western Pacific Ocean; material: Seawater | place: Tonga | collected 2009 | depth 2000 m m
GAATAGTCTCCATTTCTCCCTAGGACAAAGTACTGGCCCGACTCAATGGTAACCGGAAACTTACCTGTAATAACATGGATGTCTGAACCGTTATCCCGGATAGTCCAGTTTCGCAGGTCATAACTTTCAGCATCAGCGTTGTAAATCTCAAACCATTCACCATAGGAATCACTTACAGCGCTTGGGTTCTGCATGATTTCAGTGACAATAATATTCTCGTCAGCCCCCACATCACTAATGAACTCCATTTCAAGGTAGACAGGGAGGTGATCAGACGCATCTACAAGTGCATCTGCAACACTGGCCGGTACAGCGTCGTTGCTGCCGTAATTAATAGCTTGATTGAAGTGGTTGCCGTCGTTCCCAAAGGACACATACGACTCTTCTACATAGTTCAGACTCGAGTAAACCAGCACACTATTCGAAGCGAGTAAGAAATCGAATCGGTCATCCATTCCTCCGTAATTTCCACCTCGAGGAGATTGAGTATGGACCTCAGCGAAAGCATAATTGTTATGCCAATAGCCAATCTCATCGATGGGATCGAAGAGCTGGCCGTTGTTTTCAGTTTGTGATTCGGTGAGACGTTGAAAACCCCCCTCATCGGAGTAGTAGAAATTGAAATCTCCTAGTACAAAGAAGTGAGCATCATAATCGAACCCATTCAGATAATCCCTGAGGTTTTCTGCTTCCTGCTCCCGGTCAGCCCTATCATCACTTTGGTTACCTGCTTTCAGATGGACGCCGTAAAGTCGGAACTCTTCTCCTGTTGCCAAATGAGTTATCACGCACTCTAAAGCGTCACGATGACCATAGTTGGAGGTGATGTCTATGGTGGTAACACTCGTAACATCAAAAATATCCGGTTTGAAGAAAAGTGCGATATCTATATCCGTCGAGCTCTGGTCCACGAATGCACCTTCGTACAGGTCCGCCTCGTTGAAGTTCAGAACATCATCCAAGAAATGATCGAATCCCGTATCCCCGTTTACCTCCTCAGCCATGATGATATCCGGCTCTGTATACTCGATGACCGTGCGCAAATCATCTTCCCGGGAATTATCGCCTGAGCTGGTGCCCTGATAGTTCAGGATGTTGTACGTCATCAACTTGGCGTTATAAAAAGTCTGAGGATACAATTTCACTGCGCAAAGACCCACGAGTAAAATCATAAAGCAGCTAAAATATTTTTTCATCTAGTCTTCCTAATTAATTAAAAGAAATTACGTTTTCTGTGCGAGTAAAACTGTGATTTTCTGCACTTACCTGACGGCAGCTGAAGCATAACCAAAATGGATCCCCTGTCGTTTCAGTACGGGAATTTCCTCTTTGATGGCCTGCAGTGTTTTTTTTCGTGGATGGCCAATACCTATGGCTACCCCTTCGATCTTGGCGATTTTTGCTAGTTGCTGAATTTGCTTCCGGATATAACGAACACTGTTTTCATTATCGAGGAATATTCGACGGTGATCAGTTGGTACTCCTGCAGATCTCATTACTTTCTCCGCCACCGTTTCTTTTGTCGTTCTGCTATCAATAAAGTACTTCCCCAAACTTTTCAATTCATAGGCAAGTATCTGCATAATTCGTCTGTTTTCTGTGATTAAGGATCCTTGATGATTGTTCATCCCCTTCGCCTGAGGAAGTTCGAGAAAAGCAGCACGAACCCGAGAACGAATCTCATTGTCACTCATAGATTTGGTGATAATAAATTTCTCCTCACCTGCTCGCCGATCATGAGTTTCCATAGGCAAATGAACTATCACCTGATGCCGAGCTTCATAAGCTAATTTGGCAGCCTTTTGTGAGTAGGGATGCCCCGGTAGAACTGAACAGGTAATGGGAATATCCAAATCTATAAAACCGCGTACTTCGTTAGAAAGGTTGTAACCAAAATCATCAATTATAAAACAGATGACCCCGTTGACAGGAATCTCTTCCGAAGGCGTGTCCTCAGTAACTTCCTGCAAAACCCGATCCTCTTTTAAGTTGTTATACAGAATGACGGTAAGTAGTCCGACTACAAGGAAAAATAGTGATGAAAGACTCTTGTCTGCTTTCTTGGTCACGGCAACGTCATTCTCAAACTGATTAAATGAGGAATACCCAGCTGGCTGGAACTTATTTCTAAGCTATAATCCACGACGAACCGACGAAAAGTCAATCCCATGCCAGCTGAAACTGCTGACACCTCCTGAGAAATTCTTGACCCTATGGATAGACGAAAATTGCCGATCTCACTTTCTCCTCCAATCCTGATTACCGTGCCGTGAAGTTCCGACACCTCTCCACCAAGCACGAAGGAAGTTTGAAGCGCCTCCCACTGAACGCCAAACAACCTGTCAGTATCCAGAGTAACACCCAAGACTGCTGTGGTCGGCAATTCAGGAGGAATTGAATCGAGATCAGTCATAGAGCCGAGGTTCAAAATAGCTCCGCCGATGAGGATTTTATCATTTGCAAGAGGAAGCAGCACGCCAGCATCTGCTGCCCAGCCCGAAGATTTATATACATACGTATCCATGTAAATACCGCGCAGAGATAACCCAACTAGCAGATTTTGAAATTTCTGCCCCCAAGTAGCTTCCAGCGTTGTTCCGCTGGCTGCGAAAAGAGCTATATAATCATCTGTCGGTGTCTCAGTCCGAAGCTGAAGATCAGACACATCCATATGCCTTACACTCAATCCAAGCGAACCTTTTCCGAAAGGCTGCACCATAAGAGCTGAACTGCCGGTAACACCTGCGAACCACGAAGTGTAACTGAAGAACATTTGATGAGAAGTACCAACGATAAGCGCTGGATTTCCTCGGGAGAGACTCGCATCACCCAAGACAGAAGCAGTCCTGCCCCCCAGCGCAAGCTCACGAGGGCTGTAGGGAACAGTCAGAAATGACGTGCCGATAGCTTCAGCTGTCGTGACTGTTAGGATAGTAAAAATTAAAGCTCGCGAAAAGTGAAAACAATATTTCATTAAAAGGTAAATACGTAAGTGAAGACATGCGAAATCCCCTCACCACGTTTTCCTAGAACGAATGCATAATCAACGTAGCTGTCGTCCCGGTTGATAAGAGAATAGTTTAATCCAGCGCCAGCAGAAGGCATAAAATTATCAATACCTCCGCGGAGAGCAACTCGTGGATTAGCAAAGAATTCTAAACCAGCCCTTATGCGGTGAGCGGAGCTGTATTCCCAATCGGAAATAATGCTATAATCCCCAATTACATCAAAATCCTTCAAATGATAAACCAATCCCGCTCTAATCCACATAGGAAATTTATCCTGATACGTCCTCCCCTCATCTTCGAACAATTCAGCTGTATTCCAATTAAAAGCTGTACTGAGGTCTTGAAGAACTAAGCCAAACTCCATTTTGGATGAACGGCGGATGAGGAGACCAATATCAAATCCAGTCCCCCGGCTTTGTCCTTTACTGTTCATGGGAAGGGATTGATACAGAAGTTTCACATTCACTCCTACGCTGACTCCTTCCATAATCTCATTTGCGAAACTGAAAATGATAGCATATTCAGCAGTGGAAAGTGTCTCGGTCTGATGTCCGGAACCGTCACGACCGTCAATATTATCTACTCCTGCCCGGAGGATACCCAACCCGATACCTCCTGTGGGAGGCAAAGCTGAGGCGGCAGTTATAGAAATCAAATCTCTATCCAGCGGTAGAAAATGATGAAACATAGTCACATGCCGCTTATCGAGAAAAACCAGTGCAGCTGGATTGTGGAAAGCGGCCCATCCCGGGTCAATCTCGGCAGTTAATCCACCGCCGAGAGCCATGGACCGTGCGGTAGTTCCCAAGCGAAGATATCCACCTGCGTAACCTCCTATATCTCCGGCTATGACCAAATTCACGCTTAAAACAGCTGATATTAAGAGTCGACGAATCATTTCAATACGATTAGTTTGACCCAATGATCTTCATCATCATAAGTCAGTTTGCAAAAATAAGGTCCATTGGCTACAGGTCGTCCGTTGCTGTCTTTTCCATCCCACTTAAGAGCACCTTCATCTTTGTTTAACCAGTGATCGTAGTCTGTCACTTTCTCCATAGCGAAATTGTAGATAGCCACTTGTATAAGTTGTGATTTTCTGGCTGCATGATGAAAACGGACGTAACCGTCTCCATCCAAAATATTATCCGAGTAAGGTGAAAAGGGATTGGGATAGGCATAAACCTGTTGGGGTGTCATCTCGGTTCGGAATATCCGCCAGATGGATTCATTGCTGTTGGGATCGGGTGTTCTTGCCAGTCCATCCGGAGTCCCTACCCAGAGCGCCTGACCGTAATAAGATCGTCTATCGTGAACAGCAGTGTAGACGGTGTTACTCAAAATTTCATCACTGTTTTCGGCATCTCTGGCAGGCTGATAGAGAGCAAAGTTTACTCCGTCTTTCGATCTCCAAAGTCCGTTTTGAGTAGAAACATACACAAGGGTATCATTGGCAGAGACATTGTAGGCACGTTCGCTGCGAAGAGCATCCACGGAAATCCAGTTTTGACCATCATCGGGAGTGTAGCTTAATCCGTTGACTTCACCTTCTTCATCCGCTCGGAGAGTTACAGCCCAAATCCTTCGCTGACCGTTGAATTCCTGTTTCGCCATTCCTACTACCCAATTCCCTGAAATGCCGTCATTCGGATACCAGAAGTGAGTCCAATCAATGCAGCCCGAATCGTCAAGAATTCCACGGTTGATTCCTTTTGCCGTACCTACCCAGACAGTGTCGCCGTAAGCCATCACGGAAAAGACTCGGTGGTTTCGGTTGCCCCCTTGTGCCGGTTCTTGGGAGTTTAGTTCAAATCCGGAATTATCACCACCGCAGAGAAATTCAGACTTTGAGTCTTCCGGCAAAGGTACTCGTTCCCATCCGGCAGAAATATTAGAGCGGTCAAGTCGCCGGAGACCACCATAAAAAGATGCAGCCCAGAAGTAGTCACTTGTTATGGCAAGGTCGTAGATGATGTTGCCGATGGTCAAAGTGATGGGGAATGCCGACAGGGTTTCCCCATTCCAGGATAAAGTCGTATCTGCGGTGGAATCCTTCGGTTGAGCCAGATAGAGCCAGCTTACATTTGAGGTGTCATCCGCGCTGTAGTTGATAGCCACTCCGTCACCTTTTGTCTCTTCGTCTCCATTGGCGGTGGTATCCGAGGCGAAGGCGACGATTACTGTATCCCCGCTGGCAGCAATGCCTGAGATGGCTGCTTCAGGTAAATCCGTTGATGACTGACCAGAAGTGACAGAAGACGAAGTGCTGAAAGTTGTCGCCGACAAGCTGTCTCGCATAACAGAGAGCCCCCGGCCGGTACCGAGCCATACGGCGCTGTCACCTTGAGTAACAATATCGATAATTACATCGCTCTGCAGTCCGGCGGATGTGGTATTATCATTGGGAGTGCCTCTCATCATAAAATCTCGGGGAACAGGCATCTGAGCGTAAACCGCTCCAAAAAATATCAGCGCCAACGCTAATGATCCTCTGGATCTCATTGAACAACTACCGTTTTTGATACAATGGGGCTGAAGTTGCCTCCCCAATCCTGAGCTTGAAACGTCCAGACATACGTTCCGGTTGGAGTACTGTTGTCGTAAAAAATTACATAAGCGTAGGTGCCATCATCCTTAACTGCATCTCCACTCGTCAAAGTAATCAAGTCAGATTCATAGAGGATTACCTCCCCACCATCATCGTACAGATAGATGTAGTTGCCGTTGTTGGCGTAAGTGCCGTCGGGTTTCAGGGATTTGTAAGCCACCCATTTTATGTCATCCAGCCCATCTGGATCGGAAACCATTACCCTTAACGTATCGAATGCAAAATCAGACACCGGTAGAGTCAATGTATCCGGTACTATGAGCGAATCAATCTTCGGCATAATGTTACCCAAACTAAAGGAATCAATCTCAGTTATAATCTTGGTTCCATACGTTGCCATCACCTTTAGATAGACTGTGCCGGTATCTCCGTAAGAGAGAGAATTGTTCAGTGAGCTGAGGGTAACCTCCCGGGAATAACGACCATCTTCAGACAGGATATCGCCCTGAACCCCCGTATCGTACAGCAGCACAGAATCTGGCGATGTCAAACTGAATCCTGATTTGGCATACCAGACCATGTAAGCTTCTGTAAAACCTGAACCGCTGTAAGATGCTCGAAGATCGGCTGCCACAAAAATAGCAGAGTCGTGCTGGAGATATGTAAAACCGATATTGCTGATGGGCTCAACAGGCGCAGACGTTTCGGAATCGTAGGGATTATTCACACATGAGGCAGTAAAAATCGCCATAAATATCAGGAGAAGAAAATGACGGGGTTTCATAGCGCAGTGAATATAAATGTCTCTTCGTAGTCTGACAATCATTTATCTCTAACCTTTTTATAGACGTGGTTAAGAAGTAGAGTACCTACTTGCCAAAGGCTTTCTGCACTGCATTTTTCGGGAGAGTCTTCAAGTGTGTGCCAGTAATTTCGATAGCGGTTTGGATAGTCGAAATCAATGATATTCACTGCAGGAATCCCAGCCTCATTATACAGTACTACATGATCATCTTCCACCGGCTGCCCCCGTCGGGATTTAAATGCAGAAAGTCCGAGATTTTCCGCCTCATCCCACAACTCCCAGACGAGCTCGGGAGCCTGCTGAATAGAGTTCCACTCCATGGGGAGAACAAGTTCAGCGTCTCCTACCATGTCAATAAGGATACAATATTTCGGGGGGTTCACTGGCAGGTTACGAGCGAGATACCGGGAGCCGTTGAAGAAATATTCCAGATCACCTGACTTCCCCATATCTTCACCATCCAGAAAAATCAGATCGATCCCAACAGGTAGCGGATTCGAATTTAGATGATTTGCCATTTCCATTAAAACTGCCACTCCACTGGCGCCGTCATTGGCACCAAGGATAGGAGTCTTCCGATACTGTCGATTCCGATCTCGGTCTGCCCATGGTCGTGTATCCCAATGTGCGGCAATCCAGATCCTCTCCTTCAGCTCTGGTTGGAATTGTGCTATAATATTTGTCAATTCCCAAGCCTTACCGACGTAAGGATCTGTGTAGGTGAAAGTCTGATTGATTACTGTATCAGCCAGTTGCTGCACATGATTTAAAATATATTCCAGGCAGTCATCGTGCCCGGCAGAACCCGGATTACGTGGACCGAAATTACATTGATCTTCCAGGTAACTGAACGACCGCTCACCATCAAATTCCGGAATCTTTTGTGACCACACGTTCTCCCCCGCCATTAAAAATACAGGGGCGATAATTAACATCTTATAATGTCTAAAGTCCAACGTCTACATCTATCCTTGTATCGCTATATTCACATCAAATCCGAAATCTCTATCTATCTTACGGCCCACAGTTTGAGCTTCACTCTCTCTATACTCATACCAGATTCCACCTGTTACTCTTTTGGTAAATGAGTATGTAATTTTAGGCGATAACTTCCAAGATTTTTGCCATCCGGTAATGGGGAGTTTCCCGGTAGTTCCTTCCCTTTGGCGTGTTTCTGATGATGAGTAGTCCACAGTTAGTGTGAAGTTTATGGTGTTTTCGAGGTTAAAGTCCCGGAAAAATACAATAGGGATTTTCAGACCGCCCTTATGTGAATAATTGGTTGAAGCTGTCCAGGTCTTGTCAAGATTCACTCGAGTGCTGTTTAGTCCACCGAGAGTATTGGCAATAGATTTTATATTAGAATATCGAGTAGTCAGAGAAATGCCTTTTACCAGCGTCATGGAGATTCCTACTAATGGTGAAAAAGATGCTGTGTATTTAGAAGAACGGAGTTCATTGTTTTGCCAAGATTGAGTCTGTTTCCCAGAGAAAGAGTGGTCTAGCGACGCACTTTTCGCAACCCATTTAATGAGGGGCCATTTCTCAACTCCTGACCAGCGTAACGTCCAACTGGGGAGTGCCAATCCTTCATCACCTGTGTCTCCCAGTGGCACAAAATCCTGAGTCATTGAGCGCGTCTCAACATTGTTACCATCCACACTCCAAGATTGATTATTACCGTAGTTGAATGTGGTGGTAATCTTTCGAGTAAGCGAAAGCCCTGAACGGAGTGTCATGTCTTTCTGCCTGCTGAAAGAACCGGTATTCACACCTACATCACTACTGGAATTAAGACCCAACTCATCTGTAAAACCTAACCGGAACGGTATACTGGCTGTTCCTGAGACAACTTTCATTGAATCTCCTGACCAGACTGAATCTATAACTCCTAGTGCATTCAGAGATCTGCTCTCAGAATAGGTAATACTGATGGGATTAATCTTACTGGCACCTTCATAAAGGATGCCCAGAATTTTTTGTAAACCTTCACTTTTTGGCTTTTTCGTCTCTTCTTCCTTTTTATCTTTTTGAGCACCTCCTCGTCGACCCCGACGTCGAGTAGAAGAACGGGATTTTTTCGGGGGACTATAGACTGCTTCAATAATCGCTTTCGGCGAAAGTGTTAGAGATGATGAAGTCCTCGCCTGAGATGTAATATTTGCACCCTCATGTATACTGTTAATAGGGTCCGACCACCGATAACTGGAGCTATAGTTCAGAGAAGGTTTCAACCATGAAAAGATTGCTGGTGTGAAATTCGTACTAAAGCTTTCTGTTACATCGGTTACGATGCCTGATTTCATCTCCCGAATAGCATCCAGATGTCTTGCCCTGTACATATCCATATCACTCTTCATCGTCTTGGAATAGTTTGTGTTCAAGTTATCCAAAATTTTATAACCGGCTTTGAATGTTCTGTTAAGACCAAGATTATAGGATGCTGGGACAGATTCCCCCACCCGTTTTGTTGTTTCCGAAAACGTCTCAGATGCCCCTAAGTTAAGATCTAGTGAGGAAGGAGTGTAATATAGGTGAGTGTCTCCTATTTTAGGCCCCAGCCAAGGAATCCCTTTTAGAAATTTCAAAGGAGTCCAGTAGTTATCCCTACCAAATCCCAAATTGTAGCTGACATTGCCGTTGTAATTTCGATTGGCACCGATTTTCTGCTCATTCGAATCCCAGCTGTGAGATCCGGAAAAACTTCCTTTAAGCCTATCTATCGTATATTTAGAGAAGAAGTTATCAGACTTTGTAGATTTAGAAAATGACGTAGAAAGAGACATCTGGCGACTCTTGGTCAATAGACTATCCGGAGCATTTTCCTGATTAAGAAGCACATCGGTTCCGGGTGAATATTTTGGTGTTGTCACATTTTCTTTGTATCCAAAATTTACCGGAATACTAAAACCCCACGCTTGAGGTAAAAGTTTGTTCAGATTAATTCTACTGTCAAACCTGAAACTCTCTCGAGTAGAAAGACGTCCCGAACCAAACTGTTCCTGTAGAGTGTGAAAGTCAGCGCCTTCCCTGGTATAGGTCATGGTAGCACTACCAAGATCCGCCAGGATAAGGGATGATTGCAAACGCATGGCTGTTCCTCGATCCTTTCGAACGTTAGAAAGGCGGAGCTCATCCACAAAAACTTCTCCACTTACAGGTTGCGAACTATTTCGGTTTCTAACACCCACTATGAAATATTCTAGGCGATTCATTGCCGGATTTCCCTGAATGTAGTAAGTCCGCAACGTATCCGTACCTTCCTGACTTAAACTAACATACCGGCGAGTAGAATCTGTTACTGTGAAAAGATCATGCGCATTCAACAAATCTACATTGGTGGTATCCTGCAGTTTCAGATTTGTCATGAAGTCGAGGTCAATCGCTATTACATTTCTCCCTCTATCTTCATCCCACTCATCGTAAACCGGTTGACGCACTTCATAGAAGACCTCATCCAAGCCGTCAAAGTTGCCAAACCTGATAAAAAATTCTACATCTGTGGTGTCACTCCAGATGGAACTTCCCTTCCCGTAAGTGTAAAGCTTCATTGTTTTGTAAGCCATATAACTTTGAGCCCGATCACCAGTAAGTGAAGTGAGATTTTTCTTAGCGGCCCCTTCCTCCTTCGGGCCTAGATCATTGAATTGAAGAACCAGCGACTGCTCCTTCAATCGGATCTGGTTTAGCTGATCAAACTCACCCTGAACTCCCTTGGGTGGTTCGTAGTCGTCGTTGTCTTCGGTATTAACTGTTGTAACCGCGAATATGCTATCATTGGCCGTATATTCTTGCTCATTGGGAGACTTTACACCCATTTCCTGCCATTCATTTCCAACCAACTCAATCTTGGCAATTTGAATCTGAGCGTCGCTCTCCACTCCACTGACTGTGAGCCGCATGAATTGGATGGCATCCCATGTGATATTTCCACTCGGTTTCATCTTTCTAAATTCTGACAGCGGAATCCGATACAGTCGCCAGCCGGTAGAGGTCTCACCTCCCTGATAGATTTCCCAATCTTCGCTAGCATCACTCAAATCAAATGATACCGTAAAGTAATCATTATTATAATCTAGGCTCCCCTCTCCGGTGAGATCTTCATCATCCGGATATCTAGGCTCCAGAGGATGAGCGGCTGTCCCGTTCCCCTGTGTACCGTTGATATAGCGATATTTTGACCGAGTTTCGGCTGCAGTTTCGCTGAAAAACCAGTTGTCGCCATTGGGATCATCCGGATCGATATCACTGCCCATGTAAATGAGATTTGTGAGTTGGAGCGTTAATGCATCAGCATACGTAAGAGTATCCAAACATCCGCCGTATCCGTCTTCGTAGGCATCTTCGCACAAATCCAGACCGATATCTTCCTCGTCCTCCAACATCGTATTACCATAAGATAATCCTTCTAAAGGTTGATCTTCTTTATCGTGTTCACCGTTACTGTTTCTGTCTTCGCTGATGATACCGAGATCTATGCTCATCTTTCCCATCGCTTCATTTGTATTCAGCCAAATCTCAAAAAACTTGCTCTCTGACTGATTATAATCTCCCGAGAATAGCGTGGCTGTAACACTTGCCCAGTTGGAATCCGCATCATCATTTTCGATCTGTTCTTCCCGGCGAGTGTAATCCAGGACCAGCACATCTGTCCGTTCATTCTGAGCGCGAATGCTGGTCTCTTGGTTGGGCCAGATATCTCGCGTTGAAACTTGATTATACGGATTATACCAAAACATTTTTGCTCGTTTCTGTTCGCTAAGCAGCTGATCAAGGGAATCAACTGGAGCTGCGCCCCTGCTCCAGAATCGATATCGAACAGGCATGCTGGTGGTACGCTTAGCTCCTTCAAAATCGTCAATGAAAGCGACTCCGTTAGGATCACCGGTAGCTTCATTATTCACCGGATTTGGGTTCGGCAGCACCTGGGCATACTCACCCTCAATCTTGAACGATGACGGCTTATTCGTCTCAATAAGAGGTAGTTTGTCTATAGCTCGAGTAAGAAGATCAAGTTCCGTTTCAAAACGACCGTTCACATCCCAGATAAAATTCCGAGTGGGCTCGTATCCCACTTCTATCTTTTCATTCATGACAGTCTGATTGAAGTAGAGTGCAGTTACTCCTAAAAACGAATTTTTTCCAAAATCCATTTGCGCCCTTGTGCCAACAATTGTTTTCTTATCAAAAGAGACCAGTTCGTGTTTGTCATACATTATTTCCAATTCTGCGTCGGGGGCATTAATAGCATCCGTCAAAAAGGTTACTGTACCAGTCATGTAATCAATGTAATAATCGGATCCGCGCTGAAGCTGAACATTGTTCAGGAAAACCTGCTCACTTCCTTCCACCAACATAAAACCACCTAAGTTAATTGTAGAGCTGGTGTTGGTATAGGTGGCTTGAATCTCGAATTTGGATTCCGAGCGAATATTTAAACTGTTGGTGCTGTGATACATAAGCGCACTGTCCGGCAATACATTTTGAAGTTCCTCGCTGGGGTTGCCTTCTCCCTCATAATATTCAGAATAATCCAATTCAAACGGGTGAAGCATGGGAAAGATTAACTCACCTGTAGAGTAGTTAATTATGTTAAAATTGCCTGCGTCGATGATATCATCTGAAATCAGATTATTGTTCTGATCTCTTTGATCAAGACCGAAAAGCTTAAGGTAGTTATTTCCATTTCCGTCCATCTCATTATTACCGTATGAGCCGTGTTTATACGTGATTTTTAAGTCAAATCCTTCTTGTTCAATTTCAGTTGTTCCAAGATAATAGACATTTCTGAACATGAGCGGCCATGTGGAGTGTCCTGGATTGGGTGTCTGAGACTTTAACAGCTTAAGTGTGATAGTATCTCCTTCAGCAACGGCTGAACTAAGTTCTCCAACAGTTTTAAATATCTCATCCTCTTCCGGACGGGATAGTGTATAAGAGACAGCAAGAATCTCATTCGTCTGCAGCGGTACCCTTAACCGGATATAGCCGAGATCATCGCTTACATTATAGTCAACATTCCACTCAAGTCGCTCAAAAAACGCTTCTTCCAGTTCAGCAGGCTCATAATCGAAATCATTTGGGTCAGCATATGCGCGACCACGAAAAATACCCGCACCCTGATTCCCTCCAACAGATTTGAACAGATCAATCTCGTTAATCACAACTCGTTCTGCACTGATAACGTGAGCGCCATTTTCGTTCAGCGGATAGAAACTGTTTATGGTAGCCACGCCAGCGGAATCGCCAAAGAAAACTCCGCCATCACGGAAAATTTTATCAAGGAAAAAGTACTGGTTAGTCCTGTACTGATAGTCAGGAATGGTGGCGCCCTCAGACTCGGAGCCGCCCTTGAATTTCTTTTTCTCTTTCTTTGTCTGCTCGATGGATGCAATTGCAGTCACATCAACAGGACCGAATTTAAATACAGACTTCAATCCAAAGAGTCCTGCGTTCTTTCCTGAGAAACTGACATAGTTTGTAGACGGTAATGAAAGGGAGATATTTCCCGCTTCAATCTTCTGCACAATCTCGTTCTCAAAGCCGGTATAGTTTACTCGAATATTGTTTTCCCAGTCAAACTCCCGCTCGCTATCTTGATCCATGAGGATACTAACACGGTCACCGATCTTCCCTTCGATATTCAGATGCTCCTGCTGATCAAACTCCAGATGAGTCGTCTGGGATTCCTGCAGATTGCTGCGTGCCAACGTCTGATCCTGAAACACCATTTTACCCATCACACGAATGTTGCCTCTCAAATTGAGAGAAACACGGCCGGCAGCAGTCTCAACGCCTACAACTTCCCACGATCTGCCTCCTCCAGTCCTTCTTTCATCAGATTTTGCCTTGGCGAGAGAGCTGTATAGATTAGACAGCCTGTCTCTGTATATTCTCTCCTGCAAATAGTGCTCAACGGTCATAGTCAGCGGCATTTTCAGGAAGTAGCCCCCTACGGTTTCGTAAAAGGAGATTGTCCCCCAGTTTCCGGTTATTTCCGCCCATGCATCAAAATCTTCTAATTCTGCCGTGAAAAGACCACGCACTGCATTTGTCGAATCGATGGTAAAGGGAGATGGAAGAGGAATCTTTTCATATGGATCTACCAACCGGTTAGCTTTGAAACCGTGGATGAGAGTTAGCATATGTAGATTGGATATATCCTCTTCGATACGTACGGAATCCGTCTGACCTTCTTCCTGACTGAACAGGCAGACGACCAAGAACAGCGAGATCGTATTGATAGCTCTCCCTCGCCGGAATATCTCGGCGAATTTGAGTGACTTCTGCTTCATTTACCTCTTAAGCTTATGCTTTAGAGAATCCCGGTTACGCGTCCGGGGACAAACGCAGGTAACGATCTTGCTATACTAACTTGCTCCTCTATTTGTTTCCTGAAATGAGGCGGTATCCCCAGAGGTTGGGGACTCAATAAACCGACTCTCCTTTAGAAGTGTAATAAGTTCTTTCATCGCTTTGCTTCTGTGACTCAATTCGTTTTTCTCCTCGCTCGTCAGTTGAGCGTATGTTTTTCCGAGGTGAGGTATTAAAAAAACCGGATCGTATCCGAATCCGTCTTCCCCAAGAGGTGAATCAGTAATAAGTCCTTCTACTGCTCCTTCTGAGGTGAGTTCCTTTTCACCATCAATGAAACAAGCCGCTGTCCGAAACCGTGCAGTTCTGTCAGAATACGGCACTTCAGCTAGTTCAACAAGCAATTTATTGATATTATCAGCATAGCTGCAATCTACTCCTGCATATCGAGCAGCATAGACTCCTGGCGCTCCATCGAGAGCATCAACCTCCAGTCCCGTATCATCAGCGATAGCAGGCAAGCCAAGAATGGTAGAAATTGTCTTGGCTTTAAGTAAGGCGTTTTCCTCGAGAGTAGCGCCTGTTTCCTCCACTTCAGGAATCTTGTGTGCTGGGTCAAATTCGTCTAGAGTTCTGGCTGAGATACCGGCACTTTTCAGGAGTGCCTTAAGTTCCCGAGCCTTGTCTTTGTTCCTCGTAGCTATAATGATCTTTTTATCCATTCGAATTCTATTGATGAATCAGCGGCGGGAAACATAGCAATTCCACCTTTGCTTAACAAGCAAAATTCGACGGGAAAGACTCCAATTAGCGGTTGCTTTTAGAGGGTGGTAAAAGTAACTTCGTTGCGCTTTTTGGCTCGGTAGCTCAGTCGGTAGAGCAGAGGCCTGAAAAGCCTTGTGTCGATGGTTCAATTCCGTCCCGAGCCACCATCATTATCAAAATAATTACCTGGAAATAGAAATATTTTTACAACAAATTTTCCTCGAGAAATAGTCAAAAGCAATAATCACAAGAATAAATGGAAAAACAAAAAGAATTCATGAGGGAAGCCATCCGGTTATCCCTTGAAAACGTTAAGAACGGTAATGGTGGACCTTTTGGAGCTGTGATTGTAATGAACGGCAAGATCATTGCCGAAGGGTACAATCAGGTGACCTCCCAGAACGACCCAACCGCTCACGCTGAAATTGTCGCTATCCGGAGAGCGTGCGATACCCTCGATACTTTTCATCTGACTGGCGCTGAGATTTACTGCAGCTGCGAACCGTGCCCCATGTGTCTTGCCGCCATCCACTGGGCGAGGATCGAAAAAATCTATTACGCCAATATCCAGGAGGACGCCCGGCGTATCGGTTTCGATGACCATGCCATTTACGAAGAACTGACCAAAAATAGAAGGGAGAGAAAAATACCCATCGCCCAAATTCTCCCCAAGGAAGGAAAAGCAGCCTTCCGGGCCTGGGAAGAAAAAGTTGATAAAACCCCCTACTAATCCCTTAAATTTAACAAATTTAACCCCTTTTAATATGTCGCACGACATCCACTTCATCCTGAACGATCGGGAGGTTCAGACTGGCAATAATCCTGGTCTCCTTGTACTGGACTTCCTTCGGCAGAACGAAAAACTAATGGGGACAAAAGAAGGGTGCCGGGAGGGAGACTGTGGTGCCTGCGTGGTGATCATCGGCGAACTTGCTGACGGACAGGTCTCCTATAAGCCAGTCACCTCCTGCATGATGCCTTTGGGTGAACTCCACGGAAAACACCTCGTCACCATCGAAGGGCTCAACCTCACCGAACTCTCCCCCGTCCAGGCAGCCATTGTGGAAGAAGGAGCAACCCAATGCGGTTTCTGTACACCAGCCATTGTGGTCTCCCTGACTGCCAGTCTCATGGAGGAAGGCTCAGAAATTTCACTGGATTCCGTGATGCGAGCTTTGAGCGGACATCTCTGCCGCTGTACGGGCTACCGGTCCCTTATAGCAAGTGAAAATTTTCTGCACGAATCAGTCGGCAGCAATACAGGCATCGGAAGGCTTCTTGAAAAAGGAATCCTTCCGGACTATTTTAAAGATATTTCTACTCGATTAAACAAAATTCCTCCTCCCAGTTCTCCAGACGGATTCACTGAACAATTTTTCATTGCAGGTGGAACCGACATCTATATTCAGGAAGGAGAAATCCTCCCGGTATCTTCAGTCAGCATTCTGAACCTTTATCCAGAGATGAAGGGAATTACCAGAAAAAACGGACAAATACACATCGGTGCCCTCACAACGTTTGAGGAATTCTCTTCCCATCCGGTTATCACAGATATCATCCCAGAAATAGAAGATTACATGTTCCTGATTGCCTCCTGGCAGATCCGGAACCGGGCGACAGTTGGTGGAAATATCATCAACGCCTCCCCAATCGGGGACATGACCATCCTCCTTCTAGCAATGGACGCGCAACTGGTCCTTCAGAATGGAACGGGATCAAGAACTGTTTTCCTCAGATCCTTTTACAAGGGCTATAAACAGTTAGATAGAAAAGATTCAGAAATCCTTTCGGAAATTCTGATCCCCTCTCCCACACCGGACACTAAAATTCATTTTGAAAAGGTGTCTAAACGGAAGTGTCTCGATATTGCATCTGTAAATCTGGCTGTCACAGTTCAAAGTATTGATGGTAACATTCAAGAAATCGGCATGGCAGTTGGCGGAGTAGCGCCTATCCCTCTTTACCTTCAAAAAACCTGTAAATACCTGACAGGACAACCCCTTTCTATTGAAACTATAGAAAAGGTAATCAATCTGGCTCAGGATGAAATAAGTCCCATTAGCGATATCCGGGGAAGCCAGGCCTACAAACGGCTTCTGACCAGACAGTTATTGATCTCGACCTTTGCAAAACTTTATCCTGAACAGATAACTCCAAAGGCGTTTTATGAAGCATATTGACGCAGCCCTCCACACCCGGGGGGAATCGGAATATGTAGACGATCTCCCCCAGCCGGCTGAAATGCTCTTCGCGGCCGTTTATGGTTCTCCAACTGCTCATGGGAAAGTCAAGAAGCTAGATTACTCTGAGGCAGAAAAAGTCCCCGGCGTGGTGGCAGTGCTAACAGCCAAAAATATTCCGGGCGAAAACCAGATCGGGCCTATTATCCAAGACGAACCCCTTTTAGCGGAAGATGAAGTCCACTTTGAGGGTCAGCCCATGGCGGTGGTGATCGCTTCCAGTCCTCAGACCGCTCGGGAAGGTGTCAGGGCAATTACTGCAGAAATCAAGGAACTGCACGTTATCACCGATCCAAAGGTGGCCTTTGAAAAGGGCGAGATTATCGATACACCCCGCACCCTGGCCATCGGGGATGTGGATGCGTCCTGGGATAAGTGCGATCTCGTCATTGAGGGCACTTGCGACATCGGTGGGCAGGAGCACGTTTACCTTGAGACGCAAAGGGCACGAGCCATTCCCCTTGAAGATAACGTCATCCGAATTCACGCCTCCACACAAAGTCCCTATGCCAGCCAGCGGGCCGCTGCTAAAATCCTGGGGGTCCGTCATCACAAGATTGAAGTGGACGTCAAGCGGATTGGTGGAGGATTTGGTGGCAAGGAAGATCAGGCTACGCCCATTTCGTGCATGGCTGCCCTGGGTGCGTGGCACACTGGGAAACCTGTGGAGCTGGTTCTGAACCGATCAGAAGATATGCGGATGACTGGAAAAAGACACCCCTACCTTTCCGATTTCAAGATTGGTACTACGAAGGATGGTAAAATCATAGCCTTTGAAGTAAACCATTATCAGAATTCAGGGGCAGCTGCTGATCTCTCTACCCCTGTTCTGGAGAGAACCCTTTATCACAGTACCAATATTTATTACATCCCAAACGCACGGATTTCCGGCGCCTGCTGCCGAACGAATCTCCCGCCCAACACCGCCTTCCGGGGTTTCGGCGGTCCACAGGGGATGTTTGTGATTGAGTGTGCCCTAGAAAAAATCGCCGAAGCCCTCAATAAACCAAAAGTGGAAATTCAGCAGAAAAATCTACTGAAAAAAGGAGACCCATTCCCTTTCGGTCAACGGTACCAGAATAACCATGCACGACAAGCATGGAAGCACGCATTAAACAGTTATAATATTGAAGGAATCCAAAACAGGATTGACAAATTCAACTCAGAACACTTCGACACCAAAAAGGGATGCGCTGTCATGCCTGTCTGTTTCGGCATCTCATTTTCCACCACATTCATGAACCAGGCCAGTGCTCTGGTGCACGTCTACACCGATGGAAGTGTAAGCGTGACCACAGGAGGAATCGAGATGGGCCAGGGACTCAGCACCAACATCGTAAAGATTGCTGCAAAAACTTTTGGAATTGCAACAAACCGCATCAAGCTGGAGAGCACCAACACCACCCGCATTGCCAACATGTCCCCCAGCGCCGCCAGTTCCACCACCATGCTGAATGGCAATGCAGCCGTACTGGCTATTCAACAGATTCTCTCCCGACTAAAAACCTTTGTTGTTGAAGAACTGAATCTTCACGACAAGGACGACATCACAATTTCAGAGGAGAAAATTCTCCATAATGGCAAAAACACCGGCATGACTTGGAATGATTTAGTGCAGAAGGCTTATCTCTCGCGCATTGGACTTTCTGCTCACGCCTTTTTCGCCACGCCGGGCATCTGGTTCGATAAAAAGAAAGAAAAGGGTGAGCCCTTTGCCTATCACGTTGTTGGCTCGGCCATTGTGGAGGTAACCCTTGATTGTATCAGAGGAAGATACGATATCGATTCTGTAAAAATCGTCCACGATTTGGGAAGACCTTTAAATAAACTGGTGGATCTGGGTCAAATCGAAGGGGGACTGGCTCAAGGTTTAGGATGGATGACCATGGAAGATTTACAATACGATGAAAACGGTCAACTGCTGTCCAATGCTTTAGCCAACTACAAGGTCCCCGATGTCTATTTCATGCCCGATGACATACAGGTCAAATTTCTGGAAGATGCTGACAGTGAACTTGGACCGTACGGCTCCAAGGCGGTAGGAGAACCGCCTCTGATGTACGGCATCGGAGCTTTCTTCGCTCTCCGACACGCCATGAAAGCCTTCCGGCCAGACCTGAAATTTCCTCTCACCTCTCCCCTGACGCCCGAGCGGATTCTGATGTCCCTGCATCCCGAATTACTCGAACAAATCGAGGGACGCAAATCACCGTCCCTCACCCTGGCTAAGGAAACTGTCTAAATTGGCAACCGAACCAGTGAATTCCTTTTGGCAGACAGTCGCCTCTCTGCTGGAAAAGGGTCAGAATGTTTTTCTGGCTCTAGTGGCAGAACATACTCAGCACTCCCCAGGAACAATGGGTGCCAAACTGCTTGTGGCGAAAAATCATGATCCCGTAGGGACCATCGGGGGCGGAATCATGGAGTATAAGCTTGTGAAACAAGCGGGAGATATCCTAGAACGGGACAACTACACCCCTGAAATCCAGACACTTATCCACAGAAAGTCCGGACCGGGAGAAAAATCGGGCATGATTTGTGCCGGAAAACAGACCAATCTCTATTACCTTTGCCATCCTGAAAAAGATGGTGAAACTGTCGAGAGGATCAAACACAATTTAGAAAATGACCAGTCGGCAACTCTTACCATCTCTCCGTCAAGCATGCTTGTAAAAAAGCAAAAGCCTGATGTCAACAAGCCTCAAATTAAATTATCAGTCAGAGAAAACGGCTGGTTGTACGAAGAGCAGCTCCTGAATTTCAAGAGAATCGCAATTATAGGTGGTGGACACTGCTCCCTTGCCCTCTCACGTGTGATGAAAAATCTGGGGTACGGAGTCTTTGTCTATGAAACACGAGAAAATGTGTTCACCATCACTGAAAACAGGTATACCCGATCCGTCCAAATCGTTGACGATTACCGAGATGCTGCCTCTTTGATCAATTATCCCGAATTGACAAATGTGGTGGTAATGACCACAGATGTGGATTCCGATGTCCAAGGATTGCTAGGGTTGATTGATTTACCTTCTCCTTTTATTGGAGTGATGGGAAGTCAGGCAAAAATAGCCGAAATCCTCAGACGGCTGAAAAGTGAGGGAATTTCTGAAGATCAACTGTCCCACCTGACAGCACCCGTGGGCACCCCAATGACAAGCAACACACCAGAAGAGATTGCCATCAGCGTGGCTGCGCAGATTCTTCAAAAAAGAATTCAACCCACCAACTAAATGCCACACGCCCCTGACTTTGCTGTTACTAGCCAGAGAGTCGTCACTCCTGAAGGCGAAAGGGCGGCGGCTGTACTAATCAAAGGTGAAAAAATTCTGGATGTTGTCTCACAACACAACATCCCTGAAGGTTGTCCTGTCGAAGACGTGGGGAATGATGTGGTCATGCCGGGATTGGTGGATGTTCACGTCCACATAAACGAGCCGGGCAGAACCGAATGGGAAGGATTCGAAACAGCCACCAAGGCAGCGGCTTCAGGAGGCATAACAACTCTTGTGGATATGCCCTTAAACTGCATCCCCGTGACCACCACCCTTGATGCACTAAACAGTAAAATTGCTTCCACTAAAAACAAACTTTTTGTCGATTGCGGGTTTTATGGTGGTCTAATTCCAGGCAACTTGAACGACATTGAACCGTTAGCAAGAGCTGGTGTGCTGGGGTTCAAAACCTTTATGAGTCATTCCGGAATTGATGAATTTCCGAAAATAACAGAAGAAAATATCAGGAAAGCATTACCAATACTTGCTCAACATGGGATTTCTCTTCTGGTTCATGCTGAACTTGAGAACTGTATTGAAAAAACAGAAAACCTTCAAACCTATAAGAGTTATCTGGCAACCAGACCAAAATCGTGGGAAAATGAGGCCATCAAGCTGTTAATCCAGTTGTGCAGGGAGTTTCAAACGCCCATACACATCGTTCATTTATCCTCATCCGATGTCCTAACCGAATTTGCCCAAGCCCGAGAAGAAGGGCTTCCTCTTTCTATAGAAACTTGTCCCCATTATCTCCATTTCACCGCCGAAAACATAGCGGATGGTGACACCCGATTCAAATGCACTCCCCCAATTAGAGAAGCAAAAAACCGTGAAAAACTTTGGCAGGGATTACAATCTGGAACCATTGATTTTATTACATCCGATCATTCGCCCTGTACACCTGAGTTAAAGAAAATGGATGAAGGTAGGTTTGAAAAAGCCTGGGGTGGAATATCATCCCTGCAGCTGACACTTCCTGTCATTTGGACAGAATGCATTAACAAGGGATTATCATTGAATCAACTTACAAATTGGATGTGCAGTGCTCCTGCAAAATTTATTGGGATGGACCATCAAAAGGGTCAAATCTCTCTTGGATACGATGCCGACCTCGTCTGCTGGGATCCGGATTCTACATTTCTTGTAGAACCTGTCATCATTAATTTCAAAAACAAATTAACACCCTACGAAGGTGAAGAACTTTTCGGGGTTGTTAAAAGAACCTATCTTCGGGGGAACAAAGTTTTTGAAAGTGGACACTTTGTAAATGATCCCATAGGTAAAACCATCCTTCGCAATCATGCCACCTGAAAAAACATCAAACCTCATCGACCTAGCTTCGGAAGAAAATGGCGGGCGAGCCCTGTTGGCCAGCGATGAATTCTTTGCCCTAAAAGAAAACCTGCTCAGGCCCGGACGAGGTGAGTTCATCCCCGATAAATACACCGACTGCGGTAAATGGATGGATGGGTGGGAAACGCGAAGACGTAGATCGGAAGGACACGACTGGTGCATCGTCCGTCTTGGAACACCTGGATTGATTAAGGAAATTAATATCGATACCAACCACTTCGTCGGGAATTATCCTACCCATGCATCCGTGGATGCGTGCCAAGTACCACCTTTTACACCCATAGATGATATTACCGATGACAAAGTTGAATGGGTTGAGATTCTCCCCAGATCTGAACTTCAGGGAGACTCGCAAAATCTTTTCACCATTAACAGTAATAATGCTTTTAACTACCTTCGTCTCAACATCTATCCAGACGGCGGTGTGGCTCGTTTCAAAGTCTATGGGCACCCTGAAGAGAGTTTGGGAAGTAAAAAAGATTGGTTCGATGCAGCCGCTGCAGAGAATGGGGGCAAAACGCTTGCCTGCAGTAACATGCATTTCGGTGACATGAAAAACCTCATCAGTCCCGGCATAGCAATCGACATGAGCGACGGCTGGGAAACAAAACGGCGGCGAAGCCCCGGACATGATTGGGTTATCCTCAAACTTGGCGCCCCCTGTGCGATTGAGCGAATTGTGGTGGATACACTTCACTTCAAAGGAAATTTCCCCGATTCATGTTCCCTTGAAGAGTGCTTTGCACCCAATGCGGATAAAGATTCCATTCTCCTTGACGATATTGACTGGCAGGAAGTGCTTCCGGATTCGAAACTAGGCAGTAACCGGGAACATATCTTTTCAAAGGAACTCAAACAAACGGGACCCCAAACCCACATGCGATTTAACATTTACCCGGATGGCGGGGTGAGCCGGTTGAGAATTTTCGGTCATCCTATAACCTAATAACTGGTTCTGATGGTATAATGAATTTGGAAGAATTAAACACCTTAACCCATGGCGAGGCCTCAGACAAATTTTCAATCTGCTGCAGCGCCTCGAAATGGGTGGAACAAATGATAGGCTGCCGTCCTTTTCAGAATAAAGATAAGCTATTTGAATTGGCAGAAAAAACCTGGTTTGCCCTCACCAGAAATGACTGGCTCGAGGCATTCTCTCACCACCCAAAAATCGGAGACACTGAAGCACTTCAGAAAAAATTTCAACGGACACAACCGTGGACCGAAAACGAACAAGCTGGGGTGAAAGGTGTTTCTGAGGATGCCTTAAAAGATTTGGCCGCAGGTAATCGATTGTATAAAGATAAGTTTGGTTATATCTTTATTGTTTGCGCAACTGGAAAGAGCGCTGATGAAATGCTGGCGCTTTTAAAAGAAAGACTAGAGAACGATCCAGAGGCTGAACTGTTGATCGCAGCCAAAGAACAGAATAAAATTACAAGACTGCGACTGGAAAAATTGTTTAACCAATGAAATTGTCTCTGAACCCTGCAACCGTAGAATCGGTTTCTGCTCAACTGAAAACCACTAATTCCCAATTCAATCTTTCACACCCGGGTGAATCGGATGATCGCCAACCTGTACACACCGTCTATGGAGGAGCCCATTTATTCCAATCAGGTTCGGCAGAAAAAATGGGGAAGGCGGCTCTGGTACACTTGGCAGAATACATCCCAAACTTTGTTGTGCTGGCCAAGATTATGAGTCTTGAAGGGCACAAATCCTTACCCGAAGAAAAAAAGGACATTGAATCGTTGCTCAAACTGGCAGAAGAAAATCCCGACCAGTTAAAGCAAGATAACTCTACAGCCTTTTTTGCCTACACCATTTACACCCGGGTTTTAAGCAAATTAAATCAAGAACCTGTTGAAGATTTCCGAATCGATTTTGAAGACGGTTACGGAAATCGTCCTGATGATGAAGAAGATGGTCACGCGGCAGCTGCCGCGAGGGAAGTCGCCAAAGGGATGAGAGACAACTCTCTCTCCCCTTTCATTGGCTTCCGCATTAAACCACTTACGGAAGAACATAAACTCCGGGCGATTAAAACACTTGATATTTTCATCACGACTTTGTTGAATGAAACCAATAATCTCCTGCCCGATAATTTTGTTGTTACATTGCCTAAGATTACCATTCCTGATCAGGTCACAGCCCTCGTGGAACTTTTTGAGAATCTGGAATCCATTACCGGGCTGCCGTCAGGATCGCTCAAAATGGAACTCATGATTGAAACACCCCAATCCATCCTGGACAGCCACGGAAATTCAGCCCTTCCCGCTTTAGCGAACGCGGCAGAGGGCAGATGCGTGGCGGCTCACTTTGGGGTGTACGATTATACTGCTTCCTCTAACATTACCGCAGCTTACCAGAGCATGATCCATCCCGTTTGTGACTTTGCCCGCCACATGATGCAAGTCGCTCTCGCCGGGACGGGCATCCAGCTCTCTGATGGGGCGACAAATATCATGCCTATAGGTCCTCATCGGCCGGCCAAAGGACAATCATTAACAGAAAACCAGAAGCAGGAAAACCGCAAGACCGTATTTCACGCATGGAAGTTAAACTATGACGACATCCGCCATTCCCTAAAACACGGGTATTACCAGGGGTGGGACCTCCACCCCACTCAGCTTCCCATCCGGTATGCTGCCGTTTACTCTTTTTTTCTGGAAGCATTGGAGGCAGCCTGCCACAGGCTAAAATCGTTTATGGAAAAAGCAGCCCAAGCCACGCTGGTGGGCGATATTTTTGATGATGCTGCAACCGGTCAGGCACTCTTGAATTATTTCCTCCGTGGGATCAGCTGCGGGGCCATTACGGAAGAAGAGGTAAAGAAAACAGGACTGACTCTGGAAGAAATCCGGTCACGATCCTTCAACAAGATTTTACAAGGGAGGCAATCATGAATAGTCCAATCACAACTCATGTCCTCGATACCGCACAGGGATGCCCGGCAAAGAACATCCATGCTGTGCTGGAAGTACTGAGCGAAACGGAAACGTGGGATACCGTGGGAGAGGGCACGACCGATGCGGATGGCAGAATCAATGGACTTTTACCTGCCGACGCTCCTCTCTCACCAGGAACATACTGCTTAACATTTGACGTCACTCCTTATTTTCAATCTCAGGATGTAGACAGTTTCTATTCTTCCATCCCGATAGTGTTTACCATTAATAATCCTGACCAGCACTACCACATTCCTCTTCTGCTAAGCCCGTTCGGTTATTCCACTTACAGAGGCAGCTGATAGAAATGGAATCGCACCAAATTCACGAGTTGCTGAACCTGCTCATTCGCTGGTTTCATGTAATAGTCGGCATCACTTGGATAGGACAAATCTATTTGTTTAACTGGATGGAAAAAACCTTGCCCAAAGAAATTGATTCGCAAGCTGGAAAAAACGTAGTCGGGCAGCTCTGGATGGTTCACGGTGGAGGTTTTTACTTTGTTGAAAAGCAGAAAATCCCCCAAGTCATACCTCGGACTCTCCATTGGTTCAAATGGGAAACTGCGCTCACTTGGATCAGCGGTATGTTTCTGCTAATCATTGTCTATTACATGGGTGGGGCTATGTTAGAGGGAGATTCAGAAATGGCTGATTCAACTGCGATTAAAATCAGTTTAGGTATATTATTATTAAGTTACGCCGTCTATTATTTACTTTGGTCATCTCCACTGGGGAGAAATGAAATTGTGGGTTCCGCTATTTCATTTCTCATTACTATTGCTCTCTTCATAGGATTGGATCACATATTCAGCTCAAGAGCTGCCATGATGCACATTGGGGCTGCATTTGGCACGATCATGACCGCCAATGTCTGGATGATTATTCTTCCTGCTCAGCGTAAAATGATTGCTGCAACTGAAAAGGGTGAAACACCTGATATGTCCCTGGCTGGAAAAGCCAGGCGCTGCTCCAAACATAATACCTATATGTCACTTACGGAAATAACCACAACTGGCTTATACTTGGGGGATTTATTCTTTTTGGCTGGCTGGCAGCTAAATGGATGAGAGGTTGATCTGTTATTCTCTGTGATTATATCAGGACTACATCCATAACCATCATCACTCTAAGACCAAGTAAAGCACCAATGGGGGTATATGTTCCTCATTGGCTGCTTTTACTTACGACCATTCTCTTTCACCCAAGCCAATAGCACCTGATAGAACTTCTCATAGTCAGCAATATCTATCCACTCTCCCTCTGCATGATGGTTGCCGCCTTTACCGGCTATCACCATAGTTGGGATTTTCTGGCCAGAGAAGAATCGGGCATCAGAGGCACCGTGGGATTTTGCCTCTCCCACCTCAATGTCAGCCACTTCCTGAGCAATTTTAGCAAAACTGACAAATAGAGGGTTGCTCGTATCTGCGAAATGGCTGCCGCCTGAGATTTTCTCCTGCACTGCAATACCATCAAACAGTTCGGCTTTTCCGACAACTCTGGCCAGCATATTATCTGAAGAGTACTTAGGTGTGTAGCGAATATCTACTGTTGCCGTCGCCAAATCGGGGACCTGATTGGTGGCCTTCCCTCCTTCTATGGTGCCTATATTCACTGTGGTATAATAATCGTCTCCCGACTCCTTCTCTGTGGCAAAGTCCTCTTCCAGCATAATGAGGAAGCGTGCTAATTTCATAATGGCGTTTTCACCCAACCACGTTCGCGATCCGTGGGCGCTCTTCCCTTCGGCTGTCACTTCCAGCCATAGAATGCCTTTGGCCTGGGTCTCGAAATTCCAGTCAAAACCGCCGTCCGGCATCACCACAATACCAGCACCATATCCCTGTTCCACCAGATATTTCACTCCGTTGAAACCGCCGATTTCTTCATCTGCAGTCAGCATCAGACCTACATCATATTTATTTAAATCATCTCCCAGTGCCTTGAAAATGTTCAGGGCTGCAGCAATCCCCATCTTCATATCGTAGGCACCTCTACCTATTAGTCGACCATCCTCAACCTTTGGCTGGAAAGATTCCTCCGTCCCTGGTACTACATCCAAATGTCCCGCCAATAGAATCTTTGGCGAGGTGGTCTCTTGACTGGTAATCACTACAGATGGGAAGCCTTTTGATTCATACCATTTTACTTGAATAGGGAGTCCTGCTAATTCCTCTACGATCCACTCCATAGCAGCTCGATTAGCATCATTATCTCGCGTCACGGTCTGAAATCGGATGAGAGCAGAGAGGTCATCAACAAGTTCATCCTCTGTTTGTGCTGACAATCCACTCCATAGAGAACAAAGCAGATAAAAAACGGCAAATATCCCAGCGAATGGTTTTCTCATTTCTTCCCTCCTAAATGGTATTTTCTGTACTATAGCAAGATTTGTCTAGTTATTGGAATGTAGAACTGTGAAAGCAGATTCGCAAACCTATCGAGTGTAAAATCTCCTTCGTGGAAAAACGATCACATACCAAGTTTTATCATCCATCAAACATCTTACATCTTCCATTTTCTCTGATATTGCTATTCCCTTCCGTCGTACTTAAACTCCATCTATGAGTGTTTTCATGCGGATTGGTCTCTTTCTCTTCTTTTTCGGGCTGCTAATCTTCAGTACAAGACTACTCTTGAGTAAACGGACACGAGCCGAACTGAGACAGCTGAACAGCACCGTACCCTCTTACTTTCGCTCAAATAACAAGGCACTCGCCAGGATGATTGTGATTCTCATTCTCCTGATGATAGTAGTCTATATACTTATGGAATTGTCATGATTCGCTACATCGTTGACGGACACAACTTTATTCATGAAGTACCTGTCTATCTAGAACTCCTCGATCGAAATTATGTAGAATGTCAAAAAACTCTTTTCCGCCAATTTCAAGACTATACTGATTCAAAAAAAGTAGCGATCACACTCATTTTTGATGGCAATCCACCGTGGAATCCACCTGATGAAAGCGACCGTCTTGAAATTTGTTTTAGTGGAAGTCATGACGAGGCAGATAATCTTATCATTTCTCTGGCTGAAAAATGGCAACGAAGGAGCATAATAGTTGTTACCAGAGATCATGGTATTCGTAATGCCGTCACGGCCGCTGGGTGCCAAACCATGATGCCTACGAATTTTTATGAACTGATAAGAACTAAAAAATCAAACCGGCCCTTCAGTGGAGGAATCAAGAACAAACATACTCTTACCCCAGAAGAAGTGAGAGAATGGAAAGAATTGATGCAAAGTGAATTGACAAAGAGAAAAACAAGGCTTAACAATTTTTAATCATTAATCATCGAAGCAAAACTGAATGTCAGCGTTAAATAAATTACTCCAAATCAACGAGGGAGAGGGGAAGCGAGTGTTATCCTTTTTCCTCTGTTGGTTTTTCCTAATCGGCTCTTTTATGTTCGGCAGAACGGCAAGAGACACATTTTTTCTAAGTCGCTTCCCGACTGAATATCTTCCTCATATGTTTATTATCATTGCCGTTGCCATTGCCTTAACTATTTCTGTTCATTCCAAGCTTTCAAAACACTATTCTCTAATCCCTCTTATGCTGGCAACTTTTGCGGTTGGAACAGGTTCTTACCTAATCATATTTTTCATCATAAAGCTTTTTGCACCTGAATGGATCTATCCTGTTCTCTACGTCTGGTTTGAAGTTGTAGGCACCGTTATGGTAATCCAGTTTTGGCTCTTGACCAACAGTGCGTTTGATACAAGAGAAGCCAAACGACTATTCGGTGTTATCGCCAGTGGTGGTGCTGTTGCCAATACTGCTTTAGGCTTCTCCATGGGAACATTGGTAGATGTATTGTCTGCTGATTTTTTACTGCCTGCCACAGCACTTTTTATTGGATTGGGGTTTGTGATGGTACTTTTCATCAGGCAGTTTTTAGATGAGATTCCTGTCTCTTCTTCAAAAAGGACATTCAGCTCAAATAAGAAAAAAGGAGGGGTACTCAGTTCTCCTTATCTTAAAGTGATGACGCTGACAATCGTTGCAGCAGCTATCGCGGGAACATTAGTGGATTATCAGATGAAAATTATCGTTAGTGACAATTTGAATGAGTCGGAAATGGCTTCACTTTTTGGTACACTTTACGGTGCCATAGGCTTGATCTCCATCCTGATACAATTTTTCTTCACCAGCCGATTCCTCTCAAGGTTTGGTGTACTTCTCGCTCTTATGTTTCTGCCGGGGACACTGCTCTTGGGCAGCAGTGCCCTTTTGGTGGCTCCAGTACTAGCGACGGCAATCTGTGCTAAAGCTGGTGACCAAATCTTTAAGTTTACGCTCCACGATATATCCAGTCAACTGCTTTGGCTTCCCGTTTCACCTCAAGTGAAGAGCAAGGCAAAACCGTTTATTGATGGAACCATAAAGAATCTAGCAGGAGGATTAACAGGTATCCTAATCATCGGACTTATGTCACTCTTTAATGATGTAAGGGTACTAAGCATTCCCGCTATTATTCTTTTAATCATCTGGATTATAGCCAATATCAAGTTAAAAAAGGGTTACGTCTCTGAACTCCGAACGGCTGTGGAAAAACGACGCCTCGATTTCGAGGAACTTGATTTCGACTATACCGATCCAACTATTGTTGAGATTCTGCGAAATACACTCTTGGAAGGCAATGAGCATCAACAGCTGTTTACCTTGGAAACAATTAGCACCCTCCCATTAACAGCTTGGAAGAGTGACCTTCAAAAACTTCTTGAAAACAGCTCAAAGGAAATCCAAAGTAAGGTTTTAGAACTCACAAAAAATGCCGCTGATATCATCCCGGACGAAACCGTTTTAGGTTTATCGAAAAAAACAGATGGGGAGTTGACTGCTGACGCCCTCCTTGTCTGTGGTCACAGGAAACTCCAACAAGCTGTGCCACTTATGAAAACTCTGGTAACAGATAGCCAAACATCCATCAAAGCTGCCGCTACCGCAGGGCTTCTGCTAATGGGTGGTGACGATGCAGAAGAAGGGCGGATTGCTCTCGACTCACTCCTTGAAAACCGTGAAGCAAAGATTAGACTGAGCTCTCTATCGACTGTTGGACATTTGCCGAACATCTTGACGGAAATACCTCTCAAAAAGCTGTTGACAGATGATAACAGTGAAGTCCGTCGGAGGGCCATTGATATTGCTGGAGATCGGCCAAATTCGAGCTTTATTCCAAACCTCGTCAACAGTCTCCACGACTCATTTACAGCACCTGCTGCTCGACGATCTCTACGTCTTCATAATTCCGAGGAAGTATCTAAAGCTCTTACCGAATTGATAACCAATAATGGTGATGTGGATGACTCTACCTCCCTGAATACTGTTCTCAGGTGTCTGGGTGATTTAGACTTTCCGGAGACTGTAGATACTCTCATCACTGTTTGGCCAAAGACTTCATCGAATGGTCGGGAGGAAATCGCGGATTCACTTTCTCGGATAGCAAAGCGCGGTGCGATGAACGAAGTTTCATTGGAGGAAACGGTATCTCTTCTGGAAGAAACTTTAATGCAAGCGTATGAATTAGAACATGCACTCTCTTTATTCCAGGATAACAACGATTCAAAATTGGTCGCAGACATGCTGTCTAATGAACTGAGTCGAATGAAGGTGATTATTCTTCAGCTTGCCTTATTAAATCATCCGGATGCCCCATTGCAAACATTTGCTCATGCGGTCACAACTCCCGGAGCTTCTACACTAGCGAATGTCTTAGAATATCTTGATAACGTTCTCGAGAAGACAGTACGGGAAAAAGTTGTACCTCTACTGGATGAAACCAATGCCTCCGAGAAAGTTCAAGTCGGTATTAAACTTTTTGAATTGCAATCGAAATCCGCTGAAGAGTGGCTTACCGATTGGCTTAATGGCAAAAGCAATTACACCTCTGCTGTTGCATTTGACTACGTTCTAAAGAAGAGGTTAGAGTTGGGTGAAGGAGTCTTATCATCAGAGTGGCTGAACAATAGAGACAGCTTGCTCCACAATGAAACCTTGGCGAAAATTGGGAAGGATTGGAAGCCGGCAGGCTTTGAAAACAGAGAAATAATGGAGGAGACACCCATGTACACAACACTGGAAAAAACCCTTTTCCTAAAGGGAGTTACACTCTTTAAGGATATCCCGGGAGAAGAAGTAGCACACATTGCCCAGATCGCGGATACCATCAATCTAGAATCGAATGAAGTCGTTTTTGAGGATGGAGATCCAGGCGACTCCATGTTCATCATTGTGGATGGAGAAGTCCGAATCCACAAGGAAGGCAAAGAGATCGCAACCTTAGGGGATTCAGAATTCATTGGCGAGATGGCTATCCTGGATCAGGAGCCTCGATCAGCGTCTGCTACGACTCAGGAGGAGACAGTATTACTGAGAATCAGCGGAGAAGATTTCTTCGATCTGATGGGATCCCGGATGGATATCGTGCAGGGAATTATGAGAGTTCTGACAAGGAGACTGCGCAGTTGTTAGTAGTTAGTTTCTTCTTTATTTTATCAATATCACCCTTGTGCTCATCCAGAAATTTGCCGGTCTTATCAGTTACTTCTCCAACTACTTCTTCCAGCAACGCTTTCCCCTTCTGAACTCCTTCAGGCAGTTCCTGTTTCGTCATCGCAAGATAACCGATATACAACGCTAACAGCACCAAAAGAAACAACGCCAGCTTCACCAGCCGTTTTACCAGCGCGTAAACCACGATAGCGACAAGAATCAAAGCGACAGCTAGAAGAATGGGGCTGTCCATCAACTGCTGAATCAAACTATCCATGCTACTCTTCCCCCTGTGGAAATTGTATGTTGAGTTCCTGACCTTCTCGGATAAGATCGGGGTTTGAAATATTTTCTCTGTTGAGCACATAGATTTCCTGCCACCTCGTTCCATCGTTCAGGTACTGCTCTGCAAGCTTCCAAAGACTCTCGCCCTCCACAACAACATGCTTAAGGTGGAGAACGGGAATCTCTTTTGTCACCTTCTCCTCCTTGACCACTTCCT
>JYMV01031919.1_pt1 | contig 31242 bp, 33 predicted proteins | sample 338911 | NCBI WGS metagenome assembly JYMV01 (sample SAMN03354496, study PRJNA234377) | hydrothermal vent metagenome | biome: Deep sea; feature: Hydrothermal plumes at the Eastern Lau Spreading Center, Western Pacific Ocean; material: Seawater | place: Tonga | collected 2009 | depth 2000 m m
GCGGCATAGATCTGCAACAACAGGTGGCCGATAAACTGACCACCCTGTCCGGCATGGACTCGGTGTTCTTTAGTAACAGTGGTGCTGAAGCGAATGAAGCCGCAATCAAGATTGCGCGCAAGTATGGCCACCACCGCAATATCGACGAGCCGGTGATTGTCGTGATGGAGCAGAGCTTTCACGGTCGCACGATGGCGACTCTGTCGGCGTCGGGTAATCCAAAAGTTCAGGATGGCTTTGCGCCATTAGTCAGTGGCTTTGTGCATGTGCCTTACGGCAATGCCGATGCGGTCGCGGCGGCCATTGCAGACAACAGCAGTATCGTTGCGGTAATGGTGGAGCCGATACAGGGTGAAAGCGGCGTTCACATTCCACCTGCAAGTTACCTGCCAGCATTACGCGCACTGTGTGACCAGCATGATCTGCTGCTCATTCTTGACGAGATCCAAACCGGCATGGCCAGAACCGGCAAGTGGTTCGCGTCACAACATCCGAATGTAATGCCGGACGTAATGACGCTGGCCAAGGCACTTGGCAATGGCGTGCCCATCGGCGCCTGTCTCGCGCGCGGCACCGCTGCCAGTATGTTGGGATTCGGCAACCATGGTTCGACCTTTGGCGGTAATCCACTAGCGTGCCGGGCGGCGCTTAGCGTGATCGACATTATTGCGCGTGACGATCTGGCCAATCATGCAACCGACATGGGCGACCTCATCTGCAACGGCTTTAGCGACGCGCTAAGTGATCTCGATCTGCTGCGCGAGATTCGGCATCGGGGCCTGATGATTGGCATCGAGCTAGGCGTCAACGCAACGGATCTGGTCAAACTTGCACTGGAAGCCGGCTTACTCATCAACGTGTGCAGCGATACGATTATTCGTTTGCTGCCACCTCTCATTATTTCACCTCAAGAGGCTGAGGAACTGGTCACACGCCTGTCCGATGTGATCCACGCCTGGGCAAAAACATTATGAAGACGGTACGTCACTTTTTATCACTGCTCGACTTGAGCCCGGACGAGTTGCGCGCGCTTATAAAACGCGCTGCCGAACTGAAGGCCATACAACACGCGGGCGAGATTTACGAGCCACTGAAAAATCGCGTGCTCGGCATGATTTTTGAGAAATCGTCTACTCGAACTCGCATCTCATTTGAGAGCGGCATGATTCAGTTGGGCGGTAACTCGATTTTCCTCACCCCGCGGGACACGCAACTCGGTCGTGGCGAACCCATAGCCGACAGCGCGCGCGTCATTTCCAGCATGGTTGACTGCGTGATGATCCGCACCTTTGGTCACGACATTGTCGAGCAGTTCGCGGAATACTCGCAGGTACCTGTGATCAATGCGCTGACCGACCTGTATCACCCCTGCCAGTTGCTGGCAGACATGCAGGCGTATGCAGAACATCGTGGTGACATCCAAGGCAAAACAGTCGCCTGGATTGGTGATGGCAATAATATGTGCCATTCGTATATCAACGCGGCTCGCCAGTTTGATTTTACATTACAAATTGCCCACCCACTGGGCTACGAACCCGATGCCGATGTTCTCGCTGCGGGCGGTGATCGCATCCGCACCACACAGTCGCCGGCCGAAGCCACTTCCGGTGCCGACCTGATCGTCACCGACGTGTGGGCAAGCATGGGACAAGAAGAAGAACAAACCGAACGTGAAGGCTCGTTCGAGGGTTTTCAGGTCAACGATGAACTCATGGCGATGGCCAAGCCTGACGCCCTGTTCATGCACTGCCTGCCCGCACACCGTGGTGAAGAGGTCTCCGCATCGGTTATCGACGGCCCGCAGAGCGTGGTCTGGGATGAAGCAGAGAATCGTCTGCACGCACAGAAAGCCCTGCTTGAGTGTCTGTTGGTTTCCTGACGATGTCGTTGCTCCACGTCAAATCTATCGCATGCCAATACGATGGCAACACCATCGTTGAGGATCTGTCGTTTCACGTCAACGAGGGCAATATCATCAGTCTGCTCGGTCCCAGTGGCTGCGGCAAGACCACGGTTCTGCGCGCCATCGCCGGACTCGAACCCGTCACCGAGGGCAGCATCGAACTGTTGGGCGATATCGTGTCAAAGCCCGGCCACACACTCGCAGCAGAGAAACGTGGCATTGGCATGGTGTTTCAGGACTACGCGCTGTTCCCTCACCTCGACGTTGGGGCCAACATCGCCTTTGGTCTGCGCAATGAGAGTAACAAAAGTCGCGACGCCATCGTTGGCGAACTACTCGAGGTCGTCGGTCTCGACGGTTACGCCAATCGTTTTCCACACGAACTGTCCGGCGGACAACAACAACGTGTCGCGCTGGCACGGGCACTGGCGCCCAAACCTCAACTGCTGTTGATGGACGAGCCATTTTCCAGCCTTGATGTGGAATTGCGGGAGCGCCTGAGCGTCGAGGTTCGAGATATCCTCAGGGCTCGCAACATCACCGGCATACTCGTCACCCATGACCAACACGAGGCGTTTGCAATGTGCGGGCATATCGGCATTCTGCATCAAGGAAAAATACGGCAGTGGGATACGCCGTTTAATCTGTACCACGAACCGGTTGATCGTTTCGTCGCTGACTTCATTGGACAGGGACGATTCCTCAAAGGTACGATGCTGACTCCCGATACCATCAAAACAGAGATCGGCAATCTGTCAGGCAATCGCGCCTTTGCATGGCCTGAAGGCACCGAAGTTGATGTGTTGTTGCGTCCCGATGACATCGTAGAAGATTCACAGAGTACGCTGACCACGACAATCACCGAGAAGGCATTCAAAGGAGCCGAGACGCTGTACACCTTGCGCCTGCCATCGGGAAATACATTGCTTACCTTGTTACCCAGCCATCATGACCACCAGATTGGTAGCACGTTGGCGATTCGAGTAGCCGCCGACCACATGGTCGCCTTTCAACAACGCTAGATTGGATACGAAACCAAAATCATGAAGCCCCCATACTCCAAACTATTCATTGCGCTGACCTTGTCAGTCGTATCGCTCACCGCCCAGGCGGATACCGTCTACGTAACCGATGCCTGCGAAATCACCATGCGCTCGGGTCAAAGTACCGGCCACAAGGTGTTGCAGATGCTGAAAACCGGACGCCAATTGGAACTACTGGAAACCAATAAAAAAACGGGGTACAGCAAGGTGCGCACCAAAGGCGGCCGCGAGGGTTGGTCGCTGAGTCGCCTGCTGGACTTGCAACCCATCGCCAAGCACCGGCTCGTAAACGCCGAACAACGACTCGGCCTGCTGTCACAAAGCAAGAGTGAAACCAGCAAGATGCTAACCACGTTGACGTCCGAACGCGACGAGTTGCGTAGCAGCCTGACCCAATGCGAAACCGCCAACGAGCGCTTGTCCAGCGACCTTGCCGACATCCGCAGGACCGCTGCCAATACCCTGTCGATTAACGCCGACAACAAACGACTCAAACAGACCATTATCGATATGGAACGTGAGTTACAGGCGATTCAGCTTGAAGCCGAAGACCTGCGTGATAAAACCGCGCGTGACTGGTTTATGAGCGGTGCGGGCGTGATCGTGCTGGGCATCTTGATCGGACTCATTGCGCCGCGGATTCGACTGCGTCGTAAAAGTTCATGGGATTCGTTCTCGTAACTCCCTCATCGTTTAAGACAGGTATTTAACAGTGGCCAAGAAACCCAAAGCAAACCCCCGTGAGTTTTCATCGCTGATTGTCGATGGTGCCGAGCGCGCACCGAGTCGTGCGATGTTGCGCGCAGTCGGCTTCAAGGACAAAGATTTCAGCAAGCCTCAAATCGGCATCGCGTCGACCTGGAGCATGGTAACGCCCTGTAACATGCACATCGACAAGCTGGCTGACCGCAGCGCCGCTGGTGCCGATAAGGCGGGAGGCAAGGCCGTCATATTTAACACCATCACCATTTCAGATGGCATCTCGATGGGCACTGAAGGCATGAAGTACTCACTGGTATCACGCGAAGTGATCGCCGACTCGATTGAAACCGTTGCTGGCTGCGAAGGCTTTGACGGACTGGTCACCATTGGTGGTTGCGACAAGAACATGCCGGGCTGCATCATTGGTATGGCACGATTGAACCGCCCTTCCATCTTTGTTTACGGCGGTACTATTTTGCCTGGCTGTCACAAAGACACCAAGGTCGATGTGGTATCCGTATTTGAAGCCGTTGGTGCGCATGCAACCGGCGACATGAGTGACAGTGAACTACGTGCCGTAGAATCTTGTGCCATACCGGGCGCGGGTTCCTGTGGCGGCATGTACACCGCTAACACCATGGCCTCTGCGATCGAAGCACTCGGCATGAGTCTGCCCAACAGTTCGGCCCAGGCCGCCATCTCCAAAGACAAGATGGATGACTGCGCACGCGCCGGCATGGCGGTGATGGCATTGGTTAACAAGGGTATTCGACCTAAAGACATCATGACCAAAAAGGCCTTTGAAAACGCCATCACCGTGACCATTGCACTTGGCGGCTCGACCAATGCGGTGCTGCATCTGCTGGCGATGGCACATTCGATCAGCGTCAAGCTATCGATTGACGACTTCACCCGCATCGGCAAGAAGGTACCGGTACTGGCCGACCTCAGACCCAGTGGCAAATACATGATGTCGGAGTTAATCGAAATTGGTGGTATCCAGCCGTTAATGAAAACCCTGCTAAAGGCGGGCCTGTTGCACGGTGATTGCCTGACCGTTACCGGCAAGACCCTGAAACAAAACTTGGCCAGCGTTAAGGCCTACCCCAAGGGTCAGGACATCATTCGCTCGCTGAAGAAACCGATCAAGAAAGACAGTCATCTGGTTATTCTTTATGGCAACCTCGCGCCGGAAGGCGCGGTCGCTAAAATTTCAGGTAAAGAAGGCCTGACCTTCACCGGTAAGGCGCGCGTATTTTCTTCTGAAGAGATGGCGTTGAAACGAATCCTTGATGGCACCGTGACAAAAGGTGATGTGATTGTGATTCGCTACGAAGGCCCTCAGGGTGGGCCGGGGATGCGTGAGATGTTGGCCCCGACATCGGCGGTCATGGGCCGCGGTCTTGGCAACGATGTTGCGTTGATCACCGACGGTCGCTTCTCAGGTGGCAGCCACGGCTTTGTCGTCGGTCACGTCACACCGGAAGCCTATGTTGGCGGCCCACTCGCGCTGGTCAACAACGGTGACGAAATTACGATCAACGCCGAAACACGTGAAATCAATGTGAAGCTGAGCAAGGCCGAACTCAAGCGTCGCAAAGACGCCTGGAAACAACCCAAACCTCGCTATAAACGTGGCGTACTCGCTAAGTACGCCGCACTAGTAAGCCCTGCCTCGCAGGGTGCTGTAACCGACGGAGATTAAATAACAATGTTATCCACCGCCAATGTCACCATGCAGTTTGGTGCCAAACCCCTGTTTGAAAATGTTTCGGTCAAGTTCGGCAATGGCAATCGCTATGGCCTGATTGGCGCCAACGGTTGCGGCAAGTCGACCTTCATGAAGATCTTGGGAAATGATCTTGATGCCACCGCTGGCAATATTTCCAAAGACCCCAACGAACGCATCGGCAAGCTGAAGCAGGATCAGTTCGCCTACGAGCAGTTCAGCGTCATCGACACCGTCATCATGGGGCACGAGGAACTGTGGGAGGTAAAGGCAGAGCGTGATGCGATCTACGCCAACCCCGACATGACCGAGGCTGATGGCATTCGTGCGGCTGAGCTTGAGGCCGAGTTCGCCGAGATGGACGGATACACGGCCGAAGCGCGCGCCGGCGAGTTGCTGCTCGGCGTGGGTATCGACATCGAACAACACTTTGGCCCGATGAGTGAGGTCGCACCGGGCTGGAAGTTGCGTGTCTTACTAGCCCAAGTATTGTTTTCTGATCCTGACATCATGCTGCTCGACGAGCCGACCAATAACCTCGACATCAATGCTATTCGCTGGTTAGAAGGCATACTCAACGAACGCAACTGCACCATGATTATCATTTCACATGATCGTCACTTTCTGAATAGCGTGTGCACCCACATGGCCGATCTGGATTTTGCCGAGATACGCATGTACCCAGGAAACTATGATGAATACATGATTGCGTCCACCCATGTACTGGAACGCTCACAGTCAGAAAACGCGAAGAAAAAGGCGCAGATTGCAGAGCTCAAGAGCTTTGTAAGCCGCTTCTCGGCCAACGCATCTAAATCCAAGCAGGCGACCTCTCGCGCCAAACAGATCGACAAGATCCAGCTGGAAGAAATCAAGCCATCGAGTCGACAAAACCCCTATATTCGTTTCGACCAAGACAAAAAACTGCATCGTCTTGCGCTTGAGCTTGAGGGTGTGAGCAAGAGTTTTGACGAAGAACTTTTTTCGAATTTGAATCTGATGCTAGAAGTCGGTGAGCGCATTGCAATCATCGGCCCTAATGGTATTGGCAAATCGACCTTGCTGAAATGTCTGGTTGGCGATCTGGAACCCACTAGCGGCATCGTGAAATGGTCTGAAAACTCCCAACTGGGTTATTGTGCTCAGGATCATGCCTCTGAGTTCGAAGAGCATTTATCCCTGTATGACTGGATGAGCCAGTGGGGAAAAGAAAGCGATGACGAACAAGTCATCCGTGGCACGCTGGGGCGGCTGTTGTTTTCTCAAGATGACATCGATAAAACCGTCAACGTAATCTCCGGTGGTGAGCAAGGCCGCATGATCTTCGGTAAGCTAATGCTACAGCGCAACAATATCTTGCTGATGGATGAACCCACCAACCACCTCGACATGGAATCCATCGAGTCACTGAATTTGGCACTAGCTAACTACGACGGCACACTACTTTTTGTCAGCCACGACCGCGAGTTCGTGTCGTCGTTAGCCACGCGTATCATTGAACTCACACCCACTGGCATCGTCGATTTCCATGGCACCTATGACGAGTACCTGCGCGATCAGGGTGCCGAATCAGCCCGCGCCAAGGCGTCGTAGACCCGAACCAAGATAAATTCTCATGGCAGCCTCCGCCTTTTCGTCTCTGTCCCTGTCCGCAGAGTTTTTGTCTAACCTGAAATCGTTGGACTATCTCGACATGACTCCGATTCAGGCGAAAAGCCTGCCAGCGGTGTTGGACGGCAAAGATGTACAGGCGCAAGCTAAAACCGGTAGCGGCAAGACCGCCGCCTTCGGCATAGGACTACTGCACAACCTCGACAACCAGAGTTATCGGGTACAAGCACTGGTGTTGTGCCCCACTCGCGAACTGGCCGATCAAGTCAGCAAGGAGCTACGCCGTCTCGCACGCCCTATCCCCAACACCAAGATATTAACTCTGTGTGGCGGTATTCCGATTCGCCCACAGAAAGCCTCATTGGAACACCAACCTCATATCGTGGTTGGTACGCCAGGACGGATATTGAAGCATTTACAAACCGAGGCACTGCACCTCGATAACGTCAAGACATTGGTACTCGACGAAGCCGACCGCATGTTGGATATGGGCTTCCATGACGACATCATGCGCATCATTGACGCCACACCCAAGCAGCGACAAACCCTGTTGTTTTCAGCGACGTTTCCGGATGATATAAAGGCCATCAGCGGCGCAATCCAAACCGACCCGATTGAGATTCAGGTCGAGAGCCTGCATGACAACAGCAAGATCAAGCAGGTTTTTTATCAAGTAGAGCATAACGCAAGAGCCGCAACTCTGGTCGCCCTGTTACAGCACTATCGCCCCGAGTCCAGCGTCGTGTTTTGCAACCGAAAACTGCAGTGCCAAGAACTTGCCGACGATCTGTGGCGACAAGGCATTCACGTGCTTGCCCTGCATGGGGATCTCGAACAAAAAGAACGTGATCAGGTGCTCGTACAGTTCGCCAACAAAAGTAGTTCCGTACTCATTGCGACCGATGTTGCCGCGCGTGGGTTGGACATCAAGGATCTTGCCGCCGTGATCAACTTTGAATTATCACCCGACCCTGAAATACACATTCACCGCATCGGGCGCACAGGTCGAGCCGGCAATGAAGGCTTGGCATTGAGCCTGTTCGCGTCAACAGAAACCCGAAAAGTAGATGCCATCGCGGACTATCAGGGGACGCCCGTTCGCATTGAAAAAATCAGCTCGCTGAATCCCCCAGACAACTTTCGCCTTATCCCAGCCATGACCACGTTGTGCATTTATGCTGGCCGCAAGAATAAAATCCGAGCAGGTGATATTTTGGGTGCCCTAACCGCCAACACCGACCTACCTGGAAAACGCATCGGCAAGATCGATCTGTTTGACAAGATCGCCTATGTCGCCGTCGAACACCCGATCGCCAAACAAGCCCTGAGCATTTTGTCCGACGGAAAAATCAAAGGCCGAAAATACCGAGTCCGGCGCCTGCGCTAGCGCTGCGCGCCAACCAGATCGCCTCTCCGTCAATGCAGAAAGCACAGGGGATACCTGTTGGGGCCGACTAATACCCATCAATCTCGTCCTCTGAAATATCGATAATTAGATGTAAATATAGTGACTTGAACGAATTACTTTTGTGAGCGTTTAAAAATCAACTGTACCGCAGCCGCAAAAACCCAAAGGGGGCTCCGCCCCGTTTCAGTATCAGAAACATCAGTAAAGGAATCGATAACTTACTTAATCGGAGAGGACTCACATACTGACTGCGCATTGGAGACCAAAACTTGTTTGCTAAAACTGGCCTGACCATTCCACTCAACACTCGAACCACCCATCACTACTGGGGTTCCCCCGGTTTAACGGATCATTGGCTCGCAGCTAGCCTCGCGTAAACACCCATTGGTCACCTTGCGACAACGGGGCATTGTATTTATAGCCGTCGACTCTAAACTTCTTCAGGTCATTTGGTTCTGATATTTTATTCTGAATCACGTAGCGACTCATCAAACCCCTCGCCTTCTTCGCAAATATACCGATCATCTTGTACGCACCATCTTTGTTTTCCTTAAACTGTGGTGTGATGACCCGCGCGTTGAGTAACTTTGGCTTGACTGATTTGTAGTACTCGTTCGATGCCAAATTGATTAACACATCATCCCCTTGCGCCTTCAGTTGCTTGTTCAGCGCATCGGTGATCTGCTCACCCCAAAACTCATATAGGTTCTTGCCGCGTTCATTCTCAAGACGCGTACCCATTTCCAAACGGTACGGCATCATCAAATCCAGCGGTCGTAGCAAACCGTACAAACCTGAAAGGATGCGTAGATGATCTTGTGCAAAGGCAAAGTCATCGTCACTGAAGGAGTCTGCATCCATACCGGCATAGACATCGCCCTTGAACGCGAGCAGGCTTTGCTTGGACTCTTTCTTGGTGTACTTCGGCTTCCAGTCGTAATAACGACCAAAGTTTAATTCGGCGAGTTTCATACTCAACTTCATTAACTCCGCCAGATCCAGTGCCGAGTAATCACGCAAAGTATCAATCAGCTTCGCCGACTGATCTAAAAACACGGGCTTGGTCGATTGGGCAATCACCGCTGGCGTTTCGTAATCCAGCTTTTTGGCGGGGGAAATAACAATCAGCACGATGCGTCCTCTTTCTTTGCAATAGCCTAGTTTAACATGCCATCCACAGGCTACACTGAGTCTATGGCACTAAATAATCTGATCCCCAACATCGAGTCTTTGATCGCGCTGCCGTCGGTCAGCAGCGCGCACGCGGCACTTGATCAGAGCAATCGCGCGGTGATTGATCTATTGGCTGGCTGGTTTGCGGAGCTGGGTTTTCGTATCGAAATCATGGATATCCCCGGCCGCCCCGGTCGCGCCAACCTGATTGCCACACTTGGCCGCGGCGACAATGCGCTGGTGCTGGCGGGTCATACCGATACTGTGCCTTGGGATGAGGGCCAGTGGACGCAGGACCCATTCACACTCAAGCAGGCCGATGATCGACTCTATGGTCTGGGTACCGCCGATATGAAGGGATTCTTTGCGCTGATCATCGAGGCCATCCGCGATCTCGATGCGAAGGATCTGAAGCAACCCCTGGTGATTCTCGCAACCGCCGATGAGGAAACGTCGATGTCCGGCGCCAAGGCGCTGGTTAGCAGCGGGCGTAAACTGGGTCGTCACGCGATCATCGGTGAACCCACCGGGCTGCGGCCGGTGCGTATGCACAAGGGCATCATGATGCAGGCCATTCACCTGCTCGGCCAGTCCGGACATTCGAGCAACCCGGCGCTGGGCAACAATGCACTGGAAGGTATGCATAAGGTCATCAGTAACTTAATAGAATGGCGCGATCAATTGGGGCGCGAGCACAGGGACGATGCGTTTGAAGTGCCGACCCCAACCCTGAATCTGGGTTACATCCATGGCGGTGATAACCCCAACCGAATCTGTGCGCACTGCGAGATGCAAGTCGACCTAAGACCGCTGCCGGGCATGGATCTTGGTTCCTTGCGTGAACAAATGGGCGCGCGGGTTCGCGATGCGGTAGACGGTTCGGGTCTGGGAGTGGAACTCAAATCCCTGTTTGATGGCGCCCCGGCAATGGAAACCCCGGCACAAGCCGCGATCGTTGCTGCAACCGAGCGGCTGACCGGACACGCTGCCGAAGCAGTCGCGTTTGGTACCGAGGGGCCGTTCCTTAACGCACTCGGAATGGACACCGTGATCCTCGGCCCCGGTGACATCAATCAGGCGCACCAACCCGATGAATATCTCGGGCTCGAACGTCTGAATCCGATGGTGGAATTGCTGCGGCAACTGATTCGCGAATTCTGCATCGACTCACCACCCGAAAACGGTGCATAATCAGCCTACTATGAGCCAAACAACAGACTTTCATCAGGCCTTTGTCGATTCGTTTCGCAACTCCGCCCCGTATATCAACGCGCATCGCGGGCGTACCTTTGTGCTCGCGTTTTCTGGTGATGCGGTAGCGGCCGATGACTTCCACGATTTGGTTCATGACATCGCGCTGCTCAACAGCCTGGGCATTCGTCTGGTGCTGGTGCATGGCGCACGCCCTCAAATCGAAGCTCGACTGAAGCAAGGCAAAGTAAAAATCGAATACGCGAATCACCTGCGCATCACTAACGATGCGGCGCTCGCGTGTGTCAAAGAGGCGGCTGGCACGGTTCGAGTCGAGGTTGAGGCTCAACTATCGATGGGATTGGCTAACTCGCCGATGTCAGGTGCGGATATCCGTGTCACCTCCGGCAACTTCGTGATCGCGAAACCCTTGGGGGTAATCGACGGCGTCGACTATCAGCACACCGGCACCGTTCGGCGTGTCGATACCGCGGGTATCCGCACTCAACTCGACAACGGCTCGATCGTGTTGCTATCGCCATTGGGTTATTCCCCTACCGGGGAGGTATTCAATATTAGCGCAGTGGAAATCGCGCAAGCCACCGCAATTGCACTGCAAGCCGACAAAGTGATTTATCTAAGCGAGTCCGATGGGCTTACCGGTAAACGTCGTGCCATACCACGGACGATTTCTCCGGCCGATGGCGAACGCTTGCTGCAAGCAAAGAAAAAATTACCCGAGGAGTTGGCTGAGCTTCTGCGCTGCTGCATCAATGCCTGCCAAACCCGAGTGCATCGCGCTCACCTGGTTCCGCGCCGTGATGAAGGCGCGCTGTTACTGGAACTGTTCACTCGCGATGGCACAGGAACCATGGTCACAGCGCGACCTTATGAAGGCTTGCGCAAGGCCCACATCGACGATGTTGGAGGCGTGCTCGAACTGATTTCACCGCTTGAAGAACAGGGGGTTCTAGTGCGCCGATCACGCGAGCGTCTGGAAATGGAGATTGATCACTTCACGTTGATTGAACGAGATGGCATGACCATCGCGTGTGCCGCCCTGTACCCGATGGACAATCAGAACGCCGCGGAACTAGCCTGTCTCGCCGTGCACCCGGACTATCGCAACAACGGGCGCGCCGACGTGTTGCTGGAAATGGTCGAGCGCGAGGCCGAACGTCTGGGCATCACCCAACTCTTTGTCTTGACCACCCAAACCACGCACTGGTTTCGTGAACGTGGCTTCAAGACCTGTGACCTGAAAAAACTCCCGGTTGCCCGGCGCAAGCTGTACAACTTTCAACGCCAGTCAAAGGTCCTGCTGAAAACTCTGTAATCAACTCAGCATCACTGATTTAAGCATTTGAAAATTAAGTAAAAATTTTATCTATCCCGGCATTAAACCGGCAGGCTGGATAAACACCGGTGAAATGTAGGAAAATGCGCGCGTTGATACCGGCGGTATCTGAATTCCACTACTTAACTCGAGAAATAACCAAATGAAACTAATTCTATTGGGCGCCCCTGGCGCTGGTAAGGGCACGGTCGCGAAGCTGCTGACCGCTATTGATGGTTCAGTACAGATTTCGACTGGCGACATCCTGCGTGGCGCGGTCAAGGCTGGCACCGAGCTGGGCAAACAGGCCGAGACAGCGATGAACTCTGGCGCGCTCGTATCCGATGACCTGATCATGGGCATCATGGGCGAACGTCTGAAAGAAGACGACTGCAAAAGCGGTTTTCTGCTCGACGGCTTCCCGCGCACCATTCCGCAGGCCGATGCGCTGAAGGTGCTACTGACTGACATGGGCATTAGCCTGGACATGGTGGTTAACCTGAACGTACCGCGTGACGTGGTGATGGATCGTCTAACCACACGTCGCACCTGCAACAACTCATCTTGTCAGGAAATCTACAACGTCAAGAGCAACCCACCGAAGCAGGAAGGCATCTGTGACAAGTGTGGCAGCCCGGTTATCCAGCGTGATGATGAAACTGAAGAAGCTATTGCCAAGCGTCTGGAAACCTTCACCGAGCAGACTGCACCGCTGGTTGACTACTACGGTAAAGAAGGTTCGCTGGTTGACATTCAGGCAACCTCAAGCGATGTAGTGGTTCAAACCATTCAGTCCAACCTTAGCTAATTTAGCTCGGGCTTGAACTTAGAAAACCTCCCATCGGGGAGGTTTTTTTTCGCCTCAATATCGGTTTTGGCTGCTACACTATCCCTGTCTACAATCTAGGAATATTCCCATGTCACGAAAACTGTTAGCGGTTATCGCATTGTTATTACCCTCCATCGCCATGGCCGATATGGAACTCGACACACTAAAAAATAAGGCCAGTTATGCCATTGGCGTCGACGTCGCCAGATCCATAAAAAACCGTGGACTCGATCTCGATACCGATGCCCTGATTCAGGGTATGCGCGATGAAACCGCCGGTGACACACGGCTGGATATGAGCGAAATGGCCAAGGCAAAACATGAGTATCAGGCACTAGCCCGCATGGAAGCTGCAAAACGTCAGGCAGTTGAGGCAGAAAAGAATAAAATGGCCGGCGAAGTCTTTCTCCTAGAAAATGCGGCTAAGGAAGGTGTGATAACCACTGACTCGGGTCTGCAATATAAAATCCTGCGCGAGGGTGATGGCGACAGCCCTACCCTGCAAAGCAAAGTCAGCACCCATTACAAGGGCACGCTGATCGATGGTCAGGAGTTTGATAGTTCCTACAGTCGCGGCAAACCCGCCGACTTTCCGGTTAGCGGCGTGATTAAAGGCTGGACCGAGGCATTGCAGTTAATGAAGATCGGCGGCAAATGGGAGTTAACTATCCCCTCTGAACTCGCCTACGGCAGCGCCCCTCGTCGCGGCCTGATCGAACCAAATTCGACCCTGATATTTGAGATCGAACTACTCGAGATCAAATAAACGGCGCAGATCCGTTTTTAATCCTAAAACCCCTGTCGTTGGACAGGGGTTTTAATCAAGCTATTTGCCCAGTCTGCTTCAGGTTTCGCCTGACCCATACGCCGATACTGGCCAACCTCATTTCATACCAGTGCTGATCGGCCAACAGCGGCTCCACGCTGTAGGCCGATCACACCCCACTCGCATCCTGAGCCAGCCACCGCGCCCATAGCGGTACCCGCCCCACCCATACCGAAAACACGGGCCTGTCGACTCTATTGCCAGACCCCACACAAAAACTTCAGACCTGATGAGGGTGGCCGATATTGTATTCGTAGGCGGGCAACAACATGCATCCGCTAATTCCAATCTCGCTGAACCGAATGACTAGCAAGGGTCTTCTGTTCGGCCAACGAACTGGGGAACACGGGTTATCATGGAATCTGCTGAAGAACGCTTTGCACGGTTAATGAAACTGCCAGATGCCTCCATCGATCTGCCTCGCGCTGCCTTACTGATTGCCCAAACAGAGTATCCAGAACTGGACATCAATCGCTATCTCAATCAGATCGATCATCACACCAATGAGGTTCGTGATCGTCTGTTCGGAAACCACACCGCCGAAGCGGTCATCGAGGAGATCAACAACTATCTTTTCGAAGAACAGTCTTTTTCCGGCAATGTCGATGACTACTATGACCCTCGCAATACCTTTTTTAGTGACCTTCTGGATCGCCATTTAGGCGCACCAATTTCACTATCATTGCTCTACATGGAAATCGGACAGCGTTTGGGCCTGCCTCTTGAGGGCGTTTCCTTCCCCGGCCATTTTCTGGTCAAATTTGATACCGGCCATTCTGAAATCATCCTCGATCCTTTCCTCAAAGGCGCATCGCTCAGCAACGAAGATCTGGAACAGCGTCTGGAAGAACTGTATGAAGAAGAAAGTGAGCGTCCAGACTTGGAATCACTGCTTGCACCAAGCCACAAACGGGACATTTTAGTCCGCATGTTGCGCAACCTAAAAGCAATCTACTTTCAGAAAGAAAATTACGAAAAAGCCCTGTCTATCTCTAAGCTGATATTTCAGGTTAACCCGAAATTACCGGTGGAAATGCGTGATCGCGGCACCATTTTTCTGCGCATGGAATGCATGCGGGGTGCGATGACGGACTACCGTAGCTATCTGGATTACTGTCCCGATGCGAGCGACGGCGATGAAATCCGTCACCACCTGATCTCACTCGAGCGCCACGTCTCGTTACTTAACTAACTCCGATCCGAATCTGGCATCGCCTCACCCAGAGCAACTGGGCCATACGGTGTGTCACGATGTTTGCCGTGATGGTGCATGCGGTAATGAACAAAATCATCACATTGATCAAAGTGCATAAACGGGTTGCCTTCACATTGCTCACCCATGGTCGATGTGGTTTTCTCGGCGTAGTTGTGGCCCGGTAAAATAACCGTTCCACCCTCCAGATCCGTACCTAACCGACGCAGTGTGCTGAACATCTGTTCCGGATCACCCCCGGACAGATCACAACGCCCGCAGCCAAACACAAACATCGTGTCCCCGGTAATCAGATTATCGCCAACGTGATAACACGCAGAACCCGGGGTATGACCTGGTGTGTGTAATACCTCAATTCGAGTATCGCCCATCACGATCTCATCACCGCCGTGATGCAGCGTGGGAATATCCAGATAGTTACCCCAAAACTCCGCCTCGGATTTGAGCAGGTGAACCTGCGCATCAAACTCATCGAGTACCGACTCTATGCCGTTGATGTGATCGTGATGGCTATGGGTTAATAAAATATCGGTGATGCGGACATCACGTTGCCTGGCGAGATCGATCACTGCAGGCACATCCCAAGCCGGATCGACCACTGCCGCGCGGCCACTGGCCCGATCCTGAATCAGGTAGACAAAGTTTTCCATCGGACCAAGCTCCAGTGCTTCGATGGTAAAAGGGACGACATCGGACATGGTTACAGCCTCACGATAAATTACATAAGCCATTGTTATATATAATATATAATGGCTAAATGGGCGAGTTATCCCGCATCAGGTATACTTATTAATTACTCTAAACTATTTTGTCAGAAATTCGGTTGTACCGGTTAGCGAGTTAGCATGTTAGAAACAATTGATCTTGAAGAACGACTGCGACTTACCCGTCATATTATGTCGTTACTGGACCAGTGGGAAATCCCACCCGGTGATCAGGTTAAGGTGTTGGGGCTACCCGAAGGCACTCGCAGTCGGTCGCTGCGCCGCTATCACGATGACACACCACTACCGACCGATGCCGAGGTCAGCAAACGTACCATGCATTTGCTCGGTATTGGCCGCTCGCTGAATACCATGTTTCCTCGCAGCGCAAAAATGGGTGCACGCTGGCTGAATCGTACCAACCGTCATTTCAGTCGTGAAACACCGGCCCGAAAAATGATCGATGGCGGCATCCCGGGACTGCAAACCGTACACGCCCACCTCGACTGTACCTACTTCTGGGATTTAACCGGTTCTAAATCTTAGCGCGGGATTGTTCGCGGGCAAAGCTTCCGCATCCCTGCTCACGCCCTTTACCTAAATCCCTATAGGCAAGCCCGCTCCTACACGAATCAGTTATTCAGATACGATTTCTATTCCGGCTTGTCGCAGCACATCATGTAAACGATCAATATGATCGCGATCGGTTGTCTCGACGACACAAACAGCTTTTACTGCCGCCATATCGGCGCCCGAAAATGCGCGATCGTGCGCGATATCTTTAACGCTCGCTCCCGTTGACGCGATCAGTCGTGTAAGTTCTGACAACCCCCCGGGACGGTCACTGATCATTGCGGTAAAACGACACAAACGACCATCCGCAACCAGGCCGTATTCGATAATACGATCCAGAATCGTCAAATCAATATTGCCACCACACAGAATCAACGCAACGTTCTTGCCGTTCAAATGAGTGAGTTTGCCCGACAGGATCGCAGCGAGTGGTGCCGCCGCAGAGCCCTCGACCACACTCTTCTCCAATTCCATCAGACGATAGACCGCCAGCGCCAAATCGTGTTCGGTAACACTGACCAGCCGATCCACATGCTGGCGTGCGATGGCAAACGCACGATCACCAATCTGGCCCACCGCCAGACCGTCCGCCAAGGTCGGTTGTGACTCGATCATCACCGGTGAACCATTGCGCATGGCGGCTGAATAACAGGGCGTGTTCTCTGCTTCGACGCCGATGACTTCCACCTCAGGTCGCAGTGATTTGATAGCTAACGACACACCCGCAATCAGGCCGGCACCGCCAATCGGCACCACAACCGCGTCAAGATCTGGCACTTGCTCCAGAATCTCCAGCCCCAATGTTCCTTGGCCTGCAATAATGGCTGCGTCATCAAAACCGTGTATATAGGTCAACCCGTTGTCGGCCGCCAGTATATCGGCTTGGGTTCGTGCGTCAGAAAACGAACCCCCGTGTATTATCACATTGGCACCCAGGCGACGGCAGGTTGATACCTTGATCAGCGGAGCGTAGTCGGGCATCACTACCGTGACCGGAATCCCCAACAGCGCACCGTGATAGGCCAAACCAAGCGCATGATTACCCGCAGAGGCCGCAATCACACCATTGCGACGTTGCTCCTCATCCAGCAATAACATCGCGTTGCGTGCGCCACGCTCCTTGAAGCTGCCAGTACGCTGCAGAAAGTCGGCCTTGTTATAGATCTGACAGCCGCACAACTCCGACAACGGAATGGAATGCGCACAACGCGTGACATCGATGCCCGTCGCGATGCGTTCTCTCGCCGCCTTGATATCATCAATGCTGACGTCTCGGGATAAATCGACGCTCATAATCTGCCCTTACTCCTTCTCACTGGCTTCGATCAACAATGTCGAACCCGCGCCACAACTAATAATCGAACGCATCGTATCTTCAATGGGTACATCAATGGGCTCCACAAACTCGGCTTTGAGGTGATAGATATTACCCGAGGTCGGGTTCGGCCCGGTGGGCACAAACACCGTGTAACTCCCATCGGGATGGGTATCGGTTATAAAGGCCGACACACGGGTCTCATTACCAAAAATTCTGACCAACGCGACGGAGGAAAATGGCGATGTTTCATTGCCAATGAACTGTTTGACGGTATCTTTGAGCAGCGAATAGCCGGGGGCGCGTTTTAACAGGCGTTCCTCCAGGATACTGTAGATCCAGCCACCGAGCCGGGTCCGCACCAATACACCAACGGCGAAACAGGTCCCGACCAGCACCAATATTGCGACCCCATTCGCCGCATACAATTGCAGGGTCGAATCCGGGTCCAACAATCGGATCAGCGGCTGCAAGCCTTGGGCAACCAGCTCCACCAGCCAGCGTGCAATAAACACCAGCAACGCAACCGGCAGGATCACCACCACGCCACCGAGCAGTGATGTCTTCAGAAAAACTTTAATGTTCATTTTGACCCCCGCCATTCATTCTGTTTGTGACAGCCCCCTCTTGTGCAAGATCTTTCCCAACATTGGTACCCAATCCAACACTTTGTATTCGCCACAACAAGCTGATACGTTGCATTAATATGTCGCATTCAAGCACACATCCCCACCGAAGTCTGCCATGCCGAATCTGAGCGTCAGTGCCACCGGAATCTTACAACCCGCGCGACAGCTTGAGTCGCCCAATCAAAACGCTCGCCCACCCCAGTGTTCAATTGACTTACTCGTCATCCACGGCATCAGTCTGCCTGCAGGAAAATTCGGCGGTACCTGTATCGACGAGTTGTTTACCAATTGTCTGGATCCGGCACAGGACCCTTCGTTTTCCGAGCTTTGCCATCTCAAGGTATCGACGCATTTGCTGATTCGACGCGATGGTGAATTGGTCCAATATGTGCCATTCCTGCGCCGCGCATGGCATGCGGGTGAGTCCTCATTTCAGTGCCGTGCATGTTGCAACGATTTTTCCATTGGCATTGAACTCGAAGGCACCGATGAAACACCCTATGACGATGCCCAGTATGACGCACTGGGTGAGGTTGCCGCGTTGTTGATGCAGACTTATCCAGGTATCACGCCACAAACCACGGTCGGCCATTGTGATATTGCCCCGGAACGAAAGACGGATCCCGGTCCGGCATTTGACTGGCCACGACTACGTGCAACCATTGCACAACATCGGCTAGACTAGCCGTAAAGACCAACACCACTCCACCGCTTATGAACCAAAAATATCCCTTCTCCGCTTATGATCGTTATTTGTGTCTGGCCCCCAACGGCACGATCTGGTTCATTCTGCTCTATCTGATGCGCCCCTACGTGGTGATGATCATGTCCATCACCAACCTGCAGGATCACACCGGCCTGATTGAACTGGTGTACGGGGGCCAACAGGCGGTGATGGGCATGGGTGCGCTGGCATCGATTCCTGCCATGGCCATCTTGTATGCCTTCGTCAAGCGTCATCCGGAGGCCGGAGATAGCGTACGCCGCCTGTGGCATCAGGGGCGCAACCTGTTGATGATCGGAATCGCGGGGAATCTGATTATTCTTGCGCTTCCCTTTTTCTTGGTCGAAGCCTACGAGATGAACACGGTCGCCTGGATCCAGCTCGGCATCGCGCTCTACATTATCTATGAGTTGATCATGTCGCAACGCATCAAGGATACGTTTAACGATTTCCCCAAACCCGATGCCGAATAATCAATGATAGCGCCGCACAAAACCCTGTTGGTATTACTGGCTTCGGTGCTGATAGGTTTGTCGCAACCGGTGTCTGCCTTTAGCTTTTGCTTCAACTTGGGTGGCAACCACAAGGCCCCGATGTTGCATCGTTCCCCTCCACCGCGGATGTCTCCCTATTGGCGCTACCCGCCGCGCGCCTACTGGCAAGCACCACCCATGATGTATCGGAAACCTTCAATGCATCGACACACCCCGTCGTGTTCACCATCGCGCGGCTGCCCCTTATCCTCTATCAGGTAGTCACCTCTGGGCCTACCTGAATGCCCTCTGGCACATGAATTGTTGAGGTTGGGAACGCGACTTCAGCGCCATGAGAACCGATGATCGAGGCGATGCGAAATAACACGTCCTGTTTTATCTGGTGATAACGCACCCAGTTGGTGGTGTGGGTAAAGGTATAGATAAAAAAGTCGAGCGAACTCTCGGAAAACTTATTGAAGTTCACCATCAGGGTTTGAGAATCGTCGATTTCCTCGTGATTGCGGAGCATCTTCTCAACATCCTTGAGTATCTCCGGAAATTTCCCTTCATCCACATAGCGCACACCGATGGTTTCGTTAATGCGACGGTGGCTCATGCGCGACGGGTTTTCGACCACAATGGTCGCGAACACGGAGTTAGGCACATAGATCGGGCGCTTCTGAAAACTGCGTATACAGGTCAGGCGCCAACCGATTTTTTCCACCGTACCTTCGATCTCGCGATCGGGGGAACGAATCCAGTCGCCGACTGAGAAGGGTCGATCCATATAGATCATCAAGCCACCGAAAAAGTTGGCCAACAGATCCTTCGCAGCAAAGCCAATCGCAATGCCGCCGACGCCACCAAAGGCGAGCACGCCGGAGATACTGAAACCCAATGTCTGCAACACAACCAGTGCGGCGGTGATCACCACGGATGCGCGTGCGAGTTTGCTCAATGCATCGACCGTGGTGTGGTCCATGCCCTCTTCACCAATGTGCACACTGTCCTGGAAGTTCGCGATCACCCGTACCATGAACCACGCAATGCAGGCGATGACGGCCACTTCACGCAGCGGACCAATGGCGGAAAACAATCCTGATGCGTCGTTCTTCTGCGCCGCGATACCGGCTGCGACGGAGATGCCAACCACCCAGATCATCAGCGACAAGGGCCGTTGCACCGCTTGAATGACCGCGTCATCCCACGGGTTACGTGTCCGTTTGAGGCGATCGTGCAGCTTGCGCAGCACCCGCCGCTGCACGAAGTTAAATAGCAGCACAAAAAAGACAACGATAAATACCTGAAAAATCCAGGCGTTCTCGCCAGCCCAAACCTGTGTTGCCTGCAGTAATTGGTCAAAGTCCATGAGCAAAATTTCCGAATCAATAACGCGCTGATGTTCTCATTATCCGAGAAGCGCTTCAATCACACGCCATGCTCGGCGCTGGCGAAGCTCTGAATAGCGTCTTTTACCTTGCATGACATCGCCGACAAAAGCCACCGCGCGTCGCCCCATCGCGCCGCCAAACCGGGCGCTCGACATCGCCGGGCCATACAATACGCGCGCCAACACCGCGGCCGCCTCCAGATCCGGGCGTATCTGCTGATCAATCAGCTGGTTGTAAGTCACCTCAACCCGGCCGGCGGACGCGTCACATAACGCCTGCGCAGCCAACTCACCGCTGATCAAGGCATGACTGATCCCCTCAAGCGTCACCGGATCAGCGAGGCCCGCACTATCGCCCACCAGCAACACCCGGTTTTGGGCAAGACAGCGTGAACGCGGTCGCACCGGAATCACATAGCCATGGAACGTCGGCTCCCGCAGGGGCTGAATTTTCAACAGTCGCATGTAATCTCGCACATGAGCCTGTAATCCCGGCTTGTGCCGATTGACGGATAACACGCCAATAGACAAATGTCGCCGTTTGGGAAACACCCACGCATAGCCTTGAGGTATTACCCCAAAATCAAATATCGCCTGCCCCTGAAAACGCGCCAGCGTGTCATCATCGACGTCTACCTCAAGCTCCAGCGCAGGGATTCGTTCCAGCGACTCGCTCCAGCCCGCATCGCTTGCCAAACGGGTTGCCGCCCCCGCCGCCAACACCACGTAATCTGCCTTGTAGATGTCTTGACTGGTCGCAAGCTCTATCCCGGACTGAGCGGGTTGCAGCGACAACACCTCACACTCACTAATGACCTTGGCACCCGCACGCTCGGCACTGGCAAGCAATGCCGCATCGAACTGGTCGCGCATGGTCATATTTACCACGGACGACGATGTCTCAATATCGAGTTGTCGACCGTCGGGCTGGAAACGCATACTCACCTTGGTGCAGTAATGTTCCATCGGCAGATCGAGGTCTTGAGGTAACAAATCGTGTACGCGCCGTACCAGACCGCCGCCACACACCTTGTACCGTGGCAGACTGTGTTGCTCCAGAACGCACACCTTGAGACCGTGGCGTGCCGCGATACGGGCAGCCATCGCGCCGGCGGGGCCACCACCGATTACCACCACATCACATGTCGTCACCATCGCTTGCAACGCTCTGCCGGAACCCGAAACGGGATACTATAGCGGTTATGTCACCGCACACCTATTGTATTGCCCCAATGCTGGATTGCACCGACCGGCACGACCGCTTTTTTCTGCGTCTGCTGTCGAGTCAGGTGCGCCTGTACACCGAAATGGTCACCACCGGGGCATTGATTCATGGCGATCGCCTGCGTTTTTTGGGGTTTGACTCCAGCGAACACCCGCTGGCACTGCAATTGGGGGGCAGCGACCGGCACGCTATGGCCACCTGCGCCAAACTGGCAGAAGAGGCCGGCTTTGATGAGGTGAATATCAACGTGGGATGTCCCAGCGACCGCGTCCAGTCTGGCCAGTTTGGCGCCTGCCTGATGGCTGAACCACAGCGCGTAGCGGACTGTGTTGAACAGATGACGGCCAGTGTCTCGATTCCGATTACCGTGAAGCACCGCATTGGAATCGACGATCTCGACAGCTATGAACACCTGTCAGATTTCGTCGCCACCATCGCCTCAGCGGGCTGTAAAACCTTCATCGTGCATGCACGCAAGGCCTGGCTCAAGGGCCTTAGCCCCAAGCAAAACCGTGAGGTGCCTCCACTGCAATACGCGCGCGTACGGCAACTGACGGCCGACTATCCCGAACTGGCCTTTGTCGTTAATGGCGGCATCGAAAACCAGCGAGACGTGCAGCAACATCTGCGCGATTTTGATGGTGTGATGGTGGGTCGCGAGGCCTATCACAACCCCTACAGTCTGGCGGACGTCGATCAAACCGTGTTTGGCTCCAGCGCCGCCATCGCCACTCGCGAAGCCGTGGTTGACGCCTATCTTCCGTATATTCAGCAACACATGAAACGGGGGGTTCCACTCGCACATATGGCCAGGCACATGATCGGTCTGTACAAGGGCGAACCGGGGGCCAAACAATGGCGACGAGCCATGAGCGAACATACCCGCGAACCCGGCGTGGGCATTGAAGTAATTGAAAAGGCACTGCTTGATGTGCGCGAGAAAACTATTCAAGTCGAGCGTGCAAAGACCGACTACAATAGCAATTGTGGGCTACAACTATAGTGATAGGTAAGTAATGGATCGCGCTCTGTCTGTACACCGTGCTGCGCATTTTGTGGGGGTCAGCACTGATGAAATATATCGTCTGATCGAAGTAGATACCTTGACCGAAATCGATGGAAAAGTTCTGGTTTCGGAACTTCGCCACGTCTATCCCGACACCGATTTCACCGGATCAAAAATGATCGATGTGGTCGAACAGATCAAGGATGACGTGCTGATCAAGGCACTGCGCATCAAGGCCGGCGGTGGCAAGGCACCGATTGACCCAGTACAGGAAATCAAAATTCTGTATCGTGATCTGGCCTACTATCAGGAACGTGCGGATGCGTTTCGCGCCCTTAGCTATGACTTACGCGGTATGGTGCGAGAACTGGAAGTGCACATCGATGAACCGCACCGAATCAAAAATATCCTTAGCTGGCTTGACCAGAAGATGCGCAAACTGAAATAGGCGGCTAGACCCTCGCTGCGATCAGCGGCACCATCTGTTCATCGGCGCTCACACCGCCGTGCACACCGATCATGTTGAATCCTGATTCATCCGCCTTGCGGTCGTGGATTATCCAGTCATCCTTCATCAAAAGCACACGATCGCCGATTCGATGTTTGAGTTCAGGGTGAGCGTTCCCCAGTCCAAACCAGCCCGCTTGCAACAAGGTCTCGCTGGCAACCGATTCGACACAATGCTGGAACCGCGTGGCGATCAACTCGTCAAATACCGCCTCAGATCCCGCATTGAGATAGGCATAGGCCGCTCGCGGCTCACCACACAAAGGGGAACGTAAACAGCGTGCAAGATCGGGGTGCTCATGGACGCTAAGGTGATGCGCTTCCGGGGCATCAATAAAACCGTGGTCTGCCGTTACCAGGACACAGGTATCGGTGCCCTCCAGCCGTTGCAGCAGATCATAAAAGGCCTGATCCAGCTCCATCAGATGCGTAAATACCTCAGGGCTGTTCACCCCATATTGATGTGACAGGGCATCCAGGCGCGGCCAATAGACCTGCACAAAACTGCGACGCTGGGCCATGCGAATAGTATTTTCGATCTGATCCCAACACTGGTCTGCAGTCGCGTATCCCAACATACGACTGCGACCATAATACGCTCGGGAGTAAGCCGACGCGGTGAGGTTCTGCGGTAAGATCGCAACCGCGTCAACCTCCAGCCCCTCGACAAACGGCAAGGCCGTATGCAACTCCTGCGCCAGCCCCGCCGGGGTCTCGCCATCGCGACGACGCCAAGGCAATACCGCGACGGCGTTATCCTGATCACTTAGCCGCATATACCATCCGGTCAGGCCATGCTGCTGCGGTGCCACGCCGGTCATCAGCGTGGTCACTGCCGTGGCGGTGGTGGCGGGAAACACCGTTGTTAACGAGCCTTTGAGATAAGCGTTGAACACCCCTCCCTGAGCATTTCGGCGTATATGGCGATAACCCAGGCCGTCGATCACCAGCAACACCACGTGTTGAGCTTGATCAAGCTCAGTCAAGCAGCCGCTATCCAACGCAGGATAACGTCCCGGCTTGCGTCCAAACGCCAGCCCAATCGACGCCATCAGATTGGTCAGATTATCGCGCTCGTAGTCTGGCTTTCGGTTCAACATATCGATGGTTCAAGGTGAGAGGGGGTTTCTTGAGTATACTTCTCCTGTGGCTAAGCCAGAACTCAAGATCACAGTATTTTCCGATTACATCTGTCCATTCTGTTATGTCGGGAACCGCCGCATCAACCGGCTGCGTGAACACTTTAATGTGCTGGTCAACTGGTGTCATGTTGAGATTCATCCCGAGACGCCGAACGACGGTCAGTCGGTTAGCGATCTGGGTTATTCTCCTGAGCAATGGTCACAGATGATGAGCAATCTCGAGCAAATCGTCGCTGAAGAAAATTTGCCGCTGGCACCGGTGACTCGTAGCGTCAACTCCCACCAAGCGCTACTGTTGGCAGAAGCCGCGAAGGAAGCCGGACATGATGTCTATTACCGCTTGCACGAAGCGCTGTTCGATGAATACTTTGCGCATGGAAATGATATTGGCGACCCAACGTTCCTGCGCGAGCTTGCTCAGCGTGCTGGTATGACAAACGATCATGTGGCGCGCGCGTGGGGCGAACAACAATACGCCGAGCAGCTACAACAACACCTGCGGCAAGCGGCCAAACTCGGTATCAGCGCCGTTCCGACGACCCTGATCGGAACGCATAAACTGTCTGGAGCCGTGAGTATCGATGACCTGATCGATGCCGCCAACACCAGTCTGATCTCCCGGTAAGTCCCTGTTCGTTGTCACGTTTTTTTACACTTAGGGGCGAACCCCAACACCGGCATTATCGCATCTTATTGATTTAAATAGAGTTAATAAAACTGGAACAGATGTTGCAGCGATTTTAGTACAGCAGCGAACGTACAAGAGGTAGGTACTATGCATGCGACATACAAAGCAATACTGTTTACTCTGGGCTTTGTTCTTGGGTACACCGTGACCAATGGGTCATTCGCAGAAGTCGAACTGGATCTTGCCAACGACAAACACTCCGCCGTGTCAGCTCCAACCACAGTTGCTTTCTGCTACATGAGAAACGAGTGCGTGGCTCGCGAACAAATTGGCTAGAACGTTTACTTAATTAAGCTCAATCGTTGCGCTAATCTGGACGCTCACGCGACTGGTGCCCACTTCAAAGACCGGTGGTGCTGCATCATGACTCCTGGCCATTTCATTGTAGGCCATCGCACGACGCATCGGTCGTGATCCACCGCCGGAATTCACCGCCAACTTAACGGTCTCATAACCTTTTGCACCCAGACCCTGTTGCACCAACTCGGCACGCGCCTGAAACGCAGCCAGCGCGTCCGTAATCAAACCGTCTTCCATCCGTGTACGTGACTCGGGCGACACCGAAAACGCAATCGACTGCAATTGCAGTTTTTCTTGCAACACCCCAATCAACTTGCTGAGACGATCAACATTGCCGGCCTGTAGAATCAGCTGCTGCGACGCGCGCCATCGACGCACACGCTCTTTTTCATACACGGGATAGGTCTGATAACCACCGCTACTGACTTTAACCTGATCGTGTCGCTGTGCTTCATCCAGCGCCCAACGCATGGTGGTATTGATGGTGTTGGCAAGCCGCTCGGGACGCGGATCCTCATCGGTCACAGATAGTGTCGCGGTCACCCAATCATTGGAGACCTCGGCAGAGCGCTCGACCTGAAATGAGACACGATTCATCGTTGACTCATTGTCATGCGCCACCGCCGAAATGGATACCAACATCAGGCCCGTCAGCAGCCATCCGCGGATTAGTTCAATGTTCAATGTACACATCGTCACGACCTCTGTATGGAATACAGGTTCAGTCTGTCACACCCACATGAACACGCGCTGAACAATAGACCACTAGTCCTCGCTAACCCAACCCTGCAAGGCTTCGATGACCGACTTGGCCTGGGCCGCACTCGAGATATTGAATTTCGACTTTGGCGCATACTCGCCGTTACGCTTTTGATAGCGCCGAATGGTGTATTTGTCCGGACCATATATTTCTTTCTTGCGATCCCAGTCCTGATAACGATACATAATCGTTGACCAGGCGCCCTTGGTCAGCACCACCTTGTCCAGTTCTTTTACCACCAGTTGACCGTCCTCGGTGTAGTTGACCGTCAATTCATCAATCTCGGATGCCATTTGATACCTCTGTGAAAACGAGCAATAAACAAAATCGGGCAAATCATATCAGAGGTTCCGCAACAATACGCCTTTCGCCTGATTGATTCTGGCCGCCAGATAGTCGGATCCACCTCGATCCGGGTGCATTTTTTGCATCAAGCGCTTGTGCGCCGTGATAATTTCCTCACGACCGGCGTTTGGCTCGACCGCAAGAATCTCAGCCGCCTCTGTTACGCTCATCTCACCAGATGACGGACCCGGCGTCTGACCAGAACCGGGATTACGCTGGTTGGTCTGGTCCTGCTGCTGACCCGCACGGGCACTGGTAAACAGGCTCCGAATCAGTGGAATGTAGCGCAGCAAACCCAGCGCACGGCGCAGAAACGGCAATGCCGCGCCGAACACCGCGATCAACCAGTGCAACCGCCCAGTCACGGCCAGATAGGCCAGAATCGTGGCCACCACCGTAACCGGCAACCAACGAACAAAACGCACGATCGAGTCAGGCGAGCTGCGGACGAACCAGCGTAATAAAAAGTAGATGGCCGCTATGACGGCCAGCATGAGCAAAATCGTGGGTCGCATCAGCGTCGCTCTGACCTATACCTCAAGGGTTTAGAAAAATTAAAAATCATATTTAACAACAGGTTGTATGCCACGATCTCGCGATTAAGCCTCGACCCAAGCGACCCCCGAAACAGCTAAGCATTGCCACCTAACAGGCGTTACAAATCAGAGGGGCAGCACCCAACCGTATTATTGACGTATGAACCAAACGAATCGCAAACAGAATATCACGCCGCAAGAGATCAGCCCTAAGCAAATGTCGCTGCTGCTGAAAATGCAGCGCAACATTCTGTATGACGTCGCTGTGCCTCTCGACGACGAAAAACCCTAAATAGTTTATGTCGTGCTGCGGAACGATTACCGCCTGATTCCGTTGCGTCTATCATGCTCTTTAACGATGACCATACGTCGCTCGACGTCCGCTGTGCACCGAGCATTCCAAAGGCAGCCATCGAGGCACTCAATGGTCTACAACCAGGGCCCGAAGCCGGATCCTGCGACAACGCGGTGTTTCGTGAAGAACCCGTATACGTATGCAACACCCTGACCGATGAGCGTTGGGAATTTGTGATGGACCTGCCGAATGATAAAGACAGCCTGACGCTGGCAAAAATGATCATCGCGCTGGGACACAGCTTTGGTCTGACCGTCGTTGCCGAGGGCGTTGAAACTCTCGATCAACATGAATTTTTGGTCAATGAAGGCCGTGATATTTTTCAGGGCTATCTGTTTAGCAAACCCATCAGTGCCACCGAGTTCGAGGCGCTGTTGCAATCTTGCAGCGACTAAAACCGACCCGACTGTCCCACCGCGACTGTGATGCGAGTATGATGTCGGCACTGTGCAAACCGACGACAACACCCGCGCCTTTACCGCGCTAAACCCCGACCAGATTCTCGACGCCGTCGAAAACAGCGATTTTGTCTGCGATGGCCGTATTCTTGCGCTTAACAGTTATGAAAACCGCGTCTACCAGATTGGTATTGAAGATCAGTCACCACTGATTGCAAAGTTCTACCGACCGCAGCGCTGGACCGACGAATCCATACTCGAAGAACACGCCTTTTCTCAGGAGTTGGCTGATCTGGAAATCCCGGTGATCGCACCGTTACCTGCCGCTAACGGCAACACCTTGCGTTACCACGACCACTTTCGCTTCGCCCTCTATGTACGACAAACCGGGCGTCCCCCCGAGCTCGACAACCCCGATCACCTATTGCAGATGGGACGCTTCGTGGGTCGTATGCATGCGGTGGCATCAACGCGCGACTTTCAACATCGCCCCGTCCTGTCGACACAGGCGTTTGGCATCGATGCCTCCCGCTACGTACTCGACTCAGGGCTACTGCCGATGGAACTGGAGACCGTCTATGACACGCTGACTCAAGATCTGGTTACCGAAATTCAAAGTTGTGAGGCACGCGCTGGGGAGGTTCAAACTATTCGTTTGCATGGTGACTTTCATCCCGGCAATATTCTGTGGGCGGAAGATGGACCCCATGTGGTCGACCTTGATGATGCGCGTACCGGCCCCGCGATTCAGGATCTGTGGATGTTCCTGTCTGGTGACCGCAGCGATATGACGGCAGGGATTGATGAACTATTGGAAGGATATACCGGATTTCATCACTTTGACGCACGTGAATTGAATCTGATCGAGGCACTGCGCACCCTGCGCATGATTCATTATGCTGCCTGGCTCGCACGTCGCTGGGAGGATCCGGCCTTTCCGCTGGCATTCCCGTGGTTCAATACCCGCCGCTTCTGGGATGATCATATTCTCGAACTGCGAGAACAGGCCGCTCTGCTTAGCGAACCACCGTTGATGTGGATGGGCGGTTAGACTCTGAGTAGCGCTGAAAAAACATCAGCTGACCGAACTGGTTTGCCAACGCCAACATGTTGTTGCGTAACTCAAACCGAAAAAGAATCCCGCCACGTCTGTTTGGCAGTGCCACCGCAATCAGATTGTTACGAATGCGGTAGGGGCCTTCCATCATGGTGCGCCCAGCCAATGCCATTCGCATCTTACCGCTGATCAAACTAAATTCTGAACCGCCCTGCCCCACCCAGCGACCCTCCACGGGATGGGATCGCAGCGCAGAACGTCCCTTGTCCACCCATTTTTGGGCTTTGTCCTGCCATGGCACCACACCGGGGTTGCCCCACTGAGACATCGGAGACATCCCCGGCCAACCAGCGCCCAAGGGCATACCCATGCCAGTCATTGGGCCGACTCCCTGCCCAAACCCGCCGCGACTGCCGGGTGTTCCGACCCCGGCGCTGAAATCAAAGTCCTCATCACCGGTCAATATATTGAACATGCTCATCATGGTGCGCATCATCCACACCATGGCGCTCGCCGCATCACCCGGATCCGGCATCATCGACGTGAAGTCGGCACGCACAGGCCCAGCTAGTGAGGCCACGCAAAGACAGGTAATGAGTGATTTTTTGAACATCATAAGGATCGCGTAAAAGCGTAACAGATAATCGGTGTAGAATCTGTAGGTAGATGAATCCGATTACGCCCATTTCTACAGTCGATCTGCACTGCCACTCGAGCGTGTCAGACGGCACCCTGACACCGACGGAAGTGGTTGAGCGTGCTCACAAAAACGGGGTGGAAATGCTGGCACTCACGGACCACGACAACACCGATGGACTGCGCGAAGCACAGGCATGCGCCGATCAACTTGGCCTGCAGCTTATCCCCGGCGTTGAGATCTCCACGTCATGGAGCGATCGCCTGTTTCATGTCGTTGGCCTCGGCATCGATAGCGCCCATCAGCCGCTACAAGATGGGCTCGTCATACTGCGTGAACAACGGGTTGGCCGCGCCGAGAAGATCGCGGATCGCCTGCACAAAGCCGGCATCGAAGGCACACTCGAACGTGCCACCGAACTCACGGAGGGCGGTATGATTACGCGCACTCATTTCGCCCGCGTATTGCTTGAACGCGGCTTGGGCAAAGACATGCGCCACATCTTCAAGCACTATCTGGTCAGCGGTAAACCTGGTTACGTAAAAATGACGTGGGCGGACCTGAGCGAGGCGGTACGCTGGATCCATGAGGCTGGCGGTGTTGCGGTCCTCGCCCACCCGTTACGCTACCAACTCACCGGAAGCTGGTTACGCAAAGTACTGACCGCATTTTCCGGGTTCGGTGGTGATGCGATAGAGGTCGTGTGTGGCTCTCACACGGCGCAAGAGAACATGACCTGCGCGGGCTATGCGGCACGCTATCAACTCAAAGGCTCCGTTGGTTCTGATTTCCATGATCCATCGATTCGGTATATCTCGCTTGGGCGTCTTGCGGCACTACCTGCCGACATCGAACCTGTCTGGAAACACTGGTAACAAAATCACTATTTATGAGGAAAAGCCATGCCATCATTTGACGTTATATCTGAAGTTGATGCCCACGAGCTAACCAATGCCGTCGACCAAGCCAACCGTGAACTCACCAACCGCTTTGACTTTAAAGGTGTCGATGCCCGAATAGAGAGAAAGGACAACGAACTCACCATCGTTGCGCCGAGTGAATTTCAGGTGCATCAAGTGCGGGATATTTTGCACAGCAAACTGGCCAAACGTGAGATCGACATCACCTCACTTGAACCCGGCGACATCTCCAGCAACCTCGCCGAGGCCAAACAAGTGATTGCCGTCAAGCAAGGCATCGACAAAGACACCGCGAAGAAGATTGTCAAAATAAGCAAGGCCAGCAAACTAAAAATTCAGGCCGCGATTCAAGGTGAACAGGTCCGTATCACCGGTAAGAAACGTGATGACCTGCAAAGCATGATGGCCGAACTCAAGAAAGCCGAACTGGGACTGCCACTGCAGTTTAATAATTTTCGCGATTAACTGGCATCTGCCAGAATCACCCGCACGGAGGGTATGTCAGGTTTCTTTACAAACTCGTTTCTGCCCCAACAGACTCCGTTGGCCGCATCTCGTTAAGTGACTGATTCCATTGGCCTGACTGCCTCT